>Ga0209121_10000396_pt1 | contig 45516 bp, 31 predicted proteins | sample Cruoilmetagenom3_FD_187292 | JGI IMG/M metagenome (GOLD analysis project Ga0209121, IMG submission 187292) | Oil polluted marine microbial communities from Coal Oil Point, Santa Barbara, California, USA - Sample 3 (SPAdes) (version 2) | ecosystem: Environmental > Aquatic > Marine > Oil seeps ... | reverse complement strand
GAATTGCGAATGTGTCATCCTGAATCCTGATCTGCATCAGGACAGGTTTATTTCAGGATCTGGTATGAGATGCTGAATCAATACTGAATCAAGTTCAGCACAGGGCCCAGAATGACAAAATTGGATTTTCAATTTACAATTAACAGATTATTATTTATGTTATATATCCGTTCCCGCTGGCGATTGTCGTTCCCGCAATGGTGAAAACATTGTCACCCTCACCTTAATCCTCTCCCATCGAGGGCGAGGAAGTAAACCAAGGAAGGAGAAAGAAATAACAACGAATTACACGAAATGAAATAGGGCAGACACAGGGGTCTGCCCCTACAATGTCAATTTACGATTTACAAAAAAGAATATGTCATTGCGAACGAAGTGAAGCAATTCCACAAGAGTAAATTTAGATTTACTTCGCCTACCTATGCATTACACGCAGATAGGTCGTTTCACTCATCGCAATGATAATAATGGGTTTACTCAAAATGATTAGTATGTCTATACCTATCTATATTTTTTTACAAATAATAGTTGACAAATATTTTCAATCATTTATAATATCAATGATAGGAGAGGAACAATTTAAAAAGGAGGTGTTTTTGGTGTCTTTACATTCTCCTAACCTAACTAACTTTAAAGGAGGTATTTTTATGTCCAAAAAAATCACATTTTTGGTGCTTGCATTGATTGTTGTATTTAGTTTTAGTTTAACAGCGGAATATAAAATGGCAGGTCCACTTCATCCTGTAAATCTTAACACTGGAAACTCTAAAGCAATTTTAGATGCCGTATTCGTTTGTAATAGTGTCAATTATAGATCATTCAACCCCGGGATTAACAACCATGTAGGAACAACACCCGGCGGACAGGTCGCAGTATACACAAATAGAGGACCATCAGATACTGAGTATAGTGGTTCGTATTTTTACTATTCAACAGATTACGGTTTAAACTGGACCCAGAGTCCTGCTACGGGCCCAGTTTTAGATCCTGAAACAAATTATGAAAGAATGTATACGGATATGTCTCTCGGAAGTTCAGATTTGCTTTATTCCCCGTATACAGCTAACAATATTCGGATACCCGGTGGTGGTGCTGACGGAGATACTATTGTATTCGCAGCCGATCTATCCGGTCTCGGAGCAGGAGATTGGATCTCATTACCTATAGCTGATAATAGTGATGGCAACTATAGATACAATCCTTCGATAACATTAATCAGCGATGATACTATATTTGTTCCTATAGATGACATAGGTTCCGATCAAATATGGTTAAATGTCTCAGTAGATTATGGTTTTACATGGAATGAAACAGGACCTTTCACAGCTGCGGATTTTACAGCACTTGTAGCTGCAACACCTGAGATTGATAATGTTTACGGATTAGGTGTAGCGAAAATACAGTATTGCCCTTTAAGTAATGAATTACTGTTAATTTGTGATGTTTTTGCAGATGCATATATTACATTCCCTGGAGGTGATTCACTTGTTTTAGCCCGTGGCGGTATAATGGCATATTATGTGTCAACCGATATGGGTGCTACATGGGGCGATCCTCAGTGGGTATTCCCCGGAGGATTACCGGCAGGTTACGGTGATAATGAAGATTGGTGGTATTGGGCAATGTGGGATTGCGAAAGGACATCGGATGGAAAGATAATTATTGTTAGCGAACATTTAACCCCCGGTCAATTATCAGGTGCTACATTTGGGTCGGTTTATAATGGCGCATGGACAACAACAAAGATAAACACACCGGAACCCCCGGATATTACTTACGGAATATGGAATAAATGGAATATTCAGGATGCACATTTAGCGACAGATGATGCTGGTTATGCATTTATTGTATGGACAGATATTACAGATACAACAATGAGTGCTGGTGGAGATACTGTTTATCAACATATCCGTTTAGCTAATTCCGTATATAACGGTACTTCATGGTCTACAGCGTCAGTTGTTGATCCAACAGAATTACCTGGTTGGTTATATTTATCTCTTGCTCCGAAACTCGATGATCAAGGTAATTACAATATAGGGATGACTTTAACGGATGATGATTCATTATGGTTTTATAGGGATCCTCCAACAGGTATTGCTGAAAAGAAACATTCAAGTGTAACATTGCTGAATATAACAACTCCAGGACTTGTCAGTAACAGCACGACAATCAGATTCAGCGTTTCAAACGGTGGTTATGGTAAACTTGATGTTTTTGATATGACTGGAAAACTTGTAAAAACACTTGTAAATGGCAATGTTAATGCAGGCAATCATAGTGTTGTATGGAACAGAACAGACAATAGAAATGAAAAAGTATCTGGTGGTGTCTATTTCTACAAACTTACAGTAGGCAATGAGACAGTAACCAGAAAGATTATAGCAGTTAAATAATAAATTTAACATTAATCGGAGGGAGATTCCTCTCTCCGATTAAATATTAGATTGAGAATAATCGAATGTTTTATATAAATATTTTTAACTCTATGCAAGGAGGTTTTCTGAGTAAGTATATAATTGTATTTAATTTCAGCAGGTTTTTTATGTATACGCAGTTTATTAATAGGGTTATAGAAAAGGAGATGTCAGTATGAGAAGATTTCTCAAAATTAGTCTATCTGTTTTTCTGCTTGCGATTTTTACATTCACATCGGTTTATGCCGATGTAACGGGTAAAATTGCAGGTAGGGTTGTAGATGCTAAGACTGGTGAACCATTACCAGGGGTCAATGTAATCATTATAGGAACACAAATGGGTGCTGCAACGGACATGAACGGTTATTATTTTATCGTTAATGTCCCTGTTGGTAAGTACTCCATAAAGGCGTCAATGATTTCATATGCTCCTACAGAAGTTAGTGATGTTCAGGTAAATGTAGATTTAACAACTACTGTAAATTTCAAAATAACACAACAAGCGATTAGAATGCAAACATTGGTTGTTAAAGCTAAAAGGAAAATGATCATTGCAGATGCGACTCAAACGACAAGGGTTGTGGACGCATCATCTATGACAAAACTTCCTGTTGCAACATTCCAGGGTGTTATCAATAGGCAAGCCGGTGTTATTTCAGGTCATGTTCGTGGAGGAAGAACCAATGAAACGGCATATATGGTTGATGGTATGTCCGTTCAGAATCCAATAACGGGGGAGCAAGGTGCAACTGTTGGAAACACATCTATTGAGCAGATAAGTATGCTAACAGGTGGTTTCAATGCTGAATATGGTCATGCAATGAGTGGCGTTATGAATTTTGTTACAAAGGAAGGTGGACGAAAATTTTCAGGAAGCTTACAAGTTTTATCTAATAGTTTTCTTCCAAATTCAATTAGTAATAAAGACAATAAAATTGAGATAGGTTTTGGAGGACCATTAGGTGTAAAAGAAATTAGATATTATTTATCAGGTGATATAAGAAATGTAGGAGATTATAATCCCCATTTTCATATAGTTCCATCGTATCCTATAATGAATGATTCACTTGCTGCAAGATATGAAAGAAATTATTTGTATAGATATGATTCTATATTAGGTGAAACTGATTCTGTTAAAATAGGGGATTATACAATCCCATATGAAGGAAGAAGGTATGACGCTGATTATTGGCAAGACTATTCATATATGTCACCTCATCATGGTGAAGAAACTTATCATGGTCAAATTAAGCTAACATTTAAACTAAGTAAGTTTAAAATTAATTTAAGTAGTTTTATAACGAGAGATCAATTTGAACCTATAACTGTTTATTCAAATCAATTCAAATACCACTTGGATAATTATGAGTCCTATTTACATAAATCTTATAAACATCAAGCGACTTTAAATGGTATGATAAGTAACAATACTTATTTTACCGTTAGCTTAGGTAATTTTGTAAATAGCCGTGTCAGGGGGCTTAAGGACATGGCATTTGAGACGAATAGATATTGGTGGCAGGATTATAAATATATACACGATCCTCTGATAACAATCTATGATTCCGTTATTGTTCATAATGGAGATACAATTTATGACATTAGTAAAGATTCAATAAGTTTAAAAGAATTTATATGGTCTCATATTTATTATAAACAAGTTAATGATAATAGATTAAATCCATGGGGATTTAAACCAACTGGTACTAGTGGTAATATAATGATAGGAGATTATAGAGATGGGTATTTAGGATATTATAAATCTTCTTCTTCTATTGCAAAAGGTAATATTACATCTCAAATTACAAAAAACCATCTCGTAAAAGCAGGTGCAGAATATATTATATATGATATATATAGCAATGTTGTTGATGCTCCGAATGGAACAAATCCATTCACTAATAATTATGATGTTAAACCTTATTTAGTTGCGGGATATTTACAGGATAAAATGGAATTTGAGGGTATGGTTGTGAATATAGGGACTAGAGCTGATATTTTTAACCCAAAAGTAAAATATGCTCCAGATATTTCAAATCAAGATAGCGTTGTTAATGCAAGTATAAAATATCAAATAAGTCCAAGAATTGGTATATCATTTCCCGTTACTGATAAACAGGTGTTCCATTTAACTTATGGACATTTCTTTCAGAATCCTGCTTTGAATAATGTTTATACAACACTATTCCCCGATCTTAAAAGAAGTAATCAAACAATAGGCAATCCTAAAATGCCTGCAGAGCATACAATATCATATGAGTTTGGTTTAGCAAATCAGATTGGAGAAGATATGTCATTTGATTTAACATGGTATTATAAAGATATTTTTGGATTAATCGGATTTGAAAAAATAAGTTTACCATCATTTACATCGTATCTGTATGTAACAAGTGATTATGGGAATTCAAAAGGTTTAGAATTTACATTTACAAAAAGAGGAGAAGTTGTTTCAGGACAACTTTCATATACACTTTCATATTCACAGGGGACATCAGCGGATCCTTGGGATGAATATGAAAGTAGCTATGGAGATTCAGATTTTGATCTTTCAGCATTTAAAAGAAAGATTTATCCATTGTCATTTGATAGAAGACATCAAGTAAATGCCAATATTACATTGGCACTACCAGATGAACCTAATACATATATAAGTATAATGGGTAATTTTGAAACAGGTGAGCCATATACACCGGAAGATAGTAGAGGTGTAAGAATAGGTGATTATTTTAGTGCAAGGATGCCTTCTTCATGGAGTAGTGATATGAAATTAAATAAACAATTTGATTTTGGCATAATTAAACCGAATATTTTTATTTCAGTATCAAATATTTTTAATACAAAAAATATTCTTGATGTTTATAAAACAACAGGGAAGCCAGATGATGACGGCACTATAATAACAGAAGTTCATAGTGACTCTATTTATCTTAAATATGGAGATGCTAGTTATTCTTTATTAGCTGATAGGAATGGAGATGGATATATCACTGGTCATGAAATTTATCTTGCTAACCTTGAGGGACATTACGATCTTATTAATAGACCTGATTACCTTGGCACTCAGAGAAGAATACTTTTTGGTATTCAATTAGCATGGTAAAGAGGAGTTACAATGAAAAGAAATAAAATATATATAATATCGGTTCTTATGCTAATATTGTTAATAGGAAATTCTTTTACCTTGTTTGGAAGAAAAAATAGTTCTATTAACAATCAAAATACAAAGAATTTTGACTTAAGATGGGTACAGGCTAATCAAATGAATATGCCTTTAACTAACTATTCTCAATTTGGACAGACGGTTGATGGAGAAGCTGGTTTTTACTGGCCTAGTGGTTTCTCCAATGAAACATATATTTATGGTGCAGGATTATGGGTAGGAGGGCTTGTTAGAAACGCAATAGATCCTACAAAGTATGATACACAAGTAACATGTGGGTATGATCCTTCTGGTGGTGCTGTTGAATTTACAGCAGGATTGATGCCGAATGATGATCCATATAACCCTAATGAAAAAGTTTATTTTTCAACTGACGAGATATGGCCACTTAAAGATTCTTCTGGTGTAGATAGTATATTGTCGGCATTAGATACATACGTTGCATATAATGATTATGACTCTTCGAGACATATGACAACAGATAATAAACCACTTAAAATAAGTGTTTTACAGCAAACATATTCATGGACAGGGAATTTAAAAGAAGACATAATATTTTTTGTGTATAATGTTGTTCTTGATCCTTCAGTTGACACTTTACACAATGCATTCTTGTCACTAGTTACAGATAATGATATAGGTAACGAAGCATTAGATGCTGCAAATGATTTATGTGGATTTGATATCGGAAGAAATATGGGTTTTCAATGGCAAAATGATCCGGAAGCAGGTTGGGCTCATTTTCCTGGAACTGTAGCATTTAAATTTCTTCAGGGACCAAAATCTAATGGAGTAGATACTGTTCATTATTTTACAAATTCAATGACCGGTCAACCTGATTCAATTGTAATAGATACAAGTGATACACTTGGTATGACAGCTTTTAAGGTATTTGCTATGATCGGGAATGCCGGTGACCCAGATGATAAGTATGAAAGATATCAAGTTATGAGCGGTTATAATTACCAAACTCTGAATCCTAATAATGTAGAAGAATCATTTAATCCATACGATAAGGATGATTATGGACCGCATGATAAAAGGTTTGTAGAAAGTTCAGGACCATTTAATCTGATACCTGGGGATACTTCAAAGATAATATTTGCGATATTAATGGCAACAGACACAACCGAATTACCTGTAAAGGCGGATGTGGCACAGTCAATATTCGATGGTGGCTGGTTATCACCGGGACCACCTAATGCACCAAAGCTTTATGGAATACCCGACAATAAGAAGGTATCTCTATATTGGGATAATAACGCAGAATTAAGTCCTGATAAATATGCAAAGTTAGCAGTTGTCGATTCAATATGGCAGCATATTAGTCCAACAGATAGTGTCAAAAAAGCTAATCCGTCATATAACCCGAAATATAGAGCATATGATTTTGCGGGTTATAAAGTTTGGAGGAGTACATACGATGTAAAGGATTCATTCAAAATAATTGCCCATTATGATAAACCGGATGGATATAAAATCCTAAATCAAGACAGTTTATTTGATGTTTTTGGTGATTCATTTGTAATAACAAAAGCCGAGACACTTGGTAATGATAACGGTCTTGCTTACAGTTATATAGATGAGGAGTTGCTTTATAATGGAATACATTATTATTATGCAGTAACGGCTTATGATGCCAATTTTGAGAACTTCACGATAGATACGATAACAGGTGATACGACAGGGACACTACCGACAAGTTATTCATCGGCAGTAACAGGTAATAAGATAAATATAATTCCACAGGTTAATGCGACCAATTATTCGGCTCCGAAAGCAAATATGGTATTCGCATCAGGCAACCCACGGCTTGACTCTGTGGATATTATATATATGAAAGCAATAGCTATCGTTGATAGTTTAATCGATACAACAAAATTGTATCAGATACATTTCGGTGCGATTGGAAAGACATCATCGGATGACAATCCGGAGTATAGTTTTGTGTTATACAATGTGACTGACTCGGTGTATATTCCCGCAGATACGGCAGGCAATCCGGAATGGTCTAAAATACCAACCGACACAATAAGCGTACCTGATTCGACATACAATGATTCGATGGAATATTTCACAAGTATAGCATGGAAAACGATTTGTGGTGCATCGGTACCAATTAGCGGAGCAGTAATTAATGTAGATTCAATGATAGTAAAACCTGCAAACAATGTAGTTGACAGTATTACATTAAATGATCTTGGAACACCATACAACACAGAGAATCTATGCCTTGTAGATTCTGTATTTGCAACATATCCCAAGATAAGAAGTCATCCATCCTATAATGGAGGCAGTTATAGGATAACATGGCATCCCGTGTATATAGACTCTCTTTCTGATAGTGCTCTTACATGTGATGTATATGACATAGTAAATGGTATAGAGATACCATATTCGGGATTATGGGAGACAAGTTGGAGATTCGGTAAGGTATCGAGTGAGACCGACCAGGGACAATATGCACTTGTTTCAAGTTCCACGGCAAACAATTGGAAGTGGATGTATATAGCAGGAACAATGATACTGTTTAATTATCATCCCGATGAACCTTTTCCGCCAAACAGAGTACAACCGATGGTACAGGCTAATAAACCAGTGGAAGGAGAGGAATGGTATATATACACGACAGGTTGTCCCACACCATCATCAGGGAATATTTTTAACATATCGTTTATTAAAGGCGTCTTCGATACGACCATAACAGATTCGTTACTTAAACTTGTATCGGTGGTTCCGAATCCATATCTTGTAAGAAACATAATGGAACCCAGTGAGAATGAATCAAAAATAATGTTTACAAACCTTCCCGATAGTTGTAATATTTTCATATATACATTATCAGGAGATCTTGTAGATTTGCTTGAGCACAGGGATATTAGCGGAAATGGTATGGAATATTGGAATGTCTTAACTAATCCTAACCTTGCACCGGCAAGTGGGATATATCTCTATGTAGTTGAGACAATTGATCAGAAACATAGAGCAACTGGCAAATTTGCCATAATTAAATAGTAGGAGCTGGAGGTAAATATGTATAGAAGAAGTATTGTAATTGCTATCAGCATTTTCCTGCTGCTCTCTGTTATTGCCTATGCGGACTTTAGCTTTTCAAAAGTCGGAACATCAGGAATGAAATTCCTTCAGATTGGAGTCGATGCCAAATCTACGGCTATGGGTACAGCAGTAGCTGCAACAGGAAATGATATATCCGCATTGTATTGGAATCCAGCTGGGATTGTTAATTTAAGTAATAACAATGTAATTGCCGGATATACAAAGTGGTTTTCAGATATACAATATACTTATTTCGGTTATACGATGAATATGGGTTTGAATGGAGCTTTTGGGCTGCAGTTTGCGATGCTCGGTATGGGACAGATGAGTGAAACAACAGTAGAACATCCGGAAGGCACAGGCAAAACATTTAGCGCAAGTGATATGCTTTTTGGAATTTCGTATTCAAGAAATTTCACGGATAAATTTTCATTTGGCTTTACAGCAAAATATATTATGGAAACTATCTGGGATATGTCAGCTTCCACAATTGGAATAGACATAGGCGTTCTCTATCAAACAGGTGTTGAAAACCTAAGAATTGGTGGTGTAATGAAAAACTTTGGTGGTCAAGCACAATTTACAGGTAGGCATTTAGATGATCAGATTATATATACTGATCCAAATACAGGACTTATTATTCCCGGATATAATATTACTGCAAGAACTGCCCCATTTACTTTGCCGACGGAATTCAGGATTGGAATGGCTTATGATTGGGTTCATACGGAAGCAAATGTTTTTACAACAAGTGTAGAGTTCAGTCATCCTAACGATGGAGAAGAGAGAGTATATGTGGGAATAGAAGATGTCATTTCCAATATATTTGCATTAAGAGTAGGATATAAGTACAGGCATAATGAATCATTATATAGACCGAAAAACGATATATTAGGACAGTTAACAGGTTTTAGTGCCGGTGCAGGTGTTCATATAGATATGAATCAATTCAAGATTAATATGGGTTATAGTGCAGCCAACTATGATAGATTAGGAATAGTACACAGAGTAACACTTGGATTAGGATTTTAATGTCTTTATTTGACAGAAAAGGGGGACTTTTAGTCCCCCTTCTTTTATTTATAACATTCTTTCCTGTTTTGTTGTGTTCCGAATCGATTCTATTTTTTATTTCAGCAAGAAACAATATGTTCTATAAGGGGGAAAATGTAAAAGATAGTATATTAAAATCAGAAACAAGCAATATCCTGATTGTTGAATATATAGGGATTTCATATAGTAGATTATATATAAAAAACGGTTATTCTATTGATAGTAGCAATATAGAAGTCGAAGATGCAGGGAATACTAAATCGTTGACGGACTTTTTAGATCTAACTATGAGATATACCGATAATAAAATCAATCTTGTGGTCTGGGATCATGGAAACGGTTGGTATAATAATATAAGTACAATGGCAATATCTTATGATAATAGTACGGGCAATTCAATAGGTGTTGCCAATGGTGAATTATATAGTATATTCAATTCATTTTATAGTAAATATAGAAAAAAGTTTAAAACAATTCTATTCGATGCCTGTTTAATGGGAGAGATAGAGGTAATTTATGAATTATCGGATTTTACCGATTATTTGATAGCTTCTCCGGATAAAGTGCCAATAATTACATTTAATTATCATAATTTATGTTCTGGCAATGATTATTATCATAGCTTAGAGAATAATATAAGAATTTATAATAATAGCAATACATCGAAATTTACAATCGTTGATATTAATAAATTCAATCGATTCTTATCCACGCTTAAAAATAATACTGCTATTTTTAGAGGAATCGATATATCATCGATTTATACCGATTTGAAATACTATACGGATTCAAATGACGATAGTATTGCATGTGGTATATACAGCTTATTGAATTGTATTGATTCAATGAGTATATTGGATGATTATAAGAAAAGTATTATCAATATATGTGATTCGGTGGATATCTCAATGTTTATACCAAAAAGCATTGATTTGTATTTGGAAAAGATATATGAATATAAGGATTTACGATTCAATAAATTCTTAAGATGGGATAGTATTGCATTTTCAATGTATAATGAAACGGATACATTTCCACCCATACTAAGTGTCAATGAAATATCAAATGCTATCGAAAATACATATAGAGTGGAATTATGTCAGTGCTACGATTTTGCTTCGGATGTTTACGGAGAAATATATAACTATAAGAATCTAAGAACACTTAAACTTTATGATTTTGAAGATAACATATTGCCTAGTTCAAATGGGTTTACAAGAAGCTCGGGAGAAAGTTTCAGCGGAGAATACAGCTATTTTTCAAAAGAGGGGGATATTACTATAATCCCGGGGGTTAAGAGGGTATATATTGGTTTTTATATTTATAAATGCAATGCGAATATAAATTTGCAAATATTTTTAAACGGTCATGTAATTGAAAGTGGGTTTAATTATATTAATGATTTTAAATGGAGTTATGTATCCATATTCGATACAATAGGTCTTGACAGCATTAAAATATCGATATCATCTACAAATGGCTGGACATATATAGATGATATTGTGATTGACAGTTTCTCTAATAGAGATTATTTAGGAAGAAAGAGTACCGGTGAGTATATATTTCTTTATAATTTGTTTAAAGGTGATTATAATATTGCTATTAAAGGTGTTGATGCTTATGAGAATTGTGATCTTGAATCCGAAATCTATAAATTTACAAACACATATCAAGCATCAGCATATATTTGGCCATCCCATGCCAATTCAGATGCATTAAGACATATAGCAATCGATGATAGATCCGGTATCATCGATATTAAAGTATTTGCTATTAATGGAAAGAAGATAAATATTGATTTTAACTTAGATAACGGAACATTTATTATGCCTGATTATTCAAAAAACGGAATATATATATGTGTAGCGATTACGGAACATTATATCTACAATACCAAATTTATCATTTCACATTGAATTAAAACTAATTATATTGTATTATTCCCACTATGAAGATATTATCACACTTTAAAGCACTTGCGGGAAAAAGCCAGAAGGGTATCAATATTATTTCGGCAATTAAGAATACGGATATTATTGTTATCAATGTTCCGTACAATGATTTTTACTCATTGCTTTTTATGGAATCTATTATAAATTTAGAGAATTTTTATAACGGAATTGGGAAAAAAACCATTGTATTAATGTGCAAAAGGTTAAGTATATTCAGACCATATTTCGATGGTTATGTAAAATTTTATAATGAGGACAATAAAAATAAAATGCAGGAATTTTACAATTATATTGGGAATATTGACAGAAATTCGATTTATGTGGATTTTACCCCTATAACGGATAGTATCGATGATTCAATATTAAAGAAAATCAAATCTGTTGTAAGAATATCGATAGGTGACGAGAGGAGTGGTTTTAATATATATATTAAATATCAATCCGATATAATGGAAACAATCCATACATTAGAAAGCATTTTATGTGTGAAAAATAAAAATATCAGGGGAATAATCAACAAGAAAAAAAAGCAGGGTAAAGGGATATGTATCGAATCAAATATATACTCAATATATACAGGAGAAAAGATTAAGACCCCTTGTATTATGCCGGATTTTTATAGTCTTGATAATAAGAACCAGATTATTGAAAAAATAAACGATTGTGAATATGTTATATGTAATAAAAACGCTTATGCTGCAATTGGAAATCTTTTGAATAAGAAAGTTATCTGTATTTCGGAGGATAGATATTTACCCTATGGCATATATAAATGCAAGAAAGAATCCATAGAGATTGACTACTATATCGAATAAATGAAGAAAAAAGATATATTACTGAATAAAGAGAGATTAGAAGAAATCTTTGGAATGTTTTCATCGAAATACTCCAAATCAGAGATTTATAAAGCATTTATAGCATCATTAGGGAATAAAATAGATCTTTTTTCTTATAGATTTAAAGAGGAACATAATATTTTTGTACTTGAATATTCCAATAAGAGAAAGATAAAAACCGTTCTAAATACACTATTTATCGATTCTTCACAACTGCCGGGGAGTATAAGTAAACATAAAGGCATTGTATATAGGCAATATAAATTAAATAGATTGAAAATCAAGAAAATATTCAAGAGTGATTATATCGGAAAAAAGAATAATATACTATTATTGATAATACAAGATGAAAGTTTTAAAAAACTCATAGTTCTTGTGAATAAAAATAAACCAATAAGTATAGATTCCAATCTTGCAGAGATCCTTTATATGTTTTTGAAAATTGAGAATTTGAAGGATATTATAAGATTAAATAAGAGCGACAATAAAATATATGGCGATCATATAAAAAATCTTGAAAAGAAACTACATATTTTAAATTATCTTGCTAATAATCTGATGGCAACACTAAGTTTGGAAGATTTACTTGATACTATTTGCAGGATTGTTAGTGAAAAAGTGGGTTTTAAAATAGTTTTAATTAATATGTTATCCGATGATTATGTAAATCTGGAAAGGGTCGCTTCTTCTGGTATAAAGGAAGGGCTATTTAAACAATTGAAAACAATGAGGGTTCCTATAGAGAACATCAAATATTTGATTAAAAACAAATATAAAATTAGCAATTATATATATTTCATAAGAAATATATATGAAACCAAGGTAGCTAAATATAGTAAAGTTTTTGGAGATAGTTTCAATAATATTAATAATGAAGAAATCTCATGGCGAAACGAATATACTATTCTTATCCCTTTTTATGATAGGAATAAGAATTTAATAGGTACGATGAGTTTAGATAAACCTTCAGATGGTAAAATTCCTGATTCAAAAACATTGGAGCTTTTGGAAATTATTGCTAAATTCGCAACATTATCTATAAGAAATGCAGTTCTTTATAAAAACACTATCGAAACGATGGATGAATTGTCCAATGTTTACGGAATTACAAGCTTTATTTCAAAAGTGATGCCTCTTGACGATCTTTTAAAAAATCTTGTTACATTACTTAAAAGAAATTTTAAATATATAAATGTGTCGATATTAAAGATACAGGAAAAAGTATTAAAGGTTTATTATGCCAGCAATTACACAGATGAAGAGATTACAATGATTAATAAAATGTTTCTATCCACCGACAGATGTATAGCAAATAAAAGTTGGGATAACAAAAAGTCATATCTTATTAAAGATTCGGGAAAGGATTCGGATTTCATACATATTGGGAATACTAACCAGTCTGAAATCGCAATTCCAATAATAATCAAGAACAAAGTGTGGGGAGTGCTTAGTGTCGAGAAGGATGGGGTTAATAGTTTAAATAAAAAGGATTTGAAATTATTGGAGATTATAGTAAATCATCTTTCAACGGCAATGGAAAATATAGAGTTATACCAAAAACTTAATGTAATGGCAAATACGGATCCTATGACTTCTCTTTATAATTATAGATTTTTAAAGAATCATCTGAAGGAGAGAATAACGGAAACAGGAAACCATAATAGGATCTTCTCACTTATAATGATAGATTTGAACGATTTTAAATATATCAATGACACATACGGTCATTTGGCAGGGGATGAAGTTCTTCAATGGTTAAGCAATAAAATGATTGTAACATTAGGTAGTAAATGTAAAATATCCCGATATGGAGGGGATGAATTTCTAATTGTTTTCGATGGCAAAAAGAAAGATGCTGCTAAATTGATGAATGGATTCAGAAAGAATATTAGAGAAAAGGAATTCGTATATAATGATAAAACCATTAAGGTTGATTTTTCTATTGGAGTAATGGAATATCCGACAGATGCCCATTCTCTATCGGACTTGATTGACCAGGTTGACAAAGCATTGTATAATGAAAAAATGTAAATAATGATTAATTTTTTAAAAAGTTTATCGAGACTCGAAAAAATAATATTTATATTCTTTATTATCTTATTGATATCCTTTATTATATTCATACAGATTATCCTTACATCATTGGAAGAAAACACAAAGTTGAAAACAAGAGTCTATGCAAGATTCATATCGAGTGCCCTTAATGAAGACAACGACCAATCCACAGAAATAATATTCGATGAAATAATAAGCAAGATAGATTTTCCCGTCCTGATAACCGATGGAGATAATATACCTGTTTCGTGGAGAAATATTAATATTGAAGATGAGAACATAACATATAGCAGCTTTAAAAAGGGTGAAAATATTCACATAATAAAGAAATTAAATACAATTAAAAAGAGACTTGCAAAATCCAACACACCGGTAGAAATATATGACCCGATATCCGGGGAGGTAATAGAAAGAATATATTACGGATACCCAAGAGAAGTGTTTATTATGAGATATGTACCTCTTTTCGAAATTCTTGTAATGCTAATTCTTTCTATACTGGGTTTTATAGGGATAAAGATAATTAAAGAGAATGAAAATAATAAATTATGGATGGGATTAGCAAGAGAAATGGCTCATCAGATTGGGACACCAACAATTGCATTGATGGGGTGGATTGAACTCATAGAAGAAAATCATGGAAAATTAGCGGAAATTAAAGATGTTAAATTTATGAAAGAAGATGTTAATAAATTGAAGGTCATTGCAAATAGATTCAATAAAATTGGTCGAAATCAAAGGTTGATTTGCCTGGATTTAAATAATGAGGTCGATAAAGTCGTCCAATATTTCAATGAAAGATCTCCCAAAAGAGGGAAAGGTTATTCAATAAAGGTAGATAAAAATGAGAATATAAAAAGTAAGGTAGATCCCGAACTTTTTGGCTGGGCTATAGAAAATGTGATTAAAAATTCAATCGATGCAATATCACAAAATGGGAATAAAATTAAAATTGATATGTTCAAAATCAGGAACAGGTCTATTATTGAAATTTCTGATAATGGAAGGGGGATAAATATGAGAATGATTGATAATATCTTCCAGCCTGGTTTTAGCACCAAAAAGTATGGATGGGGGCTTGGATTAACACTTACCAAAAGAATAATCAAGGATTACTTTGCAGGTAAAATATTTGTTAAAAATACAAAGAAAGATAAAGGAACAACATTCCGGATTGATTTACCATATTGTGAGGTTTAATAATGATAGATATCCTGTGGATAGATGATGAAATAGAAAGTTTACAATCGATTATAAAATTTCTTAGCGAGAGAGATTTTAAAGTTCTGGGAATTGACAATGCAGAAGATGCATTTTCTATTATAGAAGAGGAGAGTGTGAGTTTGATAATTCTCGACCAGATGATGCCCGGATTGGATGGAATGGGTTTTCTGGAGAAAATGGAAAGTATTGGGAGTGAAATTCCTGTTGTTATGATGACAAAAATAGATGATGAAAATTTTATGGAAGAAATATTTGCTAAAAAAGTTGAAGATATCTTAATAAAACCGGTAAGTCCAAAACAGGTGCTTGCCGTATGTAAAAAGTATCTGCAAAAAGAAAAAATACTTGAAGAGACTACTCAAAGAGGTTATGGCAGAGAATCAAGAGATATCCTGATGGGATTGAATAATATAGTATCAATAGATGATTGGTATAAAATAGCAATGTGGGTTTCCAGGTGGAATATTAAGCTTGATAAATCCGAATATAAGGATTTAAGGGACCTTCACAAAATTACGATACAAAATCTTAATAATGAATTTATCTACTTTATAAAGAATAAATACAGGTCAGTATTAGACGATAATTCCATTACAAAATCCAATAATTTATTGAAAAATAAGGTATTTCAACATCTAAGCAGTAATAAAAAAATCTATTTTATCCTATTCGATTGTATGAGACTCGATATTTGGTTAATATTCAAAGAGATGCTTGAAATTTATTTTAATATAAAAACAGATTGTTATATGTCAATATTACCAACACTTACATCATATTCAAGAAATTCGATATTTAGCGGTAAATTTCCAGATGAAATGGGTGATATGTATCAAACAATATGGGATGAGAATGATTTAAAACAGAATAGATTCGAAGAAGAAAATTTAAAAAAACTACTATTAAGATATAATTACACAAATTGGGATAATTATGAATATGTAAAACTTGTGGATTTGAATTTCGCAGGCAGGATGGGTGTCTACAACAAACCGGGTTTTATCGCAATAGTCGTAAATTTCCTTGATATGTTGATTCACTTTAGAGCTAAATCGGAATTAACGAAAAGAAGCTTACCTAATGATACTGCGTTCAGGAAAATTGTTAAAAATTGGTTTGAAAATTCAAAATTCCTGGAATTCTTCAAGAGAATTTCTCAGGAGGATTCTGTGATATTTATAACATCTGATCATGGGGCAATTACAGTAAAGAAAGATTTATTTGTAAAAGGAAGTCGAATATCCAATATACAATTCAGATATGCAGAAGGATATAGTATTATGAGCGATAAGAGAAATACAATGACATTTTTTAATCCTTTGGCATTTCATCTACCTTCAAAAGGTATGAATTATAGATATATTCTTGCTTTAGGAGATTCTTACCTCAAGCCTAAGGATTACAAAGGTATTGATTTTTCCGGAACAATGCAACATGGTGGAATTTCAATCGAGGAAATGATACTCCCGATTGCAACGCTAAAACCAAAGAAATGAAACGATATATTATATTGTTTACGATTTTACCTTTATTATTATTAAACTATTTTATGTATAAAAATATTACAAAAAACATATCATCTGTTTTTATCGATGAATCAGTAATAATATCACAAACATTAGATGAAACATCATCATCGATATTTCGATTACTTGAAATTAATGAACAGTTATATATTGAAGATAGGATGCAAATTGTATATTCGTTTTCTATTAATGCATTATTGAATGCTTATAGTAGAGCAGATCTTATGATAAGATTCGACATAGATGATATTGTTATATTTCGCAATAATAACGAAATTATTAAATCCGTAAAAAATTATAATATCAATTATTCGATTGTTAAAAGTGATTCGGTATTTATGAATAAAGGTTGTTTAATTATTGTGAGAAATTATTCAAGTTATAGAGTTTTCTTTATTTTTAGGATGTCTAACATTACGAGTGAAAGGGATACACTTAATTTCAGATCTTTCTTAAAGAAAATAAGAGATAAAACGAGTATAAAATATTTTATTTTACAGGATGAAAAAGGAATTATTGCAGCCACAGGGAATATAAGCAAAATATCGACTATAGAGTCAGATACATTTCTAAAAAAATCTCTTTTGGATAATGAGTTCCATCATAGATTCATTGTGTTTAATGGAAGTCAGAGTTTAGAAGTGACAAAGAGGGTTGAACATAACATTGAGGAAATTTATTTGATGCGGATATGTTATAATACAAAAGATTATTTTATTAGTATTAGAAAAGTTAATATAGTGTTTTTAATCTCAAGCTTTTTAATAGTTATAATAATCTGTCTTTTATATTTAATAATTATTGGTTCCGGTAAATTAAAAAAGATCAAATATGAGAATGTGTTTAATAAAGAGATTATAGTTAATTTGTTTAATAATATTAATTCTCCTGTTATCATTTTCAATGATAAACTTAATATTATTTTAAGAAATTATAAAGCAGATAATATATTGCAAGGTTTGGGAGAAAATCACTTAAAGAATATTATTAAAGAGGTAAGCAATGAAAAGGAATATAAAATCAATAATAGGATATTTGATATATTATTATCCGATATAATAATGGAGGAGGAGAATAAGAGGTATAAGCTTGCAATGTTTATTGATCAGACGGATCAATTGAAGATAAGAGCACTTGAGGAAGAATTGAGGAGCAATAAGCAGATGGAAGCATTCGTGTCGGAATTTGCACATCAGGTAAAAAATCCGTTAAATGCTATTTCAATGTCAATTCAAAGAATCTTTCAAAAAAATGAGATTGATAAGAATCTTATAAAAATTATAGATGATGAAATAGTAATACTAAATAGTAAAGTGTCGAATTTTCTTCTGAATATAAGAAACAAAAGAAAGGTATCCTGTATAAATGATATTATTTCTGATGTTTGCAAATTGTATAGTACTGAAATTGCGGAAAACAATATTATTCTTACATGTTATCTTTCTGATAATCCGCTTTATTCAAGAATCGAGAGAGATGAATTATCCGATGCAATAAAAAATCTTGTAAAAAATTCTATTGAGGCGCTGAACAATTGTATTAAAAAGGAGAAGAAGTTAGATATAAAATTAACGAAAAAGGGAAAATATGCCGAGATTACTGTTACGGATAATGGAATAGGTATTGATGAGAATAAAATAGGGCATATTTTTGATAAATTCTATTCAAGCAAGGAGAATGGGACAGGTATTGGTTTATATACAGTTAAGAGAGTGATTGAAAGCTATGGAGGAAATATAGATGTTAAGATTACCGATTCGGGATTAAAATTATTTATAATAAGGTTAAATTTAGTAATCTAATCTTGACATCGCGTTAAGTATGTGATATAAATATTATTATATAAGTAAATGGGAGGTTTTCATATGAAGAAGGTATTAATCCTTATTGTTCTCGGTCTGGTAATCGCACTAGTTGGTTGTAACACAGAGACGATTGATTTCGCTCAGAACTCTGAATTTTCTTTAAAATCTGTAGTAATGAAGGTTGACACATCTATTACAGGAAATTCGTTTCTTTTGGATTCGGTTTATGTCAATTGGGCAATTCAAACCCCTACTCAGGGAGAAGGACTTGCACTGTATAAATCACAGGATTCAACGAATTTCCCTACTGATCCGGAAGCTACATATATTTACGGAAGAATAAATTCATATACGGATGTAACGGATGTAAATCCTCTGGAAACATATTTCTATCGTATTACATTGCCTACAAGCAGTGAAACGGCAATAGTATATACATTGGAAGCTAATATGAGGGACACTATTCAATTATCATCACCGATACCATCGGTTGATACGAACTTTGCATATACATATGGTCCTGACACTGCTATAATAATACCGGAAACACTAAAAATACAATTTAAGACAATACCGGATGTTTATCAATATTCAATCGATTTCGGTTATATCGATACAGCTGGTGTATATACAATGGTATGGGTCAGGCAGGGTATAAGTGTTCCGGGAGATAGTGCTATATTTCCTGATACCGTTCCCTTTACAGTTGGTGCTAATGCTTTTGATCCAGTAGTATATGATACACTTGGTGGTGATACGCTATTTACATTTAATTTTACAGGTGCCGATGAATCTCAAACGGAATATATCATTCGCCCTGATACGAAATATCTCGTAAGAGTAAACGCGATTTATGAAAATGAACCTGTAGAAGATCCTAATGTGCTTTCACTTGATGTGAATAATAAATCTATATGCTGGACATCATTTAAAACGGCACCATAGTTGTTTGCTTTGTAATATATAATAATAAAGACGGAGTTTTTACTCCGTCTTTATTATTATAAAATTCTTATTGCTTTTTTCCTCTTTTCAATTATAATCATATATATGAATATCAAAGCGTTTTTACTTATATTATTTTTTATCACATATTTAGTTATCATAGCGTCCGAAAAAATTCAGAATTATATTGCAAAGGTTACGAATTTAAGGAATCTGAAAATTCACAAAAGTGTTGTTATCTGGTTGGCAATAATTTTATTGATTCTTCTAAATGCGATTAAGATAAAAAATATTGTTGGATTTGTGAACTGGGATATAATTCTTCTGTTTTTAAGTACAATGACCATTGCTGAATCTTTTATAATATCAAATATACCCTCGTTATTGGCATTAAAGATATTAAAATTTTCAAAATCGAATGTTTCGGCAATTATTTTATTGAGCGCATTTGCAGGTTTTATATCGATATTTTGCGATAATGTAGCCACAGTATTAATTATGGCCCCTATTGCATTTGAAATTGCGAGAAAAATCGATACTTCACCTATTCCGTTTGTAATATCTATTGCAATAAGCTCGAACCTTCAAGGTGCTGCATTGTTAATCGGTGATCCCCCCAGCATGATTTTAGCAAGTTTCAACAAAATGAAATTTATGGATTTTATATTTTATCAGGGGAAGCCATCGATGTTTTTTGCTATGGAAATATCAGCAGTTGTATCTCTAATAGTTCTATATCTTATTTTTAGAAAAAAAAGATCCACATTTAAATTCGAGAGAACAAAGATTGCTGTGAAAATTATTCCGGGTATTATACTAATCCTTTTTATAATAACAATTGCTTCAGGTATTCTTAGTCCGGGTAAGACTGCCCTGATTTATGCGATTATATCTGCTATCTGGATGCTATCCAATAATCCTAAAGCTTCGTATAAATTGGTAAAAAAACTTGATTATGATACGGTATTTTTTCTGATAGGAATATTTATTTTTACAGGAGCACTTGAAGTGAATGGGGTTATATCGAATATTGCCCATTGGTTCAATACTATTGGTAGAGGTAATCTATTTTTAACTTATTCGATTTTAGTCTGGGGTTCCGTAGTAATATCAGCTTTTATTGATAACATACCATATGTTGCTGCTATGATGCCGGTCGGTATTGCATTAGCACATATCTTTGGTATAAATCAGTCATTATTCCTTTTTGGCATCGTTATAGGGGCATCCGTCGGAGGAAACATTACACCTATAGGGGCTTCGGCAAATATTGTTTGTGTAGGAATGCTTAGAAAAAGGAAATATTATGTCAACTTTATGGATTTTGTTAAGATTGGGTTGCCATTTACCTTTTTTAGCGTTCTTGCGGCATATATCTTTATCTGGTTAATATATACATAGGAATAAAGGGGAGAGAAGAAAATTGTGTGTCATCCTGAATCCTGACCTGCGTCAGGACAGGTTTATTTCAGGATCTAAGGGAGATGCTGAACCAATACTTAATAAAATAATGTCACCCTGAATTTATTTCAGGGTCTGCACAGGGTTCAAAATGATATAGAATGACAAAGAGGGAAGAATCACGAATTGGGGAGAATTATATGAATGGAATAGGGCAGACACAGGGGTCTGCCCCTACAATTACACGATTAACGGTTTATAATTCTCTATCCGTTCCCATTGGCGTTGGCTTTCCCAACACCCTCACCTTAATCCTCTCCCCGCCTACGCTAAAGCTTTGGCGGACAGGCCGTCGAGGGCGAGGAAATAAACCAAGGAAGGGAAAGAAATAACAAAGAATTACACGAAAAGGAATAATATTATTACTTTCCCTCCACAGGCGGGAGGGAATTGAAGGGAGGGGGAGAATAGATTGTGTCATTGCGAACGAAGTGAAACAATCCTATAAGAAAAAAGTTAGATTGCTTTGCCTGCCTGTGCATTACAAGCAGACAGGTCGTTCCACTCCTCGCAATGACAAAAATGGGATCAGTGAAACTGGTAAGTATGTCCATACATATCTACTAAAAATATTATTATTCTCTTGACATATAAATGAATTTTAAGTAATATATGCTCAGATAAATTAGGCACGGAGGTATTAAGAATGAAGAGAACATTTCAACCTAGTAGGATACGCAGAAAGAGAAATCATGGCTTTCGAAAAAGAATGAGCACAAGGGATGGACAAAAAATTATAAACAGAAGAAGAGCCAAGGGAAGAAAAAGATTAGCCGCATAATGGCTGTAGATTGCAGGTTTCCACAAACATTAAGATTAAAAAAGAATAAGGAATTCAAATTTGTAATAGAGTCCGGAAGAAAGTATTATTATAATAGTGTAATGTTATTTATTCAAAAGCAAATGGATACAAAAATAGGAATTGCCGTATCTTCCAAAAGAATAAGGAAAGCAACACAAAGAAACAGGATTAAAAGATTGATTAGAGAAATAATTCGCTGTAATAAAGATATATTACCCGATAAAAATCATATTGTTTTATTTTATAATAAAAGTAATGTTGAAAGTTATAATATATTAGAAAATGATGTTAGAAAATTATTTAGAAAGATTTGATATTATTTCAAGAGTATTATTGACTTTACCGTTGAAGGTGTATAGGGTGATGATATCACCATTTCTGCCTACAACATGTAGATTCATGCCCACATGTTCCCACTATGCCGAAAAAGCCATATTGAGGTATGGTATAGCTAAGGGAGGATATCTTAGTATAAAGAGAATAATTAAATGTCACCCTTTTCATCCCGGCGGGTATGATCCGGTGCCTTAGGAGGTAAATTAAATGGATTTAAATAAACGAATGTTAATAGCTTTGGTTTTAACTACAATTATATTGATTGTTTGGCAAATGTTTTTCTTTAAACCGGTTAAAAAATCAGTTGATAATATCAACGACACCACAGTAGTAGTTGGTGATACGATGTCTATGGATACATTAGCTCAAAATGTTATTTCTAAAAATAAACAGGAAGAAAATAAAAAACCCATTATTGAAAATATTATTGAGGACTCAGAAAATATAAATGTAGATACTATTAAAATATATTCCCCTATTTATAGGATAGAATTATTAAATAAAGGTGGTGCATTAACTAATTTTTATGTAAATAAATATAAAAGCAATAAAGGAGATATATTAAATATATTAAAAGGTGAGGCACAGACAGGGATTGATATATTTTATGGCAATTCAAGAGTATCATTGAATGATCTTATATTTAGTTATAATAAAAGAATTATTGATTTAGACGGTAAAAATATTGACACTTTACTTCTTGAATGGAAAAATGATTCCTTAAGTATAAATATCGGTTATATATTCAGAAAAGATAATTATAAAATCGATATCTTTTATAGTATAGATGGAATTGATGTCGATTGGGTTAATTTTAATTTCAATAAAGGATTAGCTTATGAAAAGAAATTTAAAAAAGTAGAAATTGCATCTACAAAAGCATTTGCTAATTTAGGTGGTACCGTAGAAAAATACAGTTCAAAAGAGTTAAAGAAAGGAGATATATCATATGTAGGACATTCTTCTTTTGTAGGGGTTAGAAACACATATTTTACTTCGATGTTTTCAGCAAATCCTGATGATGTAAGAGGATATAATATTCATTATATTGAAAAAGGAGCATTGTCCTTTAATATAAGTAAAAATTATAAACCGGATGAAATTAATAATATTTCATTATATATAGGTCCTATGGACTATAAAATATTAAAATTAATGGGAGATAATTATACGGATATATTGGATTGGGGATGGAAAATAATTGCCCCTATAGGTAAAATTATACTTAATGTGATGTTGTTTATCCAGAAATATATTCACAATTACGGTATAACAATTATTGTTCTTGCCATCTTCCTTTTTGCTCTATTTTTTCCATTGACATTAACAAGTTTTCGTTCAGCGAGAAAAATGCAGGAAATACAACCTGAAGTTAATGAATTGAAAGTAAAATACAAAGGTAATCCTCAAAAATTAAATCAAGCTACGATGGATTTATATAAAAAGAAAGGAGTTAATCCATTCTCGGGATGCTTCCCTATTTTGTTGCAGATGCCTGTGTTTTTTGCATTATATCAAGTACTTAGAAATACTATTGAATTAAAAAGTGTCCACTTTTTATGGATGAAGGATTTAACAAATCCGGATCCGTACTATATCTTACCTATACTTATGGGTATTTCGATGTTTATTCAGCAGAAATTTTCGAATGTAGACCCAAAACAAAAATATTTTACATATTTTATGCCAATATTTATGGTTTTTATATTTTTGAATTTTCCTGCTGGTCTTACCCTTTATTGGTTGACATATAATCTGCTTTCATTATTACAATTATATATAATTCATTTGGAAGTAATAAATGAGAAGAAGAATAGAACAGAATAATTCGAGATTAAAAAAAACTGTTATTATTAAAAGCAAGGATATTGATAAAGCAATTTTTAAAGCTCTTGATAGATTAAAAATAAAGAGAGTTAAAGCCAATGTAAAAGTCGAAGAAATAGTTAAAAAAAGATTTATTTTCCTTAAAGAAAAAAACAATAGAATTATGGTCTCTGTTAAGAGTGATAAGGAATATTTGGTAGAAAGCCTGGAAAGATTTTTGAAATCACTTGATATCAAATATAACAATATAAATTATTCGATTAAAAACAATTCGATTGTTCTTACGATTGAAGAACCAAAAACAAGAGAAAAATTAATTGGAAAACATGGAAAAACTATACGATCGTTAGAATATCTAATGAATAAAATTGCTCAGAGCAATTATATTAAACATAATATTATAATTACAAATGAATGCAGGAAAAGTGTTCTTGCGAGCAAATAATGAAACAATTTCTGCAATTACAACACCAATTGGAATTGGTGCTATATCCGGAATAAGGATTTCAGGATCGAAAACAAGAAGGATTATCCTTAAAATAATTCAAAGAAGAAAAAGGATTCTTGCAAAAAGAATATATCATGATTTTGTTATTGACGACAATAATAGTATTATTGATGAAATTATCTTTTTCTTTAGGAAAGCTCCGAATACATACACGGGATTTGATGAAGCAGAGATATTTACTCATGGCGGATATGCAATTCCTGAATTAGTACTTAAACTAATTATAGAAAATGGAGCCCGACTTGCCAAACGGGGAGAATTTACGCAAAGAGCATTTATTAATGGTAAAATAGATTTATTACAAGCTGAGTCTGTTATGGATATTGTAAATGCAAAAACAAGGGAAGCAGCTCGAAATGCTATAGGTATATTTCAAGGGAAATACTCAATGGAAATAAGAGAAATAAAGGATCAGATATTATATGTTTTAACAATCATCGATGCGAATATTGATTTTCCGGAAGAGGAAGATATATATTTTGATTCTATAAAATTATTGAATAGAATAAGCAATATAAAAGAGAAATTACAGAAAATGATTAAGAAAGAAGAGAGTACCAGATTAATGAAGAGAGGTGTTAATGTTGTAATAGTCGGGAAACCAAATACCGGTAAATCGAGTCTATTTAATACACTTATGTTTGAAGAAAAAGCTATTGTGACTGATGTGCCGGGAACGACAAGGGATGTTATTGAAGGGTGGATAAATATTGAAGGAATACCTGTTTTACTCAAGGATACAGCAGGTATTAGAATCACTAACGATATTGTTGAAAGTGTTGGAATCAAAAGAACTAAAAATGAGATAAATAATTCTGATATTATATTAGCTCTTTTCGACGGAAGCAATAAACTTGACAGTGATGATGAATTATTATTATCCTTTATTGAAAAGAAAAATAATTTGTTTTACATTATTACGAAAAATGACATTAAGAAAAAGATTGATGTAAGCAAATTGAAACGACTTGATGCAAGAATAAACACAAGAGATCATACAATTCCAAAAAAGATAAACAAGCTGATTTTAAATTATATTAAAAATAATAATATTGTTACAAATGTACCTGATAGGGTTATAATAAGAATAGAGGAATCCTTAAAATTGTTGTCGAAAGCTCATTCTATTGTTTATAATAAGGAAGGGCTTGAACTCGCATCGTTTGAAATTAAAAATGCTATTGACAAATTATCTAATATTACAGGTGAGATTACAAGTGATGATATTCTTGATAGTATATTTTCGTCTTTTTGTATTGGAAAATAGTCAATTAAAATATCTTTTTCTGTTATTGCCATTTTGTTCCGGCATTAATCTTTTTTTATTGAAAATTACATAATTTAACAATTGATTTTTATCAAGTGATTCTATGAATTTTTCTGTTACTCCTATTCCGTTTTTACTTTTAAGAACATATGTATTTCCATCGTTGCAATAATTTATATATAATTTTATATCACCTGAAAATTTATTAAATATCTCTTTTGTTTTACTTATTGTTTCCAAATTCTTCACATTTATGCTATAAGTTATGGAACTAATAAGTGTTTGAAAATCCTTCTGCAATTCATATATAGCAATTGCCTCGATTTGACCGTTGTTTTTTGAATTGTCATAATAGCCAGCAATAATCAAGTAGGCATCATCCGCGAGAATATGTTTATATTTATCCAATTTTTGCGGAAAAATTACTCCGTCGATTTCCCCTGTTAAATCCTGAATTTTGAATGTAGCCATATTTGTCTTTCTCTGTGTTTTTCGGTTTTTAAAAGCATTTATTACTCCCCCTACAATTACCCATTTGCGGTTGTGAAGTTTGTGAATATTTTCTGCTTTATGAGTTGTTATAAGATTTAAAATAAATTCGTATTTTTCAAGGGGGTGTCCGGAAAAGAAAAATCCATAAACCTCTTTTTCATAAAGGAGTGTTTGAGATTCATCCCACATATCGATATTCATAAATTCCGGTTCAAGATAATCAGTAGAATCTGTTTCAAACAGTGAAAGATTACCTTGCTCTGCTTTTTTTCTTCTTTTTGATGCATATTCGAAAAATAACGGAAGATTACCAAGAAGTTTGGCTCTGTTGGAATTAATTAAATCAAATGCTCCTGCTTTTATAAGAGATTCAACGACTTTTTTGTTTACTTTACCGAGATTTATTCGTTTTAAGAAATCAATAAAACTTTTGAAATCTCCTTTGTTTCGCTCAACAACAATTACTTCTCCTGCTTTAACGCCAACATTTTTCAAGGCACTGAAAGGATAAAATATTATATCACCATTAGTTGTAAAATTAATATCACTTGAGTTGATATCAACCTTACTTATATGGATTTTTAATCTTCTTACCTCTTTTATTGTTTTTACGATTTGATCCATATTGCCAATATAAGATGATAAAATAGCAGTCATAAAATCTATAGGGAAATGAGCTTTTAGGTATGCTGTCCTATATGATAATTCAGCATAACCGGCGGCATGAGATTTATTAAATCCATATTGAGCAAATGGTTCCATAATGTTGAATACTTCATTTGCCTTTTTTTCGCCAATGCCATTTCTTTTTGCCCCTTCTATAAAATTGATTCTCATTTTCTGCATTACTTCAAAATTTTTCTTTCCCATTGCTCTTCTTAAAATATCTGCTTCTCCTAATGTAAATCCAGCCAATATATTAGCAGTCATCATTATCTGTTCCTGATATATCATATACCCATATGTCTCTTTTAAAAGATTTTCAAGTTTCGGATGTGGATATTCGATTTTTTGTTTACCTGTTTTTCTTCTTATAAGTTCATCACGATCGATTGTCTGTAATGGACCAGGTCGATAATATGATATCATAAAAATCAATTCTTTCATATTTATTGGTTTTACCGTTCGTAAGAATTGTCTCATACCATCATTTTCAAGCTGAAAAACACCATATGTTTCACCTTTCTGAATCATTTTATATGTTTTGTCATCATTTAAAGGAAGATTGTCGATGTTTATTTCTATGTTTTTATCCTTTTTTATTAATCGTATTGCATTATTAATTACCGTGAGGTTTCTGAGTCCCAACAGGTCAACTTTCAAAAGACCGATTTTTTCTATGTTTTTCATCGAATATTGGGTTGTCGGTACAACGGATTTATTTCCCTGTTCCCAGTACAATGGTGTGAATTTAGTGATTTCCTCCGGAGCGATAACGACGCCAGAGGCATGGGTCCCTGCATGTCTGGTAAGATTTTCCAATTTTGATGCCAATTCGGCAAGTTTCTCTATTTTATTGTCTTGTTTTTTTAATTCCGAAAGTTGTTTTATATGTTCAAATGAATCCTTAACATTAGCATTATCTCCATATTTGTCATAAATTTTTGTGATTTCATTGACTTCGTTAAAGGGAATATCCAGCACTCTTCCTACATCCTTTATAACCATTTTTGTTTTCATTTTTCCAAATGTAATTATTTGAGCTATGTTACTTTTTCCATATTTTTCTTTCAGATAGCGGATCATATCATCTCTTTTAATATCTTCGAAATCTATATCCACATCAGGCATCGTAATTCTTTCAGGATTTAATAACCGTTCAAAAAGAAGATTATATTCAAGCGGATCTACATTCGTGATACCAAGGGAATAAAGCACAATACTTCCAACAGCAGATCCTCGTCCAGGACCAACACTAATATTATGTTCCTTTGCTATAGAAATGATGTCTCTTATTATGAGAAAATAACCTGCAAAGCCCATTTTTTTAATTATAGAGAGCTCATAATCCGTTCTTTTTGATATTTTAGGTGAAATTTCACTATATCTATTAGATAATCCTTGATATGTCAAATGTCTAAGATATTCGTCTGTTGAATCATATTCATCAGGTATATTAAAGTGTGGCAAGTGCACTATTTTTGGATCAAGTGACAATATAAGGTTACATTTCTCAGATATTCTGTAAGTGTTTCTTATTGCCTCCGGAATATCCTTAAATAGATTTGTCATTTCCTCTTGTGACTTGAAATAAAGATCATGACTTTCAAATCGCCATCTGTTAGGGTCATCCAATTTCCTTTTTGTTTGAATACATATAAGTGAATCATGAGCTTCAACATCATCCGAATCAAGATAATGAACATCATTTGTAGCAACAACGGGAATATCATATTTTCTGGATATCTTAAGAAGTCCATTGTTGGCAATTTTGTTTTCCTTCAACCCGACATCCATTAATTCAAGGTAATAATCGCCCTCTTCGAAAATATTTTTATACTCAAGAGCGCTTTTCTCTGCTTGATCAATATCACCATTCAGGATATGATAGGCAATTTCCCCCTTTATACATGCACTTAATCCAATAAGTCCATTTGAATGCTCTTTCAATATTTCTTTATCTATCCTCGGATGATAATAAAACCCTTCAATATATGAAAGAGATGTAAGTTTCATAAGATTTTGATAACCATCTTCGTTTTTAGCAAGCAAAACAATATGAAATGCTCCGTCATTTAATTTATCCCATTTACACTTTTCATGTCGCGACTTATGTGCAATATATGCTTCTATACCAATAATTGGTTTGATACCATGTGTTATGGCTTTTTCATAAAACTCAATAGCTCCGAACATATTACCATGATCGGTAATAGCTAATGCAGGCATATTATATTCAATGGCTCTTTTTATTAGAGCATCTATTCTTGTAGCACCGTCTAACAGACTATATTCCGTATGAATATGCAAATGAATAAAAGGTGTATCATTCTTCATAATTAAATATTTGAATATACTTTATTCGTTGATCATGCATTTTTACTATCTTGAATTTAATAGGAGGTATATTTACAACTTCGCCGTTTTGAGGGATTCTTTCAAGTTTATGATAGATAAGACCACCAAGTGTATGATAATCTTCTTCAATATATTCCGTTTTGAAGATTTTATTAAAATCTTCAAGCTCAATTTTACCATCGACAATATATGTCCCGTCTTTGAGTTTCTTATATAACAGTTCTTCTCTGTCAAATTCGTCTTTCAATTCACCAACTATTTCTTCAATCAGATCTTCCAATGTAACCAATCCGCTTATTCCCCCGTATTCATCAACAACAAATGCGATTGATATCTTATTTGCCTGGAATTCTCTTAATGTGGATAAAACCGTTTTATAACGAGGAATATAATATGGTTGTCGAACAATATCGCAAGCATAAATATATCTTTCCGTTCCCCATATTTTCAAAATATCGGTTGCATATATAACACCGAGTAAATCATCAATATTTTTAGTGTATATTGGAAGTTTGGAATGTGTATTTTTTATAATTACTTCTATAAGAGTTTCAATCTTAATGTTGTATTTAACAGCTATTATATCAACACGGGGGGTCATAACTTCAAACACAGGTGTATCTCCCACATCAAATACACTTTTTATCAGTTCGGTTTCGTCAGCAGTGATAATTCCAGCTTTTTCACTTATAGTAAGAATATCTTTTATATCTTTCTCGGTTTTAATAATATGCCTATTCTTTTTAAATAATTTATCAAACAGATTTATCATTATTTTCAACTTTCCTTATTTTTATAATATCGGGGTGAATAATACCCCCTGATACAATTATTTCCAATGCCCATTCAACGGAAATATCAAGATACATAACCTCACTCTCCTTTACAATGAGAAAAAAACCACTTGTAGGATTAGGTGTTGTAGGGATAAAGATGCTTAATCTTTTTTCTTCTCCAATATTCAACCAATCTACAATAGTTGTAACAAAACCGATGGTGTAACCCCCGTTTCTGGGAAACTGAACAAGAACAGCCTCCTTAAATGATGTCTTTTTCTTAAAAAGCGTTTCACTGAGTGAACGAGCAGAATTATAGATAGTATTTACAAGAGGAGCTTTCATAAATATTATATCAAAGAGGTTTGTAATCCATCTGCCGAGAAATGTGTTTGTAAAAAATCCTATAATATAGAGAATCAAAAATAAAACTATTAACCCCAATACTGTAATTAAAACAGGTGGAAATAACTTAAATAATGGAAACTGATATAATATATTGGTAAATATAGTTGTAAATTTTGTATATATAAAATATGTTATTAAAACAGTTACAGCCAATGGTAAAATGGCTACAAAACCACTTATAATATTTTGTTTAAATCCGAATTTCATAATATTTTGTGTATTTTCAAAATGTTAGTGTTTCCTTTTTCTCCGAAAGGCAATCCTGCTGTTATACAAATGATATCTCCCGAAGTCGCATAATTCAGCTTCTTTAAAATCGTTCCAACAGTATTGATTGCTCCGTCGAAACTTGTAAAATAGTTTATTACTTCCGTATATACCCCCCTGACTATTGACAATTTCCTTGCTACGATATTATTGTCTGTTAACGCTATGATTGGCACATGAGGTCTGTTCCTTGCCACATATATTGCAGTAGTTCCCGATTCGGTGAAAGCAATGATTTTTTTAATCTCGGGATTGTCCGATATTCTCTTTGCAGAATTGGCAATAGAAAAAGATATTGTTCCATCATCATCAGTCAAATAATGTACTGCATGTTCTCTGATGTAATTCTCACTTTTAAGAGCCACTTCTTTTGTAAAGGAAATAGTTTTAATCGGATATTTCCCTACTGCAGTTTCTCCTGTCAGTAGAAGTGCATCTGTTCCCTCGATTATAGCATTCGAAACATCCGTAACCTCTGCTCTTGTAGGAATCGGATTATTTATCATTGATTCCATTAGTTGAGTCGCAACGATTGAAGGTTTTCCTTTCTTTATGCACTTCTTAATTATTTTCCTTTGTAAAATAGGGATGTCGGAAACAGGAAATGCAACACCGAGATCTCCCCTCGCCAATAGTATACCAAAGGATTCATCAATTATCTCATCAAGATTATCTATAGCTAAAGCGGTTTCAATTTTTGAAATAACTTTAATTTCCGAAGAACTAGAATGGATTATATCCTTAAGATGCTTTACATCCCGGGCGGATTTTATAAATGACAAAGCGATAAAATCCAATCCGTGTTTTATTGCAAAGCCAATATCTTTACTATCCTTACCTGTAATCGATGGCAAATCGATGTCTCTACCGACTATATTTACCCCTTTGCCCGGTTCTAAAATACCACCACTTATAACTTTCATTTCCGCATAATCATTAGTGATACCAATAATAGTTCCTTCGATTTTACCATCCGAAAATACAACCCTGTCTCCTACTGATATATTGTCAATGAAATGTGGATTATCCAATAAGATAGACATATCCGAAGGGGATTTGTTTTGGTTATTTAAAAAGTATGTTTCTTCTTTGTTTAAAAATAATTTTTTAATATGATGTGATACTCTTATTCTTGGTCCTTGCAAATCTCCAATAATGGCAATATCTTTATTTTTTTCTTCTCTCAATTGTTTGATTATACCGATAATATTTGACCACTCTTCAATATCTCCATGAGAAAAGTTAATTCTAAAAGCATCTACCCCCTCATCAATCATCGAGGATATAACTTCTCTGCTCCCAGTAGACGGACCACATGTGGCAATTAGCTTTGTAAATTTTAATTTATTCATAATCAGATTATAGAGCATTTTTCTCAAATATTCAAGACAATAGAATATATTACATTATACAATAATATAAATATATATAGTGTAATATATGAATAATATTAATATAACACTTGACATAATTAATATATTAGGTATATTAATATTAATAATGATTATATTGAGAAATAACTAAATGTGTTGGTAAAATGCTATTTTAAATCGGAGGTAACGATGAGTGATAAGATCAGAAGAATATTAGAGATGTTAAAGGAAGGGAAAATTAGCAGTGAAGATACAGAAAAACTAATAAAGGCGGTCGAGAGGAAGGATATTAAGGATACAAAAGGTAAAAAAATTATTGTTTCTGAAATATTGGATGAAATACCCGAAATAATCGAAAATGCAATCGGTAAAAAAATCAGTAAAAGTAAAGAACTAATAGCTTCAAAGAAGGATATAAAAAAGATTGTAATCAAGTCTTTGAATGGGGATATGGATATATCTAAAAGTGAGGATGATAAAATTTCATTGAATGCAAAAGGTGTGCTAACGGGCATACAGAGAGGGGATGAGTTTATAATAAAAAGTTTTAATGCAGACCATATGAATATAAAAACCCCTTCGGATATTGATATATATACTACGCTTGTTTCAGGAGATATTACTTTTTCGGATCTAAAAAATAAAATATTTATAAAGTCGGTTTCAGGTAATATCTATGGAGAAAATATAACCGGGGATCTAACATTGAAAGCTGTTAGTGGAGATACATCGTTAGGTAAATTCAATGGAGATCTCCAAATAGATTCCGTATCGGGTGATGTAGATTTAATGATTGTCGATGGAAACAATATAAATATTATTGGTGTTTCATCGGATGTTACGGTTAAAATTCCTAAGGGAATCGGTATACTGATTGAAGCAAAAAGCAAGAAGGGTGAAGTGGATAGTGAAATCGGGTTAGAATCTACGGAAATAAATGAAGATAACCATATCAAGGGCATAAGAGGAGACAAGCATCTCAATCTGACAATTGAGGTCAAAAGTGGAGATATTGAAATTTTAGAATATTAGTCGTAAAAATCCCATTTAGCAACAAGTGAAAAACTCTTATTAATGAAATTATATGAGGAAATAAAATGAGCATCTATGAATTTAAGATGAACAATAGGTAAAATATCCATATCATTATTGTTTAGATTAAATTTGATACCCGGAGATATTGTAATAGTTTCTTTAAATTTGAAAGGAATAATATTCAATATAGTTGTTTCATAAGAGAATGTAGTATCATAATCCATATGTCCGTAAACATACCCTTTTAAATATTTCATTTTATATATACTCGAGATATTTGCAGAAAATATATTATCAGGATGCTTGTAATTCAATGATATATCCAAATAGGGTTTAATAGATATATATCGCATTATAACATCAAAATGATTATATATATAATACCTGATGCTATAAGCAGTAAGCGATTTTTCATTTATTCTACATATATAGGATAATGATGCCCCTTGTAGATTTCTGTACATTTTATATTCAAAGTTGATATATAAAATATTGTAAGGTGTATTTTTAATTTGATATCCTATAAGGAAGTCTCCACTATCTATTTCTGTGTTTAAATAAAATAAAGCTCTGTATTTTTTAAATTTGAAATCGGATGTCATATATATATTACTTTTTCTATAATAAAAATCAAGATAAGTATTTTGAGAAACCCCGAATAAACGAACAATATAATTTAATGTATCATTATAATAATTTCCATTGAAACTTACTGTAATTGGCAATGATCTATTTTCCCAGTGGATATTTTGATAGAATAAATACCTGTTGTTATATGTATCGGATATATTTGTAAAAGCAGTTTTACCTGAAAATTCAAGGGAATAATCACGGATAAGAGATCCTCCGATTATTGTCGAATAAAAATTATCACATTTTCCGTAGTACAAGGTTGTTAATATAGTATCGTTATATATGTTTTCATCGATGAAATGCTGTCGTATACTATTGAAACAAATATTGTTAAAATTGTTTTGATAAGGTGTAAATGTCGAATCTTTTATTGTTATAAAAGGATTGTACCATCCATAATTAATATCAAAACAATAATTAACCTTTGTATAATAATCTAAAAAGATTATATTATCAAAACGGGGCTTTTCCAAAACCGCATATTCAAAAGAGTAAATTATTATTGGTAAAAACAGTAAGAATAGTAATATTTTAAAACCAATCTTCCTCATATCTCTCATTTTTCTTTTCTATAGTTATAATACCTGTATAGTTTATTATTACATTTGTATCGAAATGCCTCTTAAAATACCCTTTTGAAGAATAAGTAGGCTCTAATGTTAAATATACTTTGTAATTTCCATCGGGGCAAAATTTACCCCGATTGGATTTACCATCCCATAGTATATAATTTTTTCCCGGTTTCAATCTTTTAGGAATCATAAAATTTCTTACGGTCTTTCCTCTACTATTGGATATCTTTAAATGGCCAATCGAGTAATCGGTAGAATAAATTACAAAAGTAATACCCGGATATTCCTGTGTTAATTCAGGAGGTGAAACATCGATAATATTGCCATCAATTCCAATCCAGTAGTATGAAATACCATTCATATCCACTATAAATATTTGTCCGTATCTTTTCCATATGCTGATATATAAAGGGTGGTAAAACTGTTTATCATTCATTCCCATTGAGCCAAAAATGCCGATGAATTTTAAGTTTGAATCGAATTTTAATAATCTGCTATATTTTTCATCAACCAAATATATCCCACGGTAAAAATCACAAGCAATATCTTCGAGATTACAATCATCAATCTCGTCTGATGGAATGTTATACTTATTGATCTCATTTAGATTACTGTCGTATTTAATGATTGATTTTCCATTATTGGCAATAACAAATATGTAGGATTTCCCGCTTACAAGCCATGTATCATTTGAATTGATTGATACTAATTTTTTAGGTGAAGGTATACTAATGGATTTTAATATCGTACCGTCGAATTTTACTTTAAATAGTTTATTTCTTATTTTATCAGTTATAAAGACAATATTTTTTTTCCCGAAATCTATTCCGGACGGATTTATTCCTTTCAAAATAGTTTTTACATAAATTAAAGAATCATTTCTATATTGTAAAAGTGTTACCTCTTTTGTCCCGATATCTCCTACAATAACCTGTCCGTTCTTATTCGCTTTTATTATTATTGGATTTTTAAGATTCTTATTATAAGAAAGGAGTTTATCAAATCCAATGTTATAAAGTATACTTCCATTGATTTGATCTGCAAGGAAAACAGTCAATTCATCATCATCATTACTACCCTTTCTATCCGTGGATTTTAATTTGACAGCAGATATTCCCCCGCATTGGTCGAATTTAATATTTTTCCCATATATCATTTTATATGTTGATACATTTGCTCTATGTAATCCCATTGAATGCCCATAGGGAGGATATACAAGCATTTTATCAAATGTATAGGGTGTAATAGTTGTAGGTAATAAAACGAAGAATAAAATTTTAAATAGTGTTATCTTTATATATTTTTTTATAAAATTCATATGACCTCAATACATTTTTAATATAATTTTCCGTTTCAACATAGGGAACATGCTCGATAAATAGGGAATCATTTGCGTTTCTGGCGGGGATTGAACCTCCATTGTAATGAGATATTACCGCAAGGATACTGCCCTGATATCTTTTTAAAAGATTTTTTATAAACTCGCTTCCTGCTTTAATATTTTCATCGGGGTTAAAATAATTACTTCTATTATAATAACCCATCATCTTGAATGTTTGTGGCATAACCTGCATTAAACCTATTGCTCCTGCTCTTGAAATAACATCTCTTTGAAACCAACTTTCCTCTCTTATAATAGCATATATTAGATTTTTATCAACATTAAATTCATTGGCATATCTGTTTACTATCGGAGAGTATCCCCTTGGGAAAAGTAATTTAAACACAATACTATCAATTTCTTTGTTGTCTTTCAAGCACATATCAATATATTTGTTTGCATAATTTATTGATAAAGAATAATGTGATGCTTTATAGGCAGTTTCTGCAAGGTGCAAGTAATCATTGGCTTTCTTGTCTTTATATTTAAAGATTTTTTTCGCTTCGGAAGCATATCCAGCCCTGATGCCGATAGATATAATATTTAATATGTCTATATTGTGATCGTAAGCTTTTGCTATATTGCTATTTAATCCACTAATCAAAATCGTATAGTAATGAACGGGAAATAAATTATTCAGATGTTCACTGTAATATTTTGCCAGATCCATGCTATTGATATCAATGCACATCATATGTAGTGTATTAAGTACTTTTGGGGTAAATATTTTATTCTTATATTTATAATTGTTTATTATATCCCCATATAATTCGTTGTTGCCGTGTTCGAGTATAGCAAAAAGAGCTCTTTCGATAAAATATGATTTGGTATCACAATACAAAACATTGAGATAATTTTTAATACTATTTTTTTTATCGAGTATAGCCATGCGATAATAAGCTTCCCCGGTATTTTTAGTGCTATTGGAATTCTTTATAAAATAATTTAGAAATACTTTTGCTTTTTTACTTTGCTTAATTTTGTAGTAAGAAACACCTATGTAAAATGATGCATCATAAAAGTTATTGTATCTTAACGGATATAGAATTTTAATAGCACTTTTATAATTTTTGCTTCCGTATTCACAAATCCCTCTTAGGTATCTTACCTTTTTATGTTTAATCCCCAAAGGTTTAAGTACGGCTTTTGCAGATTTATATTTCTTGAAATTCATATAAACTTTCGCAGCATTATATCTGTAATTACCATGTATTTTATTGTCTTTTTTCAGGTAGTTTAGTGATTTCAATGCTTCACTGGAATGAGGATACTCATTTAATACCTTCTTAAAATAATAATATGCCTGTTCCTTTTTCCCTTTTACATAGTAATCCTTAGCAAGATTGAATATATTATTTCCACCTCTATAATTCAGTAATCCTTTTCTGATTTTGATTGCATTACTATACATATAATTGTTTTCATATATATTTACTCTTTTATCATAACCTATTCTCTTAATATGACTATTGAATGAGGGTATTTTTTTCCCGAATCGTGAAAACTTAAAATATACATAAAATGATGAATCAGGAAGTATCGAGATATATTTAAATAGTGAGTCATCTTTATTATATGATAGGAAATAAAAAAGTTTTATAATCGAATCGTTTTTCTTATCACAATATTTCTTAATAAGTGAATCATTACCTGATTTTCTGAATATCCTGATAACATCGTAAAAAAGTGTATCAGCTGTAGAATCAACGATTGATTTTGCATATTTTAAAGATGAATCGATTTCACATATTTCTTCAAAATATCTCATTTTTATATATTCTGTGGCTAAATAATTATCTCTATAATCAACGGATTCCGTTATATATATATATGCTTTTTCCCAATCATGTTTCTCTATGAATTTATTCAAATCTCTTTTAGGTATATCAGGATTTACTATTCCATTTAATATGAAAATTGGAATCAGAAGAAATATTTTTTTCATCTAATCTCTTTTAATTTATTCGATAATGTATTTCTATGAACACCTAACAATTTTGCGGCTACTACGATATTGTTGCCTGAATATTTCAGAACCTTCAATATATAATCGTTTTCTACCTCTTTTAATGTTTTCAATTCTCTGTTAGGAATGTTTGTTTTTGTTTCGGGAAAAAGGAAATACATGCGGAGATAATTGAAAAGTTCTCTGACATTACCTTTCCATTCTTTCTGTTGCAAACTGTCCATTAATTTCATATCAATGGAATCCAATTGCTCTGGAAATTCTTTTGCTATAAAATAATTTGTCAGGGCAATAATATCTTCAGGTCTATCCCTTATGGGTGGAATATCAATTCTAATTACATTTAATCTGTAATAAAGATCCTTTCGAAATTTACCTGAATTGATTTGATCTTCCAAATTTCTATTTGTTGCAGCAATTACTCTTATATCAATATCAATTTCCTTGCCGGAACCTATTCTATTTATCTTTTTTGTTTCGATAGCCCTCAATAATTTTGTTTGTAAATCAAGAGGCATTTCTCCGATCTCATCAAGAAGTATAGTTCCTTTATCTGATTCTTCAAATTTTCCCTTAACGCGTGATATGCTTCCGGTAAAAGCACCTTTCTCACTGCCAAACAATTCGGATTCCGCGAGTCCCTTCGGGAGAGCCGCACAATTTACCGGAATGAATTTTCCTTTACTTCTCGGACTTAATTTGTGAATAGCCTGAGCTGCAACCTCTTTTCCTACACCTGTCTCTCCTGTTATCAGGACGGGATAGTTTACCGCTGATGCTTTTTTAATAAGTTCAAGTATCTTTCTTGATGCGGGGCTTTCGGATATAAATAATTCGGAACTTATCAATTTATCGATCCTTTTATTAAGCTCGATATTATTATTGATTAAATCAATCTCTTTGTTGATTCTTTCTATTTTCAATCCGATTTCATCAAGATTGATTGGTTTTGATATATAATCATAAGCTCCTATTTTGATGGCATTTACGGCATTTTCTATGGTACCATATGCTGTAATCATTATAAAAAATATTTTCTTTTTTACATTTTTATTTATATATTTCAAAATATCTTCTCCTGTTTTGTTTCCAAGACGATAATCGGATATAATGATGTCGGGAAGATTGTTTAACCTGATTTCATGTATAAAATCGTTATAACAGGACAGGGATTTTGTTATATATCCCATATCATTGAAATAATCACTTAATAGTAATCGTTGGTTTTTCTCATCATCGATTACAAATATTTTCATATCCAATAATAACTTAAACGGGGACATATGTCCATACCTATCTACCATTCTCTTATTATTATTGACATAAATATTATTATTGGTATGATAAGGATGTGGATAATAAACAAATTGTTATAAGAAAAATCGCATTAACATCACTATTCTCAGCCACTGCAATCGGTTTGGGATATGCTCTTGCTCCAATACCAAATGTCGAATTAATAACCGCAACACTATTTCTATCCGGTTATATTTTAAGCTGGAAATATGGAATCTATTCTGCTGTAATCACATATTTGGTATTTTCAATCTTTAATCCCTTTGGTTTTTCTCATCCGTTACTTCTTTCTGCCCAAATTATCGGAGGTATTACTGCTGTTATTGCAGGTAATATTTCAAGGAAATATAAGAATCTTATTATTTTTATATTAAGTGGATTTTTAATTACACTATTTTATGATGTAATAACAAATATTGCAGGATATTTGGTTTTTGTATCGGAGCAAACATTGATTGTATATATAGCAGGGGGGATCATATTCTGTTTGATACATATTATATCAAATATATTTATTTTTGGTTTAATTCTATTTCCTCTTCAGAGATTATTCGAGAAGTTGGCGATTTAATAATATTCTTTTTCCATTTACCTGTTTTAAACCATAGAAAGGAAGCAAAAGTAATGAATGTATTGCTTATAAACATTGCCCAGAATATACCGTTTGGTCCATAGTTTAGATGTTTTGCGAACAGATAGGCAAAAGGAATTCTAAATATCCATAATCGAGCCACTTGAAGGATAAAAACAGGCATAGTATGTCCTGAACCCTGGAAAGCAGATGTAAATACAACCATTATCGAGAAAAACAGTACTGAATATGATGTAATTTTAAACATTGATTGTCCGACAATTATTACATCAGGATCATTTATAAAGAATTTCACAACACTTCCACCGAAGAAAAAAAGTAGCGTTGTAAATACAAATAAAATCGATCCGTTTATTAGTACTGCTGTCCAGACTGAACTCTCTGCTCGTTGTATATTTTTAGCACCTATATTTTGAGCCACTATTGTGCTTGTTCCCTGAGATAGCCCCATAGCAGGTGTTGTAAGAAGTGATATTATTCTGTTTCCTATGCCAAATGCACCTACAACACTTGTTCCGAATGTATTTACAAGTCCCATAAGTAATGTAAATCCTAAAGCGGTTCCCGATTGTCCCAAAGAAATAGGAATGCCTATCCTGAAAATGGATTTTATAATAATTTTATTGAATTTAAAATTTTTAAAATTAATTTTAATGCCATATTTTCCTGATAACAGTTGAATCAACCCTATAATGGAAGATATAAATTGTGAAAATATTGTAGCAATTGCAGCACCTGCTACGCCCATTTTAGGTATTGGTCCTAATCCGAATATTAAAATAGGATCAAGAACAACATTGATAATAACTGTTATTGCATTAATTTTCATCGGTCTGATTGTATCCCCGTAGCCTTGCATAAGTCCCTGATATATATAAAAGCCAAAGACGAAGGGTATACCAATAAAAATTATTCTCATATACTTCAATGTTTGAATATAAGCATCAGCAGGTGTCTGCATTATATTCAGTATTTGAGGAGTGAATATATATCCGAGTGCGGCAAGTATACAGGAAATTATAATTACAACGAGAAATGTATTTGTAGCTGTTTCATTAACCATTTTATCATTACCAGCCCCCTTGTACTGTGCAAGAACAGTCATACCACCTGCACCAAGTCCTGCTGCCAATGCGATGATTGCAAATACCACATTAAATGTTATTGTCGGAGCTGCCAGGGCGGTTTTGCCCAATTTACCTAACCAGAATGCATCGACAAGGTTATAGAAAGTTTGAAATAGATGTGCGATTATAATGGGTAATGAAAGCTTTATAACAATTTTCCATATTGTTCCATTTAAAATGTCAGGTGGTTTTGATAATTTACTTATGATAGAAGTGTTATGTTCGTATTCCGTATTATTTTCCATAACTAAATAGTAATTTATTTTGTTGAAATGTCAATCCAATAAAACCAAGAAATAGAGAGGGGCTTTTTATAAATATATGAGATAAAAAGGGAGAACCACCACTAATTTACGAATAAATGGGAATAGACACCAGACGATAGACTTCAGTCGAGAAGAGAGAGGAAACCACCACGAATTCACTAAGAGAAGAGAATAAATTTTATATTGATTTCACAAATTTGTAGCGAATTACACGAATAGTGAGAAATAGACATCAGCCGAGAAGGAGGGTGAGAATAATGAATTACACGAATTAGAGCACATGCATCGTGCCCCTACGATGTCATCCTGAATCCTGACCTGCGTCAGGACAGGTTTATTTCGGGATCTGGTATGAGATGCTGAACCAATACTGAATCAAGTAATGTCACCCTGAATTTATTTCAGGGTCAGCACAGGGCCCAGCATGACAAAAAAAATAGGAAACATAGGGCGAGGAAGCTAAGAGGGATATAACAACGAATTTCCGATTTACGGTTTCTTGCTACTTGACCAAAGTGTATTGAATACTTATCATAAGGTTATAAGGAGAAAGTTATGAATAAACTAAGGGTTGCCATTGCCCAATTAAATACAACAGTTGGGGATATTGCAGGCAATACAAGTAAGATAATGTCATATATAGAACAGGCGGATAAAAAGCAATCCGATATTGTAATATTTCCCGAACTAACTATAACGGGTTATCCACCTGAGGATCTTTTATTTAGAAAGGATTTTATTCAAGCGAATCTACATGCATTAAATGAAATTGTTGAATTTTCAAAGAATAGGGATATGCTTATTGTTATAGGTTTTGTTGATTCGGATATTTATTTGTATAATGCGGCAGCAACTATATATAGCGGGGAAATAATCGATATTTATCATAAAATAAATTTACCTAATTATGGTGTATTCGATGAAAAGAGGTATTTTCAAGCAGGCAATAAAATCTCGATAATTAAATATAAAAATATAAGTATAGGTATTACGATATGTGAGGATATATGGTATCCCAAAGGTCCGGATCATTATGAAGCATTAGTGGGTGATGCAGAGATGATTGTTAATATCAGTGCTTCCCCCTATACAATCGGTAAAGACAGAAAGAGAACAGAAATGATGCAAACAAGAAGCAAAGATAATATTATAAAAATAGCATATTGTAATCTTGTAGGAGGGCAGGACGAACTTGTATTCGATGGCAACAGTATGATTATTGATGAAAAGGGGGATATAATTGCAAAATTGCATTCATTTAGTGAATGTCTTGACATAGGAGATGTATTGTTTTCTGATGTCTTAAATAGAAGGTTGAAGGATATTGATATAAGAGGTTCGAGAAAGAAGGGAATAATATCTCCATATGAATTAGTATATTCGTCAATAGATAACGCAAAGAGAGAAAAAATAGATGAGTTATTGTTTCGGATTAGAGAAACTATGGAATCCGAAGAGGAAGAAGTATTTAACGGTCTTGTTCGCGGAACAGGTGATTATATAAGAAAAAACGGTTTCAAGCATGTTATAATTGCTATAAGCGGTGGAATTGATTCCGCTATTGTTGCTGTTATTGCCGTAAAAGCATTGGGAAGTGAAAATGTAACGGGGATCTTTATGCCATCACAGTTCACCGAATCGATTAGTAAAAGGGATGCAAAAAAGTTATGCGATAATCTCGGTATAGAATTGATTGAAAAACCTATAGAACCAATATTCAATATGTATTTAACATTGTTAAACGATATTTTTAAGGATTTACCTTTTGGCGTTGCAGAGGAAAATTTGCAGGCAAGAATAAGAGGAAATATTGTTATGGCTCTGTCCAATAAATTCGGATGGTTGGTATTGACTACAGGGAACAAGAGTGAAATGAGTGTAGGATATGCAACTTTATATGGTGATATGGCAGGTGGATTTGCAGTTATTAAAGATGTAACAAAAACCTGTCTTTATAAGATTGCCAATTGGGTAGATGAGAGATGGGACTTAATTCCGGAATCGATAATTGAGAGACCACCTACTGCAGAGTTAAAACCCAACCAGAAGGACACTGATTCATTGCCACCTTATGAGATACTCGATCCGATATTGAAGGCATATATAGAAGAGGATAAAAGTAAAGCGGAAATAGAATCAATGGGATATGATAAATCATTTGTTAATAAGGTTATTAGTCTTATAATAGGGAACGAATATAAAAGAAGACAGGCACCTGTCGGGATTAAAATAACCGAAAGATCATTTGGAAGGGACAGAAGATACCCGATTACAAATAAATTCAAACCGCTAAAATAGGGTTAGATATATGAAAAAAATAATTTTATCCATACTTTTAATAATTATATTGATTTTTTCCGGATGTAATTTCGGTAATCTAAAATCCAATACAGGTAAGATGTATAAAGTGATTGGTAAACCTTATATTTCCTCGGTTGAGAAAGATTCGGAAGCTTATAATAGTGGTATTGGACCCGGAGACTATATTACAAGTTTAAATAAACAAAAAATTAGGAGGGTAGCGGATATTTTTCAGATTGTTGATTCACTAAGGGGAGGGAAGATTGACATTGTGTATAGAAGAAAAGGTATGCTATTAAAAATTACATTAAATAATGGATTTTCCGGTATAAGATTTCAAGAAAGATTGTATCCTTCTTCCCTGGGTTTTGTAATTTACGATATTGCAAATTCTATAAATAAAAAATTGCCTTATGATCTTTGTGCTGCTATTGCGGGTGATATATTTATGTTTACGGCTTCCGAAGAAAAAAGTATCGATATGTGGAATAATTCCGTTGGAGAGCAAAACATTCAATTTGCAGGAGAAATACTTGGTATGGAAATAACACCTGTATATGTTATTCCCCCACTTAGCATAGATGGAGGAATAAGTAATAGAAAACAGGAATTTGATGAAAATCTGGAAAGTATCAAGCGTTTTTTGCATCATAATATTCTCATCATTCACGGAGGTTTTTCTTATCCGTTTGAAAATAATTGGGGAATAGCCGATTCGATAAGCAATGATACACTATTTGCTTATACTATTGGTTGTGGTGGTAAAATGCTTCCCGTAGTGAATGCTCCTGGTAGTATATTCTCATTGAAATTAGCAGGAAATGCTATTCACAGGGATATATTTATTAAAGATATTATTGCAAATGTTGTTTCACTTTACAAAACAGATAGCAGTGTATACGGATGGAAAAATGGATTTAAAGCGTATGAAGTTTTAATATCTATGATTTTGGATTCGGACAAATCTTCTTATAATATATTCGATAGAGTTATATTTGAAAAATTTTGGGAAATTTATAGAACCAATAGAAAAAGTGAAAATTCATTTCTATACTATTCCGGTATTTTAAAGAGAAAACATCTCAGGAAACAGATAGAAAATATCATTACAATCAATAATAAGATAATCAGAACAAGATTACCCGAGATTGATAGTTTAAAAAATACCGAGTATACATCTGATTATGTAAAATATCTTTATAAGATAATAGTTCTGGATAATCAGCGTATAAAATCCTATAAATATATTTTGAAATATTATTAATATCTTTATTGGAAAAGGGGAGAGGAAGATCCACCATGAATTCATAGAAACAAGTTGCAAGTAACAAGTAGCAAGTTGCAAGTGAGAGATAGAAAGGAACAACGAATTACACAAATAGGGAGAATAGACATCAGACAAAAGACAGTAAGACTTTAGCCGTGAGGAATGGAGATAATATTGAATTTGCAATTTACGATTTACGGTTAACGATTTACGATTTTCGACCATATAATTGTGAACGAAGTGAAGCAATCCCACAAGAGTAAATTGAGATTGCTTTGCTTGCCTGTGCATTACACGCAGACAGGTCGTTCCACTTCTCACAATGACAATTTCCTGAATTTTCAATTTATGTTATATATCCGTTCCCACTGGCGTTGGCATTCCCGCAATGGTAAAACCATTGTCACCCTCACCTCAATCCTCTCCCATCAAGGGCGAGGAAATAAAAGGAGTAATAATAACGAATTAACTAATAAAGAATGCTGTCATCCTGAATTTATTTCAGGATCTGGTAT
>Ga0209121_10000394_pt1 | contig 45553 bp, 40 predicted proteins | sample Cruoilmetagenom3_FD_187292 | JGI IMG/M metagenome (GOLD analysis project Ga0209121, IMG submission 187292) | Oil polluted marine microbial communities from Coal Oil Point, Santa Barbara, California, USA - Sample 3 (SPAdes) (version 2) | ecosystem: Environmental > Aquatic > Marine > Oil seeps ... | reverse complement strand
AATTTAACAGTTAATTATAAAGACTCGGGCACTATAACGCTTTGGCTTCCTATCTCAGGACGAACCCTAGTGTTTTGTCATTATTGATACTAAAAATAGAAGGTTGAAAGGCGTGGTAGCTTTTGCGGGTTAACATAGAGCAGCTTTCCATAACTTTATTTATAAATTCCATTTTGGCCCTATCATAAAACTGTTTCGTTAAATAACAAGAGGCGCGCTAGGTTCGATGGTTTTATGGCGGCCTTGGATCGCTGATCCTCAGATTTATCGGTAAGACCATAATTAACGTCGACATCGTGTCACTGAAATAAGCTGGTCGTCACCTTCCAATCTCAGTTTATAAAAAGTAACGTAAACTATATATACCAATGGGCGTAGTGAGTCGTGGTGTTCGAGTGAAATTATGAGCTTACCTAAAAGAGTCAAAATTGTTGAAGTCGGCCCCAGAGATGGCCTGCAAAATGAGCGGCAACCGATCAGCGTCGAGGTGAAGGTTGAGTTGATCCATCGGCTGGTGGATGCGGGCCTCCGTTATATTGAGGCGGGCAGTTTTGTAAATCCCAAATGGGTGCCGCAAATGGCCGGGAGTGATGCAGTATTTAGGGGTGTTGAACGCAAGGCGGGGGTGACCTATGCGGCATTGACGCCCAACCTTCAGGGCTTTGAGCGGGCGGTCTCCGTGAATGTCAGTGAGGTGGCCATTTTTGCCGCGGCCTCAGAAGCCTTTAGCCAGAAGAACATTAATTGCTCCATCGATGAAAGCCTGGATCGTTTTGCGCCCATTATGGAAGCCGCCAAGGTCGCCCAGTTGCCGGTGCGCGGTTATATTTCCTGTGTGGTGGGATGCCCCTACGAGGGGGCGGTTGATCCTGACAAGGTGGCAGAAGTGGCCCTCAGGCTCCACGATATGGGTTGCTACGAAGTGTCGCTCGGTGATACCACGGGGGTGGGCACGCCGGGCAGTATTACCCGGTTGATTGAAACGGTGGCAGAGCGTGTCTCAATCCATCGGCTTGCGGTGCATTTGCACGATACTTACGGACAGGCGCTGGCCAATATTTATGCGTCCCTACAAATGGGTGTCGATGTGGTGGACAGCTCCGTGGCCGGATTAGGCGGCTGCCCCTATGCGAAGGGCGCTTCCGGTAATGTCGCTACCGAAGATCTGGTGTACATGCTCAACGGTTTGGGCATTGAGCATGGGGTGGATCTGGAGGAGTTAATTGACACGGGCCGGTATATTACCGAGAAACTGGGCCGGGTGACGGGTTCTAAAGTTTCCAGGGCATTAACCCAATAGCGTTTGATCCTTATTAGTTCTCGCTCTTGCCGGATTTTAATTAACAGACGTTGTCTGCCTGGCTCGCTAGCACTCTTTTCTCAAGGGTGGTTCTCAGAGCACTGATACCGGGTTTTTTATCAAGAATTTCTTGTGCACTTAATCCCGACAACTCGTGGGGAAACACCAGCCACTTGTCCGTTTCGTGAAGGTAGTAGTCCGGTGCTTTGTCGGTACGGTTGTTGCCCGGTTTAAAGTAGGGTGTAGCGGTACGAATTTCCGGTAAATTGCCGGCACAGGCCTGGTTAATATCTTCCACAATCTGTTGCATGCTGAGGCCTGTGTCGTAGACATCATCAACAATGAGAATGGAATCTGCTCGGTGAAGATTGTCGATGATATGACCCAGCCCATGCACGTGTACCTTGTCGGCAGTTTCACCCAAGGCGGTGTAAAAAGACGTGCGGATGGCAATATGGTCTGTTTCGATACCGAAGTAATCTAACAATTCCTGGACCGCAATGCCCACGGGTGTACCGCCTCGCCATACGCCAATAATAAAGTGGGGTGCGTAACCACTTTCCAGAATTTGTAACCCCAGAGAAAAGGAATCATCCAGTAATTGCTGAGCATCGATAAACTGTTTTTCCACTTGGCATTTTTCCACTTAGCACTTATCCACTTAGCACTCATCCACTTAGTATTGTTCCGGCTGGTTGTTTTTACGTGAGACAGAATAAGCGATTATCCATTTTCTATGGTCAGGCGCCAGAGTGATGACCATAATTAGTTCATGTTCTCAGGCCATCGTTCTTTTGAAACAGGTTTTTAGGTATGTCTTTTGACCCTCAAGCGCTATTGATCGGTTTATTCGAAGCGGCGGTGGCTGCGGCTGATCCAAAAACAGTATTGCCAGAATTTTTGGCTGCAATTTCAAAAGAATTATCGGTTCATAATCCGAACGGCAAGGTCATTGTGATTGGTGCGGGAAAGGCGGCGGCTTCGATGGCCGCTGCGTTAGAGGAAAATTGGCCCGACGACAAATTAAGTGGTTTGGTGGTGACGGCCTATGGCCACCTTGTCCCCTGTGCTCAGATTGAGGTGATCGAGGCGGCTCACCCAGTGCCGGACCATAACAGTGAGGTGGCTGCCCAGCGTATTCTGACCTTGGTTGACGGTCTGCACGAAAATGATCTGGTGATTTGTCTGCTTTCCGGTGGGGGATCTTCTTTGCTGGCATTACCTGCAACGGGCATTACGTTGGCCGATAAACAGCAGATCAATAAGGCGCTGTTAAAGTCCGGGGCCGCGATCAGGGAGATCAACTGCGTGCGCAAGCATCTCTCTGCCATTAAAGGTGGTAGTTTGGCGGAAGCCTGTTTCCCCGCCAAACTGATAACCTATGCAATTTCCGATGTGCCGGGGGATGACTCTGCGGTGATTGCCTCGGGTCCGACGGTGGCTGATCCAACCACACGGCAACAGGCGTTGGCCATACTCAACAAATATCAAATAGCGACCAGCGATGCCGTAAAACAATGGCTGGATATGCCTGAATCTGAAACACCAAAAACAGTGTGTGAGTCGGCGGAGTTTCACATTGTTGCTGCGGCTAAACAGTCGCTTTTAGCTGCGGCAAAACAGGCAGAAAAGCAAGGGCTGGCAGCATGGGCATTAGGCGATGACCTCGCCGGAGAATCGCAGCTATTGGCTCAGTCCCATGCCCAATTAGTGACGAATGTCTTGGCGCAGGAGACGCCGGTAAATCCGCCCTGTGTGCTGTTGTCCGGCGGCGAAACTACCGTAACTGTCAGGGGAAATGGCCGTGGTGGTCGCAATACTGAATACCTGTTGAGTCTGGCGGCAGCGTTGAAAGGCCAAGCGAGGGTGTTTGCCTTGGCTGCAGACACCGATGGTATCGATGGTTCCGGTGATAATGCCGGGGCTGTTCTATGGCCGGATAGTTGGCAGAGAGCCGTGCGATTGGGTTTAAACCCAGAGGCCATGCTGGAAAATAACGACAGCTATAGTTTTTTTGAAGCGTTGGGCGACCTGATCATTACGGGGCCAACGCGCACCAATGTTAATGATTTTCGGGCGATCTTGATTCTGGAATAATAAGTTGTCGATAAAGCCCTGGTTGCGCTGCCTCAATGGGTTACTTTAGGTGTTTGAGGTAGACTGTGCCTCATGCCCGAAAGATCGGGACAGCTTATAATTGGAGTGATTTCTGTGTCAGATATGCGAAAACTTACCCACCTTAACGAGCAGGGCGAAGCCCATATGGTCGATGTGGGAGGAAAAACCGTGACCACTCGCGAAGCCACGGCTGAAGCGACGGTGCGGATGCAGCCGGAAACCCTGGAACTGATTCAATCTGGCGGGCACAAAAAAGGCGATGTGCTGGCCGTGGCCCGAATCGCGGGTATTCAGGCGGCGAAAAAATGCTCAGACCTGATTCCTCTCTGTCATCCACTCATGCTCACGAAAGTTTCAGTCGAATTTGATGTGCAGCCAGATAGCCACAGTATTCGTATTGCTGCCACCTGTGGCCTCGACGGTAAAACCGGGGTGGAGATGGAAGCGCTGACTGCGGCCTCCATAGCGGCGCTAACCATCTATGATATGTGTAAGGCGGTAGATAAAGGCATGGTGATCGAGCAGACTCGGTTATTGGAAAAGGCGGGTGGTAAGTCGGGGCACTGGAAAGCCGACAAATAGCTGACTCGAAGCAATAGAAGCAGGTTTAAGTATGAAAGTATTATTTTTTGGCAGCCTTCGCGAACAGTTGGGTATCGGTGAATTGAATACGGCATTACCCGATGGTGTCGAGACCGTGGGCCAGTTGTTGGCGAACCTTCAAGCACAGGGTGACGAATGGAAGCTGGCATTGGGTTCTGGCAATGTATTGTTTGCGGTGAATCAGGATATGGTGGGCGAGAATACGCCCGTCAGTGATAGCGACGAAGTGGCACTATTTCCTCCGGTGACAGGCGGATGATTTCCATTTCTGTACAGGAACAGGATTTCGATACGGGTGAGGAATACCGCCGTCTTCAGCAAGCCGGTTCCGGGGTTAATAACACGGATGTTGGTGGGATCGCTATCTTTACCGGACAGGTTCGCGACCTTGCAGATAACCCGCTAAAATTTATGCGCTTGGAGCACTATCCGGGCATGACCGAAAAGTCCCTTCAACAAACGGCCGAGCAAGCCGCTGCCCGATGGCCTGTCATTGATATTCGAATTATTCATCGGATTGGTGATCTGACTCCGGGTCAGCAAATTGTGTTTGTCGGGGTAAGCAGTGCCCACCGCGATTCGGCATTTTCCGCCTGTGAATTTATTATGGATATACTCAAAACCAGCGCGCCATTTTGGAAAAAAGAACAGCATGTGAATGGCGATAGCAGTTGGGTGGATGCCAAGGATGTCGACCAACAACGCGCCGAACGCTGGCAAGGCGGCGACTAGAACTTTGGGCATACGGCCAACAGCACGTTCAACACGCCTGGCCGTTTCGGTGCGATTGGTGTTGTTATGGATGAGCTTGCTTGTAATGGGTTCCGGTGCTGTTGCCGATACCTTGAGTATTGCTACAGCCAGTAATTTTCGTCCCGTTTTGGAGCAGCTCCGAGAGACGTTTGTCGAGCGGCAGGGTCAGGATCCATCCATGCATCAAATTACGATAAGCAGTGCATCCTCCGGTGTGCTCTACGCCCAAATTTTACAGCATGCACCCTTTCAGCTGTTTTTTTCTGCCAATGAATCCTACCCTGAAAAATTAGTGGCCAGTGGTCGTGGTGCGTCAGAGACCTTGGCGACCTATGCCATTGGCAAACTGGTGCTGGTGAGCCGTAGTGAGGGTGTTAATCCGAAAGACATTTTATCCAAAGCGAAGCGTATTGCTATCGCCAATCCGCGGACGGCACCCTATGGTATCGCCGCTATGGCGGCGATAGAAAACCTCGGGGTGATCGAGGAAAGTAAATCCAAGTTAGTGATCGGTAACAATATTGCTCAGGCTTGGCAGTTTTTTCACAGCGGTAATGCCGATGTTGCGATAGTTGCCGATGCTTTGGTTGTTTCGGCGCGGGGGCTCGATGAGCGCGAGAAACCACAGCGGCAGGGATTGTTTGCCATTGATCTCTCGCCGCACTTGACCCACCCTGTACGACAGAGCCGAGTGGCCATTAAACCGGTGAACTCGTTAACACAGCAGTTTTTGGATTTTATGAATACCGCCGCCGCAAAAAAAATTATTGTTGATGGGGGTTATTTGTTACCTATGACTAACAAGAATTTAAAGCAATGAGCCTATTGTCATCCGATATCACGGCACTTTGGCTAACCCTGCAATTGGCAGCCGTGACCACGGTTATTTTGATGGTTGTCGGTGCCCCGTTGGCTTGGTGGCTGTCACGCTCTGAGTCCCGATTTGCCAGTGTCATCGAAGCCACCGTGGCCCTGCCGTTGATATTGCCTCCCACGGTCATCGGTTTTTATCTGCTGATGGCATTTTCCCCCGATAATTTTTTAGGCGGTAGCTGGCTGGCTTTGACGGGGCAATCATTGGCGTTTACTTTTAGTGGGCTGGTCGTAGGCTCGGTGATTTACTCGCTGCCTTTTGTGGTGCAGCCATTGCAGTCGGGCTTCCAGCATTTTGACCACAAATTGTTAGAGGCGGCAGAGACCATGGGTGCCGGAACTCTGGATCGCTTCTTGAATTTAATTATCCCTCTGACACGCCGTGCTTTTGCTACGGCTGCACTGTTGGGTTTTGCCCACACCATGGGCGAGTTTGGCGTGGTGCTGATGATTGGTGGCAATATTCCCGGTGAAACACAAGTGCTATCCATTGCCCTGTACGACCACGTGGAAGCACTGGATTATGGCCGAGCCCATTGGCTTGCGGGCGGTTTGTTGGCCTTCAGTTTTGCGCTACTGATACTCCTCTATGGTTTTAATCGCAACAAGGGGCTTAAGTCGTGACGTTGCTGTGGGGTGAGCGGTTGTGGGTGTAGAGAACAAAATACAGCTGGCTGTAGAGCATTCCTTGGGCCGAGACGCTGAGTTTTCTCTGAGGTTAAATGTCCTGCTACCGGGTCGGGGTATCACCGCGATCTATGGCCCCTCGGGCTGTGGGAAGACCACATTGCTGCGCTGTATGGCGGGGTTGGAACATGCGGAACATTGTCGGTTAACGATCGGCGATATTGAAATTGGTGGCCTGCCAGTGACGCAGCGGCAATTAGGTTATGTGTTTCAGGAGAACCGTCTGTTTCCCCACCTCAATGTCGAGGAGAATCTCGACTTTGCATTTAAGCGGCGATTCTCTGATAACGGCCCAAGTAAACAGCAGGTGATTGCCTGGCTGGATATTGAAAACTTGTTAGCTCGTAAACCCAACCAGCTCTCTGGCGGACAGAAGCAGCGGGTTGCCATTGCCCGAGCATTGTTAACAGCGCCCCGCTGCCTGTTGCTGGACGAACCTCTCGCCGGTGTGGACAGCAAGGCTCGTCATCCGATTCTCCGCCATCTGGAAGCATTGGTAGATCAACTGAATATCCCGATGGTGTATGTGAGTCATAATCTCGATGAAATTAGTCGGTTGGCAGATCATCTGATCGTTATGGATCAGGGGCGCTTGATCGCGGATGGACCATTGCTGGAAATGCTTTCTCGGCTCGATTTGGATTTAACTCGGCAGGAAAATGCCGCCGTGGTGTTGAATGCAGAAGTTCTCAACCACGATGATCACTACAGCCTGACTCAACTCTCATTAGGTTCGTCTTTAAATTCGGATGGCGCCGCATCGAGTGTTGAAACTCAGCTTGTGGTTGGGCGACTCGCGGCTGCGCCCGGGAATACTGTGCGGGTGCGGATTCCCTGCCGGGATGTGAGTATTGCTTTGGAAAGACCGAGCCAGTCCAGCATCCTTAATATTCTGTCTGGCGTGATTGTCGGCATCGAACGGGTTGATGGTGCCAGAGCCATTGTTAAAGCCGATGTGCAGGGACAATCGGTATTGGCTCGCATTACCCGAAAATCACTGGAGCATTTAGCCTTAGAAACAGGCAAGCACGTGTATTTGCAGATTAAAACAGTCGCTCTTTTGTCAGAAACACTGGATTAGTTTTTTGTCACTATTTAGGAATTATCTATGAAGGCATTTCCCCACACCTATACTGCCGCGGCGTCAGCTGATCCAACAGGCAATGTAATCTGTTCGTTGAACAACGGTAGTCGGGTCGAGGTTGCACCCCCTGTCGAATTTGATGGCGCTGGCGATGTTTGGTCACCAGAAGAGCTGTTGATGGCGGCCGTGGCCAATTGTCTGGTGTTATCTTTCAAGTCCATTGCCAGGGCTTATGACCTGAATTGGCTACATATCGAATGCGCCGCCGATGGGCAACTTGAAAAAGTTGAGCGCAAGGTTCAATTCACCGGTGTGCACACCCGCGTCAAACTCATTCTTCCATCAGGCGAAGACAGCGACAAAGCCAAGCGCATTCTGGAAAAAGCGGAAGACACCTGTTTTATTACCAACTCCCTGTCGGCTGAGAGTGGTTTTAGCTGCGAGATTGTAGAAGGCTAACTTGCTATAGGGTGACCTTTTCTCCCATTTCCGGTACGCAGGCCGCCCAACCCAAGTCTTCGTTCAGTGCAATCCGAAACTGATCTGAGGCGGCTTCCTCACCGTGGGTGACAAAACAGCGTTTTGGGGCTGTGGGCATTTGCTGCAGCCAGCGTAACAGTTCCATTCGATCGGCATGGGCGGATAAAAAGTCCAGGCTTTCTATGCGAGCCCGGACATCTTGATAGCTACCAAAAATTTTAATCCGTTTTTCTCCCGTCACTAAGCGAGCGCCACGGGTTCCCGATGCCTGATAACCGGCAAACATGACGGTATTTCGATGGTCGCCCAACATGCGGTTCAGGTGGTGTAATACTCGCCCTCCCGTGGCCATGCCGCTGGCAGAGAGAATAATCGCGGGCATGTGTAGATTGTTGAGGGCGATAGATTCTTCGACGGTTCGAGTAAAGGTGACGTCGCGGGATAATTGCTGGCAGCGCGCTTTGTTCAGTCGGTGATAACGGTAGTGCCGTTGCATGACTTCCGTCACGCTGATGGCCATCGGGCTGTCTAAAAAAATCGGTAAATAGGGAATCATCTTCCGGTTGCGCAATTCGGTGATCAAATACAGCATTGCCTGAGCACGCCCCACTGCAAAGGTCGGTATTAATATCGACCCTCCAGCGGCAATAGTCTCGTTAATGATTTTCGCAGTTTCATCCCAAATATCCCGATTATCGTGAAGACGATTTCCGTAGGTGGATTCAATGACCAGGTAGTCGCAGTACACGGGCAGCTCGGGCGCCCGCATAATGAGATCGTTGCCTCGGCCCATGTCGCCACTGAACAGAATGTGACGCCCCGCCACCTGAACATCTAAAAACGACGAGCCAAGAATATGTCCGTTGGCGTGAAAACTGACCGATAAGTCGCCCAGTGATACCCCGGGTTGCGGGTTGTCGGGGTCTGAAAATCCAACCGTTTCAAAGAGTGCTAATGCCGCTTTGGCGTCTGCTTGTGTATAGAGGGGGAGGGCGGGCTCGTGTCGACTGTAGTGATGACGGTTCCGGTAGGCTGCTTCTTCTTCCTGTAATTTAGCGGCATCCAGCAACAAAATTTTACACAGATCCCGGGTTGCCTTGGTACAAAAGACAGTGCCATTAAAACCATTTTGTACCAGGCGGGGTAGATACCCGCTGTGGTCAAGATGAGCGTGGGTAAGAAATACGGCCTCAATACTGGCCGGGTCAACCGGGAAATCCCGCCAGTTTCGTTCGCGAAGATGCTTGTAGCCCTGAAACAGCCCACAGTCCACCAAAACTCTGCGGTTACTAAACTCTAATAAATAACGTGAACCGGTTACCGTACCTGCGGCACCGAAAAAGCTCAGGGAAATATCATTGGTCATTTGGCAGAGTCCTATACTTGGTGAGACTTTACTGGTTTCCCAGCTTAAGCATAGGTGTAAACTGGTGTGGGTCAATCCGAGTCAGTTGATTGAAATCTATAGCAGGCGTTTTATCTTATCGTGTTGATCGTGCCCATAGTCACTCGAGCTACAGGCATGATTTACAGTGCGGCTCGTAATAATACCAGCTAAAACAACAGATCGTTGAACAGTAAAAACTGTACAGGTTCGCCCGCTTTGATGGTTTTGTTCAGCGGGTGAATCGCAAAGCCATGTCCCACGCTGGCGGTGGAGAGCACGCCGCTACTTTGATTGCCGGCCAGTTCTGCGCAGGCCATACCCTGTTCATCAATCACCAGTTTGGCGCGTAGGTATTCCTGTCGCTTGGCAGGTTTTGGCCGGTCAAAGTTAGCCGTGACCTGAACGGGGGTGGGCAACAACTCAGTGGCGCCCTGGGTTTTTAGCAGGTAGGGTCGGGCGACGATGGCGCAGGTGACAAATACGGCGGCAGGATTGCCCGGAAGCCCTAAAAAGGGAGTGCCCAGTACATTGCCAAAGGCCAGGGGCTTCCCCGGTTTTATTGCCAGTTTCCAGAGATCGATGCTCCCCAGTTTTTCTACACAGGCTTTCACATGGTCTTCTTCACCGACGGAGACTCCGCCACTGGAGACAATACAGTCGGCTTGTTCTGCGGCTTTGCGCAGAGCCTGTTCGGTCGCGTCAACGTTGTCGGGGACAATTCCAAGATCAATGTAGTCAAACCCCAGGGCCGTTATTTGTCCTGCCAGGGTATAGCGATTTGAGTTGTAAATATGACCCGGCTGAAGTTCCGTACCGGGTTCTACCAGTTCGTCGCCGGTCGAGAGGATCGCCACTTTTAACTTTCGGTAAACGGGCACTTCGGCAATCCCCACGGAGGCCAGCAAGCCCATATCCTGAGGTTTAATACGATGGCCGCGAGACATAATCACACTGCCGCTTTTAATATCCTGGCCTTGGGGGCGGATGTTGTCGCCCGCCTTGGGTGCTGCGGGAAGTGTCACCTGATTATCTGCAGATAGTGTGTCTCCTTGAGGGGTGGTATCCCACTGGCAGTTTTCCTGCATGACCACGGTATCCGCACCCTCAGGAACCTCCGCGCCGGTAAAGATACGTGCGGCGGTGCCGGGCTGCAGAGCTTGAGGTGCAACGCCTGCAGGAATCCGTTGGCTGATGGTGAGTGTCACAGGTTCCGTGTCTTGGGTGTCGGCACTGTTAAAGGCAAACCCGTCCATAGCGCTGTTGTCTGCTGGCGGTACATCTACTGCCGATAGTTGGTCTTCAGCGAGAACGCGGCTTAAAGCCTGCTCTACAGGCACCATTTCAGTTTCATCAATGGGCAGTGCAAAGCTGAGCAGTGTCGCCAGTGCTTGTTCTACCGGTTGCAGCCCCGCCTGGTCGCAGCAGCTCATTGGCGCGACTCACAAACAGCCGTTAGTTTGACGTGGGGAATAAAGTTGCATGGCTTGGTTCGAGCATCCAGTTGTTCGCCAAGGATCTTATCCCAGGCTGTGCGACAGGCATTGGTGGAACCCGGCATACAGAAAATCAAGGTGCGATTGGATAGTCCGGCAACAGCCCGTGATTGTAGGGTGGATGTGCCGATCTCCTGATAGGAGATATGACGGAATAATTCACCAAAACCTTCTACCTGTTTATCAAATAGGGGGGCCAGTGCTTCGGGCGTGGAGTCTCGATCGGTAAATCCGGTGCCGCCTGTGGTCATAATGACCTGAACTTTCGGGTCGGCAATCCAGCGAGAAACCTCGGCCCGCAACTGGTAGATATCATCGGGGATTAACACCCGGTCAGCCAGGTTGTGCCCTGCTTCTGTGAGCCTGTCGACCAATAGTTGGCCAGAGGTGTCCTCCTCCAGAGTGCGAGTATCAGAGACAGTGAGTACCGCTATTTCCAGCGGTAGAAATTCTTTTGATGCATGTGACATAGTGTTCTCTTTCAGTGTTCGCGACGGTTTAAATTATTTGGTGGCCGATACCAGTAATGACATAACCAGTAGCCCAAATAATACAAACGACAGCATTTTCCAGAATAACAGAGTGTCTTTCTTTCCGCCCTGTTGAATATCTTCCTTGAGGAATTCCGGGTTAGGGTTCTTCAGGTCAGTTATAAATGCCCGCAAGCTGTCGTAGCGCATCTCTGGGTCGATGGCCACGGCCTTTTCCAGCGCGCGATCAAACCATATTGGAATTATATCTCGATGATTGTAGCTTGGAACGTAGCGGAGTTTGAGGAAGTCTGCATGGGTGTTACATTTTTCCAGCTTGGTACCGTAGGGTAGAAAGCCGGTGAACATTTCGTAAACCATCACGCCCAATGAGTAGATATCGCCACGTATACCCGTATTGATTCTGAACCGATAGGATGGGTCTGCGTAGTCCAGTGTCCCTAGGGCAACCTCCCGCTCCATGGGCGTAAAGATTTCGTGTATGCCCGGGGCGTAGACAGAACCGAAATCGACAATTTTTGCCTCAAAGTCAGGTGTCACCATAATATTGCTGGGCTTTAAATCCTGATGTACCGTTTCTTTTTCGTGTAGCGCCTCCATGCCCAAAGCAATTTGCTCTACCAGCTTGATCAGATCTCTTGGGCGTCTCTCAGGATTTTTTTCCATCCAGACTTCCAGTGTCTCACCTTCCACCATTTCCATCAGATAGTAGAGGAACTTGCGCTCTTTTTGGGAGGGGATTACTTTGACCACATTGGGGTGGTCGACCCGGCTACCAATCCACTCCTCCATGATGAATCGCTCAATGTAGGCAGGATCATCGCAGTAATTTTGCGAGGGTGTTTTCATCACCAGAATATCGCCAGTCTCTATATGCTTTACGCGGTAAAGCTGGCTGCGTTCACTGGCGTACATTTCTTCCAGCACTTCGTAACCATCGAGTTTGAGGCCCGGTGCCAGTTCCGGTGGAAAGGGAAGGCGGGTCAGCCGCTCATTGAGGTCCTCAATGTTTTCCAGGCCAAGCTGCTCGATGCGCAGCAGGCAACAACTCAGGTTGTCATTGCTACCGTGTTCACTGGCAGCATCGACGATGGCTTCGCAGGCGACATTGTAATCATCCGGATGTTTTTCAATCAGGGCCCGGATCTCTGATTCTGGTAGAAAATCATGGATGCCATCAGTGCTGAGGAAGAAAATATCGCCCTGATCCAGGGTGATGACACTGGCGTCCACATTCAGGCTGGTGTCCATGCCCATGGCGCGGATCAGGTAGTTCTGATCCTTGGAAATCCCTGCGGTGTGATCTCTGGTCAGTTGGGTAAATTCGCCGGTGTCGGCACTGAGCCGATAAATTCGACTGTCGCCGATATGAAAGAGGTAGGCCAGGTGAGATTTCACCACTAAAAAGCTCAGCGTGGTGATATAGCCTCGTGCTTCGTCGTGTATTTCATTGCCAAGGTTGTAGAGCTTGCGATTAAGAGGTGTGAGAATTTTTTGGACGGCGTGTTTGACGCTCCAGGTTTCAGGCGTGGTGTAATAATCTGACAACACCGTGCTGACACAGCGTTCGGCAGCTTCTTTCCCGGCCTCTGCAGTACTGACACCATCCGCGACAACCGCCACAGCGCCCTTCGTATTGAGTAGGTGATCTTCGGGAATGTAAAAGCCGACAGCATCTTCATTGACTGGTTTGATACCAGGCTTTGTGCAGACTCCGACGGTAGCGCTGAAGGCGTGGTTGAGTTCCATGTTATGCGACTCTTATTTTATCGGAACCCTAGCAAGCAATAAGGCCCGCAACAACTGTTGCGAGCTTTATTACCGCGATGAGTGAAATCAGGTGACATCGATGAGTTCAACAGTGCCATCGGGCAGGACTTCAGCCATTTTTCCAGCAGGTTCTTCAAGGAACATTACTGCCAGGAAGATTACCCCCGCCGAAGCGGCAATCAATAGGAAAAAGGTGTCGTAATCGACAAAGGATAATGCGGTCAGGTAGGTGACTGCACCCACATTTCCATAGGCCCCTGCCATACCGGCAATTTGTCCGGTCATCCGGCGCTGAACCAGTGGCACCATGGCAAATACCGCACCTTCACCGGCCTGCACGAAGAAAGAACAACACATGGTAGATATCACGGCCAGGGGTATCCACCAGCTACCATTGATTTGGCTGAGCAGGAAGTAGCCAGCGGTTAATCCTGCAATCAGAATTAACATGGTTTTGCGGCGACCAAAATGGTCACTTATCCAGCCGCCACCGGGGCGTGCTGCCAAGTTCATAAAAGCAAACCCGGAAGCGAGTAGACCGGCTTTAATGGGGTCTAGTCCGTCGAACGTTTCCAAAAAGAACAGTGGCAACATTGAGACTACGGCAAGCTCTGAACCAAAAGTAACAAAGTAAGACCAATCCAGAATGGCAACCTGTTTAAACTTGTAGCGCTGCATCTCCGGGACGCCAGCTTTCAAGTGTTCGTGGTTTACTTTCCAGATTTGACTGGCCTGGAAGAAATACAGAACAACTAATCCCAGATAAATCAGATTAACTGCCGTGGAGGTCAATAACCCCAAGTTGGAGGGAGATAGCTTCCAGGTTAATACTGCCAGTGCAAGGTACATGGGGATGTTCATTGCCAGGTAGAACCACAGATCGCCCCAGCTGGTGACTTCCAAACCACCCGATTTTTTCGGTTTGAAGTAAGTTGAGCCCTTGGGTGTGTTGCGGGCATTGATGTAGTAAAAAATACCGTAAAGCCCGGCGATGACACCGGTGAGGCCAATGGCATAGCGCCAGCCATTTTCGCCACCAAACATCAGTGCGAGAGTGGGCAGTATCATGGCCCCTGCGGCAGAGCCAAAGTTGCCCCAACCGCCGTAAATGCCCTCTGCGAGTCCGACTTGCTTGGCGGGGAACCATTCGCCCACCATGCGGATGCCGATGACAAACCCAGCACCAACAAAGCCCAGTAAAAACCGGAACAGGGCGAGTTGTTCGTAAGAGTTGGCCGTGGCGAAGAGTACACAAATGCCGCCCGAGATGATCAATAGTCCACTGTAGACATGTCGGGGGCCAAATTTGTCCACTAGGATGCCGATGATTATTCGGGCTGGAATCGTCATGGCGACGTTCAGAATCATCAGTGCCTTGACCTGCTGTCCGGTCAGGTCAAAAGCTTCCTTGATGACCGCCAGCATAGGTGCATGACTGAACCAGACGACAAAGGTCAGAAAGAACGCAAACCAGGATATATGGAGCGTTTTAATCTTTGGATCTTTAAAGTCCAGCAAATTAATTTTTGCTTCAGACATTTTGCTCTTCTCCTCGTCAGAGATGGAATCTCTGCTATCAGTAAAAATACATGCTAAATGCAGTAGTCAATAAAAGTACTACTCATCATTAATTAAAACGGCAGATTGAATTTAATAAGTTGTGGTGCACGGAGACTTGATCCAGGTCATCGTTAATTTCGGTGAATTTTTCGATGGTTCTAAAAAGTACTACTAAGGGGGTAGCGGGAGTTATTCATAAACCATATAAAAAACAGAGGGTTATGAGTTTTACGGCTTTTTTAAACTCGATGGTTTTGGCCGCTGATTATTTAGTAGTACTTCTTAAAAATTGCCGGTTATCTTGGCGCTTTCAGTAACCGTTGATATACGTCAATTGAAAAAATTGGGCTAAGTAGCAGTATTTAGGTGAGATGATTTTTTTATTTTCTCCTAATTTTAATTCGCAAGGTGTGCGCCATGAAAACAATTTTTGTCGCTCTGGATCTGGACACGAATGTAGAGACTATTCTGGATACTGCCAAAGATTTAGCCAAGCATTATGCTTCTCAACTGATATTGGCAACAGTAGAAAGAGAGCTACCGGGTACGGAAGGGGCTACCGAGGAACTAGTCAAAGACGAGATTACGGAAGCCTATGGTGATGATGTGCACGAGCTGCATAAACTGGCTCTTAGCATCTCGGAAGAAGGCCTTGAGTGTCGCGCTCTCCTGATGGAGGGAACCACCGCCGATCAGATAGTTAATGCGGCAAATGATATGGCGGCAGACTTGATTGTTCTTGGAAACCACGGCCACAACCCCATTTACGATACCCTCATTGGTAGTGCTGTTCCCGGTGTGGTTCGCATGGCAAAACAGAAAGTGCTGTTAGTGCCGGTCGAAGGTTAATTGATTGCACTTTGAGCGACACCCGGTAAATGTACCGGGTGTTTGTTTTTACCTGTCTTAACGGAAACTACTATGGAGCTTGTTTGCCCAGCAGGAAGTTTACCTGCCCTGAAGGCCGCTGTGGATAATGGGGCTGATGCGGTATATATCGGCTTCAAAGACGACACAAATGCCCGGCATTTTGCCGGTCTAAATTTCAACGACCGAAAGGCAAAATCAGCACTTGAGTATGTTCGTGCGAACAATGTGAAGCTGTTTGTCGCGATTAATACTTATCCTCAACCGCATAGTTGGTCTCGTTGGCAGGCGGCTGTCGATCAAGCCGCTGATTTACAGGCCGATGCGCTGATAATTGCCGACCTGGGGGTGTTGGATTATGCCCGGGAGCGCTATCCAGGTTTAAATCTTCATCTTTCTGTACAGGGCTCAGCGACCAATATAGAGGCACTGGCATTTTACAAAAACAACTTTGGCATCAAGCGGGCAGTTCTGCCCAGAGTCTTATCGCTGGCCCAGGTTAAGCAGGTTGCAGCCTCTAGCCCCGTCGACTTGGAAGTCTTTGGTTTTGGTAGTCTCTGTATTATGGCTGAAGGGCGTTGCCATCTGTCTTCCTATGTTACCCCTGAGTCCCCCAATACCTGTGGGGCCTGTTCCCCGGCGAGTGCCGTTCGTTGGTCTGAGACGGATAAAGGCCGGGAATCCCGGTTAAATAATGTGCTGATTGATCGGTTTAGAGAGGGTGAAAATGCCGGGTACCCAACCCTCTGTAAGGGGCGCTTTCAAGTAGAAGGACAAACCTATCATGCACTGGAAGAACCCACCAGTTTGAACACCCTGCAGCTAATTCCACAATTAGATGATATTGGTATCAAGGCGATAAAAATTGAGGGCCGACAGCGAAGCCCTGCTTATGTCGAGCAAGTCGTTAGGGTTTGGCGAGAAGCCCTTGATAGCTACAAGAAAATTGGCAGCAACTTTGTCACCCGGGGCGAGTGGCTCGATGCACTGGCCAATGTCTCTGAGGGAAGCCAAACCACATTGGGCGCTTATTCGCGTCCCTGGCAGTAATTGCCAAATAGCGACGGAAGATATGAACATGAAATTATCACTTGGCCCCGTTCTTTATTATTGGCCTCAACGGCAGGTCGCAGATTTTTATGATCAAGCGGTCAGCTCTTCAGTGGATATTATTTATCTGGGTGAAGCGGTTTGCTCTAAGCGCCAGGAGCTTCGAACACCCGACTGGCTTGAGTTGGCCGCCGAATTGTCGGAGGCAGGAAAGGCGGTGGTTCTGTCGACCTTGTCATTGATTGAGGCTCGTTCTGAATTATCTCTATTGCGTAAAATCTGTGATAACAGTGGTTGTCTCATCGAGGCTAACGATATGGCAGCGGTTAATATACTTGCCGAAAAAAAGCTGCCCTTTGTGACGGGTTCTTCGATAAATATCTACAATGCCTATAGTCTAAAACGGCTCTATAGTTCAGGGTGCCAGCGCTGGGTTATGCCCGTGGAGCTAAATCGTACGACGCTAAAAAACATTTTGATTGATGCTGAAAAACTGGGTTTTGCCGACAAAATAGAAACGGAAGTTTTCAGTTATGGACGGCTACCCCTGGCTTACTCAGCGCGTTGTTTTACTGCTCGGGCGAAAAATCTTCCCAAAGATGACTGCCAGCTCAGGTGCCTGGAGTACCCCGATGGCATTCCTCTCGACACTCAGGAAAATCAGTCTTTATTCACCATCAATGGTATTCAGACACAATCTGGATATATCTATAACCTGCGTGATGAATATTCCACTATGGCCGAAATCGGGGTGGATGTTATGCGGATAAGCCCTACAAGTACGGATACATTTGAGGTGATCGAGCAGTTTAATCAGGTCATTCAGGAAGGGGGCGGGGCGAGTCAAATGATTGCAAGCGATATCAAAAACGATGAGTTTTGTAACGGTTACTGGTATGGCCGTCCCGGTATGGAAACTACCTAGTTTATTTGTTTTTCACGCAATTTATTTTTTATGTGGTATTTGTACGGTAGCGGGACTGCCCGTGGGAAGGATTGGCAGCAGCTGTTTCAATTAAGCCAGAGCTGCCAGTTTTCCCATGCCAGAGATCATTTGTTGCAGGGCCGAGGGCAATGTATTCAGCTCAACACTATCGAGTAAATTCTTTACGTTTAGCCCAAGTTCCGTGTCGCCTTCTATATTGAGTTCTCTTCTGAAAAACAGGGTGTCTGGATCTTCCTGGCGAGAGGCTAACAGAACAAAAGCCCTGGCTTTGCCGCTGATGGTGGCATCGGATGGGCCGTTGACCGGTAAAATGTTTAGTTGACCATTCAGGTAGCTAAGGCGCCACCCAATATCGGCATCTTGTACTGAAATTTTAAGTATTCTATTGGAAAGAAATTCGAGATCACCGTCAGCGATTGGCTCAAGTAAAAACTGTTTTAGCAGTCGTTCTAAAAGCAGTTTTTGTGGAGCGAAAGGGGCCAGTCTTAGTGCAGAAAATAGTATGGGTTCCACGTGATGGATCAACTTGGCAGGAAGTGTTGCTGAAAAAGGTACTGGTTTTTCCAAACTGAATTCTCCCGGAAAACGTTATTTAACCCTGTTTTCGACAGCCCAAACAGCCGCCTCAACTCTTGAGCGAAGGCCTAATTTTTTAAGTAGGTGTTTGACATGTACTTTAACGGTGGCTTCGACAATATTTAATTGGCGGCCGATCATTTTGTTGCTGAGTCCTTCCGCAATCATTTTGAGGATTTCCTTTTCCCGCCGGGTCAGAGAATTGAAACCGTCGCCTCTATCTTTACTGGAATCATCGCGAAATGCTTTGGCGAGAACTTCGGTGAGTTCTTCGGACAAAACCATTTTCCCCGAACAGGCCTCGCGAATTCTGTCGACGAGCCTGTCCGGCTCCATGTCTTTCAGTAGGTAGCCATCAGCCCCCGCCTTGAGTGCAGAGACTACGTCATTGGTATCATCGGATACAGTAAATACCACAATGTGGCAGCTGACACCGGCATTACGCATTGCTTGCAGCGTTTCAATACCGTCCATGCCCTTCATGGTGAGATCCAGCAATACCAAGTCAGCTTCGACTTCCTGAGCAAGCTTTACGGCATCTTCACCATTACTGGCTTCGCCGATCACTTCCATATCATCTTCTAATTCAACAAGCTGACGTACACCCTTGCGTAGCAATGGGTGGTCATCAACCAGAATTAATTTATTTATGGTGTCGCTCACGATGGACCTCTTTGTCATTCTGTATCAGCTATACAGCGACCAGCAGTTTAATGCGTCACTATTTGCCATGAGTTGATCTCGCTCAGTTTTATTATATTTCAGCGAAACGCTTCCGGGGTAAATGTAAGCGCGACAGTTGTGCCGCCACTTTCTGAACTTGGACCAATTTTTAGGGAGCCACTGACCCAGTCGGCGCGCTCTTTCATGGTAGACAGTCCATAGTGGTGATCCTTGTAGGGGTTGTCGGATATCCCTACACCATTGTCGACAACTTTGAATATAACTTTATTGTCGTCACCATGCTCGCATATGAGTTCTATTCGATTGGCTTTTGAGTGTTTTGCTGCGTTGGTGATGGCTTCCCGAATAATTTGTAGTACGTGGATATCTTCATTGGGTGAGAGGGGGCAATGGCCAAGTTCATAGTTCAGTACAATATCGATATCCTCTTTCATTTTATCGAATTCATCGATGGTGGTTTTCAGTGCGAGGTATAGGGTCGGGACATCCAGTTTCAACCGGAAAGTAGTCAGCAGTTCTCTGAGGTGCTTGTAGGCGGCATCCAGGCCCTGATGAAGATCTGTCAGCCCCTCTCTCACCTTTTCTTCAGGTGCGTTGCGGTCAAATAATTTAGAAATCCGGGCTACCTGCATTTTCATGTAGGAGAGGGATTGTGCAAGCGAGTCGTGTAGCTCTCGGGCAATAATTGAGCGCTCCTCAAACAGCATGAGTCGTCGGCTCAATCCTTCCCGGTACTGGAGAGCTAAAGCAAAGGACAAGTTCTCGACAACGGATTCAACAATACGCTGTTGCCAGGGCAGTAACGCGCAGTTTTTTTCATTTCTTACATAGAGAAAACCAAAATTATCATTGGCGTCTTCGATAGGAAATGAGATTTCCCCTTCGGAATAATGCTTATTTCCCGGGCGCATAAAACAGTTTACGCAATCACCAATTTCACAGGGGTGTTGCTCCTCTGTGGGTAAGATCAGGTCGTATTGATCTTTGCTGGATTCATTTGCCAGGCAGAGTGAGAGTTGTGGAAGGTTGGTGATTTTTTTTAGTTCAGTAATGATTTCAGTCAGTGTTTGTTTGTCAATCGCCCCTTCGGATAGGCGTTGTGCCGTACTGTAGAGGAAGTCCAGCGTTTGGTTGGATTGTTGTAGTTGGGCCGTTTTTTCATTCACCAAATCTTCTAGTTTTTGGTAGTGCCGAGCCAGGCTGGCAGACATGTCATTAAACGTGCGGCATAGCAGGCCGATTTCGTTTACCGCTTCGTAATAGGTTCGGTAGGAGAAATCACCGATACTGGTATGTTCTGCGGCGCGCACCAAGTCCTTCAGTGGCTTAACCAGATTTTGGTCAGTACGCATGACGATAAAGATCAATGCAAGGAATGAAAGAAAGATGCTGAGCCCTTCGTAGATACCCAATAGCTCAATTTTATCCTCCGTGTTCTGTTGGATACTGAGTACAAGGTTGTCGATATCCTTTACGTGATGATCTACCAGCGCCAGATAGCGTGCGTTGGCTTTTGCCGCACTATCGGGATTGGTGAGTTCCCCAGCCATGAGGGGGGATAGAATCGGGACGATATTAACTTCCCAATTGTCTACGACCTGATTGTAGTTGCTCTTTATTGCCCCCTGGCCATTTTTTTCAGCGGCTCTTGAAATACTCGACTGGTAGAGTTTTGTTGAAAATAGATCGTATTCACCCGCTAACGTTTCTGCCGTTATCTCGTGCCTTTCATCACCCAATGATGCCTGCTGAAGTAACAGGGCAATTCGGTAGGATTGCATGCGCATTGACCCCGCAATATTGATGGCCTCCGCATCATGCTGGGTATTAATCGTGACCAAGATTGACACCAGCATACTGGTGAGTGCTAAAAGCCCAATGACAACCATCGGTATCAAAACCTGAATAGCTATGGATTGAGAAAACCGCAGTTTCTTGGTTGTTAGGGAGCTTGTCATTGTGTTTACCACCAAATACCTGAGTACATATATGTGTCGCTATGACGCGCCAGTAAAAAATATAACCCATTGTTTATAAAGTGTATTTATATTTTTTTGTGCTACCACCTTGGTGGTAGTAGGTGAGTATGTTCACCTGAACCCGCAATGAAGAAATTGATGCAGGTCATGTTCCATTCCCCCTCCTATTACTACATTCAACGCTCATCATTGAACCAATTAATGTCCTATGACTGCAATAAATGATCAAAAATGGTATGGCCTCGGCGTTTGTACGGTAGCTTTTTCTGCCAATTTCGCTGCTTGGACGCTATTTTCCATTCTTGGTCTTCAGATACGTGCCGACCTCAATCTAAGTGATACCGCATTTGGTGTATTGCTGGGCACGCCGATCCTCTCAGGTGCGTTTGCCAGCCTTATTTGTGGTGTATTGGCCGAGCGTTTTGGTGGACGTATCGTTTTCTTCTTACAGACAATCATTGTGGCACTGTCACTTTTCACGCTGCCTTTCGCTAAAACTTTCAATCAATTCCTGCTGTTTGGTTTGGTTCTGGGAATCTCCGGTGGTGCGTTTGCCACAGGGGTAAGCTATGTCTCCAGTTGGTTTGATCGCTCCATGCAGGGTACCGCCATGGGTATTTTTGGCGCCGGTAATGTGGGGGCAGCAATTACCAACCTTGTCGCACCAATCATCATTATCAACTATGGATGGCAGGCCGTGCCTAACTACTACGGCGTTGTCTTATTGGTCGTGGCGCTTCTTTTCTGGGTATTTACCAAGCCGGCATCCAGGGAACGCATCCAAAGGAGTGACCGTGAATCACTGGTTAATGGCCTGCGTCCCCTTAGGGATTTGAGGGTATGGCGCTTTGGCCTATATTACTATTTTGTGTTTGGTGGTTTTCTGGCGCTAACACTTTGGTTGCCTCAGTACTATGTGGGTGAGTACGGACTGGATTTAAAAACGGCCTCCTTTGTAACCCTGCTGTTCACTCTGCCCGCCGCCATTATTCGTGCTCTCGGTGGCTGGTTTGCTGACAATTTCGGCGCTCGCCGCATCAACTGGCTGGTGTTCTGGGTCTGCCTTGTTTGCTTGTTCTTTCTGTCGTACCCGCCGACCACCATGACCATTCACGGTATTCAGCGGGACTTATTTCTGGATATCCGCATATCCCTTTGGGTGTTTGTGTTGCTGACGTTTGTGGTTGGTCTGGCTATGGGTTTTGGTAAAGCCAGTATCTATCGAATTATTTATGACTACTACCCAGAAAATATGGGCGTTGTCGGTGGTGCCGTGAGCGCCATCGGGGCTCTGGGTGGTTTTTCTCTGCCAATTTTATTTGGTATTGCGGCAGATCTGACGGGTATTCGTAGCTCCTGCTTCATGTTGCTCTACGGCGTATTGGCAGGGTGCATGGTGCTGATGTTTTACGCGATCAAGCTGGACGAATTTAGGCAGCGGGTACATCAAGCCCGGGCCGATGATTTTTTAACTTTATAACATCGTAATTAAACGAGGAATAACTGCTATGGCTGATCTACAAAAATGGGATGTTGAAGATCCCGAGTTTTGGGAATCCGAAGGCAAAAAGACCGCCAATAGGAATTTATGGATTTCAATCCCCAGCCTGTTGTGCGGATTTGCCGTATGGCTCTATTGGGGCATTATTACCGTTCAGATGCTTAATCTGGGCTTCCCCTTCGCCAAATCAGAATTGTTCACGCTGATGGCGATTGCCGGCTTAACGGGTGCAACACTGCGAATACCGAGTAGTTTCTTTATTAGACTCTGTGGTGGTCGTAATACGATCTTTTTCACCACGGCACTACTTATGTTGCCAGCAGTGGGTGCGGGTATTGCCCTTCAGGATAAAAATACACCTCTGTGGGTATTCCAGATTCTGGCATTACTCTCCGGTTTCGGTGGCGGTAACTTTGCCTCCTCCATGTCCAATATCAGTTTCTTCTTTCCCAAGAAGCAGCAGGGATTGGCACTGGGCTTGAATGCCGGCTTGGGTAATTTTGGTGTAACAACTATGCAGATTCTGGTGCCGCTGGCCATGACCTTTGGTTTGTTTGGTGCACTGGGTGGTGACTCCATGACCCTGCAACAAACCTCCGGTACGCTGATTGGCAAGATTCCTGTGGGCACCGAAGCCTGGATTCAAAATGCGGGTTTTGTCTGGTTGTTGTTCCTGGTGCCGCTGGCCTTTGCCGGTTGGTTCGGAATGAATAACCTGCGTACTCAGGAAGTATCACCCGATATCCCCAGCCCCATCGGAAGTTTCTTCACTATTTCGGGAATGCTTCTGATCGGTTTTGTTACCGCTGCGATGGGTTTGTGGTTAATGCTGCCAGAGGCGGCTAATGGCTCAGGTTTTGGTGTACCCAAAGAAATTGTTCTGGTTCTGGTGATTGCCTCCACGGTGTTTGCACTGAAACTTATTCCAGGGCAAATCAAGCCAAACCTTCAGCGCCAGTTCCAGATTTTCGATAACAAGCACACTTGGGTGATGAGTGTGATTTACACCATGACCTTCGGTTCGTTTATCGGCTTTGCAGCTTCTTTCCCGCTGTCGATCAAAGTGATTTTCGGTTACCAGCATCTGATGGTTGATGGTGTGATGACCCACGATACGGTTAATGCCAATGGCCCCAGTGCGCTGATGTATGCCTGGATGGGTCCCTTTATTGGTGCCTTGATTCGCCCAGTCGGCGGTTGGATCTCCGATAAAGTAGGTGGTGCTCTGGTCACTCAGATTTGTTCGGTTGTCATGGTCGGTAGCGCCTTGGGTGTAGCCTACTACATGAAGGCAGCCTACGGTTCTGCGACCCCCGAACAGTTCTTCCTACCTTTCTTCATGCTCTTCCTGTTGTTGTTTGCGGCTACCGGTATTGGTAATGGTTCTACCTTCCGTACCATCGCAATGGTGTTTCCTAAAGAGCAGGCCGGGCCAGTATTGGGTTGGACTTCAGCGGTTGCCGCTTATGGTGCCTTCTACATTCCGAAGGTGCTCGGTGAGCAAATTAAGGCGACTACGCCAGAAGTTGCACTGATCGGTTTCGCCTCTTTCTACGCGGTATGTATCTTGATCAATTGGTTCTTTTACCTGCGTAAAGACGGTGAGTTTTACAACCCTTAATTTATTAGAGCATTAATGCTGGTGGGGCGCGTCCCCATCAGCCCATTTTTAAGTAGAGAGAGTAAAGCCATGAGTCATTTTCTCGATAGCTTGCAATTCTTCAAAAAGACTAAAGTTGGCGATTTCGCTGAAGGTCATGGAGAAACCCGGAATGAGAACCGGGAGTGGGAGAATAGCTACCGCCAACGTTGGCAGCACGACAAGATTGTACGTTCTACCCACGGCGTCAACTGTACGGGTTCCTGTAGCTGGAAAATTTATGTCAAAAATGGATTAATCACCTGGGAAACCCAGCAGACAGATTATCCTCGCACACGTCCAGATCTACCGAATCACGAGCCGCGTGGTTGTCCCAGGGGTGCGAGTTATTCCTGGTATATCTACAGTGCCAACCGGGTCAAGTATCCCAAAGTACGCAAGCCGTTGTTGAAATTGTGGCGTGATGCTCGCAAGCAGTTTGAAAACCCTGTGGATGCCTGGGCCTTTATTGTTGAGGACCCAATCCGAGCTGAATCCTATAAGTCCAAGCGAGGGCTGGGTGGTTTTGTTCGTTCCTCCTGGGATGAAGTCAACGAAATTATTGCCGCCGCTAATGTTTATACGGCGAAAAAACATGGCCCCGATCGAATTATTGGCTTCTCACCAATCCCTGCCATGTCGATGGTTTCTTATGCCGCAGGCTCGCGTTACCTGTCATTAATTGGCGGCGTATGCATGAGTTTCTACGATTGGTACTGCGATTTGCCACCAGCCTCACCGATGGTCTGGGGTGAGCAGACGGATGTACCTGAATCTGCCGATTGGTATAACTCGAACTACCTTATTTTGTGGGGCTCCAATGTGCCACAAACCCGTACCCCTGATGCTCACTTCTTTACTGAGGTTCGCTACAAGGGTGCTAAAGGCGTGGTCATTACACCTGACTACAGTGAAGCAGCCAAACTTTCTGATATGTGGCTAAACCCAAAACAGGGTACCGATGCCGCTGTCGCCATGGCCTTTGGCCATGTGATTCTGAAAGAATTCCACCTCGATAACCCCAGTGCTTACTTCACTGAATATGTCCGTCAATATTCGGATATGCCCAATCTGGTGACTCTGGAGCCCACTGAGGGTGGTTATAAATCTTCTCGATTCCTGCGTGCCTCTGATTTGGCTGACAATTTGGGACAAGAAAACAACCCTGATTGGAAAACCATTGCACTTGATGAACTGAGTGGTGAACTGGTTTCTCCACATGGCTCAATCGGTTATCGCTGGGGTGAACAAGGTGAAGGTAAAGGTAAGTGGAATATCGAAACCCGTGAGGGCAAAGACGGCAATGAAGTGAAATTGCAGTTATCCCTGATCGATGGTGGTGATGTTGAAGCGGTTGCCTTCCCTTACTTTGCGGCCGGAGGCAGTGACCACTGGGACAAGCAAGCGGGCGAAAGCATCCAAATGCGCAATGTGCCCACCCGTACCGTTACATTGGCGGATGGATCGCAAGCGAAAGTCGCTACCGTGTATGACCTGATGATGGCCAACTATGGTATTGACCGTGGTTTGGGTGGCGAGCATGTCGCGTCCAGTTTTGATGATGACTCGGTTGCTTACACGCCAGCCTGGCAGGAAAAAATTACCGGTGTTCCTCGCGCCAAAATTATTCAGGTGGCCAGAGAGTTTGCTGATAACGCCGACAAGACTCGTGGTAAATCCATGGTGATCGTGGGTGCTGCAATGAACCACTGGTACCACATGGATATGAATTACCGTGGCTTGATCAATATGCTCATCATGTGTGGCTGTATAGGCCAAAGCGGCGGTGGCTGGGCTCACTATGTGGGGCAGGAAAAACTGCGTCCACAAACAGGTTGGTTGCCCTTGGCCTTTGGCCTGGACTGGAGCCGACCACCTCGCCATATGAACTCCACATCGTTCTTCTACAACCACAGTTCCCAGTGGCGTCATGAAAAAGTGAGCATGCACGATGTGCTGTCGCCCATTGCGGATAAATCACAGTTCCAAGAGCACATGCTCGACTACAACATTAAAGCTGAGCGCATGGGGTGGTTGCCTTCTGCGCCACAGCTGAATAGGAATCCACTGCAAATTACCCGCGATGCAGAAGCGGCGGGCATGGATCCTAAGGACTATGCGGTACAGGAGCTTAAGTCCGGTAACTTGAAGTTTGCTGCAGAGCAACCGGATAACCCCGATAACTTCCCCCGCAACATGTTCATCTGGCGCTCTAACCTGCTGGGTTCTTCCGGTAAAGGCCATGAGTACATGCTCAAGTACCTGCTGGGTACTAAAAATGGCGTGATGAATGAAGATAACGGTGTGCGTGGCGGCATCATCCCGCAGGAAGCCGAGTGGGTTGAAGAGGGCGCTACCGGTAAGTTGGATCTGGTGACCACACTGGATTTCCGTATGTCATCGACCTGCATGTATTCCGATATCGTGTTGCCGACGGCAACCTGGTATGAGAAAGACGATCTCAACACCTCGGATATGCACCCCTTTATTCACCCGCTGTCGAAAGCGGCCGATCCTGCCTGGGAAGCTCGTTCTGACTGGGATATCTATAAAGGCATCGCCAAGAAATTCTCTGAAGTCGCCAGCTTTAATGACAATTTAGGCGTTGAGAAAGACCTGGTGACGGTTCCCATGCTTCACGACACACCCGGAGAACTGGCACAGCCTTTCGACGTGAAGGATTGGAAATATGGTGAATGTGATCTGATTCCCGGTGAAACCGCACCGAATATGATGGTGGTCGAGCGGGATTACCCCAACACCTATAAGAAGTTTACTTCTGTGGGCCCATTGCTGGAAAAACTAGGTAATGGTGGTAAGGGCATTGGTTGGAATACCGACGATGAAGTGACGTTGCTCCGCGACCTTAACTACACCGTGACAGAAGAAGGTATTAGCCAGGGTCAGCCGCGTATCGAATCAGCCATTGATGCGGCCGAAGTGGTACTGAGCCTTGCACCAGAAACCAACGGTAACGTTGCCGTAAAAGCCTGGGATGCACTGGGACAGATTACCGGGCGCGATCACAAGCACCTTGCAGAACCCAAGCATGAAGAGAAAATTCGTTTCCGCGATATTCAGGCGCAGCCGCGCAAGATTATCTCTTCTCCCACTTGGTCTGGCCTGGAAGATGAGCATGTGAGCTATAACGCTTGTTACACCAACGTCCACGAGTTGATTCCCTGGCGCACGATTACCGGTCGTCAGCAGTTCTATCAGGATCACAAATGGATGGAGGCTTTTGGCGAGCAGTTAATCTCGTACCGTCCCCCAATTCATACTAACACCATTGATCTGGTGAAGGACAAGAAGTCCAACGGTAATAAAGAGATTGTGCTGAACTGGATTACCCCGCACCAAAAATGGGGTATTCACAGTACCTATTCCGACAACCTGTTGATGCTCACCTTGTCTCGCGGTGGCCCGATTATCTGGTTGAGTGAGATCGATGCCAAAAAAGCCGACATTGAAGATAACGATTGGGTGGAGGTGTTTAACGTCAATGGTGCTATCGCCTGTCGTGCGGTGGTTAGCCAGCGGGTAAAAGAGGGCATGGTGATGATGTATCACGCTCAAGAGCGCATTGTGAATGTGCCAGGTAGTGAGACCACCGGTACCCGTGGTGGTCACCACAACTCGGTGACCCGGATTGTGATGAAGCCGACGCATATGATTGGCGGTTACGCCCAGCAATCTTACGGCTTCAACTACTACGGCACCGTAGGTTGTAACCGTGACGAGATGGTTGTGGTGCGCAAGATGGACAAGGTTGATTGGCTCGATAACGAGACCGGTGATGGCCTTCCTCAACCACTTCCAACAGAAGTTTAAGGAGACAGCGCAATGAAAATACGTTCTCAAGTTGGCATGGTGCTGAACCTCGACAAGTGTATTGGTTGTCACACCTGCTCTATTACTTGTAAAAATGTGTGGACCTCTCGCGAAGGTATGGAATACGCATGGTTCAATAACGTTGAAACCAAACCTGGTATTGGTTACCCGAAAGAGTGGGAGAATCAGGATAAGTGGAATGGCGGTTGGATTCGCAACAAAGATGGCTCTATCAATCCAAAAATTGGTGGAAAGTTTCGGGTGCTGGCAAATATCTTTTCTAACCCCGATCTTCCTCAGATTGATGATTACTATGAACCATTTGACTTTGACTACCAGCATTTACATACGGCGCCATTATCTGAGCATCAGCCAACAGCTCGTCCACGCTCGCTGATATCTGGCAAGCGAATGCAGAAAATCGAATGGGGTCCAAACTGGGAAGAGATCCTCGGTACTGAATTCGAAAAGCGTAGCGTCGATAAAAACTTCGACAACATGCAGAAGGAAATGTACGGCGAGTTCGAAAACACCTTCATGATGTATCTGCCTCGGTTGTGTGAACACTGCCTCAACCCGACTTGTGCGGCATCCTGTCCTTCGGGTGCGATCTACAAGCGTGAAGAGGATGGCATCGTACTGATCGATCAGGAGAAGTGCCGTGGCTGGCGGATGTGTGTATCCGGTTGCCCTTACAAGAAAATCTACTTTAACTGGAAATCCGGTAAGTCAGAAAAATGTATCTTCTGTTACCCACGAATTGAATCTGGTCAGCCCACCGTGTGTTCAGAAACCTGTGTGGGCCGTATTCGCTACCTGGGTGTGTTGCTGTATGACGCCGATAAAATTCAGGAAGTGGCCACTACGGAATCTGAAAGAGATCTGTATAAGAAACAGCTGGAAATTTTCCTCGACCCGAATGATCCAGCGGTTATCGCTCAGGCCAAAAAAGATGGCATCCCGGATTCAACGATTACTGCCGCGCAACAATCTCCCGTGTACAAGCTGGCGGTAGATTGGCAGCTGGCACTGCCGTTGCACCCAGAGTATCGCACCCTTCCTATGGTTTGGTATGTGCCACCGCTGTCACCAATTCAGTCCGCTGCCGATGCTGGGCATATGGGTATGAACGGTATTATCCCGGACGTGGATTCCCTGCGTATTCCCGTGCAATACCTGGCGAATTTGCTCACAGCGGGTGATGAAGAGCCAGTCAAGCTGGCACTCAAGCGACTGTTGGCCATGCGTGCCTATAAGCGTTCACAAATTGTGGATAGCACGCAGGATTTACAGGTGCTGGAAGAGGTCGGTTTGAGCGAGCTTCAGGTAGAGGATATGTACCGCTATCTGGCCATTGCCAACTATGAAGATCGCTACGTGATTCCTACCGCTCACCGCGAAGAGGCAATGTCGGAAGCCTTTGCAGAGCGTGGCGGCTGTGGCTTCTCCTTTGGTAATGGTTGTTCCACGGGTGAATCGGATATCAACTTGTTTGGTACCAAGAAAACCACTCGTAGGGATGTGATTGACACTGTTCAGGTTTGGGAGGAATAGTCTGATGGATATTATCAAGGTAATTTCTCGGCTGATGGACTACCCCAGAGCCGAGCTTCAGGCTCAGGCTTCGGGCATTGAGGCGGTAATCAATAGTGCGCGGGAGATTTCTCCTGAGATGCGCCAACAGTTGGTTCACCTGCTTCACGAAATCTACGACGGAGACCTGCTGGATGCCCAGGAAGCCTATACGGGTCTGTTTGACCGTGGTCGCTCCCTGTCGCTGTTGCTGTTTGAACACGTGCATGGTGAATCCCGAGATCGAGGTCAGGCAATGGTCGATCTGCTGAGCATTTATGAGGCGCATGGCTTCAGTATTAATGCTCGGGAGCTGCCTGATCATATTCCGCTACACCTGGAGTTTCTGGCACACCGCCCAGACCTTGAAGTCAGAGAGGGCTTGTCGGATATCAGCCATATCCTCGGCGTGCTAAGCGCTCGCTTACAGGAGCGTGAATCAGCCTATGCTGCACTGTTTGATTCGCTACTGATGATCAGTGGCGTGAATGTCGATATCAGTGAATTGCGCGAAAAAGTGGCCGGTGAAAAACGGGATGATACCCCCGAAGAGCTGGACAAGATCTGGGAGGAAGAAGCCGTCACCTTTGGTGCTGGCGATGCCCTTGGCAGCGGTTGTTCATCTTCAACGCCGGTACCACCTAAAAAATCAGCCAATGAAGCCGTAGCGGTTCGCTGGGCAAATTAAGGCAAATTTAAGGAGTGATCCATGAATAGTAATACTATTTTATTTGGCCTGTACCCTTATCTGGCAGCTATCGTCTGTTTGGTCGGCTGCTGGGTTCGTTACGATCGTGAGCAGTATTCCTGGAAGGCAGGTTCCAGCCAGGTTTTACGGACTAAGGGCATGCGCATAGCCAGTAACGCCTTCCACGTGGGGGTGTTGTTTGTGTTGGCGGGCCACTTTGTTGGTTTGCTGACCCCTGAGGTTATTTACCATCATGTTATTTCGACCCCGAACAAACAGCTGTTGGCGATGGTGTCTGGTGGCGTCTTTGGTGCGCTGTGCTTTGTCGGCATGAGCATGCTGATCTATCGTCGCTTCACGGATGAAAGGGTTAGGGCGAGCAGCAGCTTCTCCGATAACTTGGTGCTTATCTTACTTTACATTCAGTTGATACTGGGCCTGAGCACTATCTTCGCCTCCAGTCATCATATGGATGGATCAGTGATGGTGATGTTGGCGGATTGGGCCCAATCAATTGTACTTTTCCGTCCTATGGAGGCCGCAGCATCGATTGCTTCAGTCGGTTTGGTGTATAAGCTACACGTATTTTTGGGAATGACTTTGTTCTTGATCTTCCCTTTTACTCGTCTAGTTCATATCATTAGCGGTTTGGCCGCGCCGGTAAAATATTTGCTACGCAATTATCAGATTGTTCGCCAAAAGCGCGCTTAATCTGAACAGTGTTTTGCAATGAAGGCCGGGACTTATAGTTTTGACGAGTCGTTGAAATATGTCCCGGCCTATCTTTCCGGCCTCTTCTATGACAAACCGTAATTAGAGAACATCCCTATGAGCTGCTCTTCCAACACTGACTCCACTGATCAAACACCCATTGAGATTTCAGAAATCAAGGTTAATGGCGCCGTTATTACGCCAGATGAAGTCGCGCGTGAGATGCAATATCACGCTTCTGAATCTCAGGAGGAGGCCGTCCGCAAGTCCTCCGAAGTATTGATTATTCAACTGCTGCTGTTACAGAAAGCCAGAGAGCTAGGTCTGGATAAGGATCTGCCTGAGGTCAGTGAGATACCTTCAGAAGAAACCATCATTGGCCGATTAATTGAGCAGGAAGCTTCGCCGCAAGAGGTCACGGAAGAAGAATGTCGTCGATATTTTGATGCAAACAAGAGTCAGTTTGTCAGCCAGGATTTGATGGAGTTAAAACATATCCTGTTGGGTGCTGACCCCGAAGATGAAGAAAAAAGAGCCACAGCTAAAGCGGCAGCGGAATCACTGATTTCAAAGTTGGTTGAGTCATTCGAACAGTTTGAAGCCCTGGCAAATGAGCACTCGGATTGTCCTTCAAAGGAAACGGGTGGTAGTTTAGGGCAGATTACCCGAGGCCAGACCACTCCCGAGTTTGAAGATGCTGTCTTTGAGCTTGATGAAGGTTTGGCGAAAGACCCTGTTGAGTCTCGTTATGGTTTTCACGTGGTCTATGTTGACAGGAAGTTGCCGGGAAAACAGCTGGAATATGATCAGGTTAAAAGTGATGTGGCTAATATGTTGATGGAGTTCGGTCAGCGTAAAGCGATTGCACAGTATATTCATAAGTTGGTCGATGAATCGGAAATCGAAGGCATCGATTTTGAGATTGGCCGCCCACTGACCAACTAATCTTGCACTAAAGTTTATACATCGATTATCTGCATGCACGTCTAAATGAACCGTTTAGACGTGCATGTTATTTTTATTGCATTCCACTCACTAACGATCCATTGGCCTGATTATTCCCGCTGCCAACTGGGTTTACGTTTTTCCAGAAAGGCGGATAAGCCTTCTTGCCCTTCTTGGGACAGCCTGACATCGGCAATGCGTCTACAGGTGTCCTTAATTAGCGCATCACTCATAGGGTTCCTCCCGACGTCCTGAGCTAACTGTTTGGCTGCGCACATCGCTGCGGGGCTATTTTTTAGTAGTGTGGCAATGAGTTGAGCGGTGGCGTCGTTCAATTGTGTTTCTTCAACGACCTTATTGATCAACCCTAATTGGGCTGCCTGCCTGGCATCGAAGGTTTCCCCTGTCATGAAATAGTGCCTCGCTTTGTGAGCTCCAATGGCCTCGATGATGTAGGGGCTGATGGTGGCTGGGATCAAGCCGATTTTTACTTCGCTAAAAGCAAATAATGCATTTGTTGTCGCAATGGAAATATCGCAGCAGCTGATTAGACCCAGCGCGCCGCCAAAGGCTGGCCCTTGCACTTTAGCGATGGTTGGCAGCGGCATTTCATTCATTGTTTTTAGCATGTCTGCCAGAGCCTCCGCATCTCTCAGGTTATCTTCATAGCGGGATGTTCCAACCCGTTTCATCCAATCAAGGTCGGCCCCAGCAGAAAAAGTTGTACCCTCTGCAGCAAGAATGAGCACCCGGGTTTTTGAATTGGCCATGATTTTTTTTAATGTCATGGTTAGCCTGGCAACCATCTGGTCGTCGAAGGCATTGTGTTTTTTTGCCCTGTTGAGGGTGATAGTGGTAACGCCCCTGGTGTCCGTTGTGGTGGTCACGGTGTCGGTCATCGGTTACTCCTGGTGGCTCTAAATCCTACATTCTGAATATCCCAAAATGTGTATCGTCAATGGGTTTGTTTAATGCGGCGGCAAGTGATAACCCTAAGATCTTTCGTGTGTCCATGGGGTCGATTACGCCATCATCCCAGAGTCTTGCCGATGCATATTCAGGGTTGCCCTGAGCTTCATACTGTTTGATGACGGGGAGTTTAACGGCGGCCTCAAGTTCCTCGGTCCAGGGTTTCTCCTCTTTCTGGCGTTGTTCTCGCTTAACTTGTGCCAGCACACTGGCAGCTTGTTCGCCGCCCATGACGGAGATGCGAGCATTGGGCCACATAAACAGAAAGCGCGGGTCGTAAGCGCGACCACACATCCCATAGTTTCCTGCACCAAATGAGCCGCCGATAATGACAGTGAATTTAGGCACCTTCGCACAGGCTACGGCTGCCACCATCTTTGCTCCGTGCTTGGCGATCCCTTTTTCTTCATGGTGTTTTCCCACCATAAAGCCAGTGATGTTTTGCAGGAAAATAAGGGGGATTTTTCGTTGGCAGCAGAGCTCGATAAAGTGGGTACCTTTTAATGCAGACTCGCTAAAGAGAATGCCGTTGTTGGCGATAATGCCAATGTGGTGCCCCAATAAATGGGCGAATCCGCAAACCAGTGTTGTGCCATAAAGTGCTTTGAATTCATCGAATTCCGATCCATCCACGATTCTGGCAATGACTTCCCGTACGTTATAGGTGTAATGCGGATTGTGGGGGATGATGCCGTAGATTTCTTCTGAGTCGTAAAGTGGTTCTACGGGAATGCTAACCGTGTGTCGGTCTGGTTGATCCCTGTTCAAATGGCTGATGCACTGGCGGGCCAGCTGCAAAGCATGTTGGTCATTTTCGGCATAGTGATCGGCGACGCCAGATGTGCGGCAGTGCAATTCGGCACCACCTAGTTGTTCTGCCGAGACGGTTTCTCCTGTTGCAGCTTTGACCAGTGGCGGGCCACCAATAAAGATAGTGCCCTGACTTTTTACAATAATAGCTTCGTCGGCCATGGCTGGGACGTAGGCTCCCCCAGCGGTACAGGAACCCATCACCACCGCAATTTGTGGAATGTGTTGTGCCGACATATTGGCCTGATTAAAAAATATTCGACCGAAGTGTTCTCGGTCGGGAAACACCTCATCTTGATGTGGCAAGTGGGCGCCACCCGAATCTACCAGATAGATACAGGGCAGATTATTTTCCTGGGCAATTTGTTGGGCGCGTAGGTGTTTTTTTACGGTGAGAGGGTAGTAGGTCCCGCCTTTTACTGTGGCATCGTTCGCGATAATCATGCAGGTTTGTTGGCTAACCTGACCGATACCGGTAATTATGCCTGCAGCAGGGAGATACTCGTTATAGACATCCCAGGCAGCCAGTTGGGAGAGTTCCAGAAAGGCCGCGTCGTCATCGAGCAATAATTTAATGCGCTCCCGGGGCAATAACTTCCCTCTGGATGTATGACGTTCGCGGGATTTTTTATCCCCTCCGAGGTTGATCTGATTCAGTCGGGCATTGAGGTTCTCCACTTGCACCTGCATGTGCTGTCGGTTGTTTAGATACTCGTCTGATTTGAGGTTTATATGCGATCGAATTGCTGTCATAAGGGTTACCTCTGCCTATTTAAACGGCGCCCATGAGGTCGTTTATTTTGTTTCGTTGAAAAGCTCTCGGCCGATTAACATGCGCCGTATTTCACTGGTGCCAGCGCCTATTTCATACAGCTTGGCATCGCGTAGTAGTCGGCCCGCAGGAAAATCGTTTGTATAGCCATTGCCCCCGAGTAACTGAATGGTGTTCAGGGCGATTTTTGTGGCCATCTCGGCCGTAAACAGAATGACTGCGGCGGCGTCCTTTCTGGAGTTCTCGCCGTGATCGCAGGCTGTTGCGACAGCATAGAGGTAGGCGCGGCAAGCGTTGAGGCCGGCGTACATATCGGCCAGCTTAGCCTGAATAAGTTGGAATTCTCCGATGGCCTGGCCAAATTGTTTTCGGTCGTGAACATAGGGTAGTACGGTGTCCATACAGGCTTGCATGATGCCCACTGGCCCACCTGCGAGCACCGTGCGTTCGCAGTCCAGGCCCGACATCAATATCGCCATGCCTTCGCCTTCTTTGCCCAATATGTTCGTGTCTGGTACTTCGGTATTGTCAAAAACCAACTCACAGGTATTGGAGCCTCGCATACCTAACTTGTCCAACTTCTGATGGCGGGAGAATCCGGGAAAGTTTCGTTCGACGATAAAGGCGGTAAAACCTTTTTGATTTTCCGGGTTGGTCGTTCTGGCATAGACAACGTAGGTGTCGGCATCAGGACCATTGGTAATCCACATTTTGTTCCCGTTCAGGAGATACTTGTCGCCCTGTTTACTGGCGCTGAGTTTTATACTTTTTACGTCTGAGCCCGCATTCGGTTCCGACATGGCGAGCGCGCCAACATGTTCTCCGCTACAGAGTTTCGGCAGGTAGGTGGTTTTCTGCTGTTTACTGCCATGTCTGAATATCTGGTTGACGCAGAGGTTAGAGTGAGCGGCATAGGAAAGGCCCACCGATGCTGATGCCCGGGAAATTTCTTCCATCGCCACCACATGGGCCAGGTAACCCATGCCGGCTCCGCCATACTCTTCAGATACCGTTAGGCCTAACAGGCCCATTGCTCCGAGTTTGTGCCACATATCGGAGGGAAATTCGTTTGCCCTGTCGATGTCTGCAGCTCTGGGTGCAAGTTCTGTTTGAGCAAACTTGTTGATGCTGTGGCGCAACAGATGGATATCTTCGCCAAGGTGGAAGTTGAGGTCGGGGTAGGTGTTGTTCATAGCGTGATACCTCCCAAGCCATAATGAATTGATTTAGCTCAGCCCGTTTCTTTGAGAGCGGCCAAACATGAATTCTCGGCGTCTTGTAAGTCATGCATCATTTGATGTATGTCGTTCAGTTGTTGCTTCAGTTTTTCCCGTTGCTGTTGGATTTTCCCAATCAGGTGTTTGAGCTGAGAGGTGTTACCTTTGGCAGGGTCGTACAGATCAACAATTTCACGGCTTTCTTCAAGGCTGAACCCGAGTCTTTTACCTCGAAGAATCAGCTTGAGCTTGGTTCGGTCTGCGGCTGCGTAAATACGAGTTTGTCCCCTTCGCTGGGGTGTTAGTAAGCCAATATCTTCGTAATGCCTGATACTTCGAGTGGTAATCCCAAACTCGCGGGATAAGTCGCTAATGCTGTATTCGAGCATGGTGTTGGGCATTGTGCGGGTGCTCTCGGTGACATTGTCGTTTAAGCATAGATTACCTTTACGTTAACGTAAAGCTGGTCTATATGGTGGGGTTTTGGACGAGGTCTTTACCAGGGTGAACTGCCGAGTGGTTTGCTTACTGGTTTCGAGTGAGAAGGGCTAATTGCCGAGAGACTAGTTGTTGCGCGTCATCGTTGAGCGCGTTGAGCCGATATAAGGCATCGTTTTCACTCAGGGGGGACAGGTCGATTTCAGCGAGAGAGGGGTGGGAGCCGGTATCGTTATCCAGCAATATTTCCCCAACAGCCGATTTTTCTAATAGCGAGGTCAAGCCGTTGATACGATTCTCGTGATTCAGCTCGTTAAGTAGCTTGGAGGTGGAGGGAAACTGCGGTGCACTTGAAATAGCCCCGGCCAGCTCTACGGTAACACCTTGGGTGGTCAGTAGTTGATGCGTCAGTTGGAACAATGCCGTGGCGCAGTAAATGGCGCGAAGACGGTGGTCGCCGTCTTCGTCGGTGCTGTGGAATTCGAGGTGAATACTGTAGTGGCTCGAGCTGAGACGGGTGGCTCCATATAAGTCTGCCGCATCGTCTACTAAGTAGTCGAGACGTGTCATTAGCGTCTCAAAGTGTTCCCGATTGAGCAGGCTTTCAAGCCTCGGCAGGTTTTTACAGGCAATGCCAAGAATAGAGCTTTGATAGGTGGTCTGGTCTGTGGGCAATTGTCGCCTGGTGGCTAATAGTGGCTCTAAACGTCTTTCCAGAATGCCGAGCTCATCTAGATTTTCTGAGTCATCGCCGGGTAATTGTTGAGAGAGGCGGTTGAGTCTGGCCGATACCTTTTTTGCTAAGTGGCTTGAAAACAATGTTAGGAATGCCGTTATGACAAGCCAGAAGAAAATAAACAGGTTTAGTAGCTCTTTGTAGGGAGCAAAGAAATACTGCTGGCTCAGTTCAATGGTCACATAACCTGCAGTGGTGTTTTCAATATCAATGGGTCTGGTATGTGGACTTAACTGATGGGCTGTTATCTGCTCATGTTGAGCCTGCACCAATAGACGGTTACTTGCATCGTAAACTGAAGCACGCTGTATACCTTCGAGAGCGAGCATTTCGTCGACTTCGACCTGTAAACTCAGGGTGTCTTGATGAATAACGGCGTCGCGCACTATTTTTGCCAGCTGAGAAGCAAGTGTTGAACCGAGGTTGTTGCGTTGTTGGGAGGCCAGGGTATGTAATTGAAAATTGAGGCCCAAGCCAATCACCAAGCCTATTATCAGTGTGGCTGTCAGCGTTAATGTAGGCAGTCTTTTGGCAAACAATTTATAGGTTGTGCCCATTAAGCCATCTTTCCATAGAATTAAATTAGTATAAGTTTGCCGGTATGGCGTTTGTTTTCAACAGGTTTGTGCGATGGGCGCATTCTATCTTATTCCTGGCTCTCCTATAATACCCGCTCAATATGAAAGTCGTTGTGGCTTGTGCCACCTGTGATGGAATCTGCTGTGAGAGAAATTTTACTGATTAATGTGTCTGGAGAAGATAAGCCAGGCGTAACGCGTGCTGTGTCCGAAGTGCTGGTGGAACACGGTTCCGATATTTTGGATATTGGGCAAGCCGTGATTCACGCTAGTTTAAATCTTGGCATTCTTGCAAAAATTCCAGAAACCCGAGTGGCCGCACAGGTTCAGAAAGAAATTCTCTACAGTCTCCACGCGATGGATATGAAAGTTAAATTTCAGACCATCTCAGAAGAAAGTTATGAACTATGGGTGGGGCAGCAAGGCAAGCCCCGTCATATAGTGACATTGCTGGCACGCCGGGTCTCAGCCCAACACATTGCGCGAGTTACAACGGTAACGGTGGAACATGGCCTTAATATTGACAAAATTACCCGTTTGTCTGGTCGTGTACCGCTGGAGCGGATCGATGATGACAGTAAAGCCTGTGTCGAATTTTCTCTGCGCGGGGTGCCCGCAGACATGGCTTCGCTTCGTGCTTCTCTGCTGGAGTTGTCAGCAGAAATGGATGTTGATGTGGCCTATCAGGAGGATAATATCTATCGCCGCAATCGTCGCTTGGTGGTCTTCGATATGGATTCCACATTGATTGATGCGGAAGTGATTGATGAATTGGCAAAGGAAGCCGGAGTCGGAGAGCAGGTTGCAGCGATTACTGAGTCTGCAATGCGTGGTGAGCTGGATTTCAAAGAAAGTTTTGCCAGGAGAATGGCGTTGCTAAAAGGTTTGGATGAATCTGTGCTCGAGGGTGTCACCAAGCGTTTGCAGCTTACCGAGGGCGCTGAAGCCTTGATGTCTACGCTGAAGCGGCTTGGCTATAAAACCGCGATTCTCTCCGGTGGTTTTGATTACTTTGCTGAGCGGGTTCAGGAAAAACTGGGCATAGATTACGTCTACGCCAATCAACTTGAAATTGTCGATGGAAAAGTTACAGGCAATGTTTCAGGTGAGGTGGTGGATGGTCAGCGAAAAGCACAGTTGCTAAGAGAAATTGCTGCGGGTGAGAACATTGATCTCGAGCAGGTTATTGCCGTGGGCGACGGCGCAAATGATTTGCCGATGTTGAGTATTGCCGGTTTGGGTATCGCTTTTCGGGCCAAGCCTTTAGTGAAAGCCAACGCCAAGCAGTCCATTTCAAAACTCGGGTTGGATGGCATTCTTTATCTGATGGGTTTCAGCGACAGGGATACGTTGCATTTGCAATAGTGCCGATCTGTTCCCTCGGTACGACCGGGAATTAAATATCTTAGTTTTCGTCGCTAAAGTCGTAATTCATCATTGGCAGCGGCGGCTGTAAAAAGTGTCCCTGTATGTAGTGAACACCGCAACGCCAAAGGGTGGGGATCATGTCGGCCCGCTCTACAAAGGGGGCGATAATTTTCTCGTCTTCGGCTTTCAATGCGTTAATCAGGGTTTCAACTTCTTCTACAGCATCATCACTTTCATTGGCGTTCTCAATAATCACGCTGTCGAATTTTACAAAATTAACGGAGAGCTTTTTCAATAGTTTCATGGGCTCAATGGCAAGCCCAAAGTGGGAAAGTGCAACATCGCCATTAATTCGGCACAACTCTTCGATCAATTGGACGGAACGGTGAAATTGTCTGGCGACATCAATTTCACGCAGTTGAAATATCAAATGTTTAGGCAGCAATCCGGATGCTTTAAGAGCAACTTTCAGCCAAGGAATAAAGCCTTCGTCGGCAATGGTGTGTCCACTGATGTTGATAAACAATCTGGTAGCTGGTGCTGTTTTTAATTTTTCAGCAAGGGTCTTGATGGACTCAAGAATCACCCAGTGGTCAATCTCAATAGCGGTGGGTGTTTTAAATACTTTGGCAATAAAGTGTTCTGGGAGGTGGTCGCCAGTTGCTTCAGGTTTAACCTGCATCAGTACTTCGTAGAACTCTTGAGGGTCTCCATGAAGTGGGATTACAGGTTGGTACAGTAATTCAAACTGTTTTTCAGCCAGCATCGCCTTGGCCGTATCTTCAACATTTTCCTCTGTATACTCTGGGCCAACACTGGATTCATAGAGTTTTGCACCGTTGGAATAATCGGTGCTGTCGCGCTCCATGTGGAGTTCAGTTAGTGCATTTAAAGTATGTTCTATGCAGCTTTCGGCAGTGGAGACTGTTTCACTGATAACCGTAGCGCCAATGCCCAGGGTTAACGATACAGTTTGGTTGTTGAGTTCAAAGATGGCTTGATCCACGGCTTCACATAGGTGAGAGGCAAACATTAATCCCGCATCTGCCCCTGTGTTTGGCAGAGTCATGACAAAGCTATCTTCTTTGAATCGTTTTAGCGTATGGCTCTCTTTGCCTTCGGCCTTAATTTTCTCAACCAGTTGCCAGACTAATTCTTCCGTTTCCTGTAAACCAAGTTCCTTTTGGACGTTCAAATAGCGGTCGATGGTAATGTAGAGAAGTACCGAGGTATTGTGCTTTTGAGCAGCCTGGCGAATAGTGTTGTTGATCATTTCGAAGACTTTGTCTCGCTGGATATCCACAGAACTGGTATTCAGGACCTCTTCTGTATTATTGAAACCGTTGCATTGATTTTCGAGAAATGTCTTGGTGATAAGGAATTCCAGCGCGGGCTCGCTTTGGTAGTCAACCTGAGCAATGTGCATTTCTATGGGGACGGGGATGTCGCCATTGGTTACACCCGTAAAACGAATGATTTCAGACGATATAGTGGTATCAGCATCAATAGGTTTAAGAAACTTCTTCATCCGTGGCTGATCTTCGGTAGAAATATTGTCGATAACGGGTAAGCAGGCAATACTTTCATCATTCAGGTAGCCAAACAGTTGGGAATAACTGTCGTTTGCAAATAAATAGGTTCCTTCTTGTACGATAGCAATGGCATCTTCAGAGCTGCCGAGTAATCTGTCACAGCGAGCTTCTGCATCAGCATAGCGGCGACGACAGAGACGCAAGCGCCGCCGTTGTTCCAGATCGTAAAGTATGCGCGATATTGCTAGAAGCAGGTGTTGGTCTTCATCCATTGGGACTATGTCGGCAGCACCGAGCCTCAAACCTTCAACAATTTCTGATGGGTTGTATTCATCTGAAATTAGCACCGTGGGGGTATCAAGGTTGAGCTTTCTAATGTTTGAGAAGATTGTTTTTATAGGGACATCGGTTCCACTGAACTGAGCAATGACCAAGTCCCAAGGCTTGTCTTGAAGTAGCTTGGTCAGGATGTCGACACTGGTGACATGTTTTGATTCAGAACGGTAATTGGCATTTCGCAGCAGGCTGACAATTCGATTTGCGATTTCTAAATCGTCGTGAACCAGAAGAAGTTTCAGTGAGTTATCTGCCGCCATTTTGCTCGAGTTTCCTTAGGTGTCTGTAACGCAGTGTACCTGAACCACATGCAATTTGTGTTTGATAAAAAACATTATAATCGAATGCGATATGAGGGCTACTGTATGTAAATCAATCATGTGAGCTGCATTCTATTTAATAGGTTTGTTCTAGGGTTGCGGCGGACTAAAGCAGTGGCACTTTATTTTGTGCGTCGGGAATTTCTCTGACCAGTTTTGGTACCAAATAACCGGGTAGCGTCGCCATAAGTTCAGCGACGAGTTGTCTGGCTTTTATATCCGATACTTCAAAATGAGCTGCGCCCTGTATTCGGTCCAATTGATGCAGGTAGTAGGGCAGTACGCCGACATCAAAGAGTCGTTCGCTCAATTGTTGAAGTACCGACAAGTCATCATTTACGTCAGCTAACAGCACCGTTTGGTTGAGTAGCGTCACGCCAGCATCTTTTAATCGGGTCAGTGCGCCAGCAACGGCGGTATCCAACTCATTGGGATGATTGCTGTGAATGACCATAGATGTTTTGAGTCTGGTTTCAGTGAGCCATTGCAGGCAGCTGTCTGTCACCCTGCTGGGGATGACGATAGGTAATCTGGTATGAACCCTGAGTCGCTTCACATGGTTTATCTGGGCCACTTGCTGGGTTAGCCATTGCAGTTGTTTGTCGCTGGCGGCCAGTGGATCTCCTCCGCTGTAGATAACCTCGGAGATGGAGTCGTCTCCGGCTATATATTCCAAAGCAGCTTGCCATTCGTGGCGGCTGGGTTTGTTGTCTTGGTAGGGGAAGTGTCGGCGAAAACAATATCGGCAGTTGATTGCGCAATTAGGGCTAACAATAAGTAATACCCGGCCATGATATTTGTGGATAAGCCCTGCAATTGGATTGGCGACCTGCTCTTTCAGCGGGTCTTCGCTGTAACCGGGTGCTGCCAGTAATTCGTCGCCCAGTGGCAGTACCTGCCGTAACAGGGGGTCGTTAGGGTCGCCTATGGCAATACGCTGAAGATAAGAATGGGGGACGCGAAGGGGGAAGTCTCCGTGTGCATTGAGTGCGCCATCTAACAGGGAATGGCTTAAACCGAGCATGTCCAATAGTTGTTTGGGGTCGCGAATGCTGCTGGCTAGTTGTTCCTGCCACGTTAGGCTATCCACAGTTACCGCAGAACGGGTTATCATAGGCGGCTCTTATACTTAGAAACGTTTTATCGAATATTGAGGCAATAATGGCTAACTATTCTACCAATGAATTTCGCTCCGGTCTGAAAGTAATGCTGGATGGCGACCCATGTTCCATCGTGGAGAATGAATTTGTAAAGCCTGGCAAGGGTCAGGCATTTAACCGTGTGCGTCTGCGCAACCTGAAAACAGGCCGTGTGTGGGAGCGAACCTTTAAGTCTGGTGAATCTCTTGAAGGTGCCGATGTTATGGATTGTGATATGCAATACCTCTATACCGATGGCGAGCATTGGCACTTTATGGAACCCGACACGTTTGAACAGCATCAGGCAGACGAAAAGGTTGTGGGTGAGACGGCCAAATGGCTGAGAGAGCAGGATACGGTGGTTGTCACGTTGTATAATGGAGCCCCGCTGGCGGTTGCTGCGCCTAATCATGTAGAGCTGGAAATTGTAGATACGGATCCCGGACTGAAGGGTGATACCGCTCAGGGTGGCACTAAGCCAGCGACCTTAAGCACTGGTGCTGTGGTGAAAGTACCATTGTTTTTAAACATAGGTGAAATAATCAAAGTTGATACTCGAACCGGTGAGTACTTAAGCCGCGCTTAATGTTGGGTTGAGGTAATAACGTTGATTACCAACACGGGAAGGGTGGCGTAGGCCGCCCTTCTTTATGTGCCATGTTTTGTAACAACAGAATAGGTTGAGATGTCCAATTGGCAGCCGACAGCAACAATCGACACGCTTCGCCTCCGGGCAAAGCTACTCGCCAGCGTTCGCCAGTTTTTTGAGATGCGCGATGTGCTGGAGGTGGACGTGCCGGTGTTGTCGGATACCGGGGTGACAGACCTGCATATTGACTGCCTTCAGACCTTGGTTAGCGGTGAGGTGCGGTATCTACAAAGTTCGCCAGAATATTTCATGAAGCGCCTGCTGGCATCGGGTAGTGGCCCCATCTATTACCTGGGAAGGGCATTTCGTGATGGAGAGAATGGCTGTCGCCACAACCCGGAATTTACCATGCTTGAATGGTATCAAACGGGTTGGGATGAGCATCAACTGATGAGAGAGGTGGCGGCACTGTTGAGTGAGCTGGGGATAAGCGCCCAGCCCCAGAGGTTAGCCTATGGGGAGCTGTTTAAACGGGTAACCGGTCTGAACCCCCACACTGTTGATCTGGCTGATCTTCAGGAAATGGCGTCGAGTCTTTCTGGCAATGATTTTTCAAACGAGGGTCGCAGCACCTGCCTGGATTTGATTTTTAGCCTTTCGGTAGAGCCTTGTTTGTCAGATGGCATGGTGTTTGTTTATGACTATCCGGCTTGCCAAGCCGCATTGGCGCGTTTGGATAAAGATCAGCAGGGTCATCTGATTGCCCGCCGTTTTGAAGTTTTTCTAAATCGGGTTGAACTGGCAAATGGCTACTATGAGTTAGTTGATCCTGTTGAGCAGCAGTCCCGTTTTGATGCAGATCTTGCGCTTAGGCATGCTGCAGGAAAGCCTGCAGCACCAGTCGACAAAGAGCTATTGGCCGCTATGGAGGCTGGATTGCCTGCTTGTAGTGGCGTAGCGCTGGGAATCGATCGTTTATTAATGCAATTGTTGGGTGCTACTGATATTGCTGCGGTGATGCCCTTTGGGGCGGTTGGTACGTCTTGTGGATAAAGACTTGCCCTTTGCTATTTTTCTAATGGGACCCACAGCTACAGGTAAAACCGACGTGGCTATAGCGCTTCGGGAGCACTACCCGGTAGAATTGATTAGTGTTGATTCGGCGCTGGTTTACCGGGATATGAATATTGGATCGGCAAAGCCGGATTCTGAATTGTTGGCTCGTGTACCACACCGGTTGATTGATATTAGAGACCCATCTGAGCCCTACTCGGCGGCAGACTTTGCCCATGAAGCACGTCGTGCCATGGATGAGATTTCCGCTGAAGGTCGCATACCGCTTTTGGTCGGTGGCACGATGCTTTATTTCAAGGCGCTGATAGATGGATTGGCTGATATTCCGCCCTCCGATCCCCAAGTAAGGGAGGCTATCGAGCGCGAGGCGGCGATCAAAGGTTGGCCTTTTTTACATGCTCAGTTGTCAGAAGTAGATCCGGAATCAGCGGCGCTGCTACACCCGAACCATTCCCAGCGTATTCAACGAGCGCTGGAGGTGTTCAGGATTTCAGGAAAGAAGCTTTCCGATCTGAAGCGCGAGCAGGCAGAAGAGGGGAGTGTTCTCTCACCCATTGGCGACGAGTATCAATTGATTCAGATGGCTTTGTTGCCTGAAAACAGGTTGGCTCTACACCAAAGAATTGAGCAGCGTTTCAATGCTATTTTGGCGAATGGTTTTGAAGCAGAAGTTCGGCGATTATATCAACGTGGAGATCTACATCCCGACCTGCCTTCTATGAGAGCCGTAGGCTATCGTCAAATGTGGCAATACCTGGCTGGGCAGGTGGATTACGACGAAATGGTTGAGCGGGGAGTCATAGCCACTCGGCAATTGGCCAAGCGCCAGCTCACCTGGCTGAGAAAGTGGCCGGATTTGCAAGAAATCTACATTGATTATGAGGCCGGGCGGGATGAAATTTTTGAAAATAGTTTGGCCAATTGCTTGAAAATATTGAGAAATGCACCCATATACAAGGGTAAGAGCCGGTAGTATGATTAGCCGTCTTTCAATTGTATGTATGTTTCGCTGGGGTTTTTTCATCTAATTAATTGTTTTCTCAGCGGTTTATTTTGTTCCTTAGTTTAGGAGAATCATGATGTCAAAAGGGCATAATCTACAAGACCCTTTTTTAAATGTCTTGCGCAAAGAGCACATTCCCGTCTCTATTTTTTTGGTCAATGGTATTAAGCTTCAGGGACAGATAGAGTCCTTTGACCAGTTTGTGGTGTTGCTAAAGAATACTGTCAGTCAGATGGTATACAAGCACGCTATTTCCACCGTAGTACCTTCTCGTCCTGTTCGTTTGCCTATGGCTGTTCCCGGTGCCGCTGGTGAATCTTCGGAAGGCGAGGAGTAAGGAGAGCACTGATTGTTTTTTGAACGCCCTGATTCTGGCGAGCTTGCCGTACTGGTTCATCTTGATTTAGCCAGTGAAAACGAACCGGAGGATCCCAGGGAGTTTGAAGAGTTAGTCCTCTCTGCAGGTGGTGATCCGGTTTCTTTAATCACCGGCTGCCGGAACTCTCCCCATCCCAAATACTTTGTCGGCACGGGCAAGGTAGATGAACTCTGCCAGGCGGTAAAAGATAACGCCGCTGGATTGGTCATCTTCAACCATAATTTATCGCCAAGCCAAGAACGTAACCTTGAGCATGAACTTAAGTGTAGAGTGCTCGATAGGACCGGTCTGATTCTGGATATCTTTGCACAGCGTGCTCGTACCCACGAAGGTAAGTTGCAAGTGGAGCTGGCTCAGCTGCAGCACATGTCCACGAGGCTTGTGCGGGGCTGGACACACTTGGAGCGACAAAAAGGCGGTATCGGCCTTCGAGGTCCAGGAGAAACACAGTTAGAAACAGATCGGCGCTTATTGCGCGGGCGAATCAAATCTATTCTCAAGCGGTTAGAAAAAGTACGTCGTCAACGAGACCAGGGACGTCGTTCCCGGCAGCGGGCTGAAATTCCAACCGTATCACTGGTCGGTTACACCAATGCCGGTAAATCTACGCTGTTTAATCGAGTCACGAACGCTGACGTTTACGCGGCTGACCAGCTTTTTGCGACGTTAGATCCAACTATGCGTCGAATTGAATTGGACGATGTC
>Ga0209121_10000393_pt1 | contig 45907 bp, 72 predicted proteins | sample Cruoilmetagenom3_FD_187292 | JGI IMG/M metagenome (GOLD analysis project Ga0209121, IMG submission 187292) | Oil polluted marine microbial communities from Coal Oil Point, Santa Barbara, California, USA - Sample 3 (SPAdes) (version 2) | ecosystem: Environmental > Aquatic > Marine > Oil seeps ... | reverse complement strand
CAATGCCGGGTCTACAGGGGCATTCGTAGTTACAGGCTGAAACATTTGACGCACTCGTTGTTCCTGCTCCAATCCCCTTGCATATTCCGCCATCTGCATCTGGTGAATCTGTGCCTGTTGCTGGGCTACCTGTTGCGCCCGTTTATCGCTTTCAATTTGATGTGCTAAATTTGCTCCTCTCCAGAAGGATTCCGCAAAACTTTGTGCCATGATGTCCTCCTTACCTGTTTCTCAACCAGTCATAAGCATATATGCCGCCCATAGTCCCGGTTACGTCTTCCCCCATATCCGCCATTCGCTGTCCAAATGTAGTATAAGGTTGTTGTGTTGCGTAACTTGTGCGGGAAAATGCTTCACCCGGATAACCAGTAATTACAGGTGGTGCCGAATAAGGTGTATTTTGGAATTGTGTTAGTTCACTTGCAAGTTGGGCATAATTTCGTTGTCGTTCTCTTTCGATGTCTCCAAGTCCAGCAGAAAGAACTCCGCCTCCGGTTATTCCCCTTGCCGCCATACTTTCCATAAATGCGCGTCTGGACGCTTCAGTCCTTCTATTAATATCTGCCATTGAAGCTGATTTAGCTGCTGCAATCTTTTCTTCCTGTGGAAATCCCGTTTCCTGCCATGTTTCAGAAGCCCTCTTTTGTGCTTCTCCAATATTAGCCATCTCGCGTTGCTCGGCTTCAGTTATGTATTGCTGTTGTCTTCTTTCTGCGGCAAGTATATCTCTTTGTTGGTCTTCATATCTTTCTTCAGCGGCTTCCTGTTCCTGTTTAGCCCCGTAATACTGCGAAGCCACGTTAGCAGCCATTATGCCACCCAATGCCTGACCTCCGGTAATACCCCCACCACCAGCACCTAATAACATTTCTCCTGGAGCTACGCCGACATTTGATAAAGCAACACCGGCTCCGGTACCAGAGGCGCCAGAGGCGCCAACAGCAGTACCCCCGGCTCCCATACTCTCCAATCCGGTCGCACCTGCATACCCCGCCGCACCGGCTAACGCCGATCTGCCCAAAATCGTCCTATTGCTTCTGCCTTCATGAGCAGACATAATGCCTTCACCAAGGGCAGCACCACCCGCTGCACCATAGGGACCCAAGAGTCCCCCGGCTATACCAGTTGCTATCGGCACGGCATAACGTGTCTCTTTGTTTTTCGCCAATATCTTTCCGATTAAATCGGTCTTCTGAATGAAACTTCTTCCAGTGCCTCCCATTATAACCTCCTCTCCATGAGAACGGAAATGGGAGTCATCTTGTACTTTTCCTTGAAATGTTCCTGAAGTTTCTCACTATCAACGTCTGCTCTCAAGATGTGTACCTTATGTTCCTTCGCCCATGCTTTTATTGTTTTCCAAAACTCCTCTACACATTCAGGATGTTCATGATCATACCATACTCTGTACACCCTTATTTCATTGAAATATTTTATGGTTGCTTTTGTCAGAGATGCGATTGCATATCCGATAATCTCACCATTCTCATAAAATATAAAAATCTTGAAATCATAGTATTCAACAAAAGGCCTATTGTTTATTTCAGCTTCTATCCAGCTTATCCTGTCCCTGATACTGATTGACCCTTCCGGCTCACCCTTTGCGATTTCGACTTCAAAAGGTATAAGTCGCATTATTTCTGTGATATCTGTTACGGCTCTAACTTCCATATTCTCCTAATCTCCAAAAGGCGTAAAGCTTATTGCCCACGGTTCGTATATTTTAAGGTTTTGTGAATCAGCACAGTCTATTTTAAGGGAAAAATGATATCCTTGAAATTTCGGAAGCCCCAGTCTCGCACGCTTCCTTGATGTTTCGTTTATTATAATAATGGGTGATTGTGCCACACCATCAGCATAAATAATTAATGTCACATCCTTCCCTCCGGTATTAGCGTCATAATAGAGATATTCCGTTTCCTTCTGATGGAAAATATCTTTCATCGCCCGGTCTCCTGTTTGCAAAGTAACGGCGATTGTTTCCGAAGTTCCATTCTCGTATTGATACCCATCCGATTTACCCATGTATTCTATGCCTGTCGGTGCGTGAAACTGATATGCGTTTGGCACGAAATCACTGTGGAATATTCTGATTTCAGGATAATACAGAAAATCAATTATCAAACATTTATCAAGCGTAGTTCCTGAAGTCGGATAGATAAAATAGTATCTGCGCCCATCAAATTCAGCATAACAAGCACTTTCGGTTCCCATATCACTGAAAAATGAATCTTTTAACACCTTTTCGGTGATGTTCTTGCTCAGAGATCCATCAAACAGATAAATCCCGTCATACCATTGCCCGACTATTCCGTACTTTGTTGCCTTAAGCGTATGTTTGTTTATGATTCCCTGTTCTGCAAATGTCTGTCTTATCTGCCATGTATCAGAATCCGTCCCCTGAAGCCGGTACCAGGTCTTTTCATCCCCAATGTAAAGTTGGTCTCCCCATGCTGTAAGCCCAATCAAATCTTCTCCAATCCTTGAAACGAGAATACTATTGGCGGCTGGAAAGGCAAACGGAATACCGCTTTCCGAATAATAAAGATAACTGCCCTTAATTGTAAATATCCGATTGAGGTAATCTGTTACATCAACAAGATTTTCAGGCGGTGAATCGTATGTTGTTGTGCTAAGAATATTGTCCAGCAGTAAAGTCGCATCAGTTGCATTATCCGAATATGTCGTTGTCGTATTATCTTTGATTGTCGTAACATGGTATGTTTCCATTAAAGTTGTTGAATACCGATAGAGCTTTCTGTATATCTTTAACCCTGTCCCCGAATAAGGACAAAGCCCAATTCCTGACCATTCTATCTTTTTGCTTGATACAGTTACACTTCCGGCAGGCGAAGGCCCTGTTTCATAAACTCTCCCATTTGGAAACTTCACATAATACGTATAGTAAAGGCTGTAAGTATCACTTGGGTTCCCCGTGGCCCCTGCTGTTCCTATTGGCGCAGTTATGGGATTATCAATCCCCCATTCGTATAGATTGATTCCAGCGATTGCCTTTTTATCGTGCTCATTTATAATTAGCGTAAATTCTCTATGATCAGCCGTCTTCCATCTGGCTGTAGACCCAAGAATTCCCAGAGATGCAAAATCTCCGTCCACGGGAGTATAAAGATCACAATATCCGTCTAAATCCCATTTGATCCGAACATGATTAGAATCCCCAAGAATCACGTTATTCATATATCTTTTGATTGTGTGGATTGAATTTACCGCCGTTGCATTCACCTTAGACTTTGCCTGTCTTGTCTCAAGAACACCATCAACTTCATAGCTGAACCCCTCTGAAGATATAAGCTCACCTTCATTCAAAAGCAACGGCGATCTTTGAGTTACCACACCCTTGTCAAAACTAAGTATTTCTATCATGGGAGTTCCTTATAATAATCAAATCCCTGCATCCAGCCCCAAACAGCAGGTGTAGCCCTCAAATTTTGCCCTGAGAGCGGTCTTTTCCTTCGGTTGATATACTTCTGCGCTCCGTCATAAAACTCCTTGTAGAGGCTCTGAGAGCGTTTAAACTCGGCGCTGTCTTCTGGAAGATCAGAGAGGAGTTCTGCCGCGGCAAACGATGAGATAACCTTGTTTGATTCAGGGGGGATTTCTGTTCTCTGGTGAGGAAGGCGATAATACTCTATCAACAGGTTCCCAGCGGAAACCTCAGCATCTACCAAAGCGGTATCACTCGTAGACAAAACATAAGTGTCATCGCTGGCATATCTCAAGATTCGCCCGAAATCTGTTCTTTCAGAATAAAGCGGACAAATCCATGTTACCTCAGCAGCATTGGGATTTGAAAAGCTGATTGCCGCACCATCTGAAGACGGGATTTCATAAACCCCCAAGACCTCGGCCTTGCCATGCTTTCTATCTATGTATACTCTTTTGGGAGTTCCAGTAGTGGTTCTCCAGTTGGAAATTTCATCATTGAGTTTTTCAGGCGTGGTAATTTTCATCTCATCATACGTGCTTGATGCGCTGTAATAATACGCCGCCATCAGGTCTATAAAGTCTACAGGTAAACGATAAACCCTGATATTTGTTTTCAGTTGGATTATTGCATAAGTCCTCAGACATTTTGTAAGTCTGACAAATTCTTCTTCTGCACGTTCAATTGAATCGTCTATCCATTCATAATCTGACGATCCGCTTGTTGGGGAGAATCTTGTCGTGCCACTCTGCCGTAATCTTCTAAGGGTGAGCGCACGATGGTCTGCCAATGTATAAGTAGACATAACACCCCCTTTACTTTACATAAACAAGCACCGAACCAACAACCAGGTTTGTAAGAGTTAATGGAGAAAGGGCATTTCTTATCTTTATCGGTTCAGGGCAATCAAAATCTATGTTCGCATTACATGCTTCTACCCGCTTCAAATCAACAACAAGTTTTTCATCCCTGGTTTTGGATGAGGGTGATATTCTTGGGCTGTCACATAACTGTAATCTTGAAGCAGCAGCGGAATCATTACATGCTGCCGTAATCTTCACAATCTCGAATTTACCTCTTTTCATTGGGATACCATATCCCCCGGGACATAAAAGTGGATACATAATTGACCTCCTATTTTCTTAACTTGTTCATAATTTCTCCTGCATGTTTTACTATTCTTTCAAGCCATGCCATGAATTCATCGAAAGACATGTTGTTCTACTCATATTGTTTTCTCAGTTTTTTCATAATTGGAATTTCGCTATCATATATCTTTTTAACCCCGTCTCCCATTGCCTGCTCAATTCCTCTTATATATTTGCTGAGTTTAAAGACACCTTCAGGTTCGATAGATGAGGCTTGATCACTTCCCGGCATTGCTCTGTCCAACGTAATATGGAACTCAATCATTTCAGCACCCAAGGCTGCCGCAATCGCCATATAAACTATTCCCGGATTATGGTTAGAAAAACCTATCTTTACCCATGGATATCTTTGTTTCAGTGTTGTGATGAAGTTCAGGTTAAGCTCTTCCGGCTTTGACGGGTAAGTTGACGTGCATGCCATGATGCACGATACCCTGTCTTTGCCAAGTATTTCTATCGCTTCATCAATCATAGACAAGGTTGACATTCCCGTACTTAAGATCACTTGCGAGTCGTAATCAACACAACTTCTTAATAATTCCTTGTCTGTAATAAGAGCGGAAGGAATTTTGATATATTTACTTTTAAGCAGGATCAGATCATAAAGGCTTTTAATATCCCACGGTGAGGCAAACCATCCTATTCTGTCGCCGCAATACCTTTTTATCTCTTCGTATTCTTCATAACTAAATTCCAATCCTTCCTTCTGTTCTCTTGTAGTCGTTCCCCAAACTGACTCCCTTGGCTTATCGAGTTCTTCCTTGCTGTAAACCAAATCAATGTCACGCTTTTGGAACTTCACGTAATGGCATCCTGCCGAATAAGCCACGTCAATCAACTTCTTAGCTAAGTCCATGTTTCCATTATGATTTATGCCTGCTTCGGCTATCAGTTCAATCATGCTTCTTCCTTTCTGGGACGATATCCCCAAACCGTTAAATGATGTTCCCCATTCCAGGGACGAAGATCGGTAAACCCCGCTTTGAGAATTTTCTGTATCCACCAATCAACAGGTTTCAGACAAATATGTGAAAAAATAAAACCCTTGACCGGATGCCATTCATGTACAAGGCATATTGACAAGAAGACCAGTCTCTTACAGATACGAAAGATTTCTTTAAGTGTAAGCAATATATCATCTTCATGAATATGCTCAAGAACATCATTACACATTACAAAATCAAACTCCTCGTCTTTGTAGGGTAAGTCCATTGCTGAAGCCACTGTACAATAATCCTCAACATTGTTTTTCTTCCAGTGCATACTGATGTCTGCTATGTCACATCCAAAAACATTCCAACCCTGTTCCCTCGCGTATTTTATTCCAGTACCAGTACCGCATCCGACATCGAGACACTTGTTTATCTCAAACACTTCAGCATTTACTTTGCCGGCTATATGCTCCCACGTTATTTTTCCGCAACCAGGCTTATAGATCCCACTGGAATAAGCGTCATCATAGAACTTTTTAAGGATATATCTTGTGTCCTCAATCGGCCGGTCTTTTATGACATCATTCAGATAAAGTTCTTTCATGTTCCGTCCAATAGTTACACGTTTTGCAGGGGGGAAAGAATATCCCTTCATTCTGCGCTTTATAAATCATCTTACTGAATTCCCATGCTTCTTTTATGGAAGTGGTCTTGATATTCAACGGAGCCATTTCCCTCTTATAATCCACACAGCATAAACAGTAATATCCATCCCATGTAATTGCCGCGCTTGTTAATAGTTTTGAACACGGCATCCTTGTTTCCCTTGATGGTGAATCTGTCCATTCGTGTATTTCACTATGAATGACTTTATCCACTTTGGGAAAATCAGATCTGCCATTAAATGACTTTATCTGTGTGAAGGGAAGTCTGTCACCCTTATAATCCATAAATGCCTTTATGCTTTCAACGGGTACTGTGTCCGTGATTGAAATTGTAAGCAAATCCAACCCTGAATCGATTACTTCTCTTTTCCGTTTTGCCAGGAGAATCCCGTTAGTCGCAAAGTGTGTGAAGCATCCCTTGACTTTGGCATACCGTACCATCTCTGCTATCCGCGGGTGAAGTAATGGTTCACCGTCTTTATGTAATGTCAATTCGGGTCTTTCCAGATATGCCTTACATTCATCAATTATATCCTTGAATAGTTCCATGTCCATGAACCCCAATGGGAAGATATTTTCATTGTACCTGTTCCTCATCGGACAAATTGAACATGCCTTATTGCAATGGTTCGTCACATCAATATGTAATTCTTTAGGAAACACCTTCTCTATCCTGTGGTAATTCCTGTTGCATACATTCGTAATACACGACTGTCCCCTTACCCGGTATGTCTAACGCTGCCCGGAACTTTAAGCTGATCTCCGGGAGAGTGCATTGTTCGTTTTGGTTGTAAGAACATGTCGTTGCTGGACAGAATACCTTCATCATTTTCCCCTTTCATGGCAATGATAATCAGATTTACTTGTGATCGGGCTAAAGTAGGCAAAATTACATTAAACCCCGCTTCTTCTATTTTTTTATACCACCACTCCACACTTTTAATGCAAATATGCGGCTCGCTTCCATCATGGGGCATTTTGTAAACTGCCGGCTTTAAACAAATGGTCAGTACGAAGGTGTTTCTGCCAACACGATATATTTCTTTCAGGACATCCAAAACGCCCTCTTCGGGTATGTGTTCCATAACTTCGGTACAAATAACAAAATCAAACCTATTATCAGGAAATGGCATTTCGTCTGCTGAAGCTATCTGGCAGAATTGAGAGATATTCGCCATATCCCAATATTCCCTGGCGGGTTCGGCTATGTCTATTCCGTATGCCTCAATCCCCTCATTGCGACACATGGCTACTCCAGCACCCAGTCCACATCCAACATCCAGAACTGTTTTTATCTTTGAAAGATCATAAATATCAAAAATCTGGTTCCAAATTAACCGTCCATTATCGGCAAGGTAATCACCTGTCTGATACGCGGCATTGTATCGGAGTTGTTCCCGGGCACGCCAATCAGTTTTCGCCAGTTCCTTTTTTCTAAAACTCTCTTTTACTTTTTCAATCGCTTCGGACAAATCCATCGCGATAATTTTACTATCGTTTGTCCCCAGAATCCCGAATGATGTATCAATCATATTACAATCATATCCGTCAATCGCCATCTTCTCCAACCATTGAGCGTAACAGTGTAACGGAATGTTTGTATACCTTTTCCGCCCCCTGGAATCAAAAACTTTAAAGTGCATAATTCGCGGGTCTTCCCATTTGCTATCCTTATCCACGTAATACTGTTCATCATAACAATACTCGTTCCCGACAAAGATAATTGTTCTCGCGCCAAAAACCATATATGCCATTGCCGCCGCGGTTGTCATAGTGTTCCCGCCACACGGAACAGTTTTCCCCAAGCGGCGCCTAACCTTCTTTTTCAGGTCTTTATCAATCGCGTAATAAGGAAGCCAATATACATCGCCCTTCCATACATCAACCGCTTCAGGGGCTGTAGCGTTACTTGATATGAGCGTTAAGTCATCATTATCACAATTAAGATGTCTTTCAAGATCACCTGTTTGTCCAAGATAATAATCAAGATGCCCAACAAGATTTCCTTTATCGCCATCAATCGCTATTACATAATCAGGCTTTATCCCGTTTTCCAGTAAGAATTTAAGCGCACTGTTGGCAACAATAGTGATAAAATTATCGTCAAGAGCTTTAAGTTTTTCGATATTTTCTTTAAGGCTTGGGGATGCTCCGATTAAAACAACTGCCTTTTCTTTCTCTCCCTCTAAAAGCCCCTCAAATCTCCAGATTGATCTGTCACGGTGAATCCTGGGCAGATTTCTCTTAGTATTCTCGCTCCACATTTCAGTAGGATTCCCATATTTATCGTGCATATCATTAAAGAATTGTACTGATTGTTTAAACTGGTGCATATTCATAAGCCGCCTCCGCTATGTACCAGTCGAAAAGAGTATCTACTTCAAGGCTTCGCTCCAGCGGCATGGGATGCAATTTCACATTCATCGGATTTCCTACTCTGTTTCCCGTATTCATAAGAGATTCAAGCTTCATCCAGTATAATGCTCCATTTTCAAGATACCAGTCATCCCGATTCTGCCTGTTGGGTCTGTCATCAATCTTATACAAACAAAACGCTGTTGGAATCATGCCGACCTTGGCAACTTTTTCTACCCATCCCATAATAGGGTTCCACGTAACTCCGACAACGCTATCAATCTTTTTTTTCTTGATATGCTCGAATCCTTCTTTTATGTCTTTTACAGACCTTAAAGGCGAAGTTGGTTGCAACATACAAACATAATCACATTCATTCTCTTCGCGGGAAAAGTAATCAAACAATACAGCATCAAGACTTGCTTCGTCATCCGCAAGCTCTTCCTGACGCAGTATTGTTTCAATGCCGAGTTCCTCCGCAAGTTTGAGAATATCATCATCATCGGAAGACACCACTATTTTATCAAAAACCTTTGAGTCTTTAGCCTGTTCGATCGACCATTGAACCAACGGTTTCCCGCAAAACAACTTCTTATTCTTTCCGGGGATTCCCTTGCTGTTTTTTCTGGCAGGGATAAATGCCACGGTTTTCATAGAGCCTCCTTAAAGGGTAAAGTGGGGGAGTTTCTGCTCCCCCGGTCAGTTTATCTTTCCTTATATCTGACAATGAACGAAGCAATCCCGCCGTTGGTTTTCTTGGTTTTCAAACTGAATCCAAGGGCGTCTGCCGCGAGGAATGTCTGATTAGCCGCCTGAGTCATCGCCCTGTACCGATTAACCAGATACGCCGATACAGTAGCCGTAGCAGACGTTTTAAGCGAAGCAAACGCCGTCATTGCCGCAGTCGCGGAGGTCACCATCCTCATAGCACAATAGATTGCTGCCGTTCCCGGTGTCACTACCTTGGCATGAAAAATCTTGGTCACGACAACACTCCGCTGGAACTTAACCGAAGCAGGCGATGCCTTCCGTGTTTTTATACCACCAAGGGCATTCATGGTAGTGGAACACCCGGAAAAGGTGATATACGGTATTGTCATTTCGTTATATACACCCGTATTAAATAATGGGCACAAACTTGAAAAATCACTCATAATATCCTCCTAACTGTACTGTACAGTTTCTGTTAATGTAGGTTTAGCAAAGGTCAAAGGTTCTCCCTTCTCCATTATGTATCTTGCCTGCATGATGGCATTGTCGAGATTCAATTGCTGTATCCACGGTAAGTTTCCGTATCGTGCCGAGACTCCGAATATTCCGGCTTCCGTCGCGTTTAAATACCATCCAATGTCTGCTATTTTACCAAGGAAGTCCTCAAGTCCGAATTTCAGTGAAAGTAACATATAGCTTGTATAGACAGTGTTTCCATATATGTCTATGTGCGGTTTCCTTTGCACTGTATCCTTGATATCCTTCCTCCCGGGATAATATGTATCTTCTGCTTTTTGTGTTGGGAACGAAAGCTCATTCCCTACAAATATCAACACCTTACAACAGAACACTAACGCGGCAAAAGCCACACCTTCGTTATACTGTGAAGATAACGCGGGAAAATATTCGCCACATCCATTCATATCCTTAAACCACTTCTTAAACTTACGGATAAGATTCTCAACCCCAACATGAATCGAAAGGAACTTGATGTCTCCCTGCCATTTATCCAATAATGAAGGATGAACACATATATTAGCAATCAAGGTAATATCCTTGGTTTTCCTCATGTCCACATCTTTCCAGAATCGAACAATCGCGGGATCAGCATCCGCTATCATGCAATACCGTGGTATAAGCCCATGCTCAAAAAACGTTTTTATCCCAGAGGCAACTCCGATTGTGGTAAAATCAGCATCCCACTGCAAACTCTTTAGTTTATCCATCTGCTTTAATATGGCTGGTGATGCTCCGAGAAGAACTGCCGTTTTGCCCTCATGAGCATCCTGCAATTCTTCCGCAGCCCAACCACATTCTTTTATTCTTGCTTTGTTGGCCTTCGCGTTTTCACGCCATACTTCGCCGTAATGTTTCCCTGTATTTTGGGAAACCTGTGTTGTAAAAGTGTTCCAATCTTTATTCTCAGCGATGTAATTAAGCCTGTTCGCAAAAGCCATTTTCATTCCTACGTCAAATCATAAAGCATGCCGTGGCATTCATTAGCATTCCTCAGTTCGAGGGTATACTGCCCGGATAACTGCCATTTCTGGTTACGACCTGTCTTTGCCATTTTCTCCATGTGCCACGCGTCATTAGCCAGGTGACTTAATGAGACACGGGAACGATCAAGTATGATTAACTTGTCATTCGGCATCCACCTATCAAGAACAATGGGAAATTCAACACCCAGATCAGAAAGGAAGATATTTCTATAATACCCCACTGTCCTTTCACCCTGTTCGACACGTCTCAGTTCCTTTTCCCACGAGGCTATTACACGTGCCTGCTTCGCCCCAACGAGTATAATTGGGGAGGCCTCTTCATCCAGTCCGCCTTCATCGAATATTTTATGCACCAGCGAATTAACTCCCGCGATAGTTAATGCCCCGCTTACTTGAGTGACGAGCGTATCGGAAGGGTCTGAATCAAGGTCTGGATCACGTATCAGTTGAATGATACCCGCCATTGTCCTTAGTTCATGAGCGCCAGAATAAGTATTAGCACCTGTTGCCTTTGCATACCCCCGGATAACTGACATATCGAGTTCCCTTTTGATTTCAAGGGTTCTACGCTTGATTTGAGTCTGGAGTTCATTGGTAACTGCCTCCATATTCATATTCGAGCGGGTTTGGGTAATTTCAATCGCCCTTTCTAAGACCTGCATAAAGTTCCTGCGTTTCGTCCTCGTCACAGATATATCGCTTGAAGCCGCGTCAATATCCGCATAGGGCATTCCGACAATATAACATTTTGTCGTTGTCCAACTCGCCCATGTCGTAGAACCGTAAACACCGCCAAAAATACTGTTTAAAGTAACAGACGTATCGCACTGCCACCTGATTTCGGTTCCTGCCGGATTAAGAATAACATTCTTCCGCAGGATTCGCTGGAGAGACGCTGTAGTGTAAGTCGAACATACAACCGTCCCTACCGAAGTACAGGAAGCGAGAACATAAGCCGGATTAAGGCCATCTTCGATCCAGTTATGCTCAATATTGTGTCCAACAGCCCCCATTTTGATATGACCCAGAAGGGCCGTATCCGCGTTTAAAACAGCCGCTAATACCTGTGAGCAATCGATCTTGTCCAGTTTGTTGGATAAGGTCGCGCTAAAGCCACCAGGAGCAGCCATAAATTGTGTACTTGTCATTGCCATAATCGTTTACCTCCTTCTGGAGGCTATTTGAATAGTTCCTCCAGAACTTTATCTACATTGCCTTCCTGCGCAGCTCTTTCCATATCGGCTTTATGATCCGGCTCAGATTCAATTCCTGTTCTGATAGCGGTATCTGGCATATAGGCATTTTGGTTTATTGAAGATTGTCCGGGTGATTTCTGAACCAAAGCTTTTAATTTATCCATATCAATATCACCGAACAGCATATTTACCGACTTCTGTGCATTGAGTCGCAAATCCGATTCTCTTTGTTTATCACCTAACGCGAAAAGTTTTCTGACTCCCGCGGGAGATGTAACAAGTTGCGGATACTGATTCGACAGCATTTTGGCATACGCGTAACGCTCCTGAAATTCATTTGGATTCTGGATATTCATTTCTTCGATAACAGAGGCTACCTGTGCTTCTTGCACCTGTTGCTGGACTCTTTGATCAACCACAGTTTGTATCGCCTCTTGAGGATTTTCCATGTACCGAGTATCAAAATCCTGCTGTTGAGGTGCTGGTTGATTCTGACCACCAATTCTCATGAGCTCTATCTGTTCCTGAATACCTGCCAGTTGTTCCCGTAATTCCTTATTTTCCTGCGTTGATTTAGTGTATGCACCTTGCACATTTTTGTAACCAACATTTGCGTCTTCGAGTGTTTTGAAAACGCCTTCTTGCTCCGGTGGTTTTTCCGGTGGTTCTTGATCTTTGTCCGGTGGGTCGACTATATTCTCAAGTCCTTCCACATTTGGGAGATCGTTCATGATTTGCTCCTTTTCGTATCGGGTTTATGAGCCGATATTAAGTGCTTTGATTTTTGCTGTCAGTGTAATGCCAAGAACCTTACCGTTGACTTTTTCTATCCCTATATCTACGGAACTCTGATAGGGTTTTAGAATATCCTCGATACGACTTAGGATTCGACTCAGCTTGCCATCCATAACTTCATCTATACTAATCTGAGGTCGCCTTATTTCACTCTTTTTCATCTTGCAGCCTCAAAATATCATTCTTTGCTTTGATCACCTGATCTACATACTGCATAATTTTTACTAACGCTCTTGCCTCTCCTTTTCGTATAGGATTGTCATCATCGAATAAAAGACCTACGGGATTACTGTTCTTTAGAATATAGGCTTCTATATATACCCACCCCTTAGTCTTTACCATTTCCTCAAAGCAATATGCCATTTCGACTATTTCGTCATTGTTCAGTCCGAATTCCGGGGTCTGCATTTTCTTACGAATTCCTGTCACATCACTGCTTTCAAGAATCTGACGCTTTATATCGGCACTATTCATTTTTTTTGTCCCCTTCCTGCTTTACCCTTTCAAGCATTATCTTACCTTCTGTCTTCGCGCCTTCGAGCTTTGCCTTCGCCACGTTTTTCGTATCCTCGCCATAGGCTATCATCTGCATTTCCTTCCTTTCCTGCTCGTCAAGGATGGCATCTGCCTGCTGCTGTTCGATTTTAATAATAATTTGTTCGATGTTCTTTATATCAAGCGTTTCAAGTCCCGCTCTTGCTGCTTCATACCAGTTAATAACAAACGGTTCCGGGCCTGACATTGCCACCGGAGCCACCCTTTCAAGTATCGCTGAGGCCGCCGCGATTTGCTGTTGCCGAATCTCCTTTACATGGGTTACGCTTGACCCCATCGGTTTAAAGAGATAAAATCTTCTGATATCCGCTTCAGATAACTGATAGAACCCGGCGTCCCGATCACCGATTATTGCTTCATATTCCTGTTGTGACATATATCGTCTTGTGAGTAGAATTATTCTCGTTGCGATATTTTGAAGTACGCCAAACTCAGCGAGTTTTATCGCGAGGTCAAGACGATTCATCGCCGCCTGCTGAAGTTTTATTACTGTAGTGGGACGTTCTTCATGGGTGGGTGTCATTCCCCTTGCATACCCAAACATCGATAAAGCATTTTCCATGTCAAACTGAATCTTGTCTTCTTCATTATAGGCCGATGCTGAAACATCCGGTTGGTCGAGGACTTCGATATCGGTTAAGTTTTCCATAGGCCAGATAGCTCCGGCATAATACTGGATAAGATCGTAATTTATATCCGCACCCGCTCGTGCCTTCAGTATTTTATGGATTACAAGATCAATATTGTCACGCCTCGCGCTACGAATAAGATTTTTGTCCTCCTGCAAAACTTCAAGGGATTCAGGTATTCCCATGCCGAAAAATTCACCTGGAACTGGAATGTATTTATATTGAACTATCGGTTGATCATAAGGGAAGGGTTTTATAACCATCGGCTCTCCAAGGGCATTCTGGATCGGTTCCCGGCTGTCACGAATAATGACCGCTCGATTGGCTATTGTGATCACATGACCGCCACTGAAATAATGTAGAATTTCTATATCGTCATCCGAAGGGTTGTAATTTTTAATCCCGACTTCCGCGAGAAGGTCTTCATGCCATTTCTTCTCTACGCTACCACCTCCAGCAAAAGACCCTAATTCCGTTAGCGCTCCTTCAAGCCCTACTGTTTCCGCAAGCTCCATTGCTTCGTCTTTTCCCATGAACTCCCTTACAAAGACCCCTTTTGCCCTTGATAGCCGCCTTACGCTTGTAACCGGAAGTACATCCCAAAACCCTACTGTTTTGAGAAGCGGGCCAAGATACCTGTTGCCACCAATCTTTGGATAAACACCCAGGTAGGCATTTCCAAAGATACCTCCATCTTTAAAATAATCCGTTATCTCTTCAAAGAATTCTGTATCCTCATGGCTTATCTGCTGATCAAGGCAGACTTCAATCTGTTTGCCTATTTTTATGGGGTCTATCTGTTGATGCTGTTGCATTAACTGAGAAGTCTTACGGGGAATTACGGAAAAAAACGGCATGGTTCCAAGTAGCGTCTGAACCATATTGGCTGTTGAATCTTCGACAAAAGCGAAGATGTCTCTTGTCCGGGTACGATTTATATAAGGCCAGTCATCATCATCAATAGCAGACCCGAACCTGTATAGCCGGTAAAATCGTTTTGCCCGGTCAAAATAAGGCTTACAGTGATCTTCTGCCTTGCTGAGTTTATCAAGTAACCATTTCAGTGTTGCTATTCGCTCAGGACTTTGCATCTTCTTTCCTCAGTACCTCTATAAGTTTTTCAAGAGCGCTGGTGACTCCCTTGATATGCCGTACAATCAGCACAATCATTTTTATTTTATCTTCATTAGGCATAACTGTGTCTTCGCTGCCTCATCGCTGTTCCCAATCTGTCTTCAAGATAGGTTACTCTATCCTTTTCTTCCTGCGGGCTTCGGTATTTGGGCTGTTCCATTGCTACATACCTGACAACATCACTCCAATCCTTATATTTTTCCACAGGTTTGCCCCTGCCGTCATCTTTGTACTGATAATTGAACATTGAATGAATAATTCCGTCTGTACCTCCGCATCCGTCCTTCGCAAACACCATTCCCGGCCTTGCTTCACCATGTAAGGTAGAAAATTGGAGTTTCAGATATTCTTTTACTATTTTGTGCCCCAATTCCACATCACCCGGCGCGGAATGTGACAAAGTTATATGTTTAATACCGTTTTTCTCCAATTCCCCCTGCCATGTCTTCCGCTCAAATTCTGTCTTAGCTCCGAATTTAGCATCCAACACAACTACTTTGGGTTGCTTGTAGCCGTGTAACGCCCTTCTCGCTTCTATCTGCCGGACAAAATCTTTAATATCGCCATCTTTTAAAAGTAGTTGGTCATACCAGTAAATCCTGTTACGCTTTTTGTCGTAAATTTCTATTTCTTCCGGGCTTACCGCACCAAATCCCCAATGTGTCGGACGTGCATCATGTGGGTCTATCCCCTCAACAAACATCCAGTCTTTAGGAATGGAAAAATCTTCATAAATATGTTTCTCGCGGCTGAGTACCTTGTAAACCAGACCACTTAAATGTAACCATATCCCTTTTTCCCTGGCTTCCCTCTCTTCCGGGTCCAGCTTTTTAAGGTATTCTTCTATCCCCGCCTTCGGTATAAACCCCATTACACGCCCGCATTTCGGACAATGCGGAATTCCCCGTATAACCTTGCCGTCTTCGTTTATAAAGTTCTCAGGAACGAGTACGTCACACGTATGACACCAATCCATGCAATTATCCCAGATTTCACCACGTATAACGGCTATTTCGGGATCAAACTCACTCATACCACTACACTCGCCTTTAAACTAAGGATATCGTAAACCCATGCTTCTTTCAATGGTGTCATTGTAAACCACGTTGGAGCATTGGTTACCACCTTCCCTCTTTCAACCGCCTTATATGTCTCCTCCGGCGGCGGCTCATCATAATGCACCCAATCATAATCAATCCCCTCAAATGAATCCGCCTGCTGGTCATAAGAGCGAATATGAATTACCGAACCACACTTCTTCCCGTTACAATCATAAGGTAAGGTGACACGAATCGTTATTCCTGTCGGGCCGGGTTTAAATTTGGGCTTACAGGTCTTGGGAATTAACAGCCTTAACGTGGGATCAATCTTCTCCGGTACAGAATGCATCATCGTCTCACACGCAATTAACCCCTGATTAGGAATTTTTATCTTTATCTTGTAGTCGGGGTCATCCTCGTACAACCACGGCCTGAATCCCATCGAATGGGCTATATCCTCTGCTATTCCCCCGTGCGTATTATGATGTATTAACCCCCCGGCAAAATAATTGTGGTATTTTTCTACTGTAAAATCGTAAACTTCTTGCTTGACATCAATAGGATTAATATTTATAATATGATTACCATCAACTAAAGGAGGATTATATGAAGAAATCACCGTACCACTCAAAGGGGATCCCGAAAGAAATGATTGAGAAAATTCGGAACATGGTTGAGGTTGAATGTCTCCAGCAAAGGCTAATTGCTGAAAAGCTGGGGATCCACCAATGCACCGTAGAAAGAACCTGTAGGCGTCTTGGACTAAAGACTCAACGGACAGGACCTCGTAACGGGGAAGGTCACACAAATTGGAAAGGTGGGAGAAAAATGGTCGGAAAATACCCATATATTTACTCCTATAACCACCCTTACGCAACACAAAATTACGTTCTTGAGAGCCATCTCGTGATGGAACAGAAAACTGGTCGTTACGTACTTCCCGGAGAAGTTGTTCACCATCTTGATCGCAATCCATCAAACAATCATATCGAGAATCTTGTTCTCTTTGCTTCAAACGGGGAGCATTTAAAAGAGGAACTGACGGGAAAGTGCCCGAATTGGACTCCCGATGGGCTTGAAAGGCTTCGTAAATGTCGTGAACAAAGCTGTAACATCCGGAGGAAGTCAAAACCAGGTGTTCATCAGCCGCTTCTATAACACGACCATCACTCATTTCTATCCGATAACACTTGTGGAGGCCTTCTTTCTTGAACGGAGCGTGGGCCTTCGCAATTACTTTTTTATTCCCATCCCATGCGTAAACATCGAACGGTTTGCCTTTTTTATACAACTCGCCCACCTTAAACTCTCCAGATGGAGTGCTTATAAGTGCTTGAAATGACGTGCATTTCCCGATTTTGTTGCCCGCCTCAAACAATCTCGTCCTCGGTGTCTCCCCATTAATGTTCTTGCACCGGATAAACAGCTCCTGCGCCCGGTTCATCTCTAAAAAAAACAGCGGATATTCCTCAATTAACTTCGCCTCAAGCTCTTCCTGGTTCATTTCTGCCATTCTTCCCGCTTTACTTCCTTTACCTTAACGTCTTTGGGGTCAATATAATAAAGACTGCCCTCATTATAAACAAAACGTGCGTTTGTTTCATCAAACATTTGTCTTATTTTCTGTTCTAACTTCTTTACTGAAAAGTCTTCAGCAAATTTTAATCTTGTTCTGGCTTCTCGCCAAAATTTTTCATCTAATTTTAAAGTCGGTCTTGAAATGTTTGGTTTGTTCATTTCTTCTTCCTCCAAGTACTGTAAGCCACTGCTAAACGCTGTTTTTGGCTGTGAAACTCTTCCCGCATCCGTTTGTTCTCCATAAACCTGGAAATAAACTCGGAACGCTTCTCATTTTTCCTGCGTCGGGGTAACGGCATTGTTCGCCTCCTATATTAAGTGTTCATGCCAGTGATCCGGCTGGCTTCTCATACCAATATCGCGAAAAACTTTATCAGGAAACAAAGACTTACGAATATTCTCAACTTCAATTTCCTCTTCCTTCGTTAAAATAGTCCGATGTTCTTTTAAAACGATCATAGGCACTTTACATGTTCTGCATGTGAGTATATAAAAATCTCCCAGGTCTCTTTCAAAAACCGTCTCACAAAGCTCACAACTCATCTTTTATCTCCAACTCTTTAAAATTGTCCTTCAAAACCTGTAATAATCCTTGTGCCAAACCATCCATCATGAATTCTCCGTTATTAGTTGAATTTTCAATACCATTGCAACAATATACTTGATTTATCACATGAAAAATCTCATGCCAAAAGACTTGCTCTACATAATCAGGATGATTCTCTATGCCAGCACTGTTTACATTTGAAATAAAAATTTTATCAGCACAAAAATCAGTATGCCCATCTATATCACTTCGCTCTAAAAAGAAATACGGATATTCTATTTTAAATGTGTGCCCACCTATTTTCAACTGCTCCGGTATCTTCATTATTCCTTATTCCAAATATGTGCTATAAAAGAAGCCCCACATCTCCATAAGACGCCCCATGTTCTTGGGTGTTTACAAGATGGTTATTAATTCTTGCTTCAATATGGGTCTTGTCAATAATCTTTATAATAACTCCCCAAGGACTTTCACCTTTCAAAAATACTTTTATATCTTCCCCTATTTTTAGTCTTTTTATCATTTTACTTCTTCTCCGGCTTACAGCCGCCTATTTTCCTCCTCGTCGCTTACTCGAACGCGGGGAACGTATGCTTGGGTCTTTTCCGTCTCTGTCCGGCGTGGTTGCCCCATATCGTTTTTATTCCATGTATTAGCAAACAATTTCTCTAATGACCCGTCTACTGGCCCCATTACTGATCCCATCTTAATATATACCTCGCTAACGACTTTAAATCATACACATCCAAATCACCAGACTCTATCGCACGCTTTACCGTCCTCGTAGAACACCCTCTTGCCTCAGCTATATCTCCCAACTTAATCGTGAGTACAAACCTTGGTCTTGGAAGACCCTGTATCCTGTTGTCTCCCACCTTAAAACCCATGCCATATCCTTTAAATTGACCCATATTTACCTTTTTGTCGTAATATAGCTAAGCCTATAGGACAAACTTTTTGTTTTTCCAGTTAATCGAGGGGATATAACATATATTCGAACCCCCTCCACCCCCCCTCGGCCCTTCCTCACAGATAAGCATGCTTATTACCTTATCCACAGCAAAGTTTACATAAAGAAGCTTATCGGACATTCCATTAAATGTAACCCCCCGGAACCCTGACTATTAGTTATCAACATAATTATCATGTGCTATCCCTGGACTTATCCACAGACTTATCCACAGTTACGGTTCGCCGCTTATCCCTCAATTCCTGGATTGCACCCACTATTACACTTACATTCTCCGTGGATTCTCCTCTTTCGAGTCGCTCCTTATCATACAAAATGCCATACATTCCAATACGTTGATAGGCCGAAGCCTTTTTAATTGAGTCGCAGTCAAGACTCTTTAATATCTCCAGTTGTATCTCCGCTAATATATCGGCTCTATTGACTTTATATTGCTCTAACTGCCGGAACTTACCTTTATACGGTCTCAATGCTTGTTCTACAGCTTGTTTACTTACATTGAATACTTTGCCTATGTCTGTATAGGTAACGCCCTGTTGTCTTAGTTCTAAGGCTTTTTTAACATCAATCCCTTTGTTATTAGCGTCAAGTGGGTCAATTATAGATATTAATCTAATCTGGCCGTTTTCTGTGTTTATGTATGATTCTGGGCGATTGTTTGACTTATTGGATTTCTTGGTTGGGTTTGTTTTACTTATTGCCATGATACACCTTTGCGGTTAATATCACTACATTAATTGAGATTGCTTCCTGGTCTATCAACTGTTTTATCCGCAGTTTTGAGTTTTAGACTATTTGTGGTTATTTTCACGTTTTCACCGTTATTTTGCCTGTTTTCGTATCGTTGCATTGATTTCATTGACTATTCCGGGGACGTTATGTAAACTTTGACTCGATCTTCTGTTTTATTTACTGCGTTTCCGGCTGATTCTGATTTTCTCACCTATGAATATCACCACTTTTTAGCATTTTACCCTATTGATTTATAATGTCAAGTTTTTTCTTTTCACCTTTATGTTTATGTTATTATTACACTTTTTAGATTTATTGTTTTTTTGAGTTCCTGGCACAATAAATGTAATTATATTAAACCGTCATTGTATAAAACAAGCAGGCTATTTAGTTCTTTGAAACGTTGAGTAATGGATTTTTCAGATGGGCCCCACGCTTCACTTATTTTACTATGGTATTTTATATGTTCATCCCTTTCCATAACGGCAAGGTTATTAATATCGTTGTTAAAGGGATCCCCATCAATGTGATGGACAACATCATTCCAAGTTAACCCAAGTATAACCTCTTTAATTTTCTTGCGGGCTTTCATCCTGGAATAGATTTACCGATGTTTTAAAGATGTCATAACATAACTATACACTAACTGACAGAAATGTCAAGAAAAAACGGAGATATAAAAATGCAATATCTATACAAAAGGATTTATGAAGCCTATGAGAAAAATGAAAAGAAAATCCGGGCGGCAATTCTTTACAATGTAGTCAACACCAAATACCGCCCCATATCAAACATAAAAATCACGCAGTTATGGGATATTCACAATAAAACATTTAAATCATAAGGGGGAAAGAAAATGAAACGCTACAACGTAATAAATGCAGACAACGAGACTATAAGAACTGTGGTTGCAAGCACGCAAAAAGCGGCCAGCAAAAAAGTTAAGTTTTTGTTTGGCCGGGCAAGTTGTTTTCTGAAAATAGAATTTAAAGAGGAGGTATGAAAATGTTTAAGATGACATATAGTGAAGCTATCGAAATACAAAAGGAACAAATTGATTTTTATGCCAAGTTCTTGACTGCAAATAAGCGCTCCGAACTTGCGAAAATGACAAAACCTTGTCCGTTTGATCCTGATGAAGTGAGACCGGTAATCAAAATCAATGAATTAGTCCCACGAGGCACAGTAATTGAATGGCTTTGCGGATTCGGAAAACAGGAGGTATAAGATGTGGAGAATCACGAAACGAAACGGTGAAAGTACCTGGTTTATTGCTCTGATAAAAAAGGGTAACTTCAGATTTGCTAAGCATGTCTTCAAACTGGTTGTTAATTTGCAGCCGGGGGAAGTAATAACGATCGAAAAGGAGCAGCGTTAATTTACATGGCCGGGGGTTTCGACTCCCGGCTTTTTTATTCATACTCAAATCTGTTATTAAATGGGTTGAATTTCAGATCACTGCCCGGTCTTTCATAACTCCATTCGTCTTCCATAGTGTTATATCGCAGCGCAGAACTATCAGGCGCAAGCTCGAAACGATCTTCCATGGCATTATATCTGTTTAAACTATTTTGAGGGGCATATTGGAATTGATTTTCCATAGCATTATACTGAAGACTATCCCCCGGCGACACAGTTTCGAATCTGCCTGACATAGGATTGTAGCGTTGTCCTGAATATGCTCCCCCAACACATAAAACAAGAATCGCATATATCGTCATTGCCACTATTAAATAATCTGTTTGCTTTTTCATTTCTTCACCTCCTTTCTGATTTTGTTAACTTTTATCAACATAAACAATACAAGTATTTACGTTTGTTCCACTTTCTTTAAAAGATTTCTCTGGCAATTTAATAAATTTCCCATTAAGTTTAGTTATTTTATCTCTAAATTGTTCTGTTTTTTTATTAGTCCTGAACATGACACTACTGGACATAATCGAAACAACTCTCGGGGCAAGATCAAGCATGTGGTTCACGTGATCTATGTCTTGTTGTTTTGTGAATGGAGGATTTGCGACGATTACATTGTATTTTTCATCATACGTTAAAAAATCTTCCCCCCGTACATTAAAACCGGTATCTAATAAATATTGTCTATTATCCGGATTTAATTCCACACAATCACAGTATGGAATGTATCTTGCGATTGCTCCTCTCCCCGCACTTGGTTCTAATACTTTATCATTATATTTAATACCAGCCATTTCAACGAGTTGTTTTGCAATATGTTCCGGCGTTTCAAAAAATTGATATTCTTTTTTACTATCCGTATATTCTTCCGCTAAAAGGATTTCTTCTATTATTTCTTCAGGAGAATCTAAGAAAACATGCGCCTTATATTTTCTGTTCCATTTACCACCAACAGCCTCAAGCGTTTTATTCACGGCTAAATATACTTTTCTTTCAAGCTTCTCGGGTGGTAAATAAAGCCTGTTCCCTACTATTTCTGAATTTCCTAAAATGTTAGCAACATCGGTTTTTATTATCATCTCTTCACCTCTTTTTTTATTTTAAAATTATCCTGGCTTCCGTTAAAATAGCCTGTTGTTACGCTTGGCAAGACTCTGTATTTCTTAGCTAACCTCCTGCACATCAAACCCCATGCTTGCCGTTCTGTTTTAGCGTAACGGTAAACAACTGAGACCTCTCCATGATAATTAAATGTGCCTGTAAATAATATCTTCATTGTCTCACTCGTAAAACTTCTTAGTTTCGGGATCAAACCTTAATTTTAGACTTCCTTCTGTTCCCATCTCTCTGTTTTTCTTAACATACAAAACCGCATCAGGAATTTGTTTCCCATTTTTTTCTCCTGCTTCAACTTCTTCTTCCCCGGGCCGGTGCATAATCAATACATTGTGGGCTAAATTCGTTATATGTCCCGTTCCCATTATATCCACTTTGCCGGGTCTGTCGCTGTCTTTCATTCCCTTCCGGGGATGGGCTACTAAGTGAATATGACACCTGAATTTATCACCGAAGGCGGTTAATTGATTAATAAATTTTTTATGTTCCTTCAGTTCGTCTTTTTCTGGAAAGTCGAGTTTCATGAGGCTGTCAATTAAAAAATGCTTGACTCCATATTTCCGGGCGGCATATTCAAATATATCAAGTATAGACTCTGGATTAAGGGCATCCAAGGTATTAATTAAGAAAATTTTTCCTGTCATCCATTCGAGGGCTTTTTTAATATCGTTCCGGTATAAAAAAGACTTCCCAGTGTGTTGCATTACTGCCCACCTTAAATATTTTGGTACTCTCATTTCAAGCGAAGCGATACAACTTTTAACGTCTCTTTTTGCCAGGTTTAAAAAGACCTGGTTCAATATAGTGGATTTCCCAGCGCTGTTCCGACCACTCCAGACTGTCAATTCGGATTCACGCCAACCACCCAATAATTTATCCAGTTTTTGCCATCCTGTTGATATTCCTTTAAGTTGATCGGGGTAACTGAAAAGAGAACTAACCTCATCAATAAATTCAGAAGGGCTTACTAATATAGCTGGTTTAAAGTCCTGTGCCATTGCTATACAATCATACATTTCGCTTTTCGGAATGTTGGACTTCAGGCATTCATTCGCATCCTTTCGGGGGAAGGTGACTGCCTTACACCGCCAAAGTCCTAACCTTTGGACTATTTCATGCAGCCCTTTCCGCCCTGCCGTGTCATTATCAAAGCAAATATAAATCGTTGTGTATTTTTCCAACCATTCCCATTCGTTTTCCAGCCATCGAAAATCATTAACGCCGTTAGGAACAGACACAGAAGGGACCCCATATTGATGTAATGCCATACAATCATACTCGCCTTCTGTGATTATCAGCTCATTCGTTTTAATGTTGTCCCGGTTAAATAACACGGGTTCAGCATTTTTCTCTGTCCACATATCTTTTTTTTCAATGCTCCGATATTTCACATTGACCATTTCACCATCTTTGAAAAATGGGATCATTACCGTGTTCCCGTTGTACTGCCCTATTTTGAAATAGTTAATAGTTTCATCCGTAAACCTCCTTCCTTTGAGATATTCAACAACTGCATTTTCCAGCTTTTGAGTTTTTGGTTTCGGCTTTTGATATGTCGGTTTTGTGTAATTATAAAATGCTTTTTCGCTGTCAAGATGTTTTGGCTCATCTCCCAAGTCTCGTTGAAAATCCCACCATGACCCCCTGACACCGCAAGAATTTTCGTGCAAACACTTGAAAGCTCCGGTTGTTAAGTTAATGGCGAACTTCTTTTGAGTGTCATCGCAGAAAGGGCAGTTCATAACCGCTTCTGTTTTTCCGTTGCGATTCTTCTCTTGCCACTTAAATCCTTTTTCAGACAGATATTCCCGTATCTGCATTAGATTTCCTTTAAATTAAATAACTTAAAGAGTTTAACCGTAAGACGTTGAGTCAATAAGCCATGTAAGTTTAAATATATGATTATTTTTTTACAAACTTTTTGCATAAGGATCTTCATGGTTCGCTCCTATTAAAAATCCCCGTTTATGCCAATTTAATAAAGTTTTATAGTGATCATTATATTTCTCACCCTTAACGGTAATTGAATAATCTACTTTTTCTATTCCTATAATTAAAGTTTCCCTTCCTAACGCTTTGTCTAATTTCTGATATTCTTCATCTGATAAGAAGACACTATCTAAGTATTTGTTTTTAGCAACTTTTTTTAACGGTTTAGTAACGGTTTTGTAACCGTTTTGTAACGGTTCATTAGTAATAGTATTAGAATTAGTTATAGAATTAGTATTATAAATAGTAAGATTCTTTGTTTCAAAGCCACTTTTTAAATACGGATATTGCTCCATAAAAATATTCCAAAGTGGAGTTTGGTAATTTTGATTATCTGACCTGATTCCCGATTCTATTCTTTCGGGTCTACCTCCGGAATTGTAATTCATGAACCTGTGGACAAATACAAAGGAATTATCGAAGTCATAGGAAACATTTTTTAAATCGTTACTTAACAGTTTCTTAACGGTTTCTTTTTTAATACAAGTTTCATTTTGGATTGTCTTTGTGGTAATTGGATAAATACCTGATTCGGTGGTTCGTCTATTGGTACAAAGATAAAGAAACAGAAGCTTGGCATCTGGCGAATAATCTTGAAAATCAGGATCATCCCATATTGCACATAGAATTGAGCGGTATTTAGCCATCAAACTTTCCTTGATATTCGAAATTCTTAATTAATTGTTCTAAAAGATAATACCCCCGCTCAACTCCGATTGAATTACATAAATTCCATCTTAGGGCGTCTGATAAATGCTGTGGGTGGTAAAGATTAGATGCTGAAAAAAGGAAATCTTGAATACACAAAACGTCATCAGCCAAAAACTGCTTAGCACGGAGCATATCGAGAAGTTGAGACTCACATTCCTTACGAATCTCTGTTTCATATTCATGGCAATTAGAACATAGCGTTAATAGATTATAATTTTTATATTCCCAAGGTGCTTTATTGGGAATGTAACGCAAATGATGAACATGAAGAGTAGTTTCTTTATCCCCGCATTTCTGACATTGCCAGTCATCTCTTTCCAAAACTTCCAATCTTTTCTTCTGCCACCGTGGGTCTTTTATTTTTTCTAAATATTTCATAATACCACCCTTGACAATAAAAAAGGCTCACCCATAGGCAGGTACAGGGGGATGAAACCCTGGCCGACTTAACGACAACCCATGAATGAACCTTCTTAGTTTTCAAGTTTATTATTTTCATCCTTCACCTTAATCTTATCTACGCATAATCTAATCAGTTTGTCAAGTTGTTTCTTCCCCGAATCTTCATACACGCATCCGTGGTAAGCCTGGCTTCATCTCAGAACACCCACCCGCTTTCTTGCCCTAAATAACTTTCTGATTTTTTCATAAACAGAATCAACTGATTCGTCGTCACTGATCTGAATACGATATTGATACTCACAATAACCGTCATTTATTGAAATTTTCCAGTTACTCTTCATTTTTTCCTCCCTTCAAAACACCCACCTCAAGAATTCTACTCCCTACAGAAGCAGCTTGCAGAATCCGATCCCGGCGCAAACAACCAGAAACATGAACAAGAAGCTGATTGCGTATCGCATTAGTCCCTCCCTAATGCCCTTTTTGCTATCTTCCCGGCATCCTTGAGAATTTTATTTGAACTTCCTCCACCAATTCCGTAATTGTGAGGATTTGCGTAAAACCGTAAAGCATTTTTTAGTTTTAGTGTTTGGTCTTCTTTGTCCCAATCGTCTGGTAAACTATCCAACAATGCCCGTAGGCTTTGCTCATTCATTATTCCCCCTTATTTGCTTCACTAATTCAGCCCACCCCAAAGGCATTTCCCATCCTTCAGGGATGAAATTAATCAGCAGATTTATTTGGTTAAGGGCGTCTGCTACTCTCATTACAACCCCAAAACTCAACATGAAATCCGATACTTCTTCGCCGTTTAAAAGCATTTCTATGGCTCCGAGTTTAGCATTAGCCAAGATTAATCCGTTTTTTAAAGTATCCTCTCGCCATTCGGTTTTATCATCTGGCAAACTATCCAATAATGCCTGTAGGCTTTGCTCATTCATTATTCCCCCCAATCACTTAGCTTTATTTTTAGCCCAGCTTTAATATCTTCAAGGTCTGACATACTCATTTTGTAAGCTTTTCCTTTATTTCGTGATTTTTCCTTCAGGGCATTATATTTCTTGGCACCGATACACTCAATGACATTGTCCCTAAGTGTTTCAGGATCAGCATGTCCATATTTAACGTGATGATTCCAACAGAGCAAAATTCCGTTGTCGAGATCCCAACGGGTGCTTTTGTGCCTTCGCCCCATAATGTGATGCGCTTCGAGTCGGCCATCATGATTGCATACTCGACAAGTTTTATCTCTCATCCGTATACAATTTGACCATAGGGTGTCAAGCGCCCTTTCTAACTTTTTCCGTTCAGTTTCTTTGATTTCCATTATTTTCTCCTTTTCATTGTTAGTCTACACACTTCTCCATCCGGACGAATAAACTCCGTAAAGTCTGTTTTGATGGCTATATAGTGGCCATGATAATCACGGATGTACTTTTCGTGCAGGCTAGTATCCCACCTGGGGATTGACAGGAAGGATGGAATCAATAGTAAAAATATGATGAATAGGATTGTTTTCACATTCTCTCCCCGAACTCAGTAGAAACCCATTTGCCGTTTTCCTTGAACTCGATTTTTAAATTGCTTTCAATCATCATTTCATCTACTTCTTTTTCAAGAGATTTTCCTTTTTTGATTTCGCTTATTCTTTTATTCATCCATATTTTAAATTTGGGATGCTTGTTCAGATTTCTAAACGCTTCTTTAGTATTGGCGATTTTCTCTTTATGAGATTGTCCAGTAGTTCTTGCCCCCGAATCTTTATGATATATCCGAACACAATTCATATGTCTGTTTCTATGCTGTCCGCCAGCCCCACTACCCGAAAAGTAGCTGATATCTAAATCTTTTTTTGTAACCGAGAAAAGTAACTCTTTCATAATCCCTCAGTTCCCCCGAACTCATAGTCATTTTGCGTACCACCCTCTCTGGCCGCTGAGAATTGCCGTAGAAGCCATTGTCCCTTTTTTGTACCCAACCATGCCTTGAAGTCCTTTTCGTTCAAATTTAAGCCCAAAGAATGAGTTTCCCGCCTAATTCCTTTCAGAACCAAGCGGAGATAGTTTAAGTAAGGGAAGGTTCTTTCTTTTGTAACAATGTTGCCGTTCTTGTTTACCGTTCGATATTTTGTGAGTTGGTTGTAGTGATTGTAAACAGCTTCCCGGTGAGTACCACAGGATTTCGCCAGTTCTTCAGCACTAAACATTCTATACGCTTTTAGAAACACTTTATCTTCAGGCCAGTCAACCATCAGAGTCCTCCAGTTCAATTTCTTGCAATTCTGTATTTTTACCCCAATATCTGTAAGCAGATACTTTGCTCTCAAAAATAAACAACAAGCCTGTACATCCTTTGGGGAGGTTTATTCTGGTCTTATATCCATCTACCGAAATTTCCCCTGAATGTCTCTGTAAGGCTATTACCGGCTTTTTCATTTCCTTTTCCTCTCATTTTCTATATGCTGCAGGTCTTGACCATTTCCTGTTTAGCTTTTTCCACTCTTTTGACCAATTCATGGGATTCTCATTTCTGTAAAGTTGAGCGAAAGGCAAAAATCCTAACTTGTAAACCGATTCAAGGCGGGTTTCGGCATCTAAAATATTTTCACCATTAAACCCGATCAAGACATAGCACCGCTTCTTGTTAACCGAAAAATCAGAAGTTAAATCAGCAACCCTTTCAAGATGTTTTAATGCCCCCTTGTGATCACAGGCAAACCACATTTCATTTATTGACAATTTCTTAAATTGATCAACGTGCCACGTACTCAATAATTGAGCATCAAGGCCACCTGAAAATTTAATTCCCTTTTGGCCTTGGAGCATATCAAACACTTTTACCAAATGATCTTTTGAACAAGCAAGAAGATTATTGTCTTGAATAATATGCCCTTCCTTGATTTCAAATTCCCTGATTTTACCTTCTCTTTTTGGCACAAAACACCAAGGACATTTAAAAGGACAACCCCGACTCGTGAAAATAACTCCTTCTTTAATGAATCTTCCGGGCATAAATTCACCGCCTGGGTCATCAAAGGCAGGGCCGCCTACCTTAACATCCGAATAAAACTCACTCCAAGCTCGTTGCAATCTCAACCCCTCTTGGATGTCCCAAGTGAAAACAACCGAGACATAAACGGATTGTTCTGGCGGGCGGAACAACGGAGGATCACCAATAAACGCAAGTTCATCTGTTGGTGTCCATTTATTTCTTGTCGGAAATACTCGGATCATTTCAGCACCATCTTTATCAACTTGCGTAAATGGTCGCTTGGGACCTGTCCCGCAAGAAGCATTTTTACATAACGGGGAGTTATGCCAAGAAGGTGTGCAACTTCTTTTTTTCCGCCTTCTCTTTTAACTAAATTATAGATTGATTGTTGAGGTTCTGTTTTTATCTCAATTATTTTTTTAATGGGCTTGAGCGGTTTTTTGAGAATATATGGATTGTCAATAAATTCTATAATGTCAGCAGTGAGAATAAACCATTCTCCCCTAAATCTATATTTCTTGAATTTCTTGTGAATCAGATTTTCTTGTTCGTAATCTCCAGGGATAGTCTTTAAAAGGGTCAACTTGAACGGGGATGCACACTGTAGGGCCGCAATCCTTATGTTTATATCATTTTTGGAGCATCCTATTTTTACATGTCCACTTTCGGATTTTATAAAATAAATCACAATATACCTATTTCCCCAATATCAACTTAATTAATTTCCGTAAGTGATTGCTTGGAGTCCGTTCACCTTTTTCAAGATGACGCACATACCGCGGAGTAATCCCCAATTCTCGTGCTACGTCAATATAACGAGTTTTATGATCATATCGTCGGAGCAGCTTGCCTATGTAGCTTTTCACAGTTATTTTCTTCATGTTCAAAACACTATCACGAACTGATTGCAATGTCAAGAAGAAAATAATTGAACAAAAAAATGAACAGATTGCAGAAATTTCTTGACAAACCATTTCACCTATGATATTTTTGACTCGAAATTAAGGTAACTGCCCTGACAAATCCTTCAGAGCCATTCCAAACGATGGAGCATGGCCATAAGGATTCCGCAATGGACATGGCGGTATAGTTCTTTGGTAACTACTTTACAACTTGGGCGGGGTAAAAAGTCCTGGTCAGTATTAGACAGGTTCCCGTCCATTAACAGGGTCATTCTCCCCTTTAAAGAGAAGCGGCAGTTGATATGTATAACTTTTTGGGGGAGGTTGGAGCCTCCCCCGGAAAAGGAGAGAAGAAGAATGGAGAATGATACATTCACGGGTTGGAACAGTTTCCCAGGAATAACCCCGAGTTATGACTTTGACGCTATTGTGGAGTTTCAGGACGGCCGCAAATGGATTGCGTCATGGCAAGGTGATCATTGGGATTTCGCGACTCCGCATATCTTCTCTTGTGAAGTGCCAATAAAAAGATGGATGGCATTCCCAGACTAAAGAGAGGATGAAATGAACTTCAAAGAAAAATCCAGACAATGGGAAAATCGGCAATTAAACAAATATCTCGATAGCCTTGACCGGGAAGATGAAGACCCGGAAGATGATGTTTATAACGACAATTATGACGAGATCATTGAGAATGGAGGGAGAGATGAACCAATTAATTGAGGATGATTTTTTTTATGAACACGAGGAATTTTATACGCCGCCATTAACGACAAAGGAACGCATGAAAAATGCGACAGAATATCGGCTGAAGAAATGCAACCAGAAAGCGGACAAAGTTTCAACAGGATTTTGTTTGTTCCTGTTTGCCTTGTTCATAGGATTATTTTTTTATTGGATGATTAAATAAGGAGGGAGAAATGCCAAATTTTGATTTAGATTTTGATGTAATATGTGAAAGATGCGGCAGCGATTTAAGTAGAAATGCTATGGCAGAGAATGCAAGCGGTGTATTTAAAGTAATAATTGAGCCATGTGAGGACTGTTTAAACGATGCTTATAACGAAGGACATGAGATGGGATATGATAAAGGATATGCAGACGGAATCCAGAAAGGAGGGCAACCGTGAAGTTTACAGAAGCGAAAAAGAGATTGAAAGGGCTGGCTAAGGGAGAATATCACAATATTGAATACAGCTTAACAGAGTATAGCGATGGCAAGCAAAAGACACAATGCAGACTATACATAGGAGGTAAACCCTTCCAAAATGTTACAGCATCCACATTTGAAGCGTGTTTCGCGCAACTTGAAAACAAACTCGAAGAAACGCCGGATATTGAAGGATAGGGGGGAGAAATGGAAAAGACATATGAAGCATTACCGCCGATAATTTATGATGTTAATTTAGCACAAATAGCAAAACTTGAAGAACAGTATATGCCGCTTGTAATTACAGACCTAACCGATAAAGATCAATTTGACGCTGTACATGGCGGTAGAATGGTTATGGTGAAAGTAAGAACTACTATCGAGAAGGCACGCAAAGCACAAGGCGCAACCGCGTTGCAATATAAGCGTGATGTGGATGCGGCGGCAAAAACTCTATTGAATAAAAGCATGCCGATTGAAGAGCACTTACAAGGAGAAGAGGATAAAGTCATCCAGGAACAAGAACGCATCAAAGCTGAAGAAGCACGACTTGAAAAAGAAATGCTCCAAGCCCGGATTGATGCCCTTGGGAAATATCAGATCATGCTACCATTTTTCGATGTTGCCGCAATGACCGAAGAAGAATTTGAAGCAAAACTGGCAGAGGCAAAGTCAACGTTTGAAGCTGAAGAAGAACGTCTTGCAAAAGAGAAGGCCGAGAGAGAAGCGGAAGATGCCAGAATTGCCGCTGAGAAGGCTGAGAATGTCCGTATTCGAGAGGAACAGGAAGCAAAGGCTAAGGCATTGCAAGAAAAGGAAGATGCCCTAGAGGCAGAACGCTTGAAGCTTGAGGCAGAGAAAAAGGCGGAGATTGAACGAAAAAACAGGGAAGTATTTGAGAAAGAAGCTGAAGAAAAGGCAAAGATTCAGGCAGAAACGTATATGAAAGAAAAAGTTGAGCGAGAGGCAAAAGAAAAAGCGGAACGTGAAGAGGCAGAGAAAACGGAAGTTGCCCGGCAAGAGGCTTTGAAACCGGATCGTGACAAGTTGATTGATTTTGCCAAGCGTATTACCGAGATTTGGCCACCAGAAGTCGAAAGCGAAACAGCAAAGCGAATAATTAATGTTGCTCAACGGCAACTGATTCAAGTATCCGACAACATCATAGAACATTTGGAGGAAATGTAATGGAAACAGTAAAATACCAAGCAGGAGACAACACCGTAGAATTAAATCCTGACACAGTACGCAAATATTTGGTATCAGGACAAGGTAAAATCACAGATCAAGAAGTAATGATGTTTCTAAAACTCTGCGAATACCAAAAGCTAAATCCGTTCTTGCGAGAAGTATACCTCATAAAGTACGGAAGTGATCCGGCTACAATGGTAACAGGAAAGGAAACCTTTTTAAAGCGTGCATACCGGCATCCCAAGTATCAAGGACATAAGACAGGGATTAGTGAAGATGGGCAAATAGCTTGGGCTGAAGTGTATGTCGAGGATTACCAAGTGCCAATTCGGTGTGAAGTGGATTATGCTGAATATGTTGGCAAAAAAAGGGATGGAACAGTAAATCGAATGTGGGCGGCGAAGCCTAACACAATGCTCAAAAAGGTCGCACTTGTCCAAGCACTTCGAGAAGCATTCCCTGAAACTTTTGGGGGGATGTATTCACAAGAAGAGATTAATACTATCGACATACCATTATCCACAGAAGTAATTGATACTACTGGAGACAAAGCGGGAAGCGAGACTGTCTACATTACCGAAAAGCAGGCTTCAGATATCACTACTATGATTGACGATAAAAGTGTTGACAAAGTTAAATTCCTTGCCTTCATGAAAGCTGAGTCGCTCGAAACAATCCCGGCAAGTGATTATAATAAGGCAATCGCTTCTCTGAAGGCTAAAAGGAAGGCAGAAAGAGTCCCTGGGCAGGAGGGATAATATGCCGATAATTATTAATGACATAGAGCAAGGCACTCCTGAATGGCACGCCTTGCGATTAGGCAATCCTGGTGCAAGTAATGTTTCCAAAATCATAACAAACAAAGGTGATCCCTCAAAACAGGCCGATGATTATATGAGACAACTTGCAGGCGAAATTATTACCGGGCAATGCGAGGAAACATTCCAGTCAATTCACATGGAAAAAGGATTACAAAGGGAGAACGAAGCGAGGACGCTTTTTGAATTAATATATGATGTCAACATCCAACAAGTTGCGCTGGTTTACAAAGATGCACAAAAAAAGTTTCATGTAAGTCCAGATGGGCTGATAGGAGACAATGCAGGGATTGAAGTAAAATGCCCTATGATGAAAACACATGTAAAATACTTACTTGAAAACAGATTGCCAACTGATTATTTTTCTCAAGTTCAAATGTCTTTATATGTTTGTGAAAGGGAGTTTTGGTATTTTATGAGTTACTGCCCCGGGCTTCTTCCATTGATTCTTAAAATTGAACGGGACAATGTTTTCATTGGGAAGTTAGAAGCCGAGCTTGAAAAGTTCGTAGAAAAGTTAATTTTCATAATAAAGAAATTAAAGGAGATGGCATGATCCCGACATTCGTAGGAACTGTAACCAAGGGCAAGCTCCATCTTGACATGCAACCGTCTTATGACCGTTGGTTGATAACTCTCGAAGACAAACGAGTTGTCTTATCCGTGAAAAGATTTCGCAAGGACAGGACGCCGCCGCAACTGAAATACTATTGGGGTGTATGTGTGAGGCTTTTATCTCAGCATACAGGCTATGAAGAAGACGAAGTCCATGCTATTCTGAAGTATAAGTTTCTCCGGGCTACCAACGATGACGGATATACGTACGTGAAAAGCCTTTCAACCATAGCAAGACAGGTTGATACGCTTGAGATGAATGAGTTTATAGAGAAAATACAACGATGGGGAGCAGAAATAGGATGTTATATCCCCGATCCTGAATAAATAACTTGACAAAAAGAAATCATTGTGGTTATGCTTATTTTAAGGAAACATGACATGAACACTTCAATTAACAATATAAGAGCTTTATGCACCGGGTTCCATGATAGCGATATTATGGGCAGGCCATGTCACCTGCTTCCTTCCCGGTGCATAGGGCTTTTTTATTGCCAAATGCCAGTTCAATTAGTGCCTATCCTGAGCATACCACAATGGTCGATAGAGGGACTACTCATCAAAGTAAAACACCTGACCGAGTTCAACGGGACGACTACGGCTAAGCCGATAAAAGAATCTTATAAACTGCATCTGTTAAAACCATATGCTTTAGAGTGCATTGGTGGGTTTTGTTCCAGACCTAAAGGGACAAGCTGGGCGGGGTGGCTTCACGATACGAGGCGGTTCATAAAGCGATGGTGTTTTCTTTAGCATACTGACGAAGTAGCTTTCTTTTGTTCATGCTCAATCGAAACAAGCAATAACTAAAGAGCTTGTAATAGATGCTGAGATATACGTCCCGATGTGTCTAAAACAGAAAAAGGAGACTTAAATGGAAATAGAATACTACGAATACGAAGGCAACCCGATTATGAAAATAGTGACGGGCGAAAGTAAAGACGGTAAGAAAACTTATGGCATTTCGTTCGGCAAAAAGAAAGCTCAAGCGATTCTCGAACACATTGACGAAATCAGGAAATTTGTTGGTGGAGATGACTGTTCCGTAGATAACCCACCCTTTTAACCGGCCTTCCCAAGGAGGGCAAGTCGGGGGCTTTTGGGTTTTTTACTCTCCTTCCCTGAAGGCCTCCGCATAAAGGAGGAATTATGAGCATATATCTCGACCTTGAATGGTCCAAGAAGTTGAAGACAGCGGGAATTGAATTTAAAGGCGTTCCGGCTCCAACACTTGAGGAACTTCTTAATATGCTGGAGGGAAACTATGGAATATTGGAAGTTGGAATGAGTCTTTTTGGAGAAGAGAGATCAAAAAAATTTCGTCTTATTTTCTGGCAAGAGGACAAAGTATTTAAAAATACTGACCCTAAAATCACAGTAGCTGAGGCATTGTTATGGCAGAAGGGAGAAGGAAGATGACTGATTTAAATCATCTTCACCCGAAACTTCTTGACGGTTGCAATTAACTTCTGAAAAAACTTCGGATATTTCATTGTGAGATAAACGCCTAATCCCATAAAGATATAGATGTTGTTCCAAAAGAATTGTTTCAGGGTTTCGTTAGTTCCCGGGTTAGTTAGCCAAAGCATAAAGTCTGTCATAATAATACCCCCTCAAAGATCACTTCGTAATCTTTCCATCGATGTATCATGTCTGAGATATCATCGGGATTCCAACCCTTCCAAGCTTCCACCAAACCAGCCTTAAACAAGAATTTCATTGTCATTTCCGAACAAACCACAAGCCCAAAGTTGAGGTATTTCGCAAGCGGAGGTATCAGAAAAAAGAGGAGCCTATGCCCGGCGTATGCTTTACCGAGATGATGCTGTACGTCTTTCCATCCTTTTATAAAGGTCTTATAATCCATATCCTTGTGCCGACCGATTAGCACTTGAGTCCCCCGATAAGCCTTGTAAAAGTCTTGTGTTTTATTTGTCCAAAGTGCTTCAAAACTAACAGGCTTATCTCCGCCTTGAATTAAGAAACCCGAATGAGAATATTTGCTCTTATTGTCCTTTGACCAAAACCTTTGAACTCCGTTAATCGCGCGTCCTAACATCATGGGGTTACGAGTACAGAATATGTCGCCTTTTTCGAGTTTCACTGTTCTATCCTCCCTCAGTTAAATTGTATCATCTATGTCAACAGGTTTCCTTTTTAATTTATACAAAATCGCAATTTGTGCGTTGATTTCATACATTTCCATCGTATACAGGATTCCAAAGGATTTTCTTAGTTCGGTCATCTTTTTTTCAAGCCTTTCAATTTCTGCGTCAACTCTTGTTTCCATAAAGCCATATTACCTCTGGTGTACCATCTGGATTATCATCAAAATGTATAAATGTTTTGTGAATCCCGATCCGCTTAAATCCAGCTTTAATCAGAGCCTCAAGGATTATGAACCTCTGTCGGCTATTATCCGCCCTCACGTCCATTGCGAACCCAAGGGGATGGTTGTCTGAGGTAGAACCTATTTCCCTATTGTGCTCCCAGCATCGAAACCCACTTGTAACGTAAAACGGGATGCCTGCTATTTCCCTTGCAAGGTTAGCTTTCCGCATGAAATGTTTATCCATATTGCAACGTCCACAGCATGGACACTGCATTTCTGAAAAGGAGAAGAATTTAGAAATCATATTACTTGTCATGGTGAATAGACCCCACCATCTTCAGCGTGTTTGTGCGTCCAGAGTTTTTCTATATTCTTTCCATTCGCATCAACTTGTATTTTTATCTTGGCGTCTTCTTCGTGTATTTTCCGTGCCATGTTTGTGCGGCGTTCAAGACAGTCATTTTCTGATTCAATCTTGTCAATTTTACCGTCAAGACAATTCTTCCAGTCCTTCTTGAAGCTCCGCCAATCCCACATAAACCAACCCATTAACATACCCATGCCACTCATTACAATTCCTGATAGAGTTATTTCCATTTACTTTCTCCTTGTTTCTATTTAAAATTAAAAATTAGCTCCGAAACTTATTGCCGGCCCTGCACCAGAAGGATTACGAAATAGTGCTTCAGCTTCTGAGGCTGTTAGGGCTGTATTATAAATACGGACTTCGTCGATGAGGCCGGTATATTCATGTCCGGCCACGGCGTATTTGCCTAAATATAAAGTAGAATTGAAATTGCAAGTGCCACTATGTGATCGTGAAGCTCTCTCCACTCCATTTACATATATTTTTTGAGTTGCACCATCCCAGGTAACGGTAAACAGATATCTCCCTGTCATATAACTATCTACGCCATGATACCATTCATCTATCGGATCGTGCCAAGATGCCTCTCCATACTTATAAAAAGTATCATCTGCTGAACCAAGCGCCATTTTTAAAGCACAGGCGTCTTGCCAAAAAGAAAAAGTATAAGCTGTAAAATTATATGCAAAAGGAATACTTACATATTCGTCCACCCCATTAAAGCTCAAACACTTCCCTACAACTCCATCAGCCCATATATCTCGGCCGATCTTTATATAATCAATTTCAAACTCGTCATCAGCACTATCACCAAAATCAAATCGTATTGCAGTTATAGTGTTATCAACCCAATCTGAGCCGCCTGCTGTCAAATGCCGCATGTCAAATTCTATTATTTGGTATTCGGAAAAATTAGACGGTTCTGATACTGCTTTCCTGTAATTTTCGCTATAACTATGGCCGCTAGTAGTATAATAAAGAACCCCCTGCCACACGCTACCAGCTGTTCTTTTTATCCTAACAGTAATGATAAAATAATTTTCACCTACTATTGACATTGAAGATTTTATTAGTTGTGGATCACTTCCATCCGGTGTTATTGTAATAGAATCTGCATTTTCTGTAATTGTAAGATACTTTCCTGTAAACCCATCAGACGAATTCTCGAATTCATTTAATTCGTGTGTATCAGATACAGGAAATCCGTTGAGCGTACCATCATTGTCGTTGCCTGATTCATCAGGTGCATTCGTTCCTGATGTTTCATCTAAAGGCCAATATCCTACAAGTGCCATTTTATATCTCCCAGGAAGAGGCTAAATAAATCCTGCCAGCCCATCTTGACAAATAGGTTTCTGTTTTTTTATGACAACTTTTGCATAAAGTAATGCCATTATTAATATCCCACAACTTATTACAGTGTAATGCTTCCTCAAGATTAGTGATATTATTTTCGCTTATAATTAAAGATAAAGGTTTTATATGGTGTGCGTTTAACTTCCCACCACGTTCCCCACATTTTTGGCAGATATAGTTATTTTTTTCAAAAATAGTTTTAACCCATTCCTTGTAAATTAGATTATGTCTAAGTATTTCTTTGAAATCACATTTTCCTTGTGACTTAAATTGTGTTGGACGATAAAAATTCAATCTTTTATCTATTAATTTATTTAATCCTTTATTCCAACTACTTTTACCCTTATGACTTTCACTTATCTTTCTTTTTGTCTCTTCACTTCTTTTTTTACCAAGCCAATATTTAACGCTTTTGCGCCCCTTTTTAAAACCACCGTTATTAACACATCCTTTTTTATCTTTATTCCAAGCAACTCTGCCTTTTTGTCCAGCACTCATTTTAGCCCTTGTTTCTTCAGAATAACAATTTTTTAATCCTTTATTCCAAGGGACTGTTCCTTTTTTTGCAAGACTTATTTTCATTTTTGTTTCTTCTGAAACATACTTTTCCCCAGAATCATTTCCATTAACTTCCACAATTTAACCCTTTCCCTAAGTTTCCCACGGCGTAGCTTGGCCCCAAAAACTGACGCCATCATAATAGAATGAAACTAAGATTGTTTTGCTCGCTCCACCCAAAGACCAATTTGGTTCAGCTCCCAACCATTTTACTGTCGCAGGCCAAGTTGCATCTCTACCACCTGTACTATCCTGAAGCATCGTTAAAAGAAGATTGCATTGGTTAGATGGTGCTGTAAAAGTAAATGTTTCATCCTGTGCTCCAAAGGTAAATTTAAACTTATTACCAAGTTTCCAATCTATCGTAGTAGTACCGTCTCCTGTAGCTGCTTGTTGTGTAAATCCTATTGAGTGTGCACCGCAGTCCATCTCACCACCAAGTTCTGGAGTAGTATCTTCTACAACATTAGCAAGCTTCTTTTCAAACTCATCCCTCGCCGCATTCTGGCTTGGAGCTATATCAGTAACTCCATCCCATGTAGATTCGTCATAGGCTGTATCGGAGATGAGAAACGCCTTGATAGTCGTCCAGGTGGATTTCTTTGATGTGGGCGTCCCCGCAACATCATCAACCACTTCTATCAAATCCGCATCCGCTAAAGATGCGATTGCGTCTAAATCAGTGATTTTCTTGTTCGACATTTTTGACCTCCTTTTGGTGCTTCGCCAGTTCCATTCGCAATATTCGATTCTCAACGGTTAATTCGCCGATTATCTGGAAAAGCTGTTCCGGGGTTATGGATTGATTATTCATTTTTTCACCTTCTTTTTTAATAATTTACAAATTACATAGTCCGGTTTGATGTGCCTCTTAATCAATATTGACAATAAAATCCGACGCATAAATCCTGAAGTTTAGAACAAATGCTGTAGCCGTACCGTATTCAATATGAACATATAGTTGACATAAATCATTTTCAGACCAACCAGCTATTAATTGGCCGTATGGCTGGGGGGCTGAAGAGCCGGTGATTCGTTGCGTACCTACGGCAATGCCATTGCGGTAGATACGGCCATAAGCATTAGGGCCACCACCAGCGTACATCTCAAAGTATACATAGAGCGTCCCACCCTTCGGAATCTTGATTTCTTTTAATTTTGTATAAGAGAGGGAAGTGGTACCTCTTTCTGTATCAGCCGCTGCCTGAAGAATTGCTGTCGCGGGAACAGAAGGAGCCATAGTTTTTCCGGCATACAGCTGGGCCGCAGTAACTTTATCATTACCAATCGTTAATACAGTGCTACCTGTCACATCTCCTGTGTGGGCGTTATGGTTAATTGTTCTATTGGCATTCATCCGTCCGCCGCCAGAAAGGCCGGTGCCTGCTATTACGCTTCGTGTAATTCCGTCAACAATATCGTCTTCCTTCAATGCCCTGAAATTCTCCCGCATATCCGCCGCTACTAAAGAACCCCCTGTTACGGGTTTGTTTCCATCATATGCCATTTTGTATCCCCCTATACTCCAATTAAATTAATATTTGCATGTCCACCAACGTCATTCCCCGCCAAGTTATACAATTTCACCGTAATGCTGGATGAAGACTGAGCTGTAATTATAGGTACGAGTGGCGTAGAACCCACTGGTGTAACTGTAATCGCCGGAGTCGCATTAAATCCATTTAAACTAATTGCCGTCCCGCCATTTGCTATTGTTTTATTAACTTCTTGCCCAAATAGATTGACCACATTTCCCAGATAAGTCATCGTATGAAGAATGATTCTATCTGTCGTAACAGTGGTTGTAAGTTCAATCTTAACCTTAAAATATCTAAAAGTGGATAATGCCCCCGTTGCTTTATAAATATCTCCCGTAATCTTGTTTATAGCGGCTGTTTCCCAAAGACCGTCATTAAATGTAGGAGAATTTGCCCCGAAGTTTACATTATCTGTTGAGTACTGGAGTTTAATTGTTTCCGTAGTTGATGCGGATGTTTCTTCAACACGAGTGTACCTCAATGCTAATTGAAGGGTTGCTGAACTTCCCAAATCCATTGAAGCAGATGTCCAACTACCTGAAGCATCTGTTGGTTCGTCCCACATTTCTGTATCCCAAACACCGCCGTCATCCCATTCCTTGGCAGTGGATATTCTTACTGAGATCCCATAATCGAAATGTGTACCAGCATCTCCGTTTGTTTCACCCCCATTACTTAAATCCGTAGCCGTCAAATCATATTCATATTCATCCCCCGCACTCAAAACAGTCTTTACGTAATCCATTGCCTGGTTTAGATCGCCGTAAAGGGTTGAGATGAATTTATCAGCCGTAATGGATTTGGCATAGATGCAGGCTCCGTCCATATACGTTGGTGATCCCGCTTTTCGCCATGCCTCGATATTTGCCTTTGTAGCAGCGTCGAGGAACATCCTGTCAGTAACGCCACTCTGCAAATCTCCTTCGGCAACGTCATCTTGTGTTGCTAAGGCACCCGCGTCGGATAATTGAGCTATTCCTGAACCACCAGTAATATTGATTGAACCTGACATCCTAATGCCGTTTGTGGGGTCGATCTTGATGTAATTATTTGCGTCGATATAGCTTGCCCAGCCGTAAATGTCAGATGAATATCCAGCATAACCGTTGAGATTGCCCTCTCTGATATGGGTTGTGATTGTATTCCAGGGTTCCCCCGCATGGGTAAAAATTGACAAGTGTGGAGCGTTGGTATCGGAAGCAGTGAGATAAATACCCCCATCTCCTGATTGACCATAATTTACTACAGAAGCTCCCTTCGTCCATTCAGGATTTGATCCGTCTGCATAATCTCCGGCTTTATCTCTGATGACCCGATATATAGGAGCAAATGTTACATTTGTCACCTCCATCCATTCAGCATCGGATCCTTCTTTAATATGCAGAATGTCACCAATTTCAAAGGTTTCATTACCTTCGATAGCAAGCCAGCAACCAGCTAAAATGCCTGATATGAAAACAGAACCTGATACAGAGACAGACTCATTCAGCGTCTTATCATAAATTCTCGTAAGTACATACGCATCACTCGTAATGAGTGATTCAGCAAGGGCACATTGCATATTCCAAAGAGCCAAAACCGCATCACCGGCGCTGGATGATTCTGAAATAGCACATTGCGCATTCCAAAGAGCCAATAAAACATCACTTACCCAACAGGATTCAGAAACAACTGCTTGCGCCGCCCATAGTGTTAATAAAGTGTCGGAAACTCCCGAGGATTCCAATATTGTGGTTTCGGTAATTACAGCAAGGGCATCATTAGCTACGCTTGATTCTGCAATAATCCCTTGAATTGCCCATTGTATTGATTCGGCATCACTTACAACAATAGATTCTGGGCCCCACTGTTCGCCAATGCGCGTATTCCCATCTTCGGTTATACGCACATATCCGGCTTCAGTAGTCCGATTAACAAAAGCTATTATGCCTTCATGAATTGCCATGCCTTACTCTTTAGCTGTCTGCTAATGTGATCGCAATCGTCACATTCAGAACATCGTCATCAACGACATTTTTTGCAGCGGCGAACTTACTACCGCTAAAAAGCGTTCCGCCGCCTAACACATTACCCTTAGTAGTAGCAGCTGATCCTCCACCAACAAGTGAAGCACCATAAATCGTCTTCGTGGCACTGATAGTGAAAACAGCTTTGTTCGCGGAATTTGTGATTACTTGATTTGAGGCGGCAGCTTCATTATATTCCGGTCGAGTGAGTTCGTCATAATCCGTGCAAGGCGTATAAACAGGAACGGCGTATGTAGTGTTTCCATCCGGGGTAACATCATCCTCGAATATCTCTACATACCACGGATTAATAGGCGTTACTCCGTGGAAAGTAACGTCTAACATGTGATCGAGCCCTTCATTCGTGCATACATTATCATATTCCCACTTATCAATCAACTTGCCCTTCCTGAAATGTTCCCAGTTCCAATGGACTTTAATGTCCACGTTATGCCCTGTTCGTGCAGGGCGTGTAACCTTTCCTAAAACTGTGTCACTTGCTCTTGCTTCCATTTTGTACCTCCTTAAAAAGTTTGATTATCATCCGCGATCATTGTGACATTTAAAAGATCAGCGGGTAAAACTGCCAAATTCCCACCCACCGCTGAAACAACATCTTTCTGAAAGACCGCTGTTCTAATTATTCCACGTGCTGCAATATTCCCTACTTCTAATAGATCAGGTTCAAGCGTAAAACCCGCACCGAAGACTCCTGAGACATAATTAGAACTTCTGATTCGATTGTTTGCGCCGTCTATTGTAATACCGTCAACAATGATTTTATCATTGCCCGAATCAATTACTATCTTTGTTCCTGTCAACGTAGTTGCCGTAAGTGTCCACCCACCGATTGTGCCACCGGTCGCTTTGATGTTGCTGACTGTTAATTCTCCTTCTGCCGTCAGCTCGGTATTGGTTCCCTTCCATGATATATTTGAACCGTTAAATTTAAAATACTGATTCGATCCATCCCCGAAATAAACCTTGCCAGTCCCGTCTGCTATGAATCCGGCGGCTGATCCACCTATAGTCAAAGCATCAGCACCAGCCCCTAACGCTATTTTTGGTGTTCCATCTAAATTGCCTAAAACTATTGTGGTACCAACATTATTAATTGCTACATTCCCACCCCACAAATCATACGTTCCACAAAAAAAGCTGGATAATTTTAAGTCTTTTAATTCTACGGTATTCGTCCAATAATTGTTGGTGGAATCATAAACAATCATTGACTTGTCAGTAGGTTCATTATCTGTGCTGTATTTAATTTCTAATTTTCTGGGTTGCCAAACTGCGTTTATTTTGGGGGTATCATCAATCTCACACGCCCCAATATATCTATAATTTCCACTGGTGGGCAAATAATAACCCCCCTTGGCATCGACCCATGTGGGAGCATCAGTTTCAGCGGTGAACTCGCTTGCAGTCAATATTGAACCAGTGTCAGGCGCCCTAACATAAAGATAATAAGTCGTGTTGGCTAAAGCTCCGACAAGGTTAATCGTAAGTTGTTCCTCGGCATCATAAACCATTTCGTTTATTTCAATGGAACCGCCGGAACAATAAAAATTAGCCGTGTCTTTTATTGTAAGATCAAGACCTGAACGCCCGCCCTTTGTGATTGACATGGTAGTGAAAAGACCTTCAGAGTCGGTATCAAGATGTCCAGAAGGCTTGCATTTGACATAGTTGCCCATTGATCCCTTTGTCAAACCACCGTCAGACTTATGATAATTCTGAAGTCCTGAAGGCGAACCTGTCTTTTCAAGACCGGGATTAGTCGCAAGACGAAGATTAAGTACATCCCCCATATCGCGGAACACGTCTCCGATATTTAACCCGGCAATCCTGTCCTCATAAAGTTCACGAATAAGCTCCCAAACCTGACGCTTGAGGTCTTCCTGTGTGTCACCGCTTATTGGGTATGGTACTTGTGCCATTACTTTACTTCCTTGGATATATAGATAATATAACAACAAAACGCCCAGATAAGACATGCTTCAAAAAAATGATTATATAAATATTCCATCAAAACTCCCTTTCTGTTCTTTGTTGTTCTATCTTTGTTGCGGTTCCAATTATTCTTGCTGCTAAAGTTGCTGCATGTGGTGTGCCTTTGGGTAGTCTTATTCCTTCAGCCAACCATTTAGACCAAGTTGGATGAATTATCATTCGGGCCAAAGCATAGGGGGTAATAATAAATCCAGTGGCGCCTGCTGTTATTGCTGGTTGGCCAAAAAACATACCACCCAATCCTACTATGGCTGGTGCTTGCGTAAGCTGAATAAGCATTTTACCACTTCCGCCGGTTGATTTTTGTATCAAATCACCCATAATGCCTATATTTCTTATTCTTGAGAGTTCTTCTGGTTTGAAGATTTGTTTTAATGATGGCTCGCCCATTTTTCTTAACCTGCCCAGTAAACTTTTCCCAACGAGCTCACCTTCTGCACTTTTAGACAAATCCATCAATCCTTCAAGGTAAGAGTGTTTCAATGTAATCCACGTTTTATTATCAACTACTTTCTTAACACGTCTTATTTGTGTAACTGCTTTGTCTCTGAAAATAGAGTTTACTACAAATTCAGGTCGTTCCTTTGATATTTCGGTTAGTCTTCTTATGAATTTATTAGAGAATCTTTCTTTACCGGCCTTATAAAATTTATCAGCATATTTCCATGTTTCTAAAGCATCGCCTGATAGTTCTTTTGCCCCTGTTTCCATTGCTTCATTTGTCAATCCAAAAAACTTTTTAGCTAATCCCATTGCCTTGTCTTTTGTTACTGTCATTGTTGAAAGCTCATCACCCAACCCTGAACGTATAGCTTGTGCTTCTTTAAAGGTAACAAGATCGTCTAATTCCAAGACCTTTTTTAATAAAGTATCTCCTGACTGAGTAGCCCCGATGCCTTTACGTTGCTTGGCAAGAGCGAGAGCTCTATTAGCAAATTCTTTCAATGGTGCAAGGGATACTACAGCTCCCTCAGTAGCATCATCTACTTTTTTATAAAGGGTTTCGGCTGCTTTTTTAAATACTGTATTTTTTGCAGTAAAAGCCTCTTGATATAAAATCCCAATTTCCTCGGGAGATAATCTTGCGTCTAAGTTAGAAGCAAAACTCTTTACTGTATCATCTATATATTTTCCAAATGCTTCTCTTTGTCCTATCCTAAACTTACCTATTGGGCCTCTACCAAAAAATGAACCTTCAGCTACTTCTTCAATTGTATCAATAAGGCCACTTTCGGTTTTTTGTGCGGGTGTCATGTGTGAACCATATTGTCTTAGTATTTTGCCTGCCTCTGCCGCTTCTGGAATAATTGTTTTCCCGGCCGGTGCTAATATCTTTTGACCAGCACCAATAATGCCACGTCCCCCAGCTTCATAAGCGGCTTGGGTAAGGCCAGCCTTACCAATAGCCTGTGTTGCCTCGGAAGATGTTTTTGGGGCTTTTTCTGAGCCTATCAAGTGTTGGTATATCTGCTGATATGATTTGCCAGCGGCACCACCAAGACCAGCCATTCCTATTGCAGTGAGTGGCCCACCCGAAGCACCAATAATGCCCCCTGCGGCTCCACCAATAAGCTCAGGAAGCTCCTTTCTTAGGCCCTCCCAAAACGTAGGATCTCTTTCACCGCCTTCAAGGATTTTCTTCTGAATATCGGGAACAGCAACACCCCGTCTTTTTAATTCATCAAGTGCCTGTCTCCGGGTAATTTGTTTTGATGTAAGATATTTAGACGTATCAATGCCCCTGCTTTGAAGCTCAGCCATTGCTTGTTCCTTGGTAATAGCCATGTTATTCTCCCTGAATAATACGGATTAACTCTTCATTTGAAGTACCAGTAATTCCGCCTGGAACCTTTAATCCTGATTCTTTAAGAATCTTGAGTTGTTCTTCTTGAAGAAACTTCACATTATTCATACTTTGTTTCCATTTTGCCTTCCAGACACTCGGAGGGTCATTTACGTCAGGAACCTGTTTCATGATACGCTTGGCTTCTGGTTCTGACATCTGAGCACCAGTTATCTGTTTTATGATTTGATTTTTAAATGCAAAGGTGGCGGCGTTGAATTCAGATTGGTTTTGTGGATTCATTCCAAATATATCTTTAACTGTACCAGCCCTTCCTGTTATCGGCCCAACAAAATTCGCATCGAATAAATAGTTCAAGTTATTCAGGGAACGCTCACTTGCTCTTGCTCCTACTATTGCTGTTCGTTCAGAAGCAGACGCAGGCTTGCCTCCTATTGCGATATTAACAGCGGATGGTTTTGATGCTCTCCAACCAGGTGGGATCGATTGTCCCTTCTGAATATATTTCTGAACTCCTGCCTTTTCAAATATGTCATATTTGGGTTGTGCTTCTTTTGGTATTATTCCCATAGCTTTTATAGGATCGGCACCCTTGCGTATCAGTTCACCTGCCAGTTGTGAATATTGCCCTTGCTGAAGCATCTGGGTTGCCTGTGACGGGCTGGGCTGCAAGCCTGTTGGCGGAGACCCTTCTATCCCAA
>Ga0209121_10000392_pt1 | contig 45911 bp, 33 predicted proteins | sample Cruoilmetagenom3_FD_187292 | JGI IMG/M metagenome (GOLD analysis project Ga0209121, IMG submission 187292) | Oil polluted marine microbial communities from Coal Oil Point, Santa Barbara, California, USA - Sample 3 (SPAdes) (version 2) | ecosystem: Environmental > Aquatic > Marine > Oil seeps ... | reverse complement strand
TGTAGATGAGATTAAAAAGGTAAAGGAAAAAGAGGTAGAGCCCAAGGAACTTAAGGAAACCAAGGAAACTAAGGAGCCCAAGGGACTTAAGGAAACCAAAGAACTAAATATTTAAGGAGGAATAATGCCAAAAACCAAAAAAGATACAAAGAAAGAGGTAAAGAAAGATATAATTTCTTTAATTGAAAATATGACAGTGCTTGAACTTTCAGAGCTTGTTAAAGACCTTGAGGAGAAATTTGATGTGAAGGCACAGTCTCCTGTAATGCAGGTTGCATCAGTCGGAGCAGGGGAGAATAAGGAAGAGACCGAGGAGCAGTCAGAATTTGATGTTATTCTGAAGACATTTGGTGACAAGAAGATTCAGGTAATAAAAGAGGTTCGAGCTATTACAAGTCTTGGATTAAAGGAAGCCAAGGCGTTGGTAGATGAGGCTCCTAAGCCCGTTAAAGAAAAAATATCGAAGGAAGAAGCAGAAAATATAAAGAAACAACTTGAGGCAGTTGGGGCAACGGTAGAAGTAAAATAACTGTTCCTGCGAAGGTTTTGGTAAGATAATAGTCGAGTCGGAGATTTTAAATATAATTGCTTGTTATAATTCAGATAGAAAAGGATTATAAGAAAATAGCATCTTGAGAAAGAAAAAAAAGAGCCAAAAAAGAAAAGACAGATGTTATTGTTCTAATGTGCTATCTCTGTGAAGTTTCACGGATATAACCAATAAAATTTTAGTCCAAGAAGGAGTGAAAATTGATACCCAAAAGAAAGAGTTTTGCAAAGGTTGGTTCATCACTTAATGTACCAAATCTTATCAGCCTGCAGCTTGATTCTTTTAGGGATTTTCTTCAACCCAAGCTTCATCCAGAATTGCGAAAAATGCAAGGATTGGAGGAGATTTTTAAAGAGGCTTTTCCCACGGAGGATACACACGGACGTTACTCACTCGAATATATAAAGTATTCTATCGGAAAATCCAACTATTCTCCAGAGGAGTCAATCGAGAAAGGTGTTACCTACTCTGCTCCTCTCAAAGGTATTTTTCGGTTAATAAGTTACGGAAAAGAGAAAGATATTATTGAGGCAATAGAGCAGGAGGTTTACCTTTGTGATCTTCCTTTAATGACCCGAACAGGAACATTCATTATCAATGGTGTGGAAAGGGTTGTTATTAGTCAACTCCACCGCTCACCCGGCGCATATTTTTTCGAAAGTGTTCATCCAACGGGTAAGAAGATTTATACGGCACAGATTATACCTTACAGGGGTTCCTGGATAGAGTTTTCCTTTGATACGAGAAATATACTTTATGTAAATCTCAACAGAAGGAAGAAATTTCCTGTTACCATTTTACTTAAATCATTGGGTTTACAGGAAGATGAAAAAATAATAAAAACCCTTTTTAGCACCAGCTCGATGAAGCTCGTGAGAACAAAAGACCTTTCCAAATCGCCTCTTTTGGGTAAATATCTTGCTTCAGATGTTATCAGCAGAATAACAGGTGAAATTATTGGGGAAGCAGGGAGAAAGATAACTCCAACCTTACTGAATTCAATGGTAGTTTCCAAGGTAAAAAATGTCGAGGTTGTAAATGTTGATTCTGATAGTGCAATGGAGTTACTTTTTACTACCTTAAAAAAGGATGGCGTTGAAGGACAGGAAGATGCTTTAGAGAGTATCTATAATATTCTGAGGGGAACAAAGCCCCCAAGTGTTGAGTATGCGAAGAAGTATTTACTCAGTTCTTATTTTTCTGAGCTAAAGTACAACATTGGCGATGTTGGAAGATATAAGATGGCAAATAGATTTGGATACGATATGAATACAAGACCCTTTACATTGACAAAGGATGATATTGTTGATATAGTTAAATATCTAATTCGGTTGATCGATGGAGAAGGGATTATCGATGATATTGACCATCTTGGGAATCGAAGGTTGAAAAGTGTAGGAGAGCTTTTGAAGGATCAGTTTAGGGTAATCCTTTTAAGGATGGCACGTTCAATTAAAGAGAAGATGCTGCTCAGTGATAAAGGAAAACTAACACCTTCCGATCTTATTAACGAAAGATACCTGTCGAGTTCTATAAAGAGTTTCTTTGCAACAAGTCAGCTCTCTCAGTTTATGGAACAGACAAACCCACTCTCAGAATTAACACATAAGAGAAGACTTTCTGCACTTGGGCCAGGAGGCTTAAAAAGAGAAACAGCAAGTTTTGAGGTTAGGGATGTGCATTACAGTCACTATGGAAGAATTTGTCCTATTGAAACCCCCGAGGGACCAAATATAGGACTTATCACTTCTCTATCGACATATGCAAGGATTAACAAATATGGATTTATTACATCGCCCTATATTAGGGTTAAAAAAGGTGTTGTAACAGATAAGGTTGAGTATCTAACTGCCGATTACGAAGATAGGTTTACAATAGCACAGGCAAATACACCTGTTGATAGTAAGGGGAGGATTATAGTAGATACTGTTCTCAGTAGGAAATGGGATAATTTTCCTATTGTCTCCCCTAAAGATATAGATTATATGGATGTTTCGCCGAAACAACTTGTCAGCGCTTCGACATCACTTATACCTTTTTTGGAACACGATGATGCAAATCGTGCACTGATGGGTTCAAATATGCAACGTCAGGCAGTACCGTTACTTGTTCCTGAATCGCCAGTTGTTGGAACAGGTATGGAATTCCGAATCGCAGTTGATTCTGGGGCAGTAATTATTGCTAAAAGTGCTGGGATGGTGAAAAAAGTAACCTCTAATATTATTGAGATTGAACCGAGCCGTAAGAAAGATAAGGAAGATATTTTTTCCAAGGATGTGTACTATCTTCGCAAGTTTAAACGAACCAACCAGAACACTTGCATAAATCAAAAACCGTTTGTAAGAGTCGGTGAGAATGTTAAGAAGAATGAGGTAATAGCAGATGGCTCTGCAACAGAAAAAGGTGAGCTTGCCCTTGGAACAAATATCCTTATTGCTTTTATGCCATGGAGGGGATACAATTTTGAGGATGCGATTATTGTTTCAGAGAGACTCTTAGAGAATGATAGATTTACTTCAATTCATATAGAGGAATTTACAATAGAGGTTAGAGAGACAAAACTGGGACCTGAAGAATTGACAAGGGAAATTCCGAATGTGGGAGAGGAGTCGGTCAAATACCTGGATGAAAATGGGATAGTAATGGTGGGGGCTGAAGTTGGACCTGACGATATTCTTGTTGGCAAAGTGACACCAAAAGGTGAAACAGAGCTTACACCTGAGGAGAAATTACTGAGAGCTATATTCAGAGAGAGAGCGGTTGAGGTTAGGGATACTTCCCTAAGGGTTCCACCAGGGATTTCGGGTATTATATTAGATGTTTCTGTTCTTAGAAAAAAGACAAAAAGGGAAAAACTCGGAAAAGAAGAATTACTTGAGCTAAAAAAGATTGAGAAAGATATAAAAGCAGAAAAAAAGTGGATTGTAAAGAAAAGAGATCAATATCTCTATGATATTTTAGCAGGGCAAAAATGCTTGGGTAATGTTAAGAACAGAAAGAAAAAAGTTGTTTTCTTAAAAAGTAGAACATTTACCAGAGAGAAATTGGGAAATGTTAACTTTAATGAACTTGTTTTTCCCAAGTCTGCTATCTACAAAGGGGTTGACATAAATAAACTTTATCTTAAATGTGAAGAAAGAATAATTGAACTCGATGAATACTATGCTAAGAAAAAGGAGAGTAAGGTTAGGGGTGACGAGTTACCATACGGTGTTATTAAGAAAATAAAGGTTTTCATAGCTGAACGGAGAAGACTCTCTGTTGGAGACAAACTTTCAGGTAGGCATGGTAATAAGGGTGTAATAGCAAGGATTGTTCCACAAGAGGATATGCCCTATATGGGAGATGGAACAATTGTCGATATGATACTTAATCCACTTGGAGTTCCGTCAAGGATGAATTTAGGTCAAGTTCTTGAGACACATCTTGGATGGGCAGCAAAGACATTGGGTTATAAAATTTCAACTCCTGTATTCGACGGCGCGAGTATTGATGAGATAAAATCGGAGATTAAAAAGGCAAAATTGCCAGAGGGTGGGAAGACAGTACTCTATGATGGATTTACAGGGAAACCTTTTGATAGCAAGGTTACAGTAGGTATTTCATATATGATGAAGTTATCGCATATGGTTGATGACAAGATACATGCAAGGAGCAGCGGTCCTTATTCGCTCATTACACAGCAACCACTTGGTGGTAAAGCCCAGTTTGGGGGTCAAAGGTTTGGGGAGATGGAAGTGTGGGCTCTTGAGGCATACGGTGCAGCGTATACATTACAAGAAATCCTGACAGTAAAATCGGATGATGTGAGTGGAAGAACCCACTTATACGAATCTATAATAAAAGGTAAAAATCCACCTGAACCAGGGTTACCCGCATCCTTTAATGTTTTAATCAAAGAACTACAAGGGTTATGTCTTGATATAGAGCTTGGTAAAGTGAAAAAGTAAAGGGGGGTGTAAAAATTGTTGATTGGTATGTCGAATAAGAATGTGACTCCAAAAGATTTCGATTATATAAAAATTAGGCTTGCCTCTCCGGAAACCATTAGGGAGTGGTCTTATGGTGAGGTTATAAAACCAGAGACAATAAATTATAGAACACAGAAACCGGAGAAGGATGGTCTTTTCTGCGAAAAAATATTCGGACCTGTAAAGGATTATGAATGTAGTTGTGGAAAGTATAAGCATGTTAAATACAGAGGTGTTGTTTGTGAAAGATGTGGTGTAGAGGTAACCCTTTCGAAGGTTAGAAGGGAAAGAATGGGACATATAGATCTTGCTATACCTGTGGCCCATATCTGGTTCTATAAGACAATACCTTCGCGGATTAGTTATCTTCTTGGTATATCACCCAAGGTTGTTCAGAGGGTGCTTTATTATGAATCTTATATTATGATAGACCCTGGGGAGACAGGTTTAAGTAAAAAACAACTCTTATCAGAAAAAGATTACTCCAAATTATCGATAGAGTATCCTAATGGTTTTGTAGCGAAGATGGGTGCGGAGGGTCTATACGAACTTCTGTGTGAACTCGATTTAGATGAAATTTCTGCAGAGTTAAAATCACACCTTAAACATGAGAAATCTGTTACGAAACGGAGACCTATACTAAAACGACTGAAGATTGTTGAAGCATTCCGATTATCAAAGAACCGACCCGAGTGGATGATTCTCAATGTCATACCTGTTATTCCCCCCGACTTGAGACCACTGGTTCCACTTGAGGGAGGACGTTTTGCAACATCAGATTTAAATGACCTTTACAGACGTGTAATTACAAGAAATAACAGGCTTAAAAATCTGATAAATATAAACGCGCCCGATATTATACTGCGCAATGAGAAGAGAATGCTACAGGAAGCTGTCGATGCCTTGCTTGATAATACCAGGAGGTCAAGACCAATAAAAGGTAGGGGTAATAGACCATTAAAGTCGCTTTCTGATGCGTTGAAGGGTAAACAGGGTAGATTCAGACAAAACCTTCTTGGTAAAAGGACCGATTATTCTGGGAGGTCGGTTATTGTTGTTGACCCCACTCTGAAACTTGAGCAATGTGGACTTCCTAAGATTATGGCACTTGAACTTTTCAAACCATTTATTATCAGGAAACTCGAAGAACGTGGATATGCACAGAGTGTAAAGGGTGCAAAAAGATTGCTCTATAGAAAATCACCCGAGGTTTGGAATATATTAGAAGAGATTGTTACGGACCATCCTATCCTTCTCAACAGGGCACCTACTTTACATCGTCTTGGTATTCAAGCATTTAATCCTATTCTTGTCGAAGGTAAAGCAATAAGGATACATCCACTTGTTTGTGTTCCTTACAATGCAGATTTTGATGGAGACCAGATGGCAGTACACATCCCATTATCTTATGAAGCACAGATGGAATCAATTTTTCTGATGCTTTCAACAAATAATATTCTTTCTCCTGCAAACGGAAGACCATTTGCTACGCCCACTCAGGAGATTGTTGTGGGTTGCTATTATTTAACAAAGGAAAAGAAGGATGGTAGAGGAGAAGGAAAGTTTTTTTCTGATGTTACAGAAGTAAAAATGGCTATAGAGAGTGAGATAATCGAGCTGCATACAAAGATAAAATACCTTATTGACCATGAATTTATAGAGACAACAGGAGGAAGGGTTATTTTTAATGAGATTATACCAGAGGGTATTCCATTTGTTAATAGAGTAATGGACAAAGGTTCGCTTGCTAATCTTGTTACAGAATGCTTCTGGAAGAAAGGCAATAGAGAAACCACTAAGTATCTTGATAATTTAAAGAAGTTAGGGTTTGAATATGCAACATATTCCGGTTTGACTTTTGGGATTGATGATGTAATTAGCCCCCCGGAGAAAAAATCTATTATCAGCAAAGTAATGAAAGAAGTAGAAAAAGAACAGAAAAATTATGAAAATGGTGTTATAACTGACAGTGAGAGATACAATAGAATTATAGATGCCTGGACAGATGCAATTGAGAATGTTGAAAATGCCCTTATGAAACAGATGAGTATAGACAGAGATGGGTTCAATCCTATATTTATTATGAGTCGTTCAGGTGCAAAAGGTTCTACGGAGCAGGTCAGACAACTAGCTGGTTTGAGGGGACTTATGACGAAACCGCAAAAGAAGATTACTGGACAGATGGGCGAGATTATAGAAACCCCAATTTTACACAGTTTCAAGGAAGGTTTATCCGTTCTGGAATATTTTATTTCCACCCATGGTTCAAGAAAGGGATTGACAGATACTGCCTTGAAGACAGCAGAAGCAGGTTATCTGACACGTAGACTTGTCGATGTTGCACAGGATGTTATTATAAAAGAGGAGGATTGTAACGCTGTGCTTGGTTTAGATATTACAGCCCTAAAGGAAGGTGAAAAGATAATAGAACCTTTGAGCGATAGAATTGAAGGGAGGTTTGCTCTCGAGGATGTAATGCATCCTTTTACCAATAAGGTTATTGTAAAGGCAGATGAAGAGATAACATCGGATAAGGCAAAAAAAATAGAAAAGTCGGGAATTCAATCTGTTAAAATCCGTTCTGTTCTTACCTGCGAAGCAAAGAGGGGACTCTGTAGAAAATGCTATGGAAGAAATTTAGCGACAGGAAAACTTGTCGAATTGGGTGAGGCAGTGGGTGTGATGGCTGCACAGAGTATAGGAGAACCTGGAACCCAGCTTACCTTAAAGACATTTCACATAGGTGGTACGGCAACAAGAATATCAGAGCAGTCTGAGATTGAAACTTCAATGGATGGTAAAGTAACTTATCATGAAATCAGATATTGTTTAAATAGAGATAAAGAAAAGGTGGTTTTATCGAGGAATGGTTTTGTTACTATAGAGGATAAGAGTGTAAAGAAAAAAATAAAGATGAAGATCCCTTATGGAGCGATTCTCAAGGTTGATAAAGGGGATAAAATAAAGGCTAAAGATATTGTATTCACCCTGGACCCTTACAGTATCGTTATGATAGTAGAGCAAGAGGGTAAGGTTAAGTTTGTAGATATTGTAGAGGGTGTTACTATGGTTGAAGAGATTGATAGTAGGACAAGCCGTAGACGACAGGTTATAGTAGAATCGAGGGAAAGAGGAAAGACCTTCCATCCTCAGATTAATATCATTGATAGTAAGAGTAAAGCAATTGTGGGTTACTCCATCCCTACTGGTGCCTATCTGCTGGTTAAGAAAGGACAGAAGGTATACCCTGGTGATATTCTTGCTAAGATTCCCAAGGAGATAAGGAAGACGAGGGATATTACAGGTGGGTTACCGAGGGTTGCTGAGTTATTTGAAGCGAGGGTTCCAACAGATGCCGCTATTATTTCAGAGATAGATGGAGCCATAAGATTTGGACCTGTCAAGAGGGGAGAAAAAACTGTCTATGTCGAAAGTGAAACAGGGGATAAGAAAGAATACAATATTCCATACGGTAGACACCTGATAGTTCATGATGGAGAGAAGGTGGAGGCGGCAAATAAATTGTGTGATGGTCCTATCAACCCACACGATATTCTTACAATTAAAGGAACTGTTGCTACAATGGAATATCTGAGGAATGAGATTCAGGAAGTCTATAGATTACAAGGTGTGAAGATAGATGATAAACACATAGGTGTTATTGTGAGACAGATGCTCCAGAAGGTTCGGGTAGAGAGTCCAGGTAACACAGGTTTTATAGAGGAGGATATTGTTGAGAAGTGGAGGGTGAATGAGGAAAATAAAAAGGTTATACGGGAGGGAGGCAAGCCTGCTGTTTTTAAACCCTTACTTCTTGGTATAACAAAGGCTGCAATCAGTACAGAAAGTTTTATTTCAGCAGCTTCTTTTCAGGAGACCACGAGGGTCTTAACCGATGCAGCTGTGAGGGCAAAGAGGGATGACCTTCTGGGTCTTAAGGAAAATGTGATTGTTGGAAATTTAATTCCTGCAGGGACCGGGATAAAGAGATATTTAGATATACAATTGACTGTTGAGGAAGAGGAAGAGAAGGAAGGGAAAGAAGAAGAAAAAGCAGAAATAAAGTCAGTAGGGGAAGAGATAAAAAAGGAAAAGAGGATACAACCTTAATATCTCGACCAGGGTTTATATCACTTATAGAAGGAGGTAATTCTATGCCAACGATCAATCAGTTAGTTAAGAAAGGTAGAAAGAAGATGACCAACAGGAAAAAGACACCTGCTCTTTCGGGATGTCCACAGAGGAGAGGTGTCTGCACAAGGGTATACACTACCACACCCAAGAAACCCAACTCAGCCCTAAGAAAGGTTGCAAGAGTGAGACTTACGAGTGGTTTTGAGGTTAGCTGCTATATTCCAGGAGAGGGGCACAATCTCCAGGAACATTCTATTGTTCTTGTTCGTGGAGGTAGGGTAAAGGATCTTCCTGGTGTCAGGTACCATATAATTAGAGGTGTTCTTGATACAGGTGGAGTAGAGGGTAGGAGACAGGGAAGGTCACTTTACGGAGCGAAGAAACCTAAGAAAAAAGAAGGGAAATAGGGGGAGATATGTCGAGAAGAAGAAGAGCGGAAAAAAGAAAAGTCACAGCAGACCCTTACTACAACAGTCTTCTTGTTACAGGATTGATAAATTATATAATGAAGGACGGTAAGAAAAGTGTTGCCGAGAAGGTTGTTGAAGGTGCGATTAAAATTGTTGGAGACAAGACGGGTAAAAAGGGTATTGTAATGCTTGAAAAAGCTATTTCGAATGTTATGCCAAGGGTTGAGGTGAGACCGAGACGTGTTGGTGGAGCAACCTACCAGGTTCCTATGGAAGTTAGACAGGACAGAAGGACAACACTTGCTATAAGATGGATCATTAATGCAGCGAGGGCAAGGAGTGGTAATTCAATGAGTGAAAAACTTGCTTCTGAAGTTATCGATGCGACCAAAAATCAAGGTGCGGCTCTAAAGAAGAAGGAAGATACCCATAAGATGGCGGAGGCAAATAAGGCATTTGCACACTTTAGGTGGTAGTTAGTCTTAAGTTGACAGTTGACAGTTGACAGAAGGTGGAGGTAACTCTATATAAATACTTGTGAGCTCTTTTAGCAGAATCACCATACAATAAACTAAACTTTTTATCCCATGAATAGTTAAATGGAAAAATATCAACTTGAGAATGTGAGAAATATCGGAATAATGGCTCATATCGATGCAGGTAAGACGACTACGACGGAGAGAATCCTTTTTTATACAGGTAAGGTTCACAGGGTGGGGGAGGTAGACGAAGGTTCTGCAACGATGGACTGGATGGAGCAGGAGAAAGAAAGGGGTATTACAATTACATCTGCAGCAACCACCTGTGTATGGAATGGAACCCAAATAAATATTATTGACACTCCAGGGCATGTTGATTTTACCGTAGAAGTAGAAAGGTCATTAATGGTATTGGACGGTGCAATTATTATTTTTAGTGCTGTAGAGGGTGTGGAGCCACAGTCAGAGACTGTGTGGCGTCAGGCGAGCAAATATAATACGCCTCGGATCGTTTTTATAAATAAGATGGACAGAACAGGTGCCGATTTTTATAGGACCATTGGGATGATGGAGGAAAGGCTAACCACAAAACCGGTACTTGTACAGATACCCCTCGGCAAGGAGGAGAAATTCGAAGGTATAATAGACCTTATACATATGAAGGTTATAAAGTGGCAGGATAAAATGTGGGGTATAGATTACTACGAAGAAGAAATTCCACCTGATTATTTAAATGAAGCAAGTGAGTATCGTGAGTTACTGATTGAAAAAGTATGTGATTTTGATGAGAATATTACGAGGAAATATGTGGAGGAAGAGCCCATAACAGAGGACGATATTATTGAAACAATCAGGAAAGGAACCATAGAAAACAAACTTCAACCTGTATTGTGTGGCTCAGCGTTCAAGAATAAAGGTGTGCAGAAACTTCTCGATGCAGTTGTCGATTTTCTTCCTTCACCTCTCGATAGACCCCCAATCGAAGGAACCAATATTGTAACAGGAAAACCTGATAAAAGATTTGCCAGGAATTCAGAACCCTTTTCTGCTATTGTTTTTAAGATAGCCACTGATTTTCATGTGGGAAAATTAGCTTTTGTGAGGGTATACTCTGGCGAAATAGAGGAAGGGAAGAGTGTGTATAATACAAATCTAAAAAAACATGAAAGGGTAAATAGAATCCTTCTGATGCATGCAAACAAAAGGCGACAGGTTCACAGTGTTTCAAGTGGTAATATTGCTGCATTTATTGGATTGAAACAGTCAAGAACAGGGCACACACTCTCGACATTAAAACATCCGATAATTTTTGAGACCCCGACTTTCCCAGAACCCGTAATCTCTGTTGCTATTGAACCATTATCACAACAGGATTCAGAAAAGCTTGGCTCCACATTAAGGGCTCTGCACGACGAAGACCCGACTTTTGAGGTAAAATATGACGATGAGACAGGTCAAACTATTATATCCGGAATGGGTGAACTTCATCTCGATGTTCTCTTGAATAGAATGATAAGGGAGTTCAGTGTGAAAGCCAAGATTGGTAATCCCCATGTAGCCTATAAGGAAACAATAAGAAATCAGCAGTTTGCGGAAGAAAAATTTGTAAAGCAAACAGGTGGTAAAGGTCAGTATGCACATGTAAAACTTTGCCTTGAACCGAGCACTCGAGGTAAAGGGTTTATTTTTGAGAATGAGGTGAGGGAGGGTAGAATCCCAAAGGAATTTATTCCTGCTGTTCGGAAAGGAATATATGAGGCAATGGAGAACGGTGTTCTTGCAGGCTTTCCAATGGTTGATATAAAAGCGGTATTAACCGACGGCTCCTATCATTCTGTCGATTCATCGGATATTGCTTTTAGAAGGGCAGGCTCAATTGCCTTTTATAAAGCAGCGGAGGCTGCTTCCCCAGTTCTTCTTGAACCCGTTATGGAACTTGAGATTATATCTCCTGAAATGTATTTAGGAGAAGTAATAAAGGATATTCAATCGAGAAGAGCACAGGTGCTCGGGATGAGACAGAGGGAAGGCAGCAGAATCATAGAGGTATTTGTTCCACTTGCTGAAATGTTTGGTTATGCAACAACCCTGAGGTCTCTTTCTCAGGGAAGAGCGGTCTACTCTATGCAATTTCATAAATATGATTTTGTTCCTCAGGAGATTCAAGCAAAGTTACTAAAAAGAATCAGAGGATATTGATGGCAAGACTATGAATACCTCTTTTAGAAACTGATATATAAAATGTTTGGTGGTGCAATTGGCTGGCAGGAGATTATACTTATTTTATTTATCATTCTCCTGCTTTTTGGCTCGAAGGGGATTCCCGATGTTATGCATTCATTGGGTAAAGGTATTAAAGAATTCAAGAAGGGTATGCATGGAATACGGGACGAGATTGAGAAAGATGATGATGAGTAAAAAATCCTATTGTTTCCCCTTTAGAAAAGGGGAACTAAGGGGGATTTGATAGAGGAGAGAAAAATGCTCGATAAAATTAAAGGAAAGGTTATAAAACTGGGTGACAATATAGACACCGATGTGATATATCCAGGTAGGTATCTGCCCATTATTGAGCCAGAGGAGATGGCTCTACATACACTTGAAGGCATAGACCCTGATTTTCCAAAAAGAATAGAGCAAGGTGATATTATTGTTGCAGGTAAAAATTTTGGATGTGGAAGTTCGAGGGAGCAAGCAGCCACCTGCCTTAAATATGCGGGTATCTCCGCTGTAATAGCAAAATCATTTTCAAGGATATTTTACAGAAATGGGATAAATCAGGGCTTACCTGTTATTGTTTCAGATGAACTGGTTGATATGTGCACGGATGGTGACGTGATAGAGTGTGATTTTACCGCAAATGAAATAAGGGTTGGGGCAGGTAAAACCATACAATTCAATGGTTTTCCAGATTTTATTTTCTCTATACTTGATGGGGGAGGACTTATCCCGTATGTTAAGAATAAACTTAGAACCTAATTCAGATATTAAACTTAAGACCAAACCCTAACTGGTAAATGAGTAAATGAGTTAATAAGTGAATGGGAACCCATATACCCATCCACTACTTCATTTCCTTTCACATATACACAGTGGAAAAAATATGTTGACATATATGGATAAATTTGGTATAAGAACAAAAGATTTTTGGTAAGCATTCGATATTTCTCTTCAAAGTAAGAATATCATAAAGGAGGTTTTGTTATGGCTCTAAAAATCGAAGGAAAGAATCTAACGATAGAAAATGTTGTAAAGGTTGCGAGATATGGTGAAAAGATAGAGTTCTCGGATGAAGCAATGGAGAAGGTTGCAAAATGCCGTAGTATAGTTGAGAGAAAGATAGAGGAAAGAGCAGTAATGTATGGAGTTACAACAGGTATAGGTGAGTTGGCTGAGGTAATTCTTACACCTGAACAAACTGAGAAATATCAAAAGTATCTTGTTTACAGCCATGCTGCCGGGTATGGTAAACCTGTTGCTATTCCTGATGTTCGGGCAGCCATGCTGAGTAGGATGAATGTATTACTTCATGGGCATTCAGGATGCAGACCAGTAATCCCTGAAACATTAAAAGAGATGTTAAATAGAGGTGTTACACCCGTAATGTGTCAAAAGGGTTCTGTAGGAGCTTCAGGGGACCTTTCCCCAATGGCACAGATGGCACTAGTTCTCATAGGGGAGGGTGAAGCATTCTTCAATGGAAAGAGGATGAATGGAAAGGAAGCAATGGATGCTGCTGGTATACCAACGATAAAATTTGAGGCAAGGGATGGGCTCGCCACAATAAATGGTTCGAATGTTGTTACTGGAATGGGTTCCCTTGAGATATATGATGCGGAGAGATGGTTGAAAACATCAGAAATTACTGCTGCAATGACACTTGAAGTATTGAATGCTAATATGATTGCTTACGATGAGAGGATACATAAGGTAAGGGGCTATCCAGGTGCTATGGATAGTTCAGAAAATATAAGACGTTTGGTAGAAGGGAGTGAACTACTCAAACAGAAAGGCAAAAAGGTTCAGGATGCTTACAGTTTGAGAAGCACGCCACAGGTCGTAGGTGCGGCAAAGGATGCATTCAAATTTGCAAGAGATATGTTCAATATAGAATTGAATGGTGTGGGCGATAACCCCATCTTCTTCGAAGACGATGGTGGTACTTGCTTAACAGGAGCAAACTTTCAAGGAACCCCACTTGCTTTTGGACTGGAACTCGTAGGAACAGCCGTAACGACGGTATCTGTTTTATCTGAAAGAAGATTGAACAGGTTGATGAATCCACACCTCAGTATGGGCTTACCAGCATTTCTCACAAAGGGAGCAGGTATGTTTTCAGGGTTGATGCTCTCCCAGTATACCGCGGGCTCCTTATGCTGTGAGAACAGGGTTTTAAGCCATCCAGCTGCAACAGGCTCAATTCCTGCTGCGGCAGACCAGGAGGATTTTGTCAGTATGGCTATGACTACTGCGATAAAGACACGACAGATTCTGGAAAATGCCAATGCAATTATAGCAATAGAACTTATGGCAGGTGCTCAGGCAATCGATTTCAGAAAGCCTGTAAAGCCAGGGAAGGCTGTTCAGATTACTTATGATATAATAAGAAAGTATGTAAAGCGTCTGGAAGAAGATCGACCCATCTATGATGATATTAACAAACTGACAGAAGTGGTCAAATCCGGAGAGTTTCTTGATAAGGTGGAGGAAGCGATAGGTAGACTCAAGTAATTTCAAATAGTTTTATTTTTAGTTTTTCAGTCCGTTATATTACAGCCTTTCTATGTATTCACCTGTTCGAGTGTCTATCTTAATGACATCGTCCACATTTATAAAAATGGGAACATTGACCTTTAGTCCTGTTTCTGTTGTAGCAGGTTTCGTGCCAGCAGAAACAGTATTCCCCTTATGTCCTGCTTCCGTTTCTGTAACTTTGAGTTCTATAAACATAGGTGGTTCTATACCTACTGATTTACCTTCTGCGAGAAGACAGGTTACATCGATACCTTCTTTCAGATAAGGGATTACCCCTCTTATTATTTTTTTATCGATGGCTAACTGTTCATATGTGTTTTTGTCCATAAAATAATAGTGGTCCCCATCGTTGTAAAGGTATTGATACAGCCTTCTCTCGAGCCTGATAATTTCAATGGGAGCACCAGCCCTTAACGTATCTTCGAGCACCTGTTCTGTTTCAATATTCTTGAGTTTTAATCGGAGAAAAGCCCCACCTTTTCCAGGTTTCACATGTTGAAAATCAATTACACTATATATGGAATTTTTGTATTTAATATTTAATCCCTTTTTTACATCAGAGGTATTAGCCATAAGATATAACCCTTTTTATTCGGTATTTTGTTGTTAATGTTCTTCAGCTATTTTAATGGACTTGGAAGGATTCCACTTGTTATTTTTGGAATTTATTCAACCAATCCTGAAAGTTGTCGAGGTTTTTTGATTGCCCTCTCTTTTCATCCTCTGTTGGTTCTTTTTGAATCTCTGTTGGTTTCTCTTGAACTTCTGTTGTTGAAGGTGAATTTTGCGGTGGTTGTTCCTCTTTTTTGGGTTCGCTCGATTTTTTTCTTTCGAGTATTTCTATTTTCTTTTTGATATTTTCATCATCGGGCTTTTGAGTCAATAATTCTTTATAGATATTCAACGCCTCTTCCAGAAATCCTTGATTCAGGTAAATTTCTGCAAGGGTTTCTGTTGCTATTGGTTTTTCTCTTTTCTCAGTGGGTTCTTTTGTTTCTGTGATATTTTCTTGACCTGTATCCTCTGCAGGTGGTTTTTCTACCTCGATGGTTTCCTTGGGAGATTCTATTTCAGTGGTGGATTTTACTTCTTCCAGAGTTTTACTTGAAGGCGGTGTAGTTTCTGCTGCTACAGGTTTTTCTTCCGGGAATTTTTCTGGGGCTGCTGTATTCGTTTCCTCAAAGAGGGATGTGATACCCTCCACTTTTATATCATTCCCTTTTTCATGTTCTGTTTTCTGTATCATTTCTGGTTCTTTCAGACCTTCAGATTGTTTTTCCTCTTCTTCTACCTTTGGTTGTTCTATTGGTGGAGATGAAGATTCCTCGGCTATACCGGTTTCCGGTACTTCAGGAGCAGGGGTTGGTTTATCAAACATTTCCTCGAAGGATGTGGGTGCTACATTATCTTTTTTTTCCTTTTCTTCTTTTTTTTCTTTCTGTTGCGGGGGTTTTTCCTCTGGCGATTCTTCAAAAATTTGGGAGAGCGTTGGTGTAGTCGTTTTTTCTATAACCTTTTCTTGCTCGCTTATCTCTTCCTTTCCTTCTTTCTTTTGTGGTGGAATCGTCTGAAATGTGTCGAATGAACTTGAATCGGGAGGAATATTCCCCGAGAGATTCTCAAGTGATTTTAGTTCCCTTTCAAAATTGTCGTTCAGTGGGTCAATCTCAAGGAGTTTTTTGTATATACGGCATGCTTCCTCATACTGACTAAGTGTTTTATAGACTTTACCAAGGCTTTCCAGAACGACAATATTTTGGGGATCGCTTTCAATAGCCTTGTTGAATTCTACTTTTGCCATTTCGTACATTCTTTTATCTACATAGCATCTGCCGAGAACTGTTCTTGCACTTGCATAATTAGGGTGAAGAGCTAGACCTTTCTGTAGAATCTCTATAGCTTCATCTATCATATTATTTTTCCTGTATGCATTAGCCAGAGGCGAGAAAACGAGTGATTTTGGGTCTTTTGCTAACCGTTCACTTAACTTTTCAATCTCTGGAGACAAACTATTATTATTTTTAGCCAATTTATACCTCCTAATTAAAAATCACATTTCATTTTTACATATTTATTACACAATGTCAAGGGAAAAAAAAACTTTTTCAAATTTTTTTCAGATTTTCCTTGACAAATAAAACGCACTCTGATATATTACGACAATACGATAAAGGAAGGAGGTGTTATATATGAAGAAAATACTTACATTGTTGCTGATTCTTTCTTTTGTTATTTCGTTGATGGGTTTTGTAGGATGCGGACCCAAGTATGCTTCTCAGGAGACTTTGGACGAATTGGAAGAGGCTAAGAGTGCTTGCGAATCTGCAAAAGCAGAGGTTAAGAATTTAGAGACGCAGATAGAGGATTTAAAGAACGAAATAGCTGCTAAGGAAGTAAAAGTTACAGAACTCGAGAAACAACTCGAGGAATTAAAAGGCGGAGAGTAAAAATCTTTCGAAAGGAGTGAAAGACAAATGAAAAGTAAAATATTTTTGGTTTTACTTTTGTCCTTTATTTTGTTATGTTCTTTCTCCTTAATGATGGCTGAAGAAAAAATCACTGAGGAAGAGGCGTTGGCACAGATTGAGGAATACAAGGTTTGTGTCGAAACATATGGGGCAAAAGTAGATGAACTCAAGGCTGTTATCGAACCACTGAAGGCTACCCTTGCCGAACTCGATGCGAGAATTGCCAAACTCGAAGAAGAGATTGCTAAGTTTGCAAAACACGACTTTGACTATTATATTGTCAAGGAAGGGGATTGGCTTTCCAAACTTGCAGAGTACAAAGAAGTTTATGGACATGGCAACTATGCAGAGTGGAAAAGGATTTACCAGGCAAACAAGAATTTAATAAGTAACCCGGATTTAATCTATCCAGGTTGGAAATTAAAGGTTCCAAGACCTTAATTTTGTTTTTTATGGCAGTCAATCATAGTATGGTTGACTGCCATTTATTATTTTTTCATTTGACTTTATAAAAGTCAGTTTCTTACCTTATAGGTGTGAAATTTTCAATTGGCTGAAAAAATTTATATTTTACAGGGTTTCCCCCTTATTGACTTTCTTGGAAATAATGATAATAATCTAAGGATTTTACGAAAAAAATTCCCTGGGAGAATAGTTGTCAGGGGAGAGAAACTTATTCTTATTGGAGCTCAACAAGATATTGAGAATTTTGAACCAGGGTTTGAAATGCTCTTATCAATGGCTAAAACCGATAATGTGATAGATAAATACTCTATCAATAATGCATTTGGTAAGATGAATGAGAGTGAGGATGCCTTATCAATCAGGACACCAAAGAAGATTATATATCCTAAGACCAGAGGTCAGAGGACATATATTAAAGCGATAGAAAATAATGATATAGTGATATGTATAGGTCCATCCGGTACGGGAAAAACCTACCTGGCAGTTGCGAAGGCAGTTCAGACACTAATGTCGAAAAAGTATGAAAGAATTATTCTTGTAAGACCTGCTGTTGAAGCAGGAGAGAATCTTGGTTTTCTACCGGGTGACTATAGAGAAAAGATAGCTCCTTACTTGAGACCTCTTTATGATGCGCTGATTGATATGGTTACGAGGGAAAGGTTAGCAAGACTTCATGATACCCAAACCGTGGAAATAGCTCCACTTGCTTTTATGCGAGGTAGGACGCTTAATGATGCTTTTGTAATCCTTGATGAGGCACAGAATACAACAAGTGTTCAGATTAAAATGTTTCTAACAAGGCTTGGAAATGGTTCAAAAGCTGTAGTTACAGGTGATGTAACACAGATAGATTTACCAAAAGAGCAGGCTTCCGGTCTTGTTCAGATTCAGCGGATACTTGATAAAATCAACTCTGTTAAATTTATCTACCTTACCACAAATGATGTTGTAAGGAGAGACCTGGTTCAAAAAATTGTTGAGGCTTATGAGAAATATAAAGGCGAAAAAAAGTGATAAAAGAAATATTTTAAGAAGGATACTTAAAAAACCTTTTAGTACTACAGCTTTGATAATTGTGGTTTTTTTAGTACTGAATATTATCTATACCAAACCCAGGATTTTTTTTACATCGCTCAGGGAAGGTGATATTGCTGAACAGGATATAGTGGCACCATTTACCTTTTCTGTTAAGAAAACCTCTGAGGAACTCGAGAGAGAGAGGAAAAAAGCAGTAGAGAATATATTGACCGTTATCGATTATGACGAGGATAAAACAAAATTTTTAATTGATAAAACAGATACTGTTTTCACCATACTATACAGGTCAAAAGAAGATAACATTGATAAGAAGCTGAAGAGGCTTCAGGAAAAAGGTTACAGTATATCCCAGAATAGTGTTACATATCTACTTAAACCCGAAATTAGAAAGCAAGAAGAGAGACTCAAAAAGATCATACTCCATCCACTTAAAGATGGCATTATTTTTGATGAAGAGGAAATTCCTTATCTGAAGATAAAGAGGGTATCCGTGCGGAGAGCAAGTGGAGAAATTATTTACACTTCAAAGGATTTTTACAGTCTTGATGAGGCAAAAGACTATGTGAAGAATATTGCATTTTCCTCTATTAGAAAGGACGAAAGGATAATTAAAGCAACCGATGAATTGATGAATATATTTTATAGCCCTAATCTCAGAATTAATATAGAAGAGACAAAGAAGAGGAGAAGAGAAGCGAGTTCTGCTGTTTCCGAAACAAAAGGTCTGGTTTTGAAAGGAGAGATGATTGTAAGGGCACACGATCAGATAACAAAGGAGGTAGCACAGAAGTTGACTTCTCTGAATGAAATTGTTGGTAAGAAAAAGAGTCTATTGGAGAATATATCACTGATGATGGGAGTAAATATACTACTTGCCCTTTTCATATTTTTTATTATTTTTTATATTGTGAAATATGAAAATCGTTTGTGGGAGGAGAGGGAGAAATTATTGATAATTTTGATTACAGGGTTAATTTTTTTATACCTTGTTTCGTTTCTCTTCAAATTGGAACACACATATTATTACCTCATACCGCTTGCTTTTGTTGTTATGATATGTACACTTCTCTTTGGTGAGATATTGAGCACTGTAATTGCTTTTATCCTGTCGAGCATCATCGCAATATTTTTGGGGATGAGATTTCCGATTTTCATTTTTTTAATAGTCGGTAGTCTTGCAGGAATATTTTCTATAAAGGGTATAAAAAGAAGAGCGGCTCTCTATAAAACACTGGTTGTCGTTTCTATCGTGAATATGTTAACGGCATTTGCAATTGAATCATACAGTAGAATGGCTATTTCTGATATCCTTATGAGTATTTTATTTGGGTTTATAAATGCTGTAGTATCTGTTTTTCTTTTGGTTGGTCTACTACCAATTTTCGAAAAGCTTACTGGAACGTCGACTGATATTACACTTTTTGAATGGTCTGACCTTAATCTTCCTTTATTAAAAAAACTTTCCGTCAGAGCATCGGGAACCTACAATCACAGTGTTATTGTTGGAAATCTTGCTGAGGCAGCTGCTGAAGCAATAGGAGCAGATTCCATTCTAACGAGGGTTGCATCCTACTATCACGATATTGGTAAAATGGAAAAACCTCAATATTTTATTGAGAATCAGATGGGTATAAAAAACCCGCATAATAAATTAACGGCTCAGCTTAGTTGTATAATCCTGATTTCACACGTTAAAGATGGTGCTGAAATTGCCAAAAGGGCAGGACTCCCGAATGAGATCGTCCAAATCATAAAGGAACATCATGGGACATCATTGATAGTACCTTTTTTTGAAAAAGCCAGAAAGAAAAACCATAAAGAAAAACTCGATGAAACTCAATTCAGATATCCTGGTCCATTACCTTCAACAAAGGAATCGGGAATAGTGATGTTAGCAGATTCCATCGAAGCGGCATCGAGAAGTCTTGAAGAACCCAGTGCAAAAAAGTTGAAATCCCTTATAAAAGAAATTACTGAGGAGCGGTTTCGTGACGGTCAATTGAATGACTCACAGTTAAACCTACTGGATTTGAAAAAGATTGGAGCCAGTTTCCTACCCATACTTGTTGGAATGCAACATCTTCGTGTTGAATATCCATCGACATAATTTAAGATGGAGGAGACCAGATAGTAGAAAGAATCTCAAATTGTTTTTTACTCAGAAAATAGATTATCTTCTACTTGATATATATTTTAACGTTTCTTTTGAGATTATATGATAAGATTTAATAACCTTACCAACAAAGTTGTAGATACCGCCCCACTCATAAAATTGGGAACAACAATATTAAGGGAAGAAGGAATAGAAGAGGATGAAGATATTAACTGTCTATTTACCGACAATGAGTATATAAAAGCATTAAACAAGAAATATAGAGCGAGAAATAATCCTACGGATATTCTTACATTTTCCTTTAACGAAGGCAGTGATTCTGAATACAGAGGAAGAATGTTTGGTGAGATTTATATTTCTCTTGAAGAAGCGGAGGCTAATGCTGTGAGATTCAAGCAGGAATTAGAGGATGAAATAAAGCTCCTTTTTGTTCATGGCTTACTCCATCTATTGGGTTACGGAGATGAAAATAAAAAGGAAAGATTGATAATGCGGTCTAAAGAAAACTACTTTCTGAGTGGAAAATGATATTAGCTATTTTGTTAATCATTTGTATCATACTGCTCTTTCTCTCGGCATTCTTTTCCGGTTCAGAAACCGCTCTTTTTTCTTTGAGCGAACCGGCTATAGAAAAACTTAGAGGCAATGAAAGACGCAGTAAGGTTTTCTTTACTGGTCTTCTGAAGAATCCCAATAACCTTCTTACTACGATCTTGTTGTCGAATACCCTTGTGAATGTTGCTTTTTCCTCAATTGTTACAATTGTTTTTCTTAAATTTTTTTCAGATATTCACTTGAATATGAAATTAGGAATGTTGCTCGATACGTTCCTTATTACCACTTTTCTTTTGATATTTGGGGAATTTACTCCAAAATTTTATGCATTGAGGAGGACAGAAGAGTTTTCAAAGAGAAGTGTAATTCCACTTTATTGCTTGATGATAATACTGAAACCTATAGTAATTTTTTTCAATCTTTTTCATATCTGGATTATCCGGATAGTAAAAAGTAAAGTAAAGGAAGAGATTACTTACAGTGAGCTTAAAACATTATTCGAACTAGGGGAGCAGGAGGGTGTTTTTAAGGGAAATGAGGAAGAAATTATAAATTCACTTTTTACATTGAGTGAATGTGTGGTATCCGATATAATGCTTCCTAGAACCAAGGTTTTTTTCCTCAACGGTGATATGGAAATTGCAGAGGCATACAGGTTACTCTTAAAAAATCCCTATTCCCGTACTCCCGTATATACAACGAGCGAAGAGAAAATAGATGGTATCCTTTATCTTAAGGATCTTCTTATCCATAGAAAAGAGGTATCTCAAAAGATTAGAACTATTTTAAGAAAACCATTGTTTGTTCCTAAGGGAATGGGACTAAAAGATATGTTCCTTGAATTTAGAAAAAAACGAGTGCATTTTGCAATTGTAGTTAACGAATTTGGAGGAATCATAGGAATAGTAACGATGCATGATATATTGGAGGAGATTGTAGGTAACATAAGGGAAGAATATTACAAGGTTACAACTCCATTATATAGCTGTATATCAAAAGATGAAATTTTGGTGGATGGAGAATTGAAAATCGATGATTTTCCAGCAAATTTTTCGCCACAACTTCCGAAGGGTGACTATGAAACAATAGGGGGGTTCATTCTGTCAAATATGGGTAGGGTTCCTAAAGAGGACGAATTTTTTATTTATGAAGACCTAATTTTCACAGTAGTTGAACTGAGGGAAAGGAAATTGGAGAAAATTCTTATCAAAAGGAGAAAATAATTGTTCTATCTTGTTCTTATCTCCATTTTTTTGTTGTTTGTTATTTTCTTTACCACCACTGAAATTGCCCTACTCTCGGCAAATCCCATTAAGATAAGACATCGGGCGAAGTCGGGTGATAGAAGAGCAAAGTATGTAATTGCTTTTTTCTCACATCCAGAGGACTCTATAGCAACAATACTTGTAGGGACAAATTTGTTTGTTGTTGCTACCACTGTTGTTGCTACAAGGGCTTTTTCAATATACTGGGGTTTTACGGGTAAGGTTTTAACTACCTTTATCGTTTCATTTTTGATACTACTCTTCGGTGAACTTATCCCAAAATCGCTTTCAAGACTTTATGCAAACAATGTTGCTGTAGTTAACTTTCCTATATTGAGATGTTTTCATATTCTCTGTTTTCCTCTTTCCTGGACTATCAGGAAAATTTCGAGCGTTATACTCTTCAAGAAGCCTGCTTTAAGGAAAGGAATGTTCAAAGAGGAGATAAACAGAGGAACCTTAAAATGGGCTATCAATAAGACCGAGAAGGGTGAAAAGGTAAAAAAGATAAACAGAAAGATATTTAGTAAGGTCTTTCAATTTAGTGAGAAACCCATATCCGAGATAATGATTCCTCGCGTTTCAATGAAGATAATACGGTATCCATTTAAGATTAAAGAGGTTATAAGAATGGCAGAAATTACGGGTTTATCCTGTTTTCCTGTTTACAGAAAAGATCCGGATGCTATAATAGGAATATTAACCGTAAAGGATATTTTTACAGGCGGAGATAAAAAAATTAGAGATATGCTCAGACCTGTTAAGTTTATTCCTCCCAATAAGAGTTGCACTGCGCTTCTTGCTGAATTAAAGGATGCTATAACCCAGATGGCAATTGTTGTTAACGAGTTTGGGGAAACAGAAGGTCTTGTTACATTGGAGGACCTTGTCGAAGAACTTCTGGGTGAGATAATGGATGAATTTGATTCGGTGGGTATAGAGAAGATGATAAAGAAAATTGGGGATGGTAAATATCTTATCTCAGGTTTATGTAAAATAAGTGATATGAATGAAGAGTTGCATCTTAACTTTCCCTATGGTGATTACGAAACGATAAGTGGTTTTATAATGGATAGACTTAAGGAACTTCCCCGGGAGGAAGCAATAGTTGAGGATGAAAAATGTAGAATAGAAGTAAAGGAGATGGAGGGACAGAAGATAAAGAAGGTTCTTATAGAAATTAAAACACCATAAAACACGAAATTGCGAAATTAGGAAAATGCGAAAGTCAGAATAGCGGACATAAGACCCATTCCATAATCCCAGGATTATCCTCCTTTGAGAGAACCCAATCATTCTAACAAAGTGCAAGGCAATGCGCTCGTGCAAATTCCATTTCCGCACAATTTGAAGAATTTCATTTTTAATCTTCTACCATTCACATTTTTCACCAGTTAGTATATATGTATTTGTGCAGTTGTCAAGAAAAAAATATTGTTGTAAACTGCATAAACAAATAAGTTATACAATGTTAGTGAAAAAATTATTGGATTGAATGAATTTTTTACTTGACAAAAAAACTATTTTCCTATATAGTTACAATTAGTTATAGGTAGTTATATGTAATTGGTTAAAAATATGAATAGTTATGTCTATATCGCTTAAAAAAATAGATCCTAATAAGTTTTATACTATAGAAGAGATTTCGAATTTTCTCGATATGAGTTCGCAAACGATTCGAAAATTCTTGAGAGAAAAAAAGATGAAAGGGAAGAAGATTGGTAGAAGATGGCATATACTTGGGAAAAATGTTATTAATTTTGTTAAAGAATAGGGGTAATTATGTTTGGAAAAAAGAAAGCTGTTGTTGGTCTTGATATCGGTAGTACCCAGATTAAGGTAGTCGAACTTACCGGTTACCCGAAAGCCACTACTATTTTGACTGTTGGGGTTGCACCCCTTTTACCGGATGCTATCGTTGATGGAGAAGTAATGGACAGAGAGGTTGTAATTGATACAATTAAGACACTCTTCGAAAAACAGAAAATTCAGGCAAAGGATGTTGCAACAGCAATTTCCGGAAGGGGTGTTATTGTAAAGAAGATAAAGATGGATAAGATGAAGAGGTCGGAGGTTACTGAACAGATAAGATGGGAAGCTGAGCAATATGTACCCTTCGATATTGACGATGTTTCCCTTGCTTTTGAAGTTGTTAACCCGGATGTGGGTGAAGGGCAGATGGAAGTACTTCTTGTAGCTGCTAAAAGTGAGGTTGTTAATTCCTATGTTAGTTTAATAAAAGAAATGAACCTTAATCCTGTTGTGCTTGATATATCGGCTTTTGCAATACAGAATGTTTATGAATTCAATTACCCTTTACTACCAGATAAACTTATAGCACTTGTAACTATTGGAGCGGAGATAACAAATGTTAGTTTTATCGTTAATAATGTTAATCATTTCACCCGAGACATTTTCTCTGCTACCAACAGTTGCTCTCAAAAGATCCAGAGAGAATTAGGCTTAAATAGGGCTCAGGCAGAGCAATTGATACGTGGAGAAGTAGTGGAAGGGGTTAATCCTGAGAATGTAGATAAATTTTTTAATGAATTTGCAGAAGAGGTGTCGGTAGGACTTGATAAGGTTATCCCATTCCTGCCCGGTGAAAAGGAGAAGCTCGAAAGAATTGTTTTGTGTGGTGGGGGTGCTTTGATACATGGACTTGTTGACTATCTGAAAAATAGATTTAATACAGAGGTTATGATTATAAATAGTTTGCAGAATATAAAATATGACCCTGCTGTTTTTGAGGAGGAGAGACCAGAAAAGATTTCTCCTGTAATAGCAACAGCAGTGGGACTTGCTTTGAGGGGTTAAGTTTTGGTGTATATTGAATTATAAAAAATAGGAGCGATTATGGTTAAGATAAACCTTCTTCCGAAAGAAGAAAAGGTTGCAAGAAAAGTTGGGGTTCCAAAACCTGTTATAAAAATGCCAACAGGTATAGTTAATTACATAGGTATTGCTTTGCTAATAGTGGTTGTAATAATATTAAGCTTTACCCATATACGACAGAAAAAAACTATTACTCGTTTAAACACAAATATTCAAGAAACTCGGGAAGAACTGAAAAAACTTGAAGAAGTTGTTAAACTTGTGAAAGAACTTGATAAAAAGAGGAAGGATTTGGACGCGAGAATAGATATTATTAGAGACCTGAATATGGGAAGGTTTGAAAAGGTTAGATTGCTTAAGCTTTTAAGTTCCATATTACCGGATTATTGCTGGTTGCAAAATCTGGAGGTTAAAGGACAAAACATCTCAATTAAAGGTATTACATTTTCTAATCAGGTTATTGCAGAATTTATGAGAAAATTACAGGGAGAAAGGACCGTTCAAAATATTGAACTGAATAGTATAGTTGGTAAGGATGTAGACGATCATAGCGTTATGGAATTCGACCTTAAAGCCTCTCTTCTCTCATCTTCCCCTGTACCTCAGAAGAAACCGATAAAACCTAAGAAAGGAACAACAAAATGAAAGATATAGTAAAATTTTTTATTTTCCTTGGCATTTCCGTTGTTCTTATTGTTTTGTATATTTTCCTGATACACACAAAGTCATCAAAGCAGATTACTGAACTCAGGAGCACTTATACTACAGTAAGTGATTCATTAAGCAAAGCCAGACAGATAGCAAATCGATTACCCGAGACGGAAAGACAGTATAATTTTCTAAAGAAGCAATGGATAGTTGCACAGGGTATGTTACCAATAGAAAAGGCAACCGAAGAGCTATTGAGCATTATTTCAAGGTCAGCAACGGAAAATAATATAAAAATTACCTCCTTTAAGCCAGGTAAGCTTACTACTCAACAGAATTTTCAGTCTTATCCTCTAAGCATTAAAATTTCAGGTGGTTATCATAACATTGGGTGTTTTTTAACCGACATTGGAAATCTTAAAAGGATTATAAGGATTGGAAATATAAAGATGGTGAGTAAGGAGGAAGTAAGAATAGAGACAGATTTTACAGCTACCAGTTATGTATATGCGGGTTTTCGTGAACAATCGGGAGGGAAGAGAAAAGTTCAAAAGCCTAAAAAATAGGGAGTGGATAATAAAAATGAAAAGAAAAAACATAGTATTAATTTTTATCCTTCTCTTAATCTCTGTAAGTCTTGGTACTGGTTGTAAAGGTGGTAATCCCTTTAATTTCGTTATTGGAAAGATGACAAAATCCGTTGATAAAAAGAAACCACCGACTTTACCAAAGAGAGAAGAACAAAAAGAGGGGAAGCTTCCAGGAACGTTAGCAAAGAATCCACTTAGTACCGATGCAGCAGGTCAGGTGGATTCCCTTGAGATTCTTAAGAAAGCGCTTGGCATCCAGCGATTTGATTATACAAGTGGAGGTAGAAGGGATCCATTCGAAACACTATTTAAGGGAAAGGAATTAAATGTAGAAAATGTAGGACTTGTAGGTACGATATGGGGACCCAAAGGCAGATTTGCACTTCTTAAGGAGCCTGGTGGGTCAGGTTATGTTGTAGGTATAGGTGACAGGATTGCTGATGGAAGGGTTATTGACATTACAAATTCCAGTGTGACATTTGAAATTAACAAATTCGGTGTTTCTTCCAGAGTAACCCTCGTTATGGAAGAAAAAATTGAAAAATTAAAGTAGAGAGGTGATAAAAATGTGTGAAAGGAAAAAGTCTTTCTTAAAGTTTTCGATTTCGTTTCTTTTACTACTTCTGGTTTTTTATCCGCTTCGTTCTATTGAATTACTCGATATATCGGTGAGTGGCAATGCAGGAGAGACAGAGGTAGGTGTTACTTTAGATTCGCCCGTTAATTACACCGAGTTTTCTTTAGGGGAAAAATTGATATTCGACCTTCTTGATGTTGAAAGCAAGATTGAATCGAACAAATTTTCTGGGATAAACAGAGGAGGTGTAAATTCGATTACAATGATTCCATTCTATACATCAAACCTTATGAGGTTGACCATCGATTTGACAGATTCGCTGTCGTATAAAGCATACAATGAAGGCAATAAGTTTACTGTTACCTTTTCTAATCCGGAAGGGAAACCGTTTGAACCCTGGTTTGCTTCAGGTCAAGCAGTTACTACCGGTAGCCTTGGTTATGAAGAGACATACGAGGTGCCAGGGGTTCTTTCGCTGGACCTCGAGAATGCGGATATTCAAACCATAATGAGGTCTATGGCTCATTACGGTGGAAAGAATATCGTTGCAGGGGAAGAGGTTAAGGGTGTCGTAACCATTAAATTGAACAATGTTACATGGAGACAGGCATTCGATGTTATTGTAAAGACTGCTGGTTTTTCTTACAGGGAGGAAGGGAATATTATTCGAGTTGCGATGGGTTCGACTTTTGACAAGGAGAGGGAAGGTAGCGAGTTAGCACAGCCTTCTGTACACAAGGTTTACAAACTTTCGTTTGCTGAGCCCAAAGAGGTAAAGAAAAACGTTGATAAATTGATATCCAAAAAGGGGAAGGTCGAAATCGATGAACGGACAAATTCTATTATTATTACAGATATTGAGACAAGGCAGGAGGATATAAAGGCACTAATTGATATCCTCGATGCTGCAAACCCTCAGGTGGATATAGAAGTGAGGGTTGTTGATGTAGACTACGATTTTGGCAGGGATATCGGTATTTCCTGGACTGTCAGGAATTTACAAAGTGAGAGATATAATGTATCTGGTGCAGGGAGTTTAAGTGCAGCAGTGCCTGGTGTTATTGACCTCACTGTTGGAACGATAAGGAATTTTGCTAAAATCGGCGCGGTATTAAATATGTCTGAATCTGAAGGTAATACAAAAACAATTGCAAATCCAAGAATTACAGCACTGAATAACAGAGAAGCAGAAATCCTTGGAGGAAAGAAATTCCCTGTTAATATTCTTGACCAATCTGGCAATACAACTACAAGATATTTTGAGGTTGGAACAAAACTGAAGGTTACTCCTCATATAAATTCACAGAATGAGATAACAATGGATATAAATGCTGAGTTGAGTAATGTTGACCCTACATCATTGATTATTACTAGTACACAGGCAAAAACAAGGCAACTCGTAAGGGATGGTGAGACTGTTGTCCTTGGTGGATTTGTTCGCGAGGAGGAACAGACTTCAGAGACAGGTATACCTATTCTGAGACATATACCTCTTCTTGGGCATTTATTTAAGAAAGCGGGTAAGTCATCGACAAAGAGAGAGGTATTAATCTTTCTTACCCCACATATAATAAAATATTATTAGGTAGTTAGAAAAAAACGCTCGCTCGCATATGCGAGCGTTTTTTTTTAATCTCAAGAGGATTTTGATTTCAAAAAATTAATCGTCAGAGCCAAAAATTGTGCTATGATAGAATCCAGAGAACTTATTTTTACAGATGATCTAACAAAGGTTTTTAATAGACGTTTTCTGCTTGCACAAGTAAAGAAAGAGAAAAAAGAAGCAGAAAAAACTTCATCAGAATTTTCTGTTCTACTATTAGATATCGACCATTTCAAAATTATCAATGATTCCTTCGGACACCTTGCTGGTGATGAAACATTGAGACATTTTGCTGGTTTCTTGAAGGATTCTTTTAGAAAAAGCGATATTGTCTGTAGATATGCGGGGGATGAATTTGTCATAATTATTCCTCATTCAAGTGCCAAAAAAGGTATTGGGTGTAGTGAAAGGTTCATCAAGAGGTTGGCAAAGAAGGAGTTTTCTATTAAATCAGTTGGTTCAATGGTTAAACTCTCTGTTAGCATAGGTGTTGCCAGTTTTCCAGATGACGGAACGGAGGCCGATGAATTGTTTGATGTTGCTGATAAAGGACTTTATAAGGCAAAGGCTAAGGGTGGAAATGTAGTAGTGAGAGACAGAAAACTAAAAGAGCCTGAGGAGAATATTGTTCTGAATTTTGCAAAATTTATAGGAAGGGATGATACACTTTCGCTTATAAAATCGAGACTCGAAACCGTTCTCCATGGAAAGGAAAAGGTTTTGTTTATCACAGGAGCGATTGGTATAGGTAAAACACGACTTGTTAAAGAGGCAATGCAGTATGCAGAATTAATAGGATTTAGAGTTTTTGACGAAAAAGCAATTTCACAGGAGATTACGTCACCATACTTTCTATTTCGCTCCCTTATTAAAAATATTATAGAAACCTCTGACCCTAAGATAGTGAAAAAGGTTATGGATAAAATAGCCATATGGAGGCAAGGGCTAGTTTGGTTTCTTCCTGACCTATTTAAGAAAAAAGAAGGAGAGGCTGCAGAGACAAAAGGGATTCAAAAACATTATCTGTTTGAAGCAATTGCAAAATTCCTCATAGAAATATCGAAGTATAAACCCATTTTTCTTTTCTTTGATAATCTTCAGTGGGTTGATGATGATGACATAGAGGTTTTAGGGTATGTAATAAGAAATTTTGTAGAGGAAAAAATTTTCATTGTAGGTGCTTACAGGGAAAGTGAGATTGATGAAGAGACCCATCCGTTGAAACATCTCATTTATTCATTATCGAGAGACGGTTTGATTGAGAAGATGGAACTGGGTCCATTATCAATAGATGAGGTAAAAGAACTTGCCAGTACTATTCTGGGTATATTTGATTTCCCTCTGGATATTATAGAATTTATAAATGAGACAACAGAAGGTAATTGCCTTTTTATAGAAGAGGTTCTAAAGATACTTGTTGAAAAGGATTATATTTATAAAACAGGGCAGGTATGGAATTTCCTTAAAGTAAAGGAGATGATTTTACCAGAAAGGATTTCTGATATTCTGAAGGGTAAGATTGAATCATTGAATGCTGAAGCAAGAAATTTACTTATGGCTGCTTCTGTTGTTGGGGAGCAATTTTCTCTTGCTGATTTGAAATATATTACAGGAAACAACGAAGGTTACCTTATTGATTTACTTGATTCTGCATTAAAAAAATCCATTATATTTGAAGGTACAAACGATGTGGGAGAATACCGTTTCACTTACCGTATATTACAGAATGTATTTTACAATTTACTGACAAAAGGTAAAAAGAGTATAATACACAGGAAGGTTGGTGAAATGCTTGAATCCCTCCCGAACGGAAAAGAAGAGAACATGGAAAAACTGGCATATCATTTTAGAAATGCGGGTCTGAACAAAAAAGCATTTTCTTATTATCTTTCTTATGCAGAAAAAACAGAGAATATTATGGCTTATCAGAAGGCTATAGAAATGTATTTAGAAGCTGTGAAATTGGCTAAAAAGTTAAATGTTGCAGGCAAACCATTGTTTAATATCTATTATAAACTTGCTTATCTCTATATGAAAATAGGTAAACTTTCTCGTGCAGAGGAATATCTCCTTGGAGCCCTCAAATTTAAGGGAATGGAAAACAATAATGAAGCAATGGTCTTGCATAAAATAGGGAATATATATATGAGGAGGGGTAGATATGAAAAAGCAATCGAATATTACGAAAAGGCAAAGCCATTGTTTTCTGATAAGAACTCCGCCGAGAGAGTAATGTTGAATAATGACGAAGCAGATGTTTATATTAATAGGGGTGTCTATACAAAAGCATTTGAAATTGCACAGGATGCATTGGATTCGTTGAGTGAGGAGTGTGTCGGGGAAAAAGCAAGAATATACAATACCCTTGGTAATGCTTGCTTTTACCGGGGAAGATTGGATGAAGCATTTAAATTCTACAACAAAAGTCTCGACATTGCAAAAAAGTGTTCAAATGAAGATAGGGTAGCCATTGCTTACAAGAATATTGGAAGGGTTTTTCTTGAAAAAGGTAAGAAAGGTGATGCTGAGAGGTTTTTCAGAATCTCACTCGGTTCTGCAGAAAAGGTTGGTAATCTCTATCTTATGTGGAAGGTCTACAATGATATTGGTGTTCTTTTGGCTTCCGATGACCCTGAAGAGTCACTACAAAATTATCTGAAAAGTTTGGATATAACAAAGAGAATTGGAGATGATAATGGCGTTGCAATAATTTTCAACAATATTGGCAACCTTTATTTACGAAGTGGTGAAATAGAAAAGGCTCTTCCTATGTTCAGGGAGGCTTTGAGAATATGGAAACTTATTGGTATGATGTCTGGTATGGTTATAATCTATTTGAATCTAGGAAAAATCTATTTTCTTTCTAAGAATTTTGAGAAATCGTTTTATTATCTCTTTGAGGCGAAAGATATATCAAATAAGATAGGATATGTAAACGGGGAAATTTCTTCCATTATCCACCTTTCTTATCAATTGATAGAAAATGAAAGAATGAAAGCCGTCAATGAACTTCTCGATGAAGCCGAGAAACTAAACGAGATTTATCAATCGGATGACTATGCTATAAATATTAATCTTCAGAGAGCGAGATTTTGTCTTGCGAAAGGGGATATTAACGGGGCAAAAAAACATTACGACTATATCGTTGAAAATATCAGTAAGATAGGAGATAGGGATTTAGAAGAAGAGGTTGAGGTTTTTTCGGGACGTTTTTCTATGGCTCTTGGAAAGTTTACTGAAGCAATGAAATACTTCGAGAGAGCTCTGAATATTTGTGATGTGACGGGATATAAACTTGGTTTAATTCCTATATTTTATTATGAAGCCCTTCTCCTAAGAAAAGAAGGAGAAATTAAAAAAGCAGAATCACTGCTCAAAAAGGCGAAGCAAATGCTTGAAAACAGCAATGTAAAGGTATGGTTCGCTCGGGTCGATGAATTGTTGAAAGAAATAGGAAAATTGGAGCACTAAAGCAGGGATGTTTTTATATAATGTATGGCATTTTTGATGATGGTTAGCCCCATCATTGAACTATTTACCCTATTTCTTCTCCAGTTAGGGTATTGTGTCACAAGAATCGCCCTTTCTGGATGTGGCATCATACCGAGAACCCTGCCCGTTGTATCACAGATGCCGGCTATATTTCTCACGGAACCATTAGGATTAATAGGGTAACCACCTGTCATACCTTTCCTGTCGACATATTGAAATATGACCTGTTTATCATCAAAAAGTTTTTTAAGCGTATTATTATCCCTTGCTACAAATTTACCCTCGGTATGTGCTACAGGGATATAGAATAGTTTTTCGGTATTCTTTACAAAAACAGATTTCTTTGATATACTTTTGAGGAAAACCCACCTATCTTCGTAACGGGCTGAATCATTGGTGATAAGTGAAACCGATTGCTCTATTTTTCTATTAAGAGCGGGCAGGATGCCAAGTTTTACTAATACCTGAAAACCGTTACAGATGCCCAGGACTAATTTCCCTTCCTTTATAAAATGCTCGATTTTTTCTCGCAGAGAATGCTCTATTTCTGTTGCCCATACCTTTCCAGCTGCAATATCATCCCCATAACTAAAACCTCCAGGAAATATTAATATATGGAACCTGTTTAATTCTATCTCTCCTCTATAGAGTTCCTCCATAAGGACTATTTCGGTATGACATCCAACGAGTTCAAATGCAGTTTTTGTTTCCTCATCACAGTTTGTCCCCGGCGCCTTGAGCACGAGGGCAGTTGGCACTTTTACCATACGATTCTTTCCTTCCATTTATTGAGCATTTCCTCGATGCCAAGTTCTAAAACCTTTTTCCCCTTCTTGAATAGAGTGAGCTCATTAGAGTTCACGACCTTTCCTACTTGTGCAGACGGGATATCTTCAATAGATTTCTCAAACAACTTTTCTTTTTTTTCCTCTACCTCTATAATAAAACGTGAATTAGACTCTGCGAAGAGTAATTCATCCTGTCCCATTTTTCCTTTCCGGATAATCTTCTCTAAATCTAATTCTGCACCGAGTCTTCCCCCTATTACCATCTCTGCTATTGTAATACCAATTCCACCTTCAGAGCAGTCATGGATTGACCTGATGTAATTCTTTTCTATTGCTGAGTGGACCCTCTTGAGTATCCTTTGTGAGAGTTTGAAATCGAGTTTAGGTACATCGTTTCCTGTCCTGTTTAAGAGTTTGAAATAATGTGAGCCTCCCAGTTCCCTTTTTGTCTCACCAATAATATAGATAAGGTTTCCATCTTCCTTTAAATCGCTTGAAGGGCTTTTTGTTACATCATCACAGATGCTGATGCAGGATATGAGTAGGGTTGAAAGTATGGATTTCTTTTTTCCTTTATGAGAGAAAAGATTATTCAAACTGTCTTTCCCAGAGATAAAAGGAACCTTCAATGCAACTGCTGTATCAAGACATCCGTAGGATGCTCGGACAAGTTCACCAAGTATCCGTGAATCGTTAATGTCACCCCAGCAGAAATTATCGAGGATTGCAGCTTTTTCTGGGTTTCCTCCACAGGAAACAGCATTTCTCAATGATTCCTCGATGGTAGAGGCTGACATCCAGTAGGGGTCAATCTTACCATAGTAAGGATTTATTCCATTGGAAATTACAATACCCTTTTTTGAATTTGCAAAAGGACGAAGAACCGCACCGTCCGAAGCCCCATCATTTTGTTTACCGGTAGTCGGTTTAAGAGCGCTCATTCCTTGAACCTCATGGTCATATTGTCTGATGACAACCTCTTTACTTGCTATATCTGGATGTGAAAGAAGTTTAAGTAATATGTTACCCAGGTCAGGTTTTTGTGGCAGAGTAGGTTCGGCGAAATGTTTCATTTTCCAGCACGCTTTTTTTGTAGAGGTAGGATATTGATTATGTAAGAAATCCATATCGAGTTCCCCTACCTTCTTCTTCTCATAAAATAACTTGAGTTTACCTGTTTTTTCAAATTTTCCGATAGAAGAAAAATCAACCTTATGTTTTCTGAATATTTCTTTCAATCTCTCCATATTTCTTTCTGGTGCAGATATAACCATCCTTTCCTGTGATTCTGAAATCCATATTTCATCATATCTGAGTCCTCTGTATTTTAATGGAACCTTTTCAAGGTTGACGGTAACACCCAATTTTTTACCCATTTCTCCTACTGCGGATGATAATCCACCTCCTCCGCAATCCGTTATTCCGTTATAAAGTTTTTGGTCTCTTGCCTCGAGTAATGCATCGAGAAGTTTTTTTTCCGTTATGGGATTGCCTATCTGAACAGCACCCGATGAGGTAACTTCCGAAGTTTCATCCAGTTCCTGGGATGCAAATGTCACACCGTGTATACCATCCTTTCCTGTTTTCCCTCCACAGACAATGATAATATCATTCTCTTTTGCTTTTTTGAAAGAGAATTTTGATGGAAGTATACCGATACTTCCACAATAGATTATAGGATTATAAAGGTATGTTTTATCGAATAATATGGCACCATTAACCGTTGGAATCCCCATGCGATTTCCATAATCCCTTACCCCGGAAATTACTCCTTTGAATATTCTCTTTGGGTGAAGAATTGCTGTAGGTAATTTCTTCATAGAAAGGTTGAGTGGGCCAAAACAGAAGATGTCTGTGCTTGCGATGGGCTTTGCACCGAGTCCTGTTCCCAAAGTATCCCTTATCACGCCTCCGAGCCCTGTCCCTGCACCACCGTAAGGTTCGAGTGCGGATGGATGATTGTGTGTTTCCACCTTGAATGAAATATTATAATTGTTATTGAATTTTATGATGCCTGCATTATCTACAAAACATGAAACGCAGTAATCCTTGTTAAGAAGTTCTGTTGCTTTAATAATTGTCTGCTTGAGTAGATTCTCAATCCTCTCTCCATTAAAATATATCGTCCCTTTGAATGTTTTGTGAACACAGTGTTCACTCCAGGTTTGGGCAATCGTTTCCAATTCAATATCCGAAGGCTCCGAACCTTTGGCAATATAATATTTTTGAATTGCCCGCATCTCATCGAGATTTAAGGAAAGAAGTCCTTTTTTTGATATTTCAAGAAGCTCCCTGTTACTTTTTTTAACAATAGCCACTTTCCTTTTTTTCTGAATGGGCGGCTTTTTTCTTAGTGTCCGACTCTCTTTTTTTAATCTTCTCTGTATTACACTATTCATAAGCAGTTTTTTTACTATGAACTCTATTTCCTTCTTACTTGCATTTCCTTTTATTTCGTACCTGTTTCTTGTTTCAACATTTTCGAGCGCCTTTATACCAATCCTTTCAAGCAGTCTTTGTGTAGTAAGGGCGACGGGGTCCATCACGCCTGGCAGGTATGCAATCTCTACAAAATTTGATGTAGATTCTCCAAAATGTTTTATGTGCCCTTTGTAATCCGTTGTATCGGAAACAGGGTCGGATAATATATTTTTTGCAATGGTATTCAGGGTATCCTTATTGACTCTTTTCATCTTCAGTATAAAAACCCTTATAAACCGTATATCCTCGACTGATTTTATCCCGAGGTGAAGCACGTCCTTTTCGAGTTCGTCACCCACAGAATCAGGGAGCGAAGATTTTGTCGATACCTCTATTCTATAATACATTTTTAGGTCTTATTATTTCTGTGTTATTCTATGACCGATTTTACATTCTGAATCCAAGAGCAGCACCGTAAAAACCGTATGGCCCGGCTTTTCCAAATTCAAGATTGACATCGATAAGTTCTACGGGAATGGTCAATCCAAACCAGAATTTATTGCTCGTCTCGCTCTCTGAATTTATATCCCTTTCGTTTTCTTCCGTATCATAGTTTCCTTCAATGGTCGAGGAAATCCAACCAGTTCCCGTATATATATAGACTAAACCAATATTCTCCCTTATATCGAAGTGATAATAGAAGCTACTCTGGGAAAAGGAGCAGAATGATTCCTCTCCTGTTTGAATATCCGAGAATCTGAATTTTGGAGCCATGAGGTAACTATATTCTGTTGAGAAGGAGACCGCGGGAATAAAACCGATATTCTTAAGAAGGTTTAGTTTTGCGAGCCCTGAAAAGCCGTAAGGATATTTTTGTTTATATTCATTAAGAGCTCCAAAGAGCGGGGTTATAGAGCCTCTTACACCTGCTTCAAAACCCAGAAATCCACTCCATAGTGGTGCAGGACTAAAACCCTTAAAAATACCCATATTACCCTCTACAGAAAACATTGAAATAGCACACTTTATATCTCCCTTTCCATCGGGCTTCTTTATGTTAAATCCTAAACCTGTTACCCCGGCTTCTATATTAAAATGCGGTATTCCTCCCACATAGAAAGAGGAATTAAAGTTACATCCATTGATTGATAGAGCAAAGGGTTTATTCACCTCGTCAAAAAATGTGCTTATATCCTTCTCCTGTGGTATTCCACAGAAGAGTGATGCAGTGATGCAAAGGCTGAGCAGGATTGAGAATAATAGTTTCATCTATTACCCCCCCCTCTACTCTTCTTTGCCTTGAGACCTATCCAGATAGAAAAAATAACTATGATGATTCCAAAGCAAAGATTATGCCATTTAACAGGTTTTCCAAATAAGAAACCTGAGTAAGCGAGCCATAAGCCTACATAGAGAAGTACCCAACTCTGCCACATAATTCCTCCTTTTTAACATTTAAGTACTGTGGTTTCTTTCATCTAAAATTTGAATTCTACCCAGACATCCAGTCCGGTTGTGCTCGATTTATTATCCTGCTTTTTATCATTCATCATTGAATAATTACCTATCAGCCCTCCTGTGATGCTGTTCGAGAAGTTATAACTTAATCTTGGAGAAAGCATATAATTAATCGTATTGTTTGTTGGCTCGGGAAAATTAGAAGAGATGGAGTAATTGTTTGAGTAATTAACATCGAGTCCTGCATCGAGGTTACTCGAGAAATGTATTTTATTTCCCAGAAAAGGAAACTTCAAACCTGTAGGTGCATTAAAGGCGTAAGATATGGAAAGACTGTATCCTGTAGTTCTGGATGTGGTTTGATAAAGACCCGTGGTGTAATTAGAGGATTTATTTACTGAAAAATTGGCTGAGATATTTGTCCTTATTTCCCTTATCCATATCATTTGAAAAGAGGGTCCCCAGGATTCGTTGTTCGATTCCGTTTGAATGCCTTCTGCTGAAGTTTCATTAGAAGATTTATCCCTTCTGTAATTGATTGAAGCTGAAGCCGTTTTAAGGATTTTATTTTTTGGAAAAAATTTTGTCAATTGAGGAAATTGCAGCCCTAAACTGGGCCATGTGGTTGACCTGGATGTTTGTGAACTTTTCATATTTATATTTGTATTTGTGCTTTTGCTTGTAGAATACGAGGTATTTATGTTTAATATTCTGGTGCTGAAACCGCTCGAGGCTGAAAAATTATCCGAAATATTTTTTGTGTCATTTGTATTGTATGTAGGTTCAGGATGCTTAAAGTCTCTGGGAATTCCCTCTCTTAATCCGAATTGGTATTCCCATGATGGTTTTCTTTTCAGTAGACCGAATGATGTCTGGCGATGTCGGCTCACTGAGATGCTTGGTCTTGTAATAAAATTCGAGAAGTTTTCTAATTTAATTGCAAGCCATCGAGGGCTTCCGGTCATGGCTGTAGAATCCTTCGATTCATCACGGATATGGGTAATCGCTTTCAGTAGTTTTGAGATAGCAAAGTCGAAAGAGAATGAGGTAGTATTGCTGTTTCCCACATTTCTTACAGGGAATGAATCCTGGACCATATTACGGTTCTCAGGTTTTCTATCTTCAATATAGTTTGTGTTAAAGGAGAGCATTGGTCTTGACCAGTCACTAAAAGTAGGGGAGAAGGAGGTTGAGAATGTTTTATTCAGATTTGTAATCTCTCCAAATCTTTTTTTCAGTGAGTCATTTTCATAGTTTATATCGAGGTCTCTCGTTTCGTTATCAGAATAACTACCGGTAAAAATATTTATGGGACCGTATTGAACACCCTTTGTTGATGTCAGGTATCGTTTTATATTATGCGTAGTTCCTTTCCATTTTTTTCCCTCGAATATAAATTGTTTTGACCAATTTTTTGCATAACCTGAGCTTGCATTTATATTTTTTGGAAAGTAATAGAAATCGAAAAGGTTTAAAATTTTAATAGGTTTAATTCCGGGTACAAAATTATATGTTCCTGATGCGTTCATTTGTCTTGTTGAATCCATATTTGTGGGTGTTATAGAATGGGAAATATTATTCGATGCATTGAGCTTCAATGGCTCGATTAGTATATGGCTCAGGGGATTGGACGACTGAGAAGATTTACTGAAACTTATTGCTTCGTTTGTAAAACCGTTTACGCTTTTTTCCTTCCTGGACTGTTCATCATCGAGTATAATATCCGAGCCCGTTTTGTATTTAGGAAGCCCTATAGATTTATTTCTGTTGTAGGATAACGGTAGATTAAATCCCCACACCTTGGGAAAAAGCTTTCCCAGGGCAAGAGTTCCATCTATATGATAATCCGTTTTATTGGAGGGTGTTACCTTATTCATATTGAGTTGCTGAAAATCTGCGTCGATTCTTGAAGCAGACCCATTAATTGTTATAAAATCTGCAATCTTCAGGTTTCCGGAAATGGACATACTCATACCTCTATCCTTTCTCGGTGATGTTAACCTTATTTCGTCAATCCATATTTCTCCATCAATAATGCTGATGTCTTCGTTTACAAATCCAAGCTCGAGGTATCTCACATTGGTGAGGCTGGGGTTATTCTGGAATGAGTAGTTACCCTTTTTATAATGTGTGGAATCCTCGGGTGCTTCAACCTTCAGGTCTGTTAGTGACTTAAAAGGTACGGTGATTTCATTCCATTGATTTGTGACGTTTGTTTCGAACTGGTAGTAACTTGTTGTATCCCCTCCTATCTTGATATAGAACTTTACCGGGTTTTGCTCTGTAGACCTCACATAGAATTTCATATTTTTGTAGGTCGTGTAGTCATCACCCTGCTGGGAAGTTTGCATAGAGACCGAACCTTTGTGGTCAGGCATCAGATTTCTGTATTGAAGAACCAGGGATTGCTCCCTTTTGGGATTATTGTATTGGTCCTTTCCCGGGTCAAAAGGCGGAGCATAATCAGGGTTCTCCTCTGTGTTTTTCTGTGTAACGAATAATTTCTCATCCTCACCAACACTACTTGTCGTATCAAGTGATGTAATTCCCATATTTTCCCATGTTGTTCCCATTATCCCAAAAGAATAGAATTGAAGACTATCTGTTTCAGAAAACCCATCGAGCCAGAGCCTTATAAATTTTACATATTCCCAATCCATCTCTCCAATCATTTTACCGACGATAGTATCGTCGAGTGGAATCCTGAATAATCTCCATGCCTTATCCGTTTCTTCGACGACATATTGAGAATCAGGTGCTTCGATGGATATTGTATATTCCATATACCGTGAGGTCTTATTCAATGAACCATCCCTGTCGATATCCTCTGTGTCAAGACGGTCATTTTCTTCTGTTCCGTTAAGACTACGATAGTCTGCCGTTGTTATCTCGTGCTGTGGATAGTCATCATTCCAGTCGTCGCCAGAAATGTGTTTGCTGTCCTCTCCTGATACACCGTCAAGACCTGTATCCTCATACCTATCGAGCATACCATCCTTATTTTTATCCTCGGTATCAATTATGTTGTTGAATCCGACAATCCTTTCATCTTCTGTCCAACGGGGAACATCTTCTGGAATATTCCTTCCGATATCAAAATGGAGTGTGCCACTTGTTCCCTTTACCCAGAATTCGAGGAACTTTGCCTTTGAAAGGTCCTCACCTGTTTTTGAGAGTGTGTTTAATATACTCATCCAGGATGTGGAAGTATCATTCTTCGGGTAAAAGACTATACGAAGATACGAGGTGAGGTCATCTTTCTGGTCTTCGGGTAGTTCTGGAAATATATCGCCCTTCTGTATCCATTCGTTTTGAATGGGCTCATACCAGTAATATTTACCTAATGTACTTGTATCCTTTCCCTGTGGGACACTTCCGTAATGCCATTGCCACATCGATGTACCAATATCGGTTATCTGTTTTACTCCTTCCATATCATCTATGTAAACCTCTCCCATTGAATTGGGGTCAGGCATCGACAGAGCAACAACACCGCCAATATTTAATTGTGAGGGTTGTTCTGTCTCTATAAGAGGGAGTTTATCACAGAGTGTGGTGAGAAAATTGGGATTTGTCGTAGTGCTACCGTCTATCTCACCAACAACTACGCTTCTCGGCTCCTGTCCCAGCCGTGGTCTTTCGTCGAATGTGGAAATATTTCTGTAAATCCAGCTGGTTCCTATTTTGTTATTTTCCGAAAGATTATACTCTGCCCTGAGTCCGACAAGTGATTTTGAAGCGGTAGAGAAGAAAGGAGCATACTGATAGTCAATCGTAAGTTTCGCATGGGGTTGAGCCATAAGTTCAGCACCGTTTCCCTTAAATTCAACGATTCCTGTATTGTAGTCTATTGTATAATCGATATTCCTCTGGAGGGTGACTCCGTTAATCACCACAACCTCAGAGCCCTCTATGATATTTAATTGTCCAAGTGTGATTTTTCTTCGTGCACCCGTGTATGAAAACTCCATATAGTATTTACTCAGTTCGAGATTTGTTGATGTCGTATCGTATATTGCATTGTTAGGGTCACTGAGGGTAGTATCTGCAAAGGGAAAAGGTTCTGGAAAAGTAACGATTCCCCTGTAATTATCTATGAGTTCTCTATCGATATAGCCATTTGAATCCGCATCGACACCCAATAGAATAGTATAGGGAATACCATTCTGGGTTGAGGAATCCTCTCCAGCTCCGTGTGTGGATTTTTTTATTGTTATGGCAATGCTATCCGGATTGGTGATGTCCGTTGTACCGAGAGAGTATATATTTCTCAACTCATAACTCCATGTCTCGTAATGTGGATTATTGTTCTCTGGTTTTAACAATTTCAATATTAATGTATCAGCGCCAGGGTATGAACCAACCGTGTCTATACTTCCAGTACTATTTTTCTTTATATAACGAACAGCCAGGACATAATCATTTTCCAAACCATAATTGAGATAGAGCAGATTACCAAAAATTTCGTAATCCGCTTGAGGCATTTTTTTATCGAACATACCTGTATAGGCAAGAGTAGTATCTAAGGTGTCGGCATTAAGGTAAACATTTGCAGAAATTGCAATACTATCATCCGTATAATCCCTGTTATCCACATAGATATTGGCACTCAGGATAGAATCGTTACTAAAGAAATTCATATCGAGGTAAAAGAATCTTCTCCTTAGATAGGCGATATCATTGGCAGGTATAGTATCCTGTTTTGCCTGACCAACGAAGGTGGTCTGGTCGCTTTCACCCTGTTCCTTACTTGCAACTGCTGTAATATTGAGTGGTCCAATTTTTGAAACAGTTTTTATACCGAAGAGCCCTTTGTAGCTTGGGGGAGCACCGATAACCTTTGTTCCTGGTAGATTCATATCCGTATCGCCTGCTTCTATCAATTGAAGGATTTCATCCTCATCACCTTTATACTGTAGTTTTATCTTATTCTGAAGCTCTGATTCTGCTTCGCTATTGTGGTCTATAAAAACATTTATTTTCTGCCCAACCGTTCCTTGAAGATTTACATTTAGTATCTGCTTCATCTTTAATTCGGGTAATAGGGATTTGCTTTCATTGGGAAGGTGTATTCTATCATAAAATCTCGTTTTCTGACCACCGAAATCGATCTTTTCGCTTCCCTGGACAGAAAGTTTACCTCCTTCGCCGATAATACCAGAGATAGGTGTTTTGATTTTTGGAAGTTCTATATCCGGGACAAGTCCCTGTGTGTATTTACCCTCTTTCTGTTGAAGCGATTTCTGGATTTCACTTGTCCAGATTCTTTGCATAGAGAGTTCGGAGTAATGTTTTATAAAATCCTTCATACCCTCTATCTTATAAAAATCAAGAAAGATATCGTCCTTGTATGATTCATATGTTATCATCTGATTTGCAAGATAGAGATGGAAAACCTTTTTCGTTGTAGAAAATTGCTGAAAATAGGACTCTGCAAAGTCCTCCCAGAACAGGAAAACTGCTGTTGAATCAGTGTTTAGTGTATCGGAGTTTACTTCCTGCACAGAGGAGGTTAAAGAGGTAAGGATAGATAATGTCAATAATATTAAAATATTTTTTTTCATAAAGAATCATCTAATATATATATATATCAATATAACATAAAATTTTTCAAAATCAAGTAAAAAATCCCATACTAAATTTTCTTGACAAAAAAGAGTATACTTGATATAATTTTTTTTATGGGTATACTATATAGGTATTTTGCAAGAGAACATATATTACCATTTTTTCTTGCACTCCTTGTCCTTACTTTTATTTTGATAATGAATCGGATTTTTGAACTTGTCTTCAATATTATAGGAAAGGGACTGGAGCCTTTCATTGTGCTCAAGGTTTTTGTTCTGAGTCTTCCATTTATTATTGCACTTACTGTTCCAATGGCAGTCCTGGTTGCTGTAATTACCGTTTTTGGAAGGATGAGTCAGGATTTTGAGATAATTGCCATCAAGTCGGGTGGTATAAACCTCTATAAACTTATTATTCCTGTTCTTATTATGATAATACTTTTGAGTATGGGGATGGTCTATTTTAACAACCATATACTTCCTGAGTCGAATCACACTGTAAAGAATTTACTTATTGACATAAACGAGAAAAAACCTTCTTTGAAGCTGAAAGAAGGCATCTTTACAAAACCATTCAAAGGATACGATATTTACATAAGAAAGATTGACCACGAGGCATCCCTTCTATACGATATCTTGATTTACGAAACCGATAAAGGCCGAATAGAAAGGGTTGTTGTTTCGGATAGTGGTATGATGACTATGGGTGATAATAATGCTATACTCACCCTTTATAGTGGTGAGATGCATGAGCTCGATATAAAGGACCCACTTCATTACAGAAAACTCTCTTTCAAGAAACATGTAATCACATTTCCTATGGATGATGATTTTGTTGAAAAGGAACGTTCCTTCAGAAGTGACAGGGAACTAAGCGCGAAAGCAATGCGTAGAAGAATAAAAACCGTTGAAGCTGAAATAGAGAAATTGGAGAAGAATGATGGAAATAGTGCGATAAAGAGGGATATAGAGAGAAAAATAAAGATAAAACAGAAGGAGATTAACAGATATGCTGTTGAAATACAAAAAAAATACTCCATTCCCTTCGCCTGTATAGTCTTTCTTTTCCTTGGTGTTCCTCTTGGAATAAGAACAAGGAAAGGAGGAATAACTACTGCGATTGCCGTGAGCATTCTCTTTTTCGTGGTTTACTATATTTTCCTTGTAGCAGGTGAAGAACTTGCAGATAGAGGCTTTATGTCGCCATTCTGGGGGATGTGGCTTCCTAATGTGGTTTTCTTTATTATAGGTGCATCTCTTACACAGAATGCAGTTTACGAAAATAGTTTCCATAGAATAAAAAGGATTTTTACGATAAAGAAGAAACCAGGGGAAAAAATTGATGAAGATACTCGATAAGTATCTGTTGAAGGATTTCTTAAAGGCGGTTTTCTTTATACTGTTTGCTCTCATTTTTATTTTTGTAATTGTGGACCTTTTCGAGGACCTTTCCAAGTTTATAGAAAAAAAGGTAGAAATATTTGATATTTTTCTCTTTTATTTATATCAAATACCTACCATCGCTGTTTTGGTCTTTCCCGTTGTTATTCTTCTTGCACTCTTTTTCTCGATGGGTATGATGGCTAAACATTTTGAGATAATGGCATTAAAAGCGAACGGTGTGAACCTTTACAGGATTTTCTGCACATATCTGATAGTTGGATTCTTTATGAGCCTTGTTATTATTTGTGTAAATGAATTTGTTGTCCCTTCTGCAAATGAAAAGATGACTGTTCATAAGAGAACGAAGATTAAAAAATTGCCACCTATTAATTATTATTTTCAGAATAATCTCACATATCTTGGTAAGAACGATTATCTCTATTGGATAAAAACATATAATGGAGAAAAGAAGGTAATTCAAAAGGTTACTGTTGTAAAGCTTGATAAAAAATACAAACCAGTGAAAAGAATCGATGCGAAGCAAGCGGTCTGGAAAGATAGTGTATGGGAGTTTCAGGACGGTTTTGAAAGAACCTTTACGGATTCACTCAACCAGAGTGTTGTAGAGTTTGACAAGAAAAAATTTAAGGAATTGAAGGAGAAACCCGAGGATTTTGCAAGAAGGGTAAAAACCCTCGAAGAGATGGATTATGCGGAGGTAAAAGCATATGTGGAAAAACAGAGAAAAACTGGTAAGGACCCATCGAAGGCTCTTATTGAACTCTATACGAAGATTTCATTTCCATTTATTACCTTTATAATAATCTTTCTTGGTGCTCCGTTGTCGGCAGATACGAGACGGAAAGGACTTACATTTGGTTTTGGACTTTCCCTTCTGATAAGTTTTATCTATTGGGGAGGGTTACAGGTCTCCAAAGCTTATGGTATAAAAGGAAATATGTCACCAATGCTTGCCGCATGGTTACCAAATATTATATTTGCTGTTATCGGTCTGTTCCTGATGATCAGGGTAAGGAAATAATCTATAGTGGATTGCTCTTGCTTAAAATAGGGAATAACATACTTCATAATGGTCTTGTTTTAGCTCCCCTCGCAGGTATTACGGATTCGAGTTTCAGAAGACTCTGTAAATCCTACGGTGCCGAATTGGTTTTTACAGAGATGGTTTCGTCGGAGGGAATAAGGAGGAGGATGCGAAAAACCCTGAGATACCTCCATTTCACAGAGGTGGAAAGACCCCTTGGTATCCAGATTTTCGGCTCGTCTCCAGAGAGTATGAAAGAGGCTGCTTGTATCGTCGAGGAGGATTTCCATCCGGATATACTCGATATAAATCTTGGATGCTCTGTGAAAAAGGTAATAAAAACAGGAGCTGGAGCTGCCCTACTTAAAGATACTGCAGCATTAGAGAAGGTGGTAAATGGTGTAGTCTCTGCAGTAGATATTCCTGTTTCTGCCAAAATCAGACTTGGCTGGAAGCATAATAATGCTCTTGAGTTATCGAAGATACTTGAGAACTGTGGGGTAAGCCTTCTTACTATCCATGCAAGAACGGCAAAGGATGGTTTTAGCAAAAAAGCGGACTGGTCTCTCTTTGAAAAAATCAAGAAAAATATAGGTATACCACTCATTGCTAATGGTGATATTGAAACAGGAATGGATGCTTCTTATCTTCTTAATGAAATCGGAGTCGATGGAGTGATGATTGGAAGGGGTGCACTTGGCAGGCCCTGGATTTTCGAGATAATAAAGGGATTTCTGGAGAAACATGTTAGGATTAAAGAGCCTGCTCCGAAAGAAAGACTTGATGTATTACTACGACAGATTGCATTGATGAACGAAAATATAGGTGAGCAAAAAACGGTTAGCAGGATAAAGAAGCAGCTTTACTATTATATAAAAGGTATTCCCAAATCAAAGGAGATATTGGTAAATTTGTTTACAACAAAAAGCCTTGATGGAATGCTGTCTCTTATTCACGGTTTGGCTGATAGCAATGGAGTAGCGAAACCTGTTTCGCGCCCAAGGTAGCCGCAGGCTTTACCCTGCAAGGTTTATTGGAGTAGCAGAGCTTGCTCTGCGTCTGTTCAAAAGGTAGCCGCAGGGCTTTAGCCTGCAAGGTTTATTGGAGTAGCAGAGCTTGCTCTGCGTCTGTTCGAAAGGTAGCCGCAGGCTTTACCCTGCGAGGTTTATTGGAGTAGCAGAGCTTGCTCTGCGTCTGTTCAAAAGGTAGCCGCAGGCTTTACCCCGTGTAATAGGAAAATGCTTTCACATAATGGTATTACACAGGGTTAGCCTGCGAGGTTTATTGGAGTAGCAGAGCTT
>Ga0209121_10000391_pt1 | contig 45958 bp, 41 predicted proteins | sample Cruoilmetagenom3_FD_187292 | JGI IMG/M metagenome (GOLD analysis project Ga0209121, IMG submission 187292) | Oil polluted marine microbial communities from Coal Oil Point, Santa Barbara, California, USA - Sample 3 (SPAdes) (version 2) | ecosystem: Environmental > Aquatic > Marine > Oil seeps ... | reverse complement strand
AAGTGTACACATTCGATCTCTAGCGAAGCCCCCTCCGTTCATGTAGAGTTGCTGGCGCAACACAACAAAAACGCTTGGGCGGTGGCCTCGCTTCGCTCGGCAGGGCAAACTTAAAGGAAAGCGCATGGGTCAGGTTCCCTTTATCACTGCGGCTGATGTTGAAGAGCATCTCGACTGGATCTCGCTGGTGGATGCGCTTGAGAGCGGGCACAAGGCGGCACGACCGGAAATTTCCGACCAGTTTTTGCATAGAGGTGATGATACGCTCCTGTCCCGCGCGGCGTGGATTGACGGGCACGGTGTTGCCGTAAAAACGGTGACGGTCTATCCCGGTAACCCCTTGAAAAACCTGCCATCCGTTCAAGGGGCCATGCTCCTTTTTGACGATGAAAGCGGCGCGGTGAAGGCGGTGATCGATAGCGCTCTGGTCACCAATTGGAAAACGGTGGGCGACAGTTTGTTGGGAGCTAAGCTTTTGGCGCGGCCTGAGTCAAAACGACTTCTCATCATCGGTGCCGGCACCGTGGCATCCGGTTTGATCGAAGCCTATCCAAAACTATTCCCCGATCTGGAAATTATGATCTGGAACCGCAGCCCGGCGAAGGCCGAAGAACTGGCCAAGGGCCAGCCGCATGTGCGGGCGGTTACCAACCTGCAACAAGCCGCGCGCCAAGCTGATATCATCTCTACGGCGACTATGGCAAAAGAACCTGTCTTTGATGGAACATGGTTGCAAGAAGGCCAACATCTGGATTTGATCGGCGCGTTTACCAAGGAAATGCGTGAGGCCGACGACCTCGCCTTGCAACGCAGCCGTATTTTTGTGGATAGCGTGGATACCACAATTGAGCATATCGGCGAGATGACCCTTCCGCTCGCCAGCGGCGCGATTGCGCGCACCGACATTTTGGGGGATCTTTATGATCTGGCACAGGGTGCGCGCGGGCGGGTTTCACCTGAGGATATAACCCTGTTCAAAAATGGTGGCGGCGCTCACCTAGATTTGATGACCGGGCAAGTGATTTTGGAAGCCTGGCAGGCAAAAACTGCTTGAACCTGCGGAAAGCCAGCCCTAGCCTGCCCCGATGCATCCAAATCCGATTTTCAGGTCAGATGACCACATTAAAAGCCTTTCCTTTGCCGCCGACCGCGGCTTTGGCGTGCTGAGTATAAACGGTGCCAGTGGCCCGCTCGCAGCGCACGTTCCTTTTATATTCAACGAAAACCGCTCAAAGGTGGCATTCCATCTGCTGCGCTCAAACCCTGTTGCGCGCGCCGGAAGCCAACCAGCGCTGCTCGCGGTAAGCGGGCCTGACGGCTATATATCGCCGGACTGGTACGAAATTGATCAGCAAGTGCCAACCTGGAACTATGTTGCGGTTCACATTCGCGGCACCCTCAATGTGTTGGAGCCAGAGGCGCTGGAACCGCATCTGCGGAGCCTTTCAAACGCCTTTGAACACCGGCTTTTGCCCAAGCCGGTGTGGGATCTGGACAAGCTCAGTCCGGAAAACCGCACAAAAATGATGCGGATGCTGGTGCCGGTTGAACTGGAAATCACCGAGGTTGACGCGACTTGGAAGCTTGGCCAAAACAAGACGGACTCCGCGCGCCTGAAAGCGGCCAAAGAACTCAAACATAGTGATATTAGGGCTGAGGTTGCGGCCCTTGCCACCCTGATGGAGGAAATCGATTGAAACTAATCTATGCGAGCGCGTCACCTTTTGTACGCAAGGTTTTGGCTGCCTTGATTGAAACCGGCCTCCAAGATACGGTCGAACTGGAAACCGTGGCCGTTACACCGGTTAATCCGGGCGAAGCGGTACCGGCTGTGAACCCACTTGGCAAAATCCCCTGTCTGGTGCTGGATGACGGCAGCTCCCTGTTTGATAGCCGTGTTATCACCCGCTATCTCGATACGCTGAATGACGGTAAAAAGCTCTATCCCGAGGGGGAAGCCCTGTGGCCCCGCCTTACGCTGGAAGCATTGGCCGATGGCATGATGGATGCGGCGGTTCTAATGACCTATGAAGCGCGGCTGCGGCCGGAAGCCCAGCAATCGAGTGACTGGGTAGAGGGGCAATGGGGGAAAATCTCTCGTGCCATAGATTATCTGGAAGCGAATACAGAAAGCCTTGCCCTGGTTGATATGGCCAGCATTGCTGTGGGCTCTGCCCTTGCCTATGTCGATTTTAGGCATGGCGCCCGCAACTGGCGTAGCCAAGCTCCAAAACTGGCAACATGGGAAGCCGGCTTCAGGCAGCGCCCATCCATGGCGGAAACCGCCCCCAGCTAAAGCGCCTCCGGGGGCGGAGCATCCCAAAAAGTGAAACCATGGATTGCCCTCGGCAAAGCGTTTGAGCTTCTCCCCGCGCGGAGTCCAGCTTTTGTTGCGGTTGCAATACAGGCGGAGGTTGTTTCCTGCATGGTAGCCGGTTGGGCGTGATCGGCTAAAGGCGCAACAAGTCTCAGCCCTTGTGAAATAACTTAGCAAAAAGACGAAAGTTGCATATGGCGCGTCGCTTCCACACGACATTGATTGTGCGGGATATGCTTGTTAGGCTTTGAGAAACCGAAAACCGGAGCTACCCCTATGACCGACAAGATCAAACTCACGCTCGACGGAAACACCGTGGAGGCTGAAAAAGGCGAGAGCCTGTTTGACCTCGCCAAACGGCATGGAACCAAGCTTCCGCACCTGTGTCACGCCGACCGCCCGGGGTATCGGGCAGATGGCAACTGCCGCGCTTGTATGGTCGAGATCGAAGGGGAGCGGGTGCTGGCACCCTCTTGCAGCCGCAATGCTGAGGCGGGGATGGTCGTGAACACCGGTTCAACCAAGGCCACCAAAGCCCGCCGTATGGTTATGGAATTGTTGATCACCGACCAACCTGCCGGAGATAATCATTTTTGGGATATGGCCAAACTGGCCGGTGTATCGGAAAGCCGCTTTCCAAAGCGCGATAGTGTGCCGCTACTGGATGACTCTCACGTTGCCATGAAGGTGGATTTAAATGCCTGCATCCACTGCCAGCTCTGCGTGCAGGCTTGCCGCGAGGTTCAGGTGAATGACGTGATCGGCATGGCCCATCGCGGGGCCGAAAGCCAGATTATCTTTGACCAGAGTGACCCGATGGGGGCCTCGACTTGTGTGGCCTGCGGCGAATGCGTTCAAGCCTGCCCGACAGGTGCATTGCTACCAGCTGCGCCGGTACCCAAGGAATTTGACCAAGAGATCGCGTCGGTCTGCCCCTATTGCGGTGTTGGCTGCCAGCTTTCCTACAAGGTGAAGGACAATAAAATCGTGCGGGTTGACGGCCTAGATGGCCCGGCCAACCAAGAGCGCCTTTGTGTTAAAGGTCGCTTCGGGTTTGACTATATCCACCACCCGCACCGGCTGACCAAGCCGTTGATCCGAATTGAGGGTGCCGAAAAGGGTTTGAATGTTGATCCCGCCAACCCCTTCACCCACTTTCGCGAGGCGACATGGGACGAAGCTTTGGACACAGCCGCAAAAGGGCTTCAGAAAAACCGCGATGCCATTGCCGGATTTGGCTCAGCAAAGTGCTCCAACGAAGAGGCTTACCTGTTCCAGAAGCTGATCCGCGCGGGGTTTGGCACCAATAATGTGGACCACTGCACACGGCTTTGCCATGCCTCGAGCGTGGCTGCATTACTGGAAAACGTGGGCTCGGGCGCGGTTACCGCCACTTTTAACGAGATCGAAAACGCGGATGTAGCAATCGTTATTGGCTCCAATGCGATTGAGAACCATCCGGTGGCAGCCACCTTTTTCAAACAATTCACCAAGCGCGGCGGAAAGCTGATCGCGCTTGACCCTCGCGGTGTCGGGCTAGGCCGCTACGCCACCCATCGGGTTATGTTTACCCCGAGTTCCGATGTAGCACTGCTCAACGCAATGATGCACGTGATCTCGGAAGAGGGGCTTTACGACCAAACCTATATCGACCGTTTCACCGAGGGTTGGGAAACCTTCCAAACCCATCTGAAAGATTATTCCCCGGAAGCCATGGCCCCCCTGTGCGGCGTGCCCGCGGATGAACTCCGCGCCATTGCCCGCACTTTTGCAGCAGGCAAAGCCGGAATGATATTCTGGGGCATGGGCGTCAGCCAGCACATCCACGGCACAGATAATGCCCGCTGCCTGATCAGCCTTGCGCTGATGACCGGAAACGTGGGCAAACCCGGTGCAGGCTTGCATCCGCTCCGTGGGCAAAACAATGTTCAGGGCGCGTCTGACGCGGGCCTGATCCCGATGTTCCTGCCCGATTACCAGAGTGTAACCGATGATGCAGTGCGGGCGAATTTCTGCGATATCTGGGGCATTGAGGATTTCTCGAACGAGAAAGGCCTGACCGTGGTGGAGATCATCCATGCGATCCATGAGGGCGACGTGAACGCCATGTATATCCTCGGCGAAAACCCTGCGATGTCGGACCCGAATGTCCAGCATGCGCGTACAGCTCTCGCCAAGCTCGACCATTTGGTGGTGCAGGATATCTTCCTGACCGAAACTGCCAATTTCGCCGACGTTATCCTGCCCGCCTCTGCTTGGCCGGAAAAGGACGGAACGGTCACCAACACCAACCGCCAAGTGCAAATGGGTAGAGCCGCCATCACCCCCCCGGGGCAAGCCCGCCCAGACTGGCAGATCACAACCGACCTCGCCAACCGCCTTGGCCTAGGCTGGACCTACACTCACCCACGGGATGTGTTTGCCGAAATGCAACTTTTGATGCCGAGCCTCGACAATATTTCCTGGGAGCGCTTGAGCCAAGAAAATGCGGTGACCTATCCCAGCCTCTCCCCTGAAGATCCGGGGCAAGCGATTGTCTTTGCTGACGGTTTTCCACGCGCCGGAGGTGTGGCAAACTTCATGCCTGCGATGGTAACCGAGCCGGATGAGCGGCCCGACGAAAGCTACCCTTTTGTACTCATCACCGGCCGTCAGCTCGAACACTGGCATACCGGCTCTATGACAAGGCGCTCAAAGGTGCTGGATGCTGTCGAGCCGGAAGCCACTTGCACACTCCACCCCAAAACCCTGCGCAAAATGGGATTGGATGCCGGTGATCTGGTTCGGCTTTCCACACGCCGCGGTGACATCACCCTGATGGCCCGCGCTGACCGCGCCATTCCTGACAATACGGTTTTTGTGCCCTTCGCCTATGTAGAATCTGCAGCAAATGTTTTGACAAACGCCGCTCTGGACCCTGTCGGAAAAATTGCCGAGGTCAAATATGCAGCGGTAAGGGTTGAAGCGGCAGGGTAGGCTTTACCGATTTTAGCGTGCCGTTCTGGGTGTGATCTTTGCGCGGATTTCCTCGCCCATTTCGTGGCGGGCGCGCTCCATGTCATGGTCTAGCTGCAGGTGCACCCAGAAATCAGGCGCGGTGCTGAAATAGCGCGCCAGCCGTAAAGACAGCTCAACGCTAACCGGTGTTTCGCCTTTGAGCAGGGCATCAACTGTACTGGGAGAAATTCCGGTATGGCGCGATAGAGCGTCAGCGGCGATATTGAGCGGCTTCAGGTATTCCTTTTCCAGAATGTGGCCGGGCGGCGGGCAGAGGAAAACAGGAGCGGGTGTTTGCTCGTTTGGAGGTAATATCTGCACCTCGGTCGGAAACCCCGCAGCTTTCCAAGCGTCCAGACCGCCCGTTAAATGAATGGCTCCGGGATGACCTTCGCTCAACAGCATTTTACCGGCTGCCTCTGATCTTTTACCGATGGCACAGTGCAGCACCACGTTCTTGCCCGGAATTACCGGAAAAATTTCAGCGTCAAACGAAGACATAGGCAACAACAGCGCACCGGCGATGTGCTCAAGTTCGAACTCCGATGTCTCCCGCACATCTACCAGCACGATTTCGTTGCGATCATACCATTCCTTGACGGTTTTAGCGTCGGCGCTTTGGACGGTATTTGGAGCATCAGTCATTGAACTACCTAAATATCTGGCGGTTTTTCCAAAATATAGCACAAAAAAGGCCCGCCGAAAGGGCGGGCCGATCTATTTGATTGAATACGCTTACTGCGCGCGCACGTAGCGTTGGAACGAAACCCGCACCGGCTCGGAAGGCGAGCCTTCTTCGTAGCTGTAAAGCAATACAGCGGCGAGGTAGCGACCCGGGTAGAGCTCTGCTGCGATCTGGCTATCGCGGGAGTTGGAACCCATGCCGTTATCATCGTTATAGCCGAGTTGCTGACCACGGTCGTTGTAGAGATACAACTGCGAGTCCGCGCTGCCATTGCCAATGCCCTGAATCAGCATAAGCGAAGGCTCTGACACTTCAAACAGGACCCAGCGGGCGTCTTTGCCAACCAGAATATCACCGGAGAATGCGGTTTGAACCAGACCGATGTTATCAATCGGGTAGTCACCACCAATTGGGGGAGAAGCCTCGCCACTGGCATAACGTGCATTGAGGAAGGCTTGTTCGTCAAAGGCTTTAACCGAAACATCAATCGGAAGCTCACCATTTGAAAGCGCGCTCACAGCGATGCAGTAATCACCCGGCTGAAGCGGGGTTTGCATGTCGATTTGAGAATTCAGGCCGTCATAGTCATCGTTCTCGGCAACCATATTGCCTGCATTGTCATAAACCCGCAAAACTGGGTCGGCTTCGCTGTTATTTGCCGTAATGGTCAGGCCTAGAGCACTATCCACGGTGAAGCGGTGATAGGTAATAGCCCCGGTCCGCGCGAAATTTATCGCGCCGCCGCCAGCAAGCGCTGCATTCACCGGTCCGAAGGCCAGCGGGGCCGCCGGAGTGGCTGCGGTACAGGCTTCTGCGCCACCACCACCGGATGTGGCACCGGGTGTAATGGGTGCTTGGTCCCAACGGCTAAGCTGCACAGTGGTCGGGCCATTATTGGACGAGAAATTGTAAACCCGCGCGCAATAGCTCCCGGGGTTGAGCGAAGTTTCAATGCGCGAGGCGCGCCCGCCGCCGCCATCATCGTCGGAGGCAAGCTCGTTGCCGCTTGTATCGAGCAGCACCATAACCGGGTCAACACCGCTTTCGTCGGTGGCTTCAATACGCACATCAGTCGGTGCGGAAACGTCGAATTGCAAATAGTTGGATACGCCGGGCTGCAACTGAACCTGCATTTGCGCCGGCGCGGAAAGAGATGTTACATTTGCACCGAACCCACCGAAAGGCTGGACCTCTGATGGCGAAACCCCGCAAACGCTCAGCTGCGCGAAAGCAACCGAGGGAAGAAAAACGCTGGCGGATACCAGCAAACCTATTTTTGCACGTAGCATAAAAAAATACTCCTGATTTTGTTCAACATGAACTGCGCATAAAGCTGCGCGCGTAGTTTCGGAGCCGAAGGGTGATAAGGCAAGGAAAATATTGTGAAATATTTTCAAGTGCCGCTCCATGGGCTATTTTTGGCCGAGCGTATGGACCTCTACCCCGTGTTGTTCGCACAATTGTGCGAGCGGTGCGGGAAGCGGTTGGTCGGTGAAAAAACCGTCAATGTCACTCATATGGCCAATGCGAGCAGGGGCGGAACGCGTGAGTTTAGAGCTATCAGCAACCAGAAAAACCTTTCGGGCGTTGGCTATGATAGCCTGAGAAACCCGTACTTCGCGATAGTCAAAATCCAGCAGCGAGCCATCCTCGTCTATCGCCGATACACCGATGATCGCATAGTCGGCTTTGAACTGTCGAACCGTATCAAGCGTTGATTCACCGACCAATCCGCCATCAGAGCGGCGCAACATACCGCCGGTGACCATGACCCCGCAGTGAGGGTTTGCCGCCATGATATTGGCGACATTCAAGTTGTTCGTGATCACGAGCAGATCGCGCCGCGAGCGTAAGGCACGGGATACCGCCTCGGTTGTGGTGCCAATATTAATAAATAGAGATGCATCATCTGGAATAGCATCTGCACAAAGCTGGCCAATGGCCTCTTTAGCTTCGGCAGAGAGCATTTTTCTGGCCGCATAGGCCGTGTTGGCCACACCAGACTGTAAAACCGCGCCGCCGTGAACGCGGGTCAACTGGCCTTCGTCGCACAAAATATTCAGGTCCCGGCGGATCGTTTGTGGCGTGACGCCGAAAGCGTCAGATAAATCCTCAACGGCCACGCGCCCGGCGGTACGCACCGCGTTCAGAATCTCTTTTTGTCGGAAAGTCAGGCTCAAAACGGTTCCTTTTTGTAGGTTTTTGCAAGGTTGCACTTGTCGGCTAAAGCGTCAAGCAAAACGCAAAGTGAAAGTTATATGAAAAAAACGAAAAGAATTTGACTCAAACCGAAAAGAAAGTGATAACCTTTCCGAAAGTTTTGTAGTCGGAACGATACGTGCCTGAAAAAATATTCGACATATTTGTTATTGGCGGCGGGGTGAACGGCTGCGGTATTGCGCGTGACGCTGCCGGCCGTGGCTTATACACGGGTCTGGCCGAGATGGATGACCTCGCGAGCGCGACCTCCTCTGCTTCGACCAAACTGTTCCATGGCGGATTGCGTTATCTTGAATATTACAAGTTCCGGCTGGTGCGCGAGGCATTGGTCGAGCGCGAAGTTCTTTTGCAGAACATGCCCCATATCAGCTGGCCAATGCGCTTTGTGTTGCCGATACATACGGAAATGCGGCCTTCCTGGTTAATCCGCGTCGGTCTATTTATTTATGACCATTTGGGAGGGCGCAAAATCCTTCCGGCCACTAAAACGATTGATCTTACAAGTGATAAAGCAGGCGAACCACTTAAAGGCAGTCTGAAAAAGGCCTTCGAATACTCCGATTGCTGGGTTCAGGATTCCCGCCTTGTGGTTCTGAATGCCGCAGATGCACGGGCGCGTGGCGCGAAAATACTCACTCATACAAAAGTGATCGCCGCAAAAAGACGGGGCGACCACTGGGAAGTGGAGCTCGACCATCAAGGGGAATACCGGATGATCCGCACCCGGGTTCTGGTGAACGCGGCTGGTCCCTGGGTCGCGAAAGTGCTGAATGATACGCTTCAGCTCGACACGCGCGAGGGCGTTCGGCTGGTGCGCGGTAGCCATATCGTTGTGAATAAGATCTTCACCCATGACCGCGCCTACTTCTTTCAGGGCTCAGACAACCGGATCATTTTTGCTATTCCATATGAAGAAGATTTCACGCTGATCGGCACCACAGATCAGGATCAAGGGGTGGACCTAAGCAAACCTGAATGCTCCGTGGAAGAAGCAGACTACCTCAGAGAGTTCGCTTCCGAATATTTTAAGACCCCGATAGAGGCAGACGAAATTGTCTGGACCTATTCCGGAACGCGCCCGCTTTATGATGACGGTGTCAGCTCGGCCACAGAAGCGACCCGTGATTATGTGTTAAGCCTAAACGAAGACGGCGCGCCGCTCCTCAGTGTATTTGGCGGTAAAATCACGACCTATCGGCGATTGGCTGAAACGGCTATGGCCAAACTGGCAAACCATTTTGACGGGCTCCCCGGAAACTGGACCAAATCAGCGCCACTCCCGGGCGGTGACTTTGCTTACGACGGTATGGCAGACCTACGCGCTGAGCTTCAGTCCATGTTTCCTTTTCTTGAAGATGGTCAGGCCAAGCGATTGTGCCGCACCTACGGAACCAATGCAAAAGAAGTGCTCGGCACGGCCAAAAGTGAGGATGACCTCGGAGAAGATTTTGGTGCAGGTCTTTTTGAAGCCGAAATCCGCTGGCTGATCACAGAAGAATTTGCTGCAACGGCTGAAGATATTCTTTGGCGGCGCACCAAATTGGGGCTTAAGTTTAGCCCCGAACAAACCGTGCATCTGGAGGCATGGTTGAAAGAGCAGAACAGACACGAAAACATCAAAAAAGTGTCGTGAAAAAATATTAACCACCAACTGTCAAGTTCACTTTGGAGAGAAAAATGAAACTTACGAAATATGTTATCGGGGCGCTCACAGCCGCCTCATTTGCCGGTGGCGCTTACGCGCAAACCGAAATCCAGTGGTGGCACGCCATGGGCGGTGCCAATGGCGAGCGGGTTGACCGCATCGCGGCTGGTTTCAATGAAAGCCAAAGCGATTTTAAGGTCGTACCTGCCTATAAGGGCAACTACACCGAAACCATGACGGCCGCCGTAGCGGCCTTCCGCGCGGGCGAGCAGCCGCACATCGTGCAGGTTTTCGAAGTGGGCACTGCCACCATGATGGCCGCCGAAGGCGCTGTTTACCCTATCTCTGACTTGATGTCCGACGCGGGCGCCGAGTTTGACCAGTCGGTCTATCTGCCTGCCGTGGTATCCTATTACCAGACACCCGATGGCGACTTGTTGTCGATGCCGTTTAACTCCTCCACCCCGGTACTTTGGTATAACAAAGACGCCTTTGCGGCTGCCGGTATCGAAAACCCGCCAACCACATGGGACGAATTGAATTCGGCAGCCCAAGCCCTGCTCGATAGCGGCATGACCTGTGGTTATTCCTTTGGCTGGCAGTCTTGGGTGATGGTCGAAAACTATAGCGCGTGGCACGATCTGCCCATGGGCACCGAAGAAAACGGTTTTGCCGGTATCAACACCCGCTTCACCTTTAATAACGATGCGGTTGCCAACCGTCTGCAATCTATCGCTGACAGTCAGGAAAGCGGTATCTTCAAATATGGCGGCCGTCGGGGTGACAGCCTCTCGATGTTCACTTCGGGTGAATGCGGCATGTGGATGAACTCCTCGGCCTATTATGGCTCGATGGTTTCTCAGGCCGAATTCGAGTTTGGCCAAACTATGCTACCGCTTGATACCGACGTGGCAGATGCTGCACAAAACTCGATCATCGGTGGCGCAACCCTTTGGGTGCTGCGCGGCAAAGACGAGGGTGATTACCCCGGCGTGGCTTCCTTCATGAACTACCTGTCTTCCCCAGAAGTGCAGGCATGGTGGCATCAGGAAACCGGTTATGTGCCGATCACTACTGCGGCGGGTGATCTTTCCGCCGAGCAAGGTTTTTATGATGAAAACCCGGGCACCGACACCGCTATCAAACAGCTTAGCCTAAACACACCAACCGCCAACTCCCGCGGCGTGCGTTTTGGTAACTTCGTTCAGATCCGCGATGTGATCAACGAAGAACTGGAAGCCCTTTGGGCTGGCAATGTTACCGCTCAAGAAGCGCTGGATACAGCGGCCGAGCGCGGTAATGACTTGCTCGCCAAGTTCGAGCGCGCCAACAACTAGGCGTTAAGCAATAGCCCTCCGCCTGCTTGGCGGGGGGCCACTTTTTAAGGGGGGATCATGCTAAAACGCGTTCATTTCGGGCCTTCATTACTGCCGTTTTTGCTGGTTGCACCGCAAATTGCGGTTACCCTGATATTTTTCATGTGGCCCGCAGGCCAAGCCCTTTATCAATCTTTCCTCATTCAGGACGCTTTTGGTTTCAGTACCGAATTTGTCTGGTTCGAAAATTTCCAGCTCCTCTGGGAAGACAGGTATTATAAAGCCTCCTTCCAGCGCACCGCGCTGTTCTCGATATCGGTTGCTGCGTTGGCTATGGGCAGCGCACTGGTGCTTGCCGCCATGGTCGACCGTATCATCAAAGGCGTGATGGCTTACCAGACCATGCTGATCTGGCCCTATGCTGTGGCCCCCGTGGTCGCAGGCGCGCTTTGGGTTTTCATGTTTGACCCTACGCTTGGTATTTTTGCTTACGCTCTCAACACCATCGGCATTGACTGGAACCATAAGCTCGATGGCGGGCAAGCCATGACCTTGGTTGTGATCGCTGCCACTTGGAAGCAGATCGCCTACAACTTCCTGTTTTTCGTCGCTGCCATTCAAAGCATACCGAAATCCCTCATTGAGGCCGCCGCCATTGATGGCGCTGGCCCGCTCCGCCGCTTCTGGACCATCATTTTCCCGCTGATTACGCCAACAACCTTCTTCTTGTTGGTCGTCAACATCGTTTACGCCTTCTTTGATACCTTCGGCGTTATCCACGCCATCACCCAGGGCGGGCCCGCCAAGGCGACCGAAATCCTTGTTTACAAGGTTTATAACGACGGTTTCATCGGGTTGGACCTTGGCGGTTCTGCTGCACAGTCGGTTATCCTGATGGCAATTGTGATTGTGATCACGGTGATCCAGTTCCGCTATATCGAGCGAAAGGTTGAATACTGATGATCGAAAATCGCCCCTTCATAACGGTACTCGCCCATATCACGCTCCTCCTCGGGGTTGCCATCGTGGCCTTCCCGATCTGGATAACCTTTGTTGCCTCCACCCATGAAGCCGTTCGGATGACACAAGTGCCGCTGCCGCTCCTGCCCGGAGACCAGTTTTTTGTGAACCTCAAAACGGTTCTGATTGACGGGGTTGGTGGCTCGGGTGCCACACCTGTCTGGCTGATGATGTTCAACTCCATGATGATGGCGATGATGATCTCGATTGGCAAAATCGCCATTTCGCTGATGTCGGCCTTTGCTATCGTCTATTTCCGCTTTCCCTTCCGCATGGGCTTTTTCTGGATGATCTTTATCACCCTGATGCTGCCGGTCGAAGTTCGAATCCTGCCAACCTTCGAAGTGGTCGCCAACCTCAACATGCTCAACAGCTATTGGGGCATGTCGGTACCTCTGATCGCCTCAGCCACGGCCACGTTTATGTTCCGTCAGGTTTTCCTGACCATCCCCGATGAAATGCTGGAAGCCGCGCGCGTTGATGGCGCTGGCCCGCTGCGCTTCTTCTGGGATATCCTGATCCCGCTCAGCCGCACCAACATTGCCGCACTGTTTGTGATCCTGTTTATTTACGGCTGGAACCAGTACCTGTGGCCGCTGCTGATCACCACCAAATCCGAGTATTTCACCGTGGTAATGGGGATCAAGCAAATGCTGGAAAGCGCCGAGCAATCCCCCGATTGGCACCTGATTATGATGACCGCTCTGCTGGCGATGCTGCCGCCGATCATCGTGGTGCTGAGCATGCAGAAGATGTTTGTCAAAGGCCTGACCGAGACCGAAAAATAAGAGGAGGCCATTATGGCTGGAATTATCCTAAAAGGCATCACAAAAGCCTATGGCAAAACCGCAGTGATCCACGGGATCGACTGGGAGATTAACGACGGTGATTTTGTAGTCATTGTTGGCCCTTCAGGCTGCGGGAAATCAACCCTGCTCCGGATGATCGCGGGGCTCGAGAGCATCACCGAAGGCGATATCTCAATCGGTGGCACGCGGGTGAACGAACTCGAGCCGAGCAAACGCGACATCGCCATGGTGTTCCAGAACTACGCGCTTTATCCGCACATGACAGTCTATAAAAACATGGCTTACGGTCTGAAGCTGATGAAGCTCGACAAAGCCGAGATCGAAAGCCGCGTGCAAAAAGCCGCCAAGATTTTGGAGATCGAAGACTACCTGCACCGGCTCCCGCGCGAGCTTTCAGGTGGCCAGCGCCAGCGGGTGGCCATGGGCCGCGCGATTGTGCGCGAGCCTGCGGTTTTCCTGTTTGACGAGCCGCTTTCAAATCTGGATGCCAAGCTGCGCGTGCAAATGCGCCTGGAAATTAAAAACCTGCAACACGAGCTCGGGATTACCTCGGTTTATGTGACCCATGACCAAGTGGAAGCGATGACACTGGGCGACCAGCTCGCCGTACTCAATGGCGGTTATGTCGAGCAACTCGGGTCCCCGATCGAGATCTACGAACACCCCGCTTCGACCTTTGTGGCCGGCTTTATCGGCTCCCCTTCGATGAACCTGATCGACGGACAAATGGATGGCGAGGGTCAAAGCCTGACCCTGCCCGATGGCTCTGTGATCACGCTGGAAACCCCACGCCAGTCATTGTCCGGCAAGCCAATAACACTTGGTATCCGGCCCGAACATTTTGCGCTCGGGGATGGCCCAAATCCGGTGCCGCTCCATGTGGGCGTTGTTGAGCAACTCGGTGCCGACACGCTAGTGCATGGGCAGCTCGGTGAAACCACAACCCCGATTGTGCTCCGGTTAGAAGGTGTGCAAAACCTGACCTCCGGCGGCCTGGTGCAGCTCCACATTCCTCAGGATGCCCTGCATGTGTTTGACAAAGCGAGTGGAAAGCGGGTGGATTGATTTTGGGTAAATAATGTTTTTGACTTACTTCTTACCTTTGCCCCAAACTGCCCGCCGATGATAGAGTAGAGTGATAGCATAGGCTAGGAATCCTAGGCCAAACAGAAGTAAAAACCAGTTTATAGTGGGCCAAGCCAGCAGGCTTACGCCAGAAAAAAGCAGCCCACCAAGAAAATTGAAAACTGGGACAATTAGCGAAGATTTATTACCAACTTTGAATGCGTTTGCATTTCTTGAAATCACAAGTTCGATATCTTCCGCACGTTGCTCATGTTTGTTCTTACAGGCAATCCCGTGTCCCAAATCAGCCGCGCAATCAGTGCAAAGCCCTTTTGAGCAAGCCTTGCATATCCCAACCGCAGGTTCATTCGAATGGTAAAAACAATTCATAGCCGAGCCTATTATTTTTCATCGACTCAACTTATTGGATTAAAGCGCGTTGTGTAATACCCTACCCATCCACCCGAATACTCGCGTTCTTCGGGTCATAGGGGCTATCCACGGTCACTTCGGCATCCCAAAGCCCGCCCAGCATTTTAACCTGCACTTTCTGGCCTGCCACCGCCAATTCAGGCGGCAGGTAGCCCATTCCGATGCTTTTCTCGAAATGGACCGAGTAACCGCCCGAGGTCAGGCGGCCAACCTTTTTGCCGTCCAGAAACAGCGCCTCGCGACCCCATGGGTCGGCGTCAGCCGGGCCGTCAACCAGCAGGGTGCAGCATTTGGCGCGGATGCCTGTGACCTCCATCGCGGCTTTACCGTGGAAGTCCTTGGAGGGGTCGATAAAACGGGGCAGGTCTGCCTCGGCAGGGGTGGCGTCGCGGCCAAGCTCGGTGCCAAAGGCGCGGTAGGATTTCTCCTGCCGGAGCCAGTTTTGGGCGCGGGCACCCACCAGTTTCAGCCCGTGTTCTTCCCCGGCTTTTTCAATCAGGTCAAACAGGTAGTTTTGCATTTCAATCGGGTGGTGCAACTCCCAGCCGAGCTCGCCCGTATAAGCCACGCGGATGGCGTGGACGGGGCACATGCCAAGCTCGATGTTGCGCGAGGTCAGCCACGGGAAGCGCTTGTTGGAAAGCGCGGTTTCAGGCGAGGGATCATTGATGATATCGCGCAAAAGGTCGCGCGATTTTGGACCGGCAACGGCAAACACACCGTATTGGGTCGTCACATCCTGAATCTCGATATAGCCAAATTCACCGGCTTTGTCCGCTGCGGCTTTTCGCAGGTAATCAGCGTCATACGCTGTCCAAGCCCCGGCGGACACAAGGTAATATTCATCACTTGCTTCACGCACGATGGTGTATTCGGTGCGGGTGGTGCCTGCATCTGTGAGCGCATAGGTCAGGTTGATCCGGCCCACGCTTGGCAGCTTGTTACAGGTGAACCAGTCCAGAAAGGCGGTGGCCCCCGGGCCTTTTACGCGGTGTTTGGTGAAGGCCGAGGCATCTATCATGCCCACGCCTTCACGAATGGCCTTGGCTTCCTCCACGGCGTATTCCCACCAGCCGCCACGGCGGAAAGAGCGGGAATCGTGATCACTGAAGCCTTCGGGCGCAAAGTAATTCGGCCGCTCCCAGCCGTTCACAAAGCCGAACTGCGCACCGCGCGCTTTCATGCGGTCGTAGCTCGGGGTTGTGCGCAGCGGGCGACAAGCTTCGCGCTCCTCATCGGGGTGGTGCAGCACGTAAACATGCTCATAGCACTCTTCATTTTTCCGCGCGGCGTATTCGGTGGTCATCCAGTCGCCGTAGCGCTTGGGGTCAAGCGACGCCATGTCGATCTCGGCTTCACCATCGACCATCATTTGAGCGAGGTAATAGCCGGTGCCGCCAGCCGCGGTAATGCCAAAGCTAAAGCCCTCGGCCAGCCACATATTGCGCAGCCCCGGCGCGGGGCCAACCAGCGGGTTGCCGTCGGGTGTGTAGCAAATCGGGCCGTTGAAATCGTCTTTCAGGCCGGATTCCTCACATGATGGCATCCGGTGGATCATCGCCATATACTGGTCTTCAATCCGCTCCAGATCGAGCGGGAAGAGGTCGGCGCGGAAGCTATCAGGCACGCCGTGTTCAAAACAGGCGGGGGCGTGTTTCTCATAAACACCCAGGATCCAGCCGCCACGCTCTTCGCGCACGTAAGATTGCGCGTCTGCATCGCGGATCACGGGGTGTTCGGGGTTTTCTTTGCGCCATTCCACCAGCGCCGGATCGGCATCCGTCACGATAAACTGGTGCTCCACCGGAATGGCGGGGATTTTGATGCCAAGCAGTTTGGCGGTGCGTTGGGCGTGGTTGCCAGTGGCGGTCACCACATGCTCGGCATGAATTTCGAATTCCTCGTCAGACGCAACCAGATTGCCGCCCTTTTCCACCATCACCGTGCCGCGCACGATCCAGTGGTCACAATCCCACTCATAGCTATCAACCTGCCGCTTGCGAATAATCTCGACACCGCGTTGCCGCGCGCCTTTAGCCATGGCCATGGTCACGTCAGCCGGATTGATATAGCCATCGGATGGATGGTAAAGCGCGCCCTTCAAATCTTCGGTGCGGATCAGCGGCCAGCGCTCCTTGATCTGTTCGGGCGTCAGGAATTCGTATTCGATACCCACGCTGTCAGCCGTGGTCGCATAAAGCCGGTACTCATCCATCCGCTCATCGGTTTGGGCCATGCGCAGGTTGCCGACCACGGAGAAGCCAGCATTGAGGCCGGTTTCAGCTTCCAGTTCCTTGTAAAACTTCACCGAATAGTCGTGAATATGGCTGGTCGCATACCCCATATTAAATAGCGGCAACAGGCCCGCCGCGTGCCAGGTTGAACCCGAGGTCAGCTCGTCCCGCTCCAGCAGCACCACATCTTCCCAACCGGCTTTGGCAAGATGATATGCAATACCGGCGCCCACCGCGCCGCCACCAACAACACAGGCTTTTACATGGGTTTTCATGACGGACTCCCGATTCCATTTTACTTTACGCACAATGCCAGCATACTGCCAAAACAACAAACTGGTGACGACTTATTGACGTGCATTTCCGACAATACAGCGGGAAATAGCGAAGGCGAGGTTTTGTGGAATGGCACATTATATACGCAATTGCTTCTGGCTGATGGTGCCTTCCATTTTACTGTTGTTTATCGCGGCTGACCGACTGCCACCCGCGTTTCAGGCAGAGGTGTTTTGGCATGACATCCCCCGGTTTATCGCTTGGCCGGAAAACCTGTTTCGCGCGGTGGTGTTTGCTCTGCCTGCATTTATGCCGCTCAGCATCAAAACCACACGGCAGCGTCGCGGATTGGCGTTGTATCTCTTTGGTACGGGCGTTTATTTCGCTTCCTGGCTGGCCTTGATCATCGCACCGCAAAGCTGGTGGAGCCTGAGCGCAGCGGGTTTTCTTGCCCCGGCCTATACACCGCTGATTTGGCTTTCTGGTATCGGCTTAATCGGCGAGCGCCTTTTCGCATCGCGCATCGGTTTTAGACCATGGATGTTCTTTGCACTGACTGTTGTGTTTTTGGGATTTCATATCGCACATACCGCGCTGGTTTTTGGTCGTTTATCGTAACCAAGCTTGCCAGATGGCACACCGTTAGGCATAGTCGATGTCAGATTTCAACAGGAGGTAAAGATGAAGCTCAATTCTATTTTAGCCGGCGCAATGGCGCTGGGATTTGCGACAGGCGCTATGGCAGAAGCCCTGCCCGACCTAGGCGGTCAAACCGTCGTTGTGGTCACTGAAAACGCATACCCTCCGCTGCAGTTTGTGGACCCTGCCTCGGGCGAAGCCATTGGCTGGGAGTATGACGCGATGGCCGAGATTGCCAAGCGCCTGAATATCACAGTTGAATACCAAAACATCAGCTGGGATGCGATGATCCCTGCGGTTTCCGACGGCCAGTATGACATGGGCATGACCGGTATCACCATCCGTGACGACCGCAAGGAAAAGGTCGACTTCTCGGATGCCTATATGCGCTCTGAAATGGTCATGCTGGTGGCCGGTGATGAATCCCGCTTTAGCGATGCCGCCGGTTTTGCGGCTGACCCCGATCTGCTCATGGCGGCCCAGCCAGGCACCACACCCTTTTATGTTGGGGTTTACGATGTGCTTGACGGCGACGAAGCCAACCCGCGCATTAAACTTTTTGAAACCTTTGGCGCGACCGTGCAGGCTTTGAAGGCGGGTGATGTAGACCTCGTGCTCACCGATGGCACTGCGGGCAACGGCTATGTGGAAGCCTCGGATGGCGGGCTCAAAATTGTCGGCGAAGCGCTGGGCACCGAGGATTTCGGATTCATCTTTCCGATCGGCTCCGAGCTTGTCACCCCGATGAACGCCGCCATCGCCGCCATGCGCGCCGATGGAACGCTAGACGCGCTCAACACCAAATGGTTCCTTGACTACAAGTTTGGTGAATAACAAATAATGCGTCGGGCTTTACGGCCCGGCGCGACTTCCCCCAAAGGGGCCAATAATGCACCCGAAACAAGAAAATGACTTCCCGTATTGGCTGTTGGTTGCGGTTACAATCGGGGCTTATCTCGCGTACCGCGTGGCAACCGATGAGCTTTATACTCAGGTTATTACGATCGTTTCCAAAGGGGTTTGGGTTACGGTTTTTGTAACGCTTGTTGCTTTTTCTTTCGCCTCCCTGTGGGGGTTGGTGCTCGCCGTCGGCTCCCTGTCGCGCTTCATTGTTTTGCGGCAGCTCGCACGGTTTTATATCGAGATCATCCGCGGCATCCCGATTCTTGTATTGCTATTTTACATTGCCTTTGTTGGCGCGCCCGCACTGGTTGTCGCGATAAACTGGGTGATCGAACCGCTTGGGTTTGAGCCGATGCGCACCCGCGATCTTTCTCTGATGTGGCGGGCTGTTCTGGCGCTCACTATCGGCTATTCGGCCTTTATCGCCGAGGTATTCCGGGCTGGTATCCAATCGGTTGAACTGGGCCAGATCGAGGCGGCCAAAGCTCTGGGCCTGAACAGCTGGCAGCGCTTTCGCCATATCATTTTTCCGCAGGCCATTCGAACCATCTTACCGCCGCTTGGAAATGACTTTATAGCGCTGATCAAAGACAGTTCGCTTGTTTCGGTATTGGGTGTGGCTGATATAACCCAGCTTGGCAAAATCTATGCCGCCGGCTCGTTCCGGTTTTTCGAAACCTATAATATTGTGGCGTATGTCTATCTGATGATGACGGTCACGCTTTCGCTCGGCCTGCGCAGGCTGGAGCGGAAAATGCGTGCCGAGCCTTTGGGCTAGGCACATTTTTTTGGAAAAATTAGCCGCCCGTTAAAGGCGCGCGCTTGTTGCAATGTTACGGACGACCAAAATCGCCGGAGTTTACTGTGCCGTCACCATTGCGGTCGAGCAGCTCAAACCAGGCACCGGACTGGCCAACAAATTCGGCTTGCGATACTTCGCCGTTGCCATCAACATCGTTGAACTCAAGGGTCATTCCAACAGATGGTTTTACGCGGTTGGCGTTATTTCCATGGCCTTTTCCGCCCTGCGCCTCGTTGGCCCGATCCGCCGCACGGGCTTCGTCAAAAGAGACATATTCCTCAGCGGTAATTACGCCATCGCCATTTTCGTCAAAAGTTACAAATACGTTTTCACGTTTTTCTGTAATTTCAGGCAATGTGACCATTCCGTCCTGGTTTTCGTCCCAGCTTTGGAAGAAACCGGCACCGGGGGTTCCGGCAGCAAATACAGATGTTGCTACAAAGGTGGCGAGGGTTGTCGAAATCAGAAGGGTTTTCATTGGGTGGCCCCATTATATTATTAGTTGCTCACTTACAGTATCGTGAATATGGAAATGGCTTCCAACTATTCAAGAGCGCCACCAAGGACTCGAAGAACAATGTTTGTGAATAGCCAAGGCGATGCGCGGAATTCCGCCTCAAAAGAGTGGATTTATTCTTTGGATCATCCTAGCATACGCTCCTAAAACGGGAGATAGCACTTTGAATACCACGGAAGGAATTTTGCGGACTGGCGAGTTGCTCAACAACACTTATGTGATTGAAAAGCTCATTGGGTCCGGCGGCACGGGTGAAGTTTATCTGGCTAAAAACATCGTTTCCGGCCGGGAATTCGCGATCAAAATCCTGAAGCAGGAGTTCTCCCAGAACGAATCGTTCATCAACCTGATGCGCCGTGAGGCCGATGTTTTACACAACGTGATCGACGATGCGGTAGTGCGCTATAACGAACTCCTGAAATCGGACCTCCATGGCGGATTTGTGTTTTTGGTGATGGAGTTCATCAAGGGCCAACAACTTGCGGAAATTATGCAGCAACAAGGGTCGATTGATGAAAATTCGCTGCTGCAAATCGCCCACCGTATGGGGCAAGGCCTGAAAGCGGCTCATGCCCAAAATGCGTTTCACCGCGATATTTCGCCTGACAATGTCATTCTCCCTGGCGGTGACCCGGCCAAAGCCAAGTTGATCGATTTTGGCATCGCCCGCGATATTTCTGAAAATGCCCAAACCGTGGTTGGCGGTGGCTTTGCCGGTAAATACCAATATGCCTCCCCCGAACAGCTTAACGGCGAGGTGGACGCGCGCTCCGATCTTTATAGCCTCGGTGTGACTCTGCTGAACGCTTATCGGGGAAAGTCCAGCAATGTTGGCTCCTCTTTGATGGAGATTGTGCAGACAAAATCTCAACGACCCGACACAAGAGATGTGCCGGGTCGTCTCGGCGCCCTCATTGCCCGCTTGGTTGAGCCGCGCCCTGAAGATCGCTTCCAAAGCGCCGCAGAAATGTTGCAATGGCTTGACGGTGAAACAGCGGCACCGGCTGAACCGGCTCCCATGTCAACCGAGCAACCTATTATTGCCCCTTCCCGCCCCGTTTCCAGCTTTCAGGCTTTGCCCGATGAGCCGGGGAACGGTGGTGGTGGTATGGGTAAGATATTGATTATACTCGTTATAGCAGCGCTAGGCGGAGCCGGATGGTTCTTTGGCCTCGGCCCCGGGAACGAAATTTTATTTCCCGCCAAATACGAGCGCGAATCCCCTTATGAAATCACGGCCCGGCACGATAAAGGCACAAGCGTTATCACGATGGCCGGCCATGTTCGCGGCCCCGAGGAGGGCAATGCACTCGTAGCCGACCTCCAGCTTGGCTTTAGCGAATATACGATAAATCCTGCATTCGAATTTGCCAGTGGCGAGCCGAATGACCGCTGGGAGCAAATTCTGGCCTCGTTGGTCAAAGAAACCAAACCGCTGGATTCCTGGAAGATCGAAATGATTGACGAGCAGGTGACCTTAACGGGAGAAGCTGCAACCGAAGCCGCAGCAGAAGCCGTGCGAAACAGCTTTAACGCAACCGCTCAACTGATCGACGTTACCGCTACTGTTGACGTTGCGGTTGCGCAAAAACCACCTTTATTGCTTTCCCCTCTCAATGAACTGATCAAAACCTATGAAACCTGTGGCCCGCTCCGGATATCGGGCGGCGATGGTATTCAACTGGGCGCGGACGAGCGGATCACGGTTTCGGGCGTTGTCGCCCGTGAAAGTGATGTCGAAGTTTTCGATCTGGTACTTGGTGAACAGGCCGAAGGGCGAGAGATTGACTATAACCTCGCCGTGCTCAATGAGCCGGTTTGCGAGGTTGAGGCTCTTTTGCCAACACCTGAAAACAACGGCATTCAAATCGAGTATTCCTATGGCCAGAAAGAGGCCGAAGTTGGCGCCTCACCTTACCACGAGGGAGAAAACCCCGTAGTGGACGCAGTCCTCCCTGAAGCGCACGGGGGATTCCTCTATAGTTTTTATGTCGATGCTGGAGGCCAGGTCTTTCACTTGCTTCCGCATCAGTCCCGCCAAGCCCATACCCTCCCAAGTATTGGCGAAGTCGTTGACGGAGTACGCAAGATCCGGCTGACCTTTCCGGTTGCCGAAGCATCGACCGAACAGCTAGGATTTCGGGTAGTTGAGCCTTTTGGCACCAACATGGTGGTGGTAATCCTGAGTTCCATACCGCTTTTTGACGGCCTTCGTCCAAGAGCGGAATCGATTGACGCACTTAAGGATGTACTTGCTGAAAAAGCCGAAATTCTCGCCGCCAGCGGGACCATGGTTGTTAGCCGTTATCTTTTAACGGAGCCGTGAGAAACCCATATTATGGGTATTGATAGTAGTTTGCCGATTTGCGGCAATTGATTTTTTTGGCTATATTGGCCCTAGATATTGTGAATAAAACAGGAGTAGATAAATGACTTTTCGGAAATTTGGAGCGGTTTTGGCAGTCGCCGCGCTGGTGAGCCCGGTAGCATTGTCAGCACAAACGCTCACCGCAGACGAAATTTTGGCGCTTTTGCAGGCCCAGCGGGAACAATTGAACGAGGGTCTGGGGGCGACACGAACCCTTGAGTTTGTTACTGAATCAACCCCGGAATCAGGGGGTGCCGGGTTGTCTCTGGTGACGGAAGCGCCCGGTGAAGCGGTTGCCGCCAATACCGATGGTGCCGCAATTCCAGAAGAGATGGTGATTGACCTTACAATCTTTTTCGAATTCGATTCAGCCCTGCTAAAAGCCGAATCCAAAGGACAGGTTGACGCGCTTTGTAGCGCAATTGAAGCCAGCGAAGCGGCCAGCGCCGCTGTTGTGGCAGAAAGCGCAGAGGCCCAGCTCGCTGATCCGAGCACATACCAAATTATTGGCCACACAGATGCTTCGGGCTCGGTGCAGTATAACCTCTCCCTCAGCCAAGCCCGCGCAGACGAAGTTGTCCGCTATATGGTGCGCGAATGCGGCATAGACGGGTCTATTCTGCAAGCCGTTGGTATGGGTGAAGCCCGATTGAAAGACGCGGGCAATCCACGAGCGGACTCGAACCGGCGCGTTGAGATTCAAATCGTATTATAGTGGATGCTGTATAGGTATCGGCCCGTGGGCTCGCTGCCGTGATCGCTTATACGTAATTGCCGGGCTGGTGCCCGGCAACTTAACGGCCCTGTTGTTTCGCGAATGATTTCAACATAGTTGGCAAAAACTGGGGATCACGGTCTGGCTGAAAACTAATTAGCAATCTTCGCCAACCAGTGTAGCCGTACCATTTACGATTGTTGCGGTGCAGTCAAAAGTGTCACCGTTTTCGCCACTACCGCCACTACCGCCACCAACGGCAACCAGAACTCCGTCAGCAACGGTTGAACTGGCGTTGTTGAGGCCAATTTGGATTGTCGCCGCCACCGCAATAGCAATTCCAACAATCGCGGCGGTCAAGACCACCCAATCTACAGTTACCGCGCCTTCTTCGTCACGCGTAAATCTAACAATATTAAACATTTACTTTCCTCAACTTCTTCAACTTGGCTACTTTGTCTAGGTTATGACTAAATTGTGATCTTGTTCAAAATGTGTTCAAATCGGGGTTTTTTCGGAGTGTCATTTCATGATTGAGGCGGGCTTTGCTTGCAGCTTCCAGCAACCTGACGGAAGTAATGGAATAGTCGCAACCTTCGCGCAGTTCCCTTATGTCTGGCAAAGAATACCGCAGCTGAAATAAATAGTGGTTTTTGCCGACTAAGCCATCGTTTGCAAAAAGGCGGCGCGACTGCTGGCGTCGTCAATATGGTTTGCCAAAGAGGTGCAAAGTTCTTCGCGTGTCGCGCAGGTCTTTGCGGTTTTTTTGATCAGTATCTTCGCAATCGGGCCGATATGGGGCGTTAACTCGCGGGTCAAAGCTTCGAGCAAGTCATCGCTCAGCATTGGTCCGGCTCCGGTCGTTGCAGCCCCGGTTTGACCAAGATGAGCCTGCACGGCGGCTTTGAAAGCTTCGCGGTGTTCGGGCCCGATCTCGGCGGCGAGCTGGTTAATCAGCTGTCCGGTATCTGTAGTAGCGCCAGAAACCCGCTTCACCAGCACCTTGGCAATCGGGCCAATCTGGGTGGTGAGCAGTTCCTCTATCCGCGCCAGTGCCGATTTGGGCATCTGTGCTGCCATTGTTTGGCTCAACGCCGCTGCCGGTTGTTGGTTGGAAGTCATAACAATCGTGCGGTCAGTGTCATTCATAGCGGCACTATCGACATTTCTGAGAGCTTCGTGAATGCCATTGGCAAACGCCCGGGCATCCGGCGTGCGCTGCTGTGGATCGGCCATCAATGTTTGCGCCGACAGGGCGTAAAGCGCTTCCGGTAAGCCGGGAGCGAGCTCGCGGAGGTTTAGGACCTGACCTGACAGGACTTTTTGGGTCAATTCCCCCAAAGAGCCGGATTCAAAAGGCTTCCGACTGGTCAGAAGCTCAAACATAATCACACCGGCACCAAAAATATCAGCCCGATGGCCAGCGGTTTCACCCATAAACTGCTCGGGTGACATATAGTCAGGCGTGCCGATCATGCCGCCATGTGTAGCACCCAGTGCTTCCACCTTGGCAACCCCAAAATCGGCAAGTTTAACCCGCCCATCCGGCAATAACAGTGCGTTGGCGGGCTTAACGTCGCGGTGGACAATGCCTGCTGCATGAATCGCATCCAGCCCTGCCAGCATTTGGGTCATGATTGAGCCAAATTCCTGCAAGTTCGGCAATGGTCGCCGCGCGATCCGGTCCTCGATGGTTTCCGATTCGATGAATTCCATCACCAGATAGGGCTGCTCATCTTGCTCGAGATAGTCAAATATCGTGACCAGATTGCCGTGCAAAACCCGCCCCGCCGCTTTGGCTTCACGCGCAAAGCGCTCTAGCCATGAAGCGCGTTCATCTGTGCCCATCAGGTGTGTGTGTAGTGTTTTAATGGCCACAACCCGGTCAATATCCGGGTCATGGCCTTTATAGACAACTCCCATCGCACCTTGGCCAAGCACAGAATCGATTTGGTATTTGCCAACGGTTTTTGGGGTCTCGGGGGTCATTAATCATCCAGCAGTTTCATAGCGCTGTTTAACGAACGCCGCATCCGATTGAAAGACTCGGAAAGCGAAGAAATTTCATCTTTTCCCTTTTTCACATATTCGTCTGCCGAGAAATCACCCATGCTCACTTGCTCAGATATTTGAGACATTACCGTCACAGGTTTCAAAACAATGCGGGACAGCATTATGTTCACCAAAATAATGACCACAGCAAAAGCCACAACAATGGCCGCCAGAATTACGATCACCAGATCAAGGGCACGCTTGTCAGCCAATGTCATCGGTGCCGAGATAATTTGCGCGCCGATGGTTTCACCCAATTGCCAGCCAAATCCGTTTTCGGGGCCGTAAAGATCAAGCATGGCCGCGGGGGCTATGTCGGGGTCCGAGTGACAGCGGAGGCAGCCCTCGTTGGTAATCTTGAACGGAAAGGCCACTACATAAGAGCGCCCGGAATCGGTTTCACGGATGCTTACAACGCGGTCAAGGCTCTGATCGGCGCGGAGCTGGTCGATCAAAGCCGCTTCCCAGTCATTCGCAAGATCGTCGGGATTGGTTGGGTTGAGCGCGGCTTCTTTGTAGCTATAATCCGAAAAGCTTTCCTGAAAACGGGCAAAAACAGTTTGTGCCGAAAAGGACGGAACCGAGTGCGGGATAAACAGAATATCGTTGTCGTCCGCTAAAAGCGGCGTAATACCGGTTGAGGTATAATGCCGAACCGCAAGCGCATTCCCCCGAATAATCGCGATCTCGTTTTCGATCTCGTGAAGTGCGTTTTCCTGCGCTGCCCGATAACTGAGGAACGATGCCGCCCCGAGCCCGATAATGCAGGCCGTAACCAATACAAGGTTAAACTTAGTCCGTAATTTCATAACCGATTCCTTTTTCCCCTAGGCACATTGTTAAATAAATGTATTACTGTCGTCTATCTTACGCCCATATAAACCGCATTATCATACTAAGCCTTTGGCGCTAATTAAAATAGGTATTACCGATGTTTAGATATTTTGCTGTAATTTTACTGACAGTTTACTTGCCATTTTCGGTAAGTGCGCAAACCAGAACTTTTAACGACGTATCCATTGTGGCGCTGATCGTGACCTCCGGCGGCGAAACGCCGGTTTCGGCCAGCGTCACAAAAACGCTCGAATCACTCGACGCGCAAACCTTGACGGCAAACGCGCCGAACGCCTCGGAAATGCGCTCGATCCTAAAGCGCTTTACGTCAGCCGCCATAGATACAGATATAGCAATTGTCTATTTTGACGGGGCCGTTCTTAAAATTGGAGACCGCGAATTTGTAGCGCCGGGTGGCATTCAGTTACGCAGGCCATCTGATCTTCTTACACGGGCTATTCCGCTTTCAGCACTGGCGCGCGCCACAGCGCTGGCCAACAATGGTGGGGTGGTGCTAGCGCATTCAACCGGTCAGAGTATCGACCTCATTGAGGGCGTAACCCTTGTTGAAACCGCCCCGCGCCCGCGCACCGGTACAAGCCCAATCCTATTCGCCAACGAAAATGCGGCGGTGAGCCTCGCCAGTGGTCTGGAAACTATGGCAAATACCGATGGCGATATTGACCTGACCGAGGCCCTTCAGGGCCTCTCGGCGATTGAGGGAATCAGTATTTCGGCGCTTCCTTCCCGGCCTGCTATGCTCCGCCAGCCCCCCCCGCTTGCGCCGGAAGTTACGGCCGCCACAACCAACCCTGTTTTGGAGGCAACACCTGAAGAACCTGCAACCGAAGGGTTGGAGCTACCTCAGGTTGGCAGCGACCCTGAGGACGTGACGCCGCTCGCCGAAACAGATTCTGCAACTGAAGAAACGATAGCGGAAGAACCCGCCGAGACGCCCGTTTCCGACCCGGTTCCAGAAACGGAAGCATTACCCGTAGCCGAAAATACAGCCCCCCAAAGCGACCAGGTTAACGATACGGCAGCCGCTGAAGAGTCAGAGCTTTCGATCGATGTGTTGCGTGCCATGCAAGGCGCGTTAACGCGCACAAACAAACGCACGCTCCAGCGTAATCTGAGGAACCTCGGGTTTTATCGTGGCTTGATCGACGGCATTTTCGGCCGACAAACAGAACGTGCAATCTCGGCTTATCAGGACTCTATCGGGGCTACCGTTACCGGCGTATTAACACCTGCGCAGCTAGAAGCGTTGAGCGAATAAATTGCCAAAAAAGCCTTAAAGGGATAAGATAGGCGAAGTGACTCGCCTGTCATGCCAATTCAGGGACCGACATTTTATGATAAGATTCTTGGTCATTTTAGCCTTATCAATCACGCTGCCCTTTGGGGCGTGGGCCGGCGAAAGAATCGCACTTCTGATTGGCAATTCGGACTATCAGCAAAATAACCTTGACCTGCCCAACCCCGCCAACGATGCCGCCGCCCTAGGTGAAAAACTCGAAACCCTCGGTTTTCAGGTGATCAAGGCTATCGATGTAGATCACACACAGATGACAGCGGCACTTACCGATTTTTCGGAAGCGGCCAAGGGGGCCGAAATGGCTGTGTTTTTCTTTGCGGGCCATGGCGTTCAGGTGAGCGGCGAAAACTATCTGGTTTCGACCGGGTTTGACGAATTCAGCGCTGCGGGTCTTGGCAACTCTGCCATAAGTATGACCGATGTTCGCAATGCATTTGAGACAGCTAGTGCTGACGTAGGAATCGTCATTCTAGACGCTTGCCGCAACAATCCGTTTGTTGAAACAGGCCAGGCCCCGCCGGGGCTGGCGCGCTCCACCGGCGGGGCTGGCTTATTGATCGCCTATGCAACCGATCCCGGCAATGTGGCTTTTGACGGCACCGGAGAAAACAGCGTTTTCACCAACGCTATTATAGACAATATCGATGCAAAAGGCGTTGAGGCCCGGATCATGTTTGGCCGCGTGCGCCAGCAGGTAATTCTTGATACACGCGGACAGCAGATCCCATGGGTTGAAGAGGCGGTTCTGGGCGAGCATTACTTTGCTGGCAGGCAAGGCGTTGTGAATGTCGGAAACGCCTATTCACGCGAGCTATCGCTATGGCGCGAAATTTCCGCGACAACCGATATCGCTGCCTTTGAAGGGTATATCGCTGAATTCCCCGATGGGGTGTTTACCACATTTGCGAGTGATCGGATTAAAATGATTGAGCGGGCGCGAGCCGCAGGTGCACCATCGGGGCAGACAAGCACCGAGCTTTTGCAGGGCGAACCTCCCGACCGTATCGAAAACGCGTTGGCGGTGCTTGGTTTTTTGCAGGCAACGCGTGACCTGTCGGGCGCCTCGCTTCAGCGCCTCGCAAGCGCATTTGATCTTTATCGCGTGCAACTACCCAACCCCGATGAGGCCAGCGCCGAGCGGCTTTACCAAGATGCAGCGCGTATGACCATATTTCTTGGTGCAACCACGGCGCAGCAACTTCGCACCGATATTGTATCGCTATCCAGTATAGACCGGACCCTGAAAATTGCGCGGGATGCCATCCGGGAAATTGAAGAAATTGCCAAAACCAATCCGGATGCGCTCCCGATCCTGGTTGAATCCCGCCGCGATGTAACCGCAATCGAGGCTTCGCTTGATCAAGTTTTGGGACGGCTCGATGAAAGCCGGATTTATTATCAGTCTCTCATTGATCAGGCACAGCAGTTCTTCCCTGAGAGTTTCACCCCTGAAGCAACCGAACAGGTATTGCCCCCAGCCGGGATGAGCCGCCTCGAGCAGCGCCTCGCAGATGATGCAGCATTATTTATTAAACACGTTCAGAGTTATACACCGGAAACAGAAGGAACCTATGCATGGCTGACCGACTTTTTGCCAACAAACTAGTAGCCGCAGGATTAAGCGCATCACTCGTGATTAGCGGGTGCGTTCCTGTCATTACGCCCGGCATTCCGACAGTTACGGTAACCCGAACCGGCCTCACCCCCGAAGAAGAAGAGCTGCGGAGCCGTTCACAAGCTTTGCAAAAAACCATTATCGAAGGGGCCTCGCTGGGCGCCGCTGCCGGTGCCGCACTCAGCCTGGCCAACGGTGGCGACAATTTCTGGCGCAATGTCGCGATTGGTGCCGCTGTTGGTGGTTTGGCAGGGACCTATGTCGCGAGCTTGCAGCGCAACTTCGCCTCTCGCGAAGATCAGCTGAAACAGGCAATTTCGGATGTTCGCGCAACGAATGCGGAAACAAATGCAACCCTACAAGTTATGCGCACTGTTCAGGCGCGTGACCTTGCCGAGCTGAACGAACTTCGCACAGCTCTCGCCGCAGGTAGAACCGATGCCGCTTCTCTCGAAGCCCGCCTCAGCGTGGCGCGCGCAAATCTGGCAGATATGAACGGTGCCATTGAAGGCGCTCAAAACCGCGCCGGTGAATTTACGCAAGCACGGGATACCATGGCCAGCGAAGGTGAAACAGCCGAAATGGATGGCGAGCTTGCCCTACTTCAAGACCGCATTCAGCAAATGCGGGCTGTTGCCTCTGAACTATCGCAAAACGTCTAGGAGACCAGAAAATGAAAAGATTATTACTTCTTGGCACAGCCATTTTCGCGTTCAGCGGCTGTGAAGTTTCGGAAGATCCGGCAGATGGCGGATTCATTTCGGGTGTGGTTGGCGTAGCTGGCGGCGGTTATCAGCGCCGGATCGACGCATTGGAAGCCACACTGGCAGCGGATCAGGCACGCGCCAATTCGCTAGCGTCGGAGCAGCTTCGCCTTCAGGCCCAGTCCGCCAGTATTTCTGCACAAATCAGGAACCAGACCGCTCAGCTTGCCGCACTGAAAAAGGTTGTAAATGACCGGGTTGCATTGCTTGAAGCGACCGGAACCACCGTTGGCAGCGGTATGGCTGTGCGTGTGCGGGCCACCGCCAATGCAGCGCCGAGCGGGCGGACCGATGCGGAGCGTTTGGCCTCGCTACGTGCCGCCATCGCAAATGCGCGGGCGCTCTCCGCAGACCTCAGCCAACTCTCATGACCTTAAAGCGGCCACAGAATCCAATGCCGGGCTTTGTGGCTGCTGCTTTGCAAAACCAAGGGTTGGAAGAGGCTTATGCCAGCCGCCCGCCTTTCCAGCGCAATGATTATCTAGGTTGGATAGCGCGCGCCAAGCGACCGGAAACCCGGGAAAAACGCCTAAATCAGATGATAGACGAGCTTAATGCGGGGAATACTTACATGGGTATGGGCTGGAATAAACGCTAACTCTTGAGGCGCAGGTTTTTCGGATCGTAGAGCGGGGCCTGAACACGCGCAATCGGATGGCGAACCCCAAAAACCTCGATTGCAAACTCTGTCTTGTCCGCCAATGTTGAGGGCAGATAGCCAAAACAAATACTCTTTCCAACCGAATAGCCAAAACCCGCACTTGTAACGAGCGAAACCCGTTGGCCTTCGCAAAACAGGCTCTCGCCACCGGTTAACGGCAGGTTTTCGCGGGTCGCAAAGCAGCACAGGCTCTGGGAAACCCCGTCTTCCTTTTGTGTCTTCAGTTTTTCACGCCCGATAAAATTCCCTCCGGTTTTCAGATGAACCCTAAACCCGAGTCCGGCTTCGATCGGGGTGTAATCGGGCGTTATGTCAGCGCTCCAGTAGAGGTATCCCTTTTCCATACGCAGGCTATCAATCGCGCGGTAGCCGATATCTTTGATACCGGAAGGTTCTCCGGCAGAGATCAAAGCATCATACACGTGCAGGGCAAATTCGGTTGGTATGTGCAGTTCCCAGCCTAGCTCCCCCACATAGCCGATACGGATGGCCCTTACAGGAGCGGCGCCTAGCGTAATGTCGCGGGCGGTGGCGAAAGGGAAAGCCTCGTTGGAGATATCCTCTTCGCAAATCTGCGCAAGCACTTCGCGTGACTTTGGGCCACAAATATTAATAACTGCACGGGCAGAGGTAACCTCGATCAACATTGCGTCATCCGGCAGGTGCTGCCTTATCCAGTCACTATCATGCACGCCAAAGCCTGCGCCGGTGACGATATAGAAATGGTTTTTCGCTAGTCGTGTAATGGTAACGTCCGCCTCAATCCCACCAAGCTCATTGCAAAGCTGCGTATAGATCACTGTGCCGATGGGTTTGTCCATGTTTGAAACGGAAAGCCGCTGGATGGCGGCGAGCGCACCCAAACCAACCAGCTCGAATTTTGCAAAACTCGACTGGTCAATTAACACGACACCTTCCCGCACCGCCCGATGCTCTTGGGCGACGAACGTCTTCCAACCCGGCTCTAGAAAATCAAGCTGATCGACGGGATCCACCCCCTCAGGCGCAAACCAAAGCGGCCGTTCCCACCCGTTTTTGCTGCCCATCACCGCGCCTTTTTCCTTTAGCCGCGCGTGTAGCGGCGAAAGGCGCAGGTTGCGCACAGCCTCGGCCTCAGCCCCCGGGTAGCGCATTTTGTAATGGTGGGCGTAATGCTCGACGGCGCGCGGATACATATAGGCGCGTGCGCCGTGATGAGGCCCGAAGCGGCGGTTATCCAGCGGCCATAGGTCAAGCGAGGGGCGGCCTTCCAGCAGCCACTCGGCGATCATCTCACCGGCACCACCACCCGCAGCGATCCCGTATAGGAAGCCCGTGGCGAGCATCAGGTTTTGCAGGCCAGGCACGGGGCCAAGCACAAAATCACCATCGGTCGAATAGGGAATCGGCCCGTTGATAACCGTTCGGATACCGACTTCATTGACGATTGGCGTAACCTTGGCGGCATTGACCGCCAGCGGCTCGAAGCGCTCAAGGTTCTCCGGCAAAAGCTGGCGAACAAAGCCGCCGGGGATACCGTCATCCCCGAAAGGTTGCGTATTATCCTCATATCCGCCAATCACCAGCCGCCCGCCCGCGTCGGGTTTGTAGTAAACCAGCCTATCAGGGTCTCGCAATGTTGGCAGGCCTGCTCGGAAATCGGGGATTGGTTCGGTAACGATATACTGGTGCTCAACCGCACAAGCCGGAATTTTGAGGCCCAGCTTGGCCCCCAATTCACGGCTCCACATGCCGGTGGCGAGGGTGACGGTTTCGGCTTCCCAAGAGCCTTTATTGGTGAGCACCTTCGTTACCCGCCCGTTTGCCACTTCAAAATCCTGCACCTCCACGCCTTGCTCTATCCGCACACCCAGCTTGCGGGCGGCGGCGGCAATAGCTTGGCAGAGCGAGGCTGGGTCCACATGGCCGTCAGACGGAATAAAAGCCGCGCCTTCAAGGCCTTCGGTAGAAATGTAAGGAAACAGCGCCTTGGCTTCATCTGGCGAGATCACATTCATTTCCAAGCCGAAGCTTCGTGCCATCGTCGCCAGCCGCTTGGCTTCAAGCATCCGGTCTTTTGATGCAGCCAGCCGCAGGCTGCCCACCTTTTTCCAGTCAAAATTCAGACCGATTTCGGCTTCCAACCGGTCATACATTTCAACGGATTTTTGCAGCATGCGCGTGGTGTTCCGTGAGCTTCGTAGCTGCCCAACCAGCCCCGCAGCATGCCATGTTGCCCCCTCGGTGAGCGCGGCTTTTTCAAGCAGCACCACATCTTTCTCTCCCATGCGCGCCAGATGATAGGCAATCGAGCAGCCAATTATACCGCCCCCGATAATCAGGTGTTTCGCGGCATTTATCCGCATTCAGCTCTCTTTCACACTCAATGAAATTTCGTATTTATCCAGCATGGCACAGATCGCCGCGTCGGGTTCGGCATCCGTGACAAGGATGTCGATATCTTCAGGAGTCTGCATGGCAATCGGGGCGCGCAATCCGAATTTTGAGCTATCGGCAACTACGATGCTCACTTGCGCCCGCCGGATGGCCTCGCAGGAGATATCGGCCTCCTGAATATCGTGCAGCATAAATCCGGCTTTGGCACTGATCGCGCCCACCGACATAATCGCGTATTGCACGTTAAACCGCTTGATAAAGTTGATCGCGTCTTGCCCGAAGGCCCCGCCATCATGGCTGCGCAGTTCTCCACCCGCCAGAAATACACGGTTGTTATTGCGTGCGGTCAGCATATGCGCCACGGCAATGGAATTGGTCACAACATAAAGATCGGTATGGTTTTGCAGCGCTTGCGCCACATAAGCCGTGCTGGAGCCAATATCCATAAATAGCGAATTACCGTTTTCGATCATATCCGCCACGCGCGCGGCGAGTTGCTTCTTGGCTTCGGCGTTTTTGTCCATTCTGGACTGGAAAGGCGGCTCAACCACCGAAACAAGCCCAACAAGGGAAACGCCCCCATGAACTTTTTTTACAAGAGCGCTGGCTTCCAATGATTTGATATTGCGCCGGATTGTTTCATCAGAAACCGCAAGACGGGCTGCCAAAAAACCGATCCGGCAGGAGCCGCCAGCCAACCGAATTTCGCGCAAGATCTCCTGCTCCCGCTGATTTGTGATTGCACTTTGCTTTGCCATTACACGCTCCCAATCACTACTTTTCCACATTTTCCCACATTGAACAACATTATTCGCCAATTTGCTTGACTTTACGCCAAGCCAAACGCACGCTTTCCCATATCGACGGGATCGTCTCGTCACTTAATAACACGAGAAGGAACCAAAAATGCGGAACATATCGAAGATTTCATTTGCGGGGGCCGTCGCGGGTCTCATGTTGGGCGGTGCGGCGATTGCCGATGTGGAGTCGCAAGATCCGATCAAGCTGACCCTGCATGACTGGTCGGGCCAGTTGATCAATACCCAGATCATGGGTGCCGTGCTGGAGGAGGCCGGCTATAATGTTGAATATGTGCAAGCGGATTATATCGCACAGTTTGCGGGCCTGAAAACCGGTGACCTGAGCTTGGCGATGGAGATCTGGGCCACCACCGGCCAAGAGGCGCTGGATGAGGCCGTAGCTTCGGGCAATGTTGTAAATGTGGGCGAAACAGGCCTACAGGCGATCGAGGAATGGTGGTATCCGCTCTATATGAAAGAGCGCTGCCCCGGCCTACCGGACTGGCAGGCGCTTAAGGCGTGCTCGGCTGAGTTTGCCACCGCCGAAACCGCGCCTTTGGGCCGCTATGTAGGCGGGCCGGTTACTTGGGGCGGGTTTGACGAAGAGCGCGTTGCCGCCCTCGACCTTGGTTTCGAGGTGGTGCACGCGGGCACCGATGCCGCCCTGTTTGCCGAACTTGAATCGGCTTACCAGCGTGAAGCACCGGTCATTTTGTGGGTTTATGTGCCCCATTGGGCGCCCGCTAAATTTGACGGTGAATTTGTTGAATTCCCTCCTTATTCGGCTGAATGCTACACCGACGCGTCAGTGGGTGTGAACCCTAATGCGACCCATGATTGCGGCAAACCCCGTGGGCCGATTTGGAAAGCCGCTTGGGCGGGCTTGGCTGACAAATGGCCGGGCGCAAATGCGATTATCGAAGCTTATACCCTCAATAACGCCGAGATGAGCGCCATGGTTGGCGCGGTTGATCTCGACGGGGAAAGCATCGAAGATGTGGTTGATCAATGGATGGACGATAACGAGGACCGCTGGTCGGCGTGGATCGCCCAATAAAATCTGTCGCCCTCCGATATTGGGGGGCGCGCCCTTTTCAAGGCCAATAAAATGACCGCAAAACTCGTCTGCAAAAATGTCTGGAAACTGTATGGAGACGGCCCGGAGCGGTTTTTGCAGAGCAATCCCGCGCCGAACCTGAAACAAGTGCGGGACGCGGGGCTGATCCCTGCCGTGCGGGATGCCAATATCGCCGTGGAAGATGGCGAGATTTTTGTGATTATGGGGCTTTCGGGCTCGGGAAAGTCAACACTCGTGCGCTGTATGTCCCGCCTGATCGAGCCCACGGCAGGCGTGCTCGAATTTGAAGGCCGCGATTTGCGGCAGATGAACGACCGCGAGATGATCGAAATCCGCCGCCACAAAATGGGTATGGTTTTTCAGCATTTTGCCCTGCTGCCGCATTTGAGCGTGTTGCAAAATGTGGCTTTTCCGTTGGGCATTCAGGGGCAAAAGAAAGCAGATGCCGAAGCGCGGGCGCGTGAAGTTATCGAGCTTGTCGGCCTGAAGGGCCGTGAGGATTATTACCCGCGCGAGCTTTCCGGCGGGCAACAGCAACGGGTAGGGATCGCCCGCTCGCTTGCCGTCGAGCCCGATATCTGGTTTCTGGACGAGCCGTTTTCTGCGCTCGATCCGCTCATCCGCCGCGAAATGCAGGATGAATTTTTGCGCCTTCAGGGAATGCTGAAAAAAACCATCGTGTTTATCACCCATGATTTTGACGAGGCCATCCGGCTGGCCGACCGGATAGCGATCATGAAAGACGGTGCCGTTATTCAGGTCGCCACCCCCGAGGAGCTGGTGCAAAGCCCGGCGGATGACTATGTGCGCGAGTTCACCACGCATATCCCGCGGGAGAAGGTGATTTCGGTTGGATCGGTGATGACCGTTGGAGGCAAGGGCTCGGGTGGCGGAATATCGGCAGGCGCTAAAGTAGCTGAAGTGGCTGCCCAAGTGGTGGCAAGCGCCGAACCTCTCAAAGTAGTTGATGAAGACGGTGGAGATGTAGGCTCGATTGACCGTGAACAAGTGATCTCTGTGCTGGTGGGCGGTTAGATGGCGCTTCGCCCAGCAATATGGCTCGGGCTTTTTGGGCTCACACTAGGGCTCGCGCTGTGGCAACCGCTGAGTGGATACCCCGAAGCGTGGGTGATCGGACTGAAAGATGTGGTGAGCGCCGCGATGAAATGGCTGGTTGAGGAAGCCGCCGTTGGGCCGGTTAAGTTTACCGACCTCACACGCGGCTTGGCGTGGCTGATTGAGCAACCCTATGAGTTGGCAAAATCCGTGCTGGCCACCGGATTCATGGACGGTGTGGGGCGAAGGGCTGAACAGATTGTGCCACCCTTGAGCTGGCTCGGGGTCATCGCCTTTGTGATGGCCCTTGGGCACTATGCCAAAAGTTGGGGGCTGGCGCTGGTGGTTGGGCTTTGCTTTACCTATCTGGCGGTTTTTGGCCAGTGGGAAAGCGCGATGGTCACACTCGCTTCGGTGGTGATCGCGGTGCCAATCGGGGTAGCCGGCGGGCTTTGGCTCGGGATTTTGGCTTACCGGCACCGCAGCTTCGAGCGCGTGCTCTCACCGGTGCTTGACCTCATGCAGACAATCCCGATTTTTGCCTACCTTGTACCAATCCTGTTCATGTTTGGCTTCGGGCCGGTTTCGGCGCTGGTGGCAACGGTGATTTACGCGATGCCCCCGATGGTGCGGATCACCACTTTAGCGCTGAAAGGGGTGGACCCCGAGATCAAGGATTTTGCCACCATGACCGGCTGCACACGGCGGCAGATGACATGGCGGGTGCTGGTGCCAGCCGCGCTTTCCTCGCTTATGGTCGGGGTGAATCAGGTGATAATGCTGTCGCTCAACATGGTGATCATCGCTTCGATGATCGGCGCGGGCGGGCTTGGCTTTGATGTGCTTTCAAGTTTGCGCCGCCTCAATATCGGTGGTGGGTTCGAGGCCGGTATTGCGATTGTGGTGCTGGCCATAGCCATTGACAGGCTCAGCCAAGCCTTTGCTGAACGCTCCACGCGGATTGTGCCGCCGCTCAAAGGCAACTGGGTAAAGCGGCACCCGCGCTCGGTTTTGGTGGCCGCTATTCTGATGGTTTCCATGGGGCTGGGGCTGGTTTTGCCATTGTTTCAAACCTTCCCGGAAGACAGCGCCCTAACCACGGGGAAATTCTGGAGCAACGGCGTAAAATACCTGAATATCAACTTCTTTGACCAGTTTGAAGCGGTCAAAATCTTTGTGCTCAACGCCTTTATGCTGCCGATTAAGAGGTTCTTCCTTGGCATCCCGTGGCCATGGGCATGGCTGATGCTGGTCGCCCTCGGCTATCGCTTTGGCGGGGTAAAGCTGGCGGTAATGAACGGGTTGATGGCGGCGTTTATTCTGGCAACCGGCATGTGGGAAAAAGCGATGATCACAGTTTACCTTTGTGGCTCGTCGGTGATGATCGCTGCCGCTATCGGTATTCCGATCGGCGTATGGGCGGGCGTGAGCGCACGGGCCGGGCGGGTGATTGGGGTGGTCATCGACACGCTGCAAACCTTGCCGAGCTTCGTTTACCTGATCCCGGTGGTGATGCTGTTTCGCATCGGAGATTTCACAGCAATGCTGGCGATTGTGGCTTATGCTATTGTGCCTTCCATCCGCTATGCCGCGCACGGGGTACGTGGGGTGCCGGAGGAGTTATTGGAGGCTGGCATCGTTTCCGGCTGCACTAAAGGGCAGATTTTGCGGCGCATCCGGCTGCCGCTGGCTTTGCCCGAAATTCTGCTCGGGCTCAATCAAACCATCATGCTGGCGCTTTCGATGCTGGTGATCACGGCGCTCGTTGGCACGCGCGACCTCGGGCAGGAGGTCTATATCGCGCTCACCAAAGCCGATGTTGGCCGTGGTTTGGTCGCGGGTTTTGCCATTGCCTTTATCGCCATGATGGCTGACCGGATGCTAAACGCATCGGCCCGCGCGGCACGTATAAGATTTGGACTGGAGGACGGGCATGTCTGACCCGATATTGAACCGCATCAAAGCATTGCCGATATGGCAGGGCGAGATTGAGGCCACGCCGCTGGACGGCGGGCGCACCAACCTGAATTTCACCGTTATAGACGGCGACAGCAAATATGTCGTGCGCTTTGGCGAGGATATCCCCGCCCATCATGTGATGCGCTTTAACGAGTTGGCGGCGAGCCGTGCAGCCCATGCCGCCGGGCTTTCGCCAGAGGTGGTTTTTGCACAGGACGGCCTTACGGTCATTCGGCATATCGAAAGCAAAACGCTCGAAGAAAAAGATGTCGGGCAACCCGAATACTTGGCCCGGATCGTAGACCTGATGCGCCGCTGCCACCAAGAAATGCCCCAGCACCTGCGCGGCCCGTCGCTGGTGTTTTGGGTGTTCCACGTTATCAGGGATTACGCCGCAACACTTGATGATTATGCCAGCCCGCACGCCACCAAAATGCCGGAATGCCTTGCCATTGCCGAGCGGTTAGAGGCTGATATCGGCCCTGTTGAGCTTGTCTACGGCCACAACGACATGATGGCGGCCAACATACTGGATGACGGGGCACGACTTTGGCTGATTGACTGGGATTACGCCGGCTTCAACTCTCCGCTTTTTGATTTGGGCGGTTTGGCCAGCAACAATATGCTCACCGAGGCGCAAGAGCTGGAAATGCTCAGGGCCTATTCCCGCACCCCCCCCGATGCCGCACTTCTGCGCCGATATCTCGCGATGAAATGTGCCTCGCTCATGCGCGAAACCATATGGAGCATGGTTTCAGAGTCCATCTCCGATCTTGATATCGATTACGCCGCTTACACGGAAGAAAACCTTGCGCGCTTTGAAGCCGCATATGCCATCTATAAACAAGGTTAAGACCATGAAAACCATTCCTTCCTCCAGCAAAACCGTTGTTATCGGCGGCGGCATTATCGGCTGCTCTACCGCGTATCATCTCGCCAAAATGGGTGAGGAGGTCGCGCTGCTGGAGCGCAAAAAGCTGACATCCGGCACCACCTTTCATGCGGCGGGGCTGGTGGGGCAGCTGCGGAGCAATGCCAATATCACACAGCTTCTGGGCTATTCGGTCGAGCTTTATAACAGCATTGAAGAAGAAACCGGCCTTGGCACCGGCTGGAAGATGAATGGCGGTTTACGGCTGGCCTGTAATGAAGAGCGCTGGACTGAAGTGAAACGGCAGGCGACCACGGCGCACTCATTCGGTTTGCAAATGGACCTGCTAACCCCGAAAGAGGCGCAAGAGCTTTGGCCGCTGATGAACGTGGATGACGTTGTTGGCGCGGCGTTTATGCCAACCGACGGGCAAGCGAACCCCTCTGACGTAACGCAGGCGCTGGCCAAGGGGGCGCGCATGGCGGGGGCACAAATATTCGAGGATTGCAAAGTGCTGGACCTTGAGGTCGAGAAGGGCCGCATTAAAGCGGTGATCACCGAAGCCGGGCGGATTGAATGCGAAAAGGTGGTGGTTTGTGCGGGGCAGTGGACCCGCGATTTTGCCAAAAAGTTTGGCGTAAACGTGCCGCTGGTCAGCATGGAACACCAGTATATGGTGACCGAAGCGATTGAAGGCATGCCCAAAAACCTGCCCACCCTGCGAGACCCTGACCGCCTGACCTATTACAAAGAAGAGGTCGGCGGGTTGGTGATGGGGGGGTATGAACCTAACCCGATCCCGTGGGCGGTGGAGGGCATCCCCAAGGGCTTCCATTATACGCTGATAGACAGCAATTTTGACCATTTCGAACCACTGATGGAGCTGGCGCTGGGCCGGGTGCCCGCGCTGGAAAGTGCCGGCATCAAAACCCTGACCAACGGGCCGGAGAGCTTTACGCCAGATGGTAATTTCATCATTGGCGAAGCCCCCGAGCTCAGCAACTTCTTTGTCGGTGCTGGCTTTAATGCCTTTGGCATTGCCGCTGGTGGAGGCGCTGGCATGGCGCTGGCCGAATGGGTCAAAAACGGTGAGCCGCCTTATGACCTTTGGTCTGCCGACATCCGCCGCTTTGGCCGGCCGCATTTTGATACCGACTGGGTCCGCACTCGCACCGTTGAGGCCTATGGCAAGCACTATACAATGGCGTGGCCGTTTGAGGAGCATGATAGCGGGCGGCCCTGCCGGAAATCCCCACTCTACGATACGCTGGCCGCGCAGGGTGCCTGCTTTGGCGAGAAGCTCGGCTGGGAGCGGCCAAACTGGTTTGCCGATGCGGGCCAGAAGCCCAAAGATATTTACAGTTTCGAGCGCCAAAACTGGTTTGACAATGTAGCGCGCGAGCATAGAGCCTGCCGCGAGGCGGCGGTGCTGTTTGACCAAACCAGCTTCGCCAAGTTTTCGCTGAAAGGGCCAGATGCCGCCGTCGCGCTGGACTGGATTTGCGCCAATGATGTGGACAAGCCCGTGGGTGCGCTCATCTATACTCAAATGCTGAATGATAAAGCTGGGATCGAGTGTGACCTGACCGTGGCGCGCATTGCCGAGGATGAATTCTATATCGTTACCGGCACCGGCTTTGCCACCCATGATTTCAACTGGATCAGCCGCAATATCCCTGAAGGCATGAACTGCCAGCTCTTTGATATCACTTCATCAAATGCCGTGCTTTCCCTGATGGGGCCACGTGCGCGCGATATTCTGGAGGCGGTTACCAAAGATGATGTCAGCCACGAGGGCTTCCCTTTTGGCACCCTCAAAATCATCAGCATTGCCGCCTGCCCTGTGATGGCCCTGCGGGTGACCTATGTTGGAGAGCTAGGGTGGGAACTGCACTTGCCGGTGGAATATGCCACGGCGGTATACGCCGCACTAAATGAATCCGGAGCCGCGCACGGCTTGAAAAACGCGGGTTACCGCGCGATTGAGAGCCTGCGGCTGGAGAAAGGTTACCGCGCGTGGGGGTCTGACATTGGCCCTGACCACACCCCGTTTGAATCCGGCCTCGGCTGGGCCGTGAAGCTACGCAAAAATACCCCGTTCAAAGGGCGCGAGGCTTCAGAGGCGCAAAAGTCCGGTGGCATCAAAAAGCTGATGGCCTGTTTCACAACACCGCCAGATGTTATCCTGCAAGGGCGTGAAACCATCTATCGCAATGGCGAGCGGGTCGGCTGGCTGACCTCGGGCGGCTTTGGCTACACGGTAGATAAATCCATCGGCTACGGATATGTGCGCAACGCCGAAGGTGTCGATGCCGCCTATGTATTGAGCGGAAGTTATGAACTGGAAGTCGCAACCAAACGAATAAATTGTGACGTGCAGCTCGCACCACTTTACGACCCGAAAATGGAAAAGGTGAAATCCTGAAGTTGAAATAATACATTGATCGGGATCATCGTTCTGATCATCTTCTGGGCCTCGCAAGGCAAAGAAGGTGACAACGATTGCGGCTCGAATCCGGCTGGCTAAACCAATTGGCGCGCCTTAAACGGCGCGCCTTTTTTCTAGTAGCTGTATTCCTGATACACGCGCTTGATATCCCCACCCCATTCGCAGCGGAAAAGCCGTTCCAGCTTTTTGGCAGGAGAATAACCGCGGCCCAAAATCTCCTGCAAAGCATTCAGGAAGTGGGTTTCATCTGGAATGAGCCCGCCCGCGCCCGGCTTGGCCCTCGCCTTTAGTCCGGCATGCGAGATCATCACCAGCTCTTTGGCAATCTCCAACACCTCAACCCCGTTAATCCGCGCCTGAAGCCCGTCTTTGGCAACATCGAGCCGCAACTGGTCGCGCTCTTCGGCGGTCCAGCCTTTGGCGACATCCCACGCGGCATCCAATGATGACTGATCATAAAGCAGCCCAACCCAAAAGGCTGGGAGCGCACATATTTTGCGCCACGGGCCACCATCGGCCCCGCGCATCTCAAGGTATTGCTTCACGCGGGCTTCAGGGAAGGCGGTGGTGAGGTGGTCAGCCCAGTCGCTCAGGGTTGGCTTTTCACCGGGGAGGGCCGGAAGCTCTCCCTTCAGAAAATCGCGGAAGGACATGCCGAGCGCGTTAATATATTTTCCGTCGCGGTAAACAAAATACATCGGCACATCCAGCACATACTGCACCCATGCCTCAAAGCCGAAACCTTCTTCAAACACAAAGGGCAGCATACCCGTGCGCGCTTTGTCCGTATCTTGCCAGATACGGGCGCGCCAGCTTTGGTAACCGGTAAGCTTACCTTCAAAAAACGGAGAGTTGGCGAAAAGCGCGGTGGCGATGGGCTGCAAAGCCAGCCCCACACGCAGCTTTTGCGCCATGTCAGCTTCAGATGAAAAATCAAGATTCACCTGAATGCAGGTGGTGCGATACATCATCTGCGTGCCATGGGTACCCACTGTATCCATGTAGGGCGTCATCAGTTTGTAGCGGCCCTTGGGCATCATCGGCATATCTTCGTGTTTCCACTCCGGTGCCGCCCCCATGCCAAAAAACCGCACACCTATGGTTTTCGAGATATCAATTACCTCGCGCAGGTGCTCATTCACCTCGTCACAGGTTTGGTGGATGTTTTCCAGCGGCGCGCCGGAAAGCTCCAGCTGGCCACCGGGCTCAAGGCTCACATTTGCACCGTCTTTATTGAGGCCAATCAGATATTCACCCTCATAAACCGGATCCCAGTTATACTTGTCACGCAGGCCTTCCAGCATGGCTTTGATCGAGCGTTCGCCCTCATAGGGGATCGGTTTCAACGTGTCTTTGCAATAGCCGAATTTCTCGTGCTCGGTGCCTATGCGCCAGTCTTCCTTGGGCTTGCAGCCGTCGGCCATTAACTGGGCGAGTTGGTCATGGTGCTCAATCGGACCACCGCCGGATTGTGGAATGGACATCGGCTTCCCCTTTATTTGACTGTTTCTATCAGACTTAGGGCTGGCCGCTTACCCTTGCAAGGCAGAAAAAGAGGATATCACAAATCATTATACCCGCTGCCAGACAATATGCATAACATTGCGGTCAGCGCCGAGCGCACGATTGAGCCGTTCAAGGCTCAGCCCCGGCAGTGCTGAAAACGCATGCAGCAGGTTTTCAGCGCCTTTGGCCTGAAACGGGATCAAGAGCGGGCGCTGCTCGGGCGCATAAAGCACCCAGTTGTAGCTGCCCGATTTACTGGGAGAGATTGCAATTTTACTCAGCGCCTCAAGGGTTACTTCGCCGCCCAAATGGGGTGAAAGATAAACAATGTTGCGTTCCCGCACTTCCACGATCCCAGCTGCCTCGCCGCTCCCGCCAAGCCGGAGCTTGATGAGTGCGAGGTAAAGCAGGCTACCGCCAATCCCCGCTAGAAATAGCCCTACGCCCCCGTAAACAATACTCGGACGCATGAAACCAAGCCACAAAGACCATGCGGCTAGCAGCAACACACCTAACGTCAGAAGAGGCTCAAACCAGCGTTTCAACGTAACAAGGGCATCAGTGCGGAAAACGGGCATAATAGGCCTACTCAAACAAGATAATCTGATATTCGCCAATCTGTTCAAAACCGATGGCGCGATATACACTAGATGCGGATTCCGACGCGGAAAACAAGATGGCATTTTCCACACCCCCTGCGAATGCCTCGGCCAAATGCGAGGCCACGGCGCGGCGTGAAAAGCCACGCCCGCGCCAACAGGCCGGGGTATACACGCCGCCTACTTGCACGGCATCCGGCAGAACCGCGTTAAACCGGGTTTGCGAAACGATCTCTCCATCTTTAACCAAAACGCGTTGCTGCCCGCTTAATATCGTCTGCTCTGCCTCGGCGCGGGACCGTTCCTCATCCTGCCCGCCCAGCACCTCAGCTGAATAGGCATGGTTCCACGCGGCCAATACCGGCAGGTCATCCATGGTTGGTTTGCGCAGAGAAAAGCCATCCATTGGCGGCATCTTCAATGCGGCCTTATTCAGTTGGAAATGCGGTTCTATATCATTCATCTTGGTTGGTTGCTGCCCAACTTCAAAAGCATCTCGTAAAGCCGCCACAATATACGGGGGGGCCAATATCCCGAAAGGCCGGAAGTCCGGCCCCGCCGCGCCCACCATATGCGCCACGATTTCACCAAGGCTTTCATCCGCTTGTGCCATCAGCGTGCCGATATTAGCAATCGCGCCAACACCGGTAACTTCACCGGCGGTCTCCGTCAAAAAATAGCGCATTGCATAGGGGGCTTCACGGTTGTTCAGCCCGAAATCCCGCAGGTTGCCGCGCATAAACATGGTGGTTGCCGAATGCTGCGCCAGAAATCCTTCCAGCGCCACTTCATCCCCTTTTACCGCCTCGCGAATCACTGCCAGTCCCCGAGCGCTTGCTGCCACGCGCCTATAGCCGCGACAGCGGCCGTGTCAGCCCGTAGTATCCTCGGACCAAGGGTCACACTACAAATTTGCGGCAAAGTTCGCAGCGCCACCATCTCTTCGGGAGAAAACCCACCTTCGGGACCAATTATTATAGCCCATTTTTCACCGGTTTCAGCGGCCAGAGCCTTCGCCACGGGTAGTGCCGTTCCACTCTCGTCGCAAAACATCAACTTTCGGTCCGGAGGCCAGTTCTTCAACAGATCAGACAGTTTCGTCGGCTCTGACAGCTTGGGTACAAAAGTAGCCCCACACTGCTCCGCCGCCTCAACGCAATGCGCCCGCAACCTGTCACAGTTGATCCGTTCGTTGGTGAACTGCGTCAAAACCGGGTGAATCTCCCGCACCCCCATTTCAGTTGCTTTTTCAACAATAAAAGCCGTGCGGGTTTTTTTGATCGGGGCGAATAGCAGCCAGAGATCGGGTGGTGAAAGCTGCGGCGCGGTGCGGTTTTTACAGATCAACAGCCCGTTGCGCTTGTTGGCTTTGGCCACTTCGGCCCGCCACTCGCCATGCGTACCGTCAAAAACCCGCACTTCGTCACCCGTTTTTCGGCGCATCACGCCAAACAGGTAGTGGCTCTGCGCGGTATCCAGAGGCAACACCCGATCCGCCTCAAGCGGGCCTTCCATATAGAGTCGAATATCAGACATCACCAACCGGCTGGAAACTTTTGGTTTCAGAGTCGTACCCCATCAACACCCCGTCGCCAATGCTATGCCAAAGCCCATGCAGGCTCAGTTTTCCGGCATCTACAGCCTCTTTCACAAAGGGAAACCCGAGCAGATTTTCCATGGCGATCACGACACCGGTATGCTCCAGAGCCGTGACCCGTGTTGCATCATCCTCAATATGGCGCACCCGCTCGTAGCCGGGGCGCAAAATATCTATCCAGCGATCCACAAAACCCTTTTTGGTCACGTGAATATTGCCGTGGCAGGTGTCATGACAGTGCTTAACGCCGCCGCATTGCGAATGCCCAAGCACCACCAAATGCTCAACCTTGAGCGCCGTAACGGCAAACTCGATCGCGGCCGAAGTCCCGTGATGGGCGTCATCCTCTACAAACGGCGGCACCATATTGGCCACATTGCGGTGGATAAAAAACTCTCCGGTTTCCGCTCCAAAAATCGAGGTTACATGCACACGGCTGTCGCAACAGGAAATGACCATCACCTTAGGGTGCTGTCCTTCGGCGGCCAAGAGGGCGTGTTTTTCCTGTTTTTCCAAAAACAGGCCGGTTTTCCAATCTTGATAACGAGCCACAAGATATTCTGGTAAGGGGGAAAATTCGTTCATCTTCGGGCGCTCCATGCTCATAACATTGCCCAATATATGCCCGAAATCAGGCTGGCTGCCAAGCTAGAAGATGGTGATATCGTCAAGGAGCGCGTTGATATCCGAAACGCCGAAGACCTTCAGCTTATCACCACCGTCGAATACAAATTCAATATAATCCACACCCCCCAAGTTCGTTTGAACAGAAGCGTATGTCAAAGCTTCAGCAACGGTTGCCGGTCCGCCCCACAAGTTAGAATCCAACTTAATCGTATCGATATCATCCTCAAAGTCATTGATCCGGTCGACGGCCCAACCGTCTTTGAACACAAATGTATCAGCCCCGGCACCGCCGGTCAGCTTGTCCCGACCGATACCGCCGCGCAGCACGTCGTTGTCATTCCCGCCAAACAACTGGTCAGCGCCGCTGCCACCTCGCAAAACGTCATTTCCGCCTTGCCCGTAGATTATATCATTTTTGCCGTTGCCGTTCAGGTTGTCATCGCCAGCTCCACCCCAAATCGTATCGGTGCCACCGCCACCTTTGAACCAGTTTCCGGCACTGTTACCTGTAAGTTCGTCATTGCCTGACCCCGAGAAAAAATTCTCGATGATGGTATCGCGCATAATTATCATATTACCAACGAGCCCGCCGACGCTGGAAAACGTTTCAGGGACGAGGCTAACAATTTGATTGGCAGTTTCGCTGGAAAAATTGATCGTATCCATCCCGCCATCATCCACAATGATAAAGGCGCGCTGTGCTGTCAGGTAATCTCCGAAATAAGTGCCGGTCAGATTGGTGCCTTCTCCATAAATGGTATCTCCAAGCTGCCTTCCACCCAAATTTCCGTAAAGATCTTGAATGGCGAGAATATCGGCGATCATTGGGGTCACTA
>Ga0209121_10000389_pt1 | contig 46325 bp, 38 predicted proteins | sample Cruoilmetagenom3_FD_187292 | JGI IMG/M metagenome (GOLD analysis project Ga0209121, IMG submission 187292) | Oil polluted marine microbial communities from Coal Oil Point, Santa Barbara, California, USA - Sample 3 (SPAdes) (version 2) | ecosystem: Environmental > Aquatic > Marine > Oil seeps ... | reverse complement strand
AACCCACATGCCCGAGGGCACACGAGTTTGAGTCGTGCGCGTCTGCCTGTTCCGCCACTTCGGCTGGTTGATTGATTGTATTTTAACCGTTGAGGGCTTGAAGGTCAAGCAAGGGCCTTTCTCCTTTCCTGCGGCTTATGATTTATTATCAAGTTCATTCAGGAAACAATGCCGTAGTTCCTACCTGCGGTGGTTCACAGGCTTATTGTAACTGTGCGGCTTTATGATCCCCTCCACCTAATTAACGCTAGGAAAAATTCTAAATCAAACGCCCGTACCATAATGATTAACAACTTCGAGAGTCTCAATCTGTTGTTGTGGAGTATGATTAGGGAGTGAAGGTCCTTGCCAGCCCTGCTGACTGTAATGGTAGGGCTGATTTAGATGGAGTACAGGATGCAACTGGGAATTATTGGCTTACCACAGTCTGGAAAAACCACCCTCTTCAACGCGCTGACCAGAGGTAATGTTCCTGCGGAGATCAGCGGCGGAAGGGTGGAGGTGCACACCGCAGTAATTGATGTTCCTGATGAACGCCTTGAGCAATTGGTGCTCATTTTCAAGCCCAAAAAGGTGGTCCACGCCAAAGTCACATATGCGGATATTGCCGGGTTGCAGAGTAAGGCTGTCGATAAGGGCATTTCAGGCTCGCTGCTGAACACACTAGCGCAAATGGATGGGTTTATCCATGTCGTGCGTCACTTTGTCAATCCAAGCGTTCCCCATTCTGCCGGCAGCGTGGACCCATTCCGTGACCTGGCTGAGATGGAGACGGAGCTGATCCTCAACGACCTGATCCTGGTTGAAAGAAAACTTGAGCGTCTTTCAGAAGAACGGCAGCGGGGCGGCTATAGGCGCGACAAAGTTTTGGTCGAGAAGGAAATGGAACTTTTTTCAAAGCTCCAGGCACTATTAACAGATGAAATCCCTTTACGAAATGAGGATTTTTCAGAAGAAGAATACAAGCTGCTTTCCAGCTACGGCTTATTAACTCGGAAGCCGCAGTTGATTGTGATCAATCAATCTGAAGACCAGTCCCCTATTGAGATCGAGCTGCCTTTTGCAAAAACAGCAGCCCTGTGTATGCCGGCGAAATTGGAAATGGAAATTGCCCAATTACCCCTTAATGAGGCAAAGGTCTTTCTTGATGAATTTAAAATCGAGGAACCCAGCCTGAACCGCTTTATCCGCCTGTCCTATGCCTTGCTGGATCAGCTCTCGTTTTTCACCGGTGCTGAAAAAGAAGTGCACGCCTGGACGGTTACCAATGGGGCGACGGCGAAAGAGGCTGCCGGTGCAATCCATTCGGATATGGAGAAAGGGTTTATCCGTGCTGAAGTGATAGCCTGTGATCAACTTGTTGCGTTTGGCAGTTATGCCGCAGCACGTCAGGAGGGGAAATTAAGGTTGGAAGGGAAAGACTATTTGGTCAAGGATGGCGATGTGCTCACCATCCGCTTTAATGTATAGCCTGGCCATTGCACCGTTTTTCGTTGACGCTCTCTGGTGTCAACGGTAAAATGCAGATCATCATGGCTGATCTTCTCCAGTTGCTCAATTCCCAACAGAAGAATGCGGTTTCAGCTCCTGCAGGGCCTGTGCTTGTTCTGGCTGGACCAGGTTCGGGCAAAACGCGTGTTTTGACCTACCGCATCGCATACTTGATTGCTGCGCTGGGAATCCCTCCTTATCAAATCATGGCTGTCACTTTCACCAATAAAGCGGCCCGTGAAATGGAGCACAGGGTAGCCAGCCTGCTGGGCGAGGATGCCAACGGTGTATGGCTGGGCACCTTTCATGCCATTTGCGGCCGCATCCTGCGGCGGGAAGCGGCACATCTGCCGATTGACCACAATTATGTCATTTATGATGCGGATGACCAGCTTGCATTGATCAAACGGGTGATCAAGGAAAAGGGGATCAACAACAAGGATTACCGACCGCACCAGGTGCACGCAAAGATCAGCATGGCAAAGAATGACTTGATCGGGCCGGAAGACTACCCGCTTCTCACCTACCGGGATGAAACCATCAAGGCGATCTATCAGGCTTATCAGGCATATCTGGTTGCCAGCAATGCCCTGGACTTTGACGATATGCTCCTGTACACCGCCCAGCTGCTGGAGGACAATCCAAGCGTTCGCGAAAAGTATGCGCGCCGCTTTCGCTATGTTCTGGTTGATGAATTCCAGGACACCAACAGGGCTCAATATTATCTATTGTCTCACCTGGCATCTGTTCATCAGAATTTATTTGTCGTTGGGGATGAAGACCAATCGATCTACCGCTGGCGCGGTGCAGATTACCGCAATGTGCAGCGGTTCACCCGTGACTTCCCTGACACTCAAAAAATCCTCTTAGAGCAAAATTACCGATCCACCCAAAACATCCTGAACGCGGCTGTTGCGGTGATTGATGAAAATCCCAACCGGACAAAGAAAGCCCTTTTTTCAGACCGGGGAGCTGGCAAGCCCATTTTTGTGCATGAGGCCAGCGATGACCGGGAAGAAGCTGGCTTTGTGGTGGATACGATTACACAGCAGGTCTTATTGGGAAATGCCAAGGAATCGGATTTTGCCATCATGTACCGCACCAATGCCCAGTCTCGCCTGCTGGAAGAGGCTTTTCGAAGGGCGAATATGGGTTATAGGCTGGTAGGCGCGCAGCGTTTTTACGGCCGCCGAGAAGTGAAAGATATGATTACCTTTCTGAGGCTGATCTATAATCCCAGGGATGAAGTAAGCCTGGAAAGGACGATCAACCTGCCAGCACGGGGAATTGGCGTGGTCACCCTGGAGCATCTGCGAGATCTCGCCCGACAAATTGGTCGGAGCAGCGGTGAGGTGCTGTTGGATCTGGCTGAGGGAACGAGAGGGGATGCCCTGGCTGTCTTGGGCCGGGCGGCTGACCGTCTGATGCCCTTTGCAAAGATGCTGGCAGCTTGGCGCCAGAGTGTTGACCAGGTACCTCTGACGGATTTATTTGACCAGGTCTTGCTGGATTCCGGTTATGAAGCATTTATCCGGGACAAAAGTGATGAGGAGCTGGACAGGTGGGGGAATGTGCTTGAGCTGCGTCAGGTGTTACTGGAATATGAAACGCTGGGATTGGCTGTCTTTCTCGAAGCGATGGCCCTGGTTGCTGACCAGGATACCCTCCCCGACACCCTGGATGCCCCCACACTCCTGACGCTGCACGCCGCCAAAGGCCTGGAATTCTCGCAGGTGTTCATCGTCGGATTGGATGAACACTACCTGCCTCACAGCCGCTCGATGGATGATCCCGAAGAAATGGCTGAGGAAAGGCGTTTGTTTTACGTGGGGTTAACACGGGCAAAGGACCGTTTGTACCTCGTGCGCGCCAAGCGGCGGCGCAGCCCATACGGAAGCTATGAATCAATGCGGCCTTCCCGTTTTTTGGAAGCCTTGCCTGACGACCTGACCGAAGGTCATATCAGCAAACCCAGGGATCGCCGTCTTGGTTATGATATCAGCATGTACCAATGGGATCGGCCCTTCACCTCCACAGCCAGACGCAGGGCATCTGAATCCCCTGCCAGCCAGGAGCAGCAGTTCTTTGCTAACATGCGGGTTGAGCACCCGGTATATGGGGAAGGCGTGGTGCGGAACAGCCGTCTCGAATATGGCGATGAAACGGTTGAAGTCTATTTTGAAGGCGTGGGATTAAAAGCCCTGGTGGCTTCAATGTCCAGCCTTGAAATCATTGAGAATTGAAAGCTGTCAATTCTGTGAAACCGAAGACAAAACGGTTCGGCGGATTGTTGATCCTGGTGGTGTTGGTCGGTCTGGCTTGCCGGCTGACATCTCCTACGCCAGATTCCTGGTCTGGAACATCTACGTCAGATGATATAGAATCAATCGCTACTGCTATTGCTAACACACGGCTTGCCAATCCCAGCACGGCAGAGGTAATCTTGATCACCCCCCTTGCCCCCGGAACGGAAACCCCTGTGGAGACGACACCCCAAGCTGTAAAGACATCCACCCCGGCAGGACCCTGGCTGGTCTATTCGGCACCAGGTGGCGATGAACTGCATGCCTATGATATCAGTCTTGATGATACGGACGTGATCAACCTGCCAGAGCCGATTTTAAGCACGGATCTGGTTGCAGGGCGCGCTCCTGATGGAGGTATGCTGATCGTCCGGGCGGGCTCTGTTCAGAATGTGGATGAGCTAGCCCTCTATCAAATTGATGTCACCAGCGCACAGGTTACAAAAATCTCACCGCTGCTATCCCTCAGCCTGCAGCGTAATATTGTCAATCAAGAAAGTCAGCGTGCCCTGCAGACGCTGGAAGCGGTCACGCGTCCAGATGGTATTGCCTGGTCGCCCAATGGACGTTTCCTGGCATTTACAGCTGCCCTGGACAACGATTCGTCTGATCTATATGTGTTTGATACCTTGAATCAGCGCATTGAACGTGTGAACGGATTATTCACCCACAACACATCACCTTTCTGGTCGCCTGACAGCAACTGGTTGATCTCCCAGGAAATCGCCTTTCAGTCCCAAAGCGAATCGTGGCGAGTGGAGAATGTTTTGAAATTGCATGTGCCCGGCTATGATGATCAGAACACGCTTTATTTACCTGAACATGAAAGCAAAGAAGAGGTGTTTCTGGGATGGGTTAATTCAAAGAATTTCATCAGTTATTCCCTGACGGCATCAGGTCCATCAAGCCTGCGGGAAACTCATATTGAATCGCTGCAGTCCACCATTATTTTTCCAGGTCAATTTACACAAGCCGCCTTTGATTTTGATTCATCCTCTTTAGCTTTTATTTTAGATGAAGCACATGCGGCTCTTTCGGGGCTTACTGCCGGCGTTTATCTCCTGCAGTCGGGAACGACCGATTATAATTTATTTCGTGCAGGTGGGTGGCATCAATTAACCTGGGAAGCTGGTGGGTCGTTTATCGCTGCCAGTTCACAGGGGGTGTTGGCGTTCTCTTCTGACGGGGAGGAGATGTTTCTACCTGGTGAAGGGGGAGCATGTTTTTCGCCTGGCGGGAACTGGTTGGTCGCCTGGGGGGATGGTGAACTAACCAATGCAGGTGTGCGCCTGTATCAACCTCCCAGCAGCCGTCCCCTGCAAATACTCACTGATACGCTTACCAATACTTGCCTGTGGCAGGCGGATTCCAAAGGATTTTTTCTGTTTGGCGAAGGTTCACTGTACCGATTCATCTTTCCCGGATTGGAACAGCAGCTGATCGAAAACGGCTTTTCGGATCAAAAGGAACTTGAACTGATCTGGTTGACACGCTGATACAGTGAATGGTCATCCTAACAAAATTGTGAGGACGCATAAAAACAGCTATAATTATGCTGACATGATACGAGAAACTGCTCCACCTCACAATGTTGCCTTGCTGGCACATCCAAAAATTCCCCATGCCCTGGAGTCAGCCCAGGAAATCAGCACCTATTTGCACAATCAAGGTGTGGCAGCCAAAGCAGGTTCCCTCAATGATCAGAAATTTCGGCAGGTTGTAAATGAACAAAAATTTGACCTGGCGATCGCCCTGGGCGGAGACGGCACCATGCTGCGCGCCGGTCACCTATGTGTTCCGCTGGATATTCCTTTGTTGGGGATCAATGTCGGCCATTTTGGCTTTCTAGCTGAGTTGGGCTTGGATAATTGGCGAGATATTCTGCCGAGATTACTGCGAGGTGATTTCCGCTATGAAGAACGTCTGATATTGAATGCCAGCTGCTTCTGCAAGGGCAAACAGCATTCTATGTTTGATGTAATCAATGATGTGGTTGTTGCCCGAGGGAGGTTTGTCCGCCCGATAGGCGTAGAAGTTCAATTAGACGGCTCCCATATTGTCAGTTATGTTGCCGATGGGCTGATTGCTGCCACGCCTACCGGTTCTACGGCTTATTCTCTGGCTGCTGGTGGGCCGATCCTGCCCCCGGAGAGCCGTAATATCTTACTGATGCCGGTCGCTCCCCATTTATCTATTGATCGAGCTGTGGTTCTTTCGGAGGGCGCGAACTTGTTCATCAAGGTCCAAACACAGCATGAAGCCGTGGTCAGTGTGGATGGGCAGGATCCCGTTCATATGATCAGCGGTGATGGCGTTCAAATCAAGGCGCATGAGAAATCATTATGCATGGTCCGATTTGAGGACCCTGGATATTTTTATCGCAACCTCACCTCTTATATGGAACACAACCCAACATTACGAATAAAATCGAATGGAGATAATGACTGATCCATCAGCACCCCCATCCGACGAAGCCATCACCCTGCGCTGCAGCCGATGTGGAAAGCCAATCACACCGGCGGAAGCAGTTCAAACCCCAACCGGATACCGCTGCCAGGAGTGTGTCCGCCGTCAGCAAAAAGTTTTTGATACCAGCCAGCCCATGGATTATGTCCTGGGCTTCCTGATAGCCGCAGTTCTCTCTTTCTTGGGCAGTCTGGTTATCCGCTTTGTGATTGGATTTATCGGATTTCTTACATTTCTAATCGCGCCAGCCATTGGTGTGGGTATTGCTGAGGTGATTCGGTTGGTGATCAAGAAGCGCCGCGCCAAACGGTTGTTCAGGGTGATTGTGATCGGCATGATCTTGGGTGGGCTTCCTTATATTGTTGTCATCGGCCTTAATTTCATATTGCTGCTGGGCGGTGGCAGGATCAGCTTGAGTGGACTGCTGCCGCTGGCATACCAAATTTTGTATCTAGTGTTAGCTGTTCCCTCCGCTTATTATCGCCTCTCCGGCAGTCGAAGATGAGCAGGCAATTTACCGACAGTTTATTATGTTAACTGAATTACACATTGAAAATTTTGCCATTATCCATAAGCTGCATCTGGTTTTTAACCACGGCCTGGTTATCTTTACAGGTGAAACAGGCGCGGGTAAATCGATCATCCTGGACGCCCTGGAAGCTGTCTTAGGTGGACGGGCTGAAACCGCCAGTATTCGGACGGGGGCTGACCGCGCGCTGATTGAGGCGACTTTTAAACTCTCAACACAACTCAAGAAATTCATCAATCCCTTGCTGGAAGCAGAGGACCTGCTTGATGATCCGGATTACCTGATCCTGAGCAGAGAAATTCGCCTGGAGGGGCGCAACATTGCCCGGATTAATGGCCGAGCGGTCACGGCTACCATGCAGCGGGAGGTTGGCGCCTTCCTGGTGGATATCCACGGTCAGTCCGAGCATCTCTCGCTGCTGCGGGTTCGCAATCATCTTGATTTGCTGGATAGTTTCGCGAATGTCGATTCACTGTTAGATGATTATGGTGAAATCTTTGATCAATTACGTGAAGTCCGCAAAGACCTGGCTTTGCTGCGTCAAAGTGAACGGGATGCCGCTCGCCGGGTTGATATGCTCACATTCCAGATCCAGGAAATTGAAACAGCGCAGCTCTCACCTGGTGACGAGGAAGAACTCCGGGCTGACCGCACCAGGTTAGCCAACGCAGAAAATCTATCCAAGAATTCCCAGCAAGCCGTGTCTTTACTGGAAGACGGCACACCGGATGTGCCAGGGATCAGTGAACTCCTGGGCGAGGTAGTGGAAGCGCTGCAAAGTTTGGTTCGTATTGATTCCTCTGCCGCAACCTACCTTGAGAGGGGGGAAGGTAATCTTTCCAGTTTGCAAGACCTCGCCATGGATTTGCGCAATTATGGGGATGAGATTGAATTTAACCCCAGGCTGCTCAACAGGATTGAGGAGCGGATTGATTTGATTAATAATCTCAAACGGAAATATGGGAATTCGATTGAGGAGATCCTGGCTTATGGTGAACATGCCCGTCAGGAACTGGATACGATCACCCACGGTGAAGAACGCCTGGAAATGCTCGCTTCTCAAGAGGAAGAGCTGTTGACAGAGCTGGCAGAGCGCGGCAAGAAGCTCAGCCAAAAGCGGGTTAGCGCGGCCCGACATTTGGGTGAGCTGGTTGAACTTGAACTCGATGCCCTACGGATGGTAGATGCTCGTTTCCAAGTGAATTTAACAACGCATCGGGCGGATGATGGCTTATTGATCTCAGAGGGACAGCGAGTCGCTTTTGATTCCAGCGGTTTCGATCGTGTGGAATTTTTAGTGGAAACCAATCCGGGTGAAGGGTTGAAGTCGCTGGTGAAAGTCGCTTCAGGTGGGGAAACGTCGCGGTTGATGCTGGCTCTGAAGAATGTGCTGGTACAGGCTGACCACATCCCCACATTAATTTTTGATGAGATCGATCAGGGGATTGGTGGTCGGGTTGGCGTGGTGGTCGGCGAAAAATTATGGAATCTAGCCCAGCAGCATCAGGTGATGTGTGTGACCCACCTGCCACAGCTGGCCGGGTTTGGGGATCAACATTATAAAGTGACCAAAGAGGTAATTGACGAACGTACCCGGACAGAAGCGATCACCTTGGTGGGAGATGAACGTCAGAAAGAATTAGCACAGATGCTGGGCTCAATCAGTGAGGGCACGCTGTCTTCTGCGAATGAGATCCTTCATAGCGTTCAGGAGCGTAAAAGTTTTCTCACCAATCTGATGATAATGCAAGAATGAAACCTTACACGCGAGTGTGGGAGAATCAGTTAGAATTAAATAAAGATCACAATTTGCTGCGAAACCTTTTAATTAGAGTAGAAAGGAGAATCAATGCCCAGTTTGAATGATGTTTTAGCGGTTATTCTCGGAGGCGGTCACGGAAAACGCCTTTTCCCTCTGACGTTGATGCGGTCAAAGCCAGCCGTGCCCATTGCGGGAAACTACCGTTTGATTGATATTCCGATCAGCAACTGTATCAATTCGGATATCTATCGGATTGCTGTGCTTACGCAATACAATTCCGTCTCTCTGCACCGGCATATCACCAGTACCTATAACTTTGATTCCTTTCATACGGGTTGGGTGCAAATATGGGCTGCCGAACAAACTATGGAACGAATGGAATGGTATCAGGGTACGGCAGATGCTGTTCGCAAGCAATTGTTTGAGATTCAAGCTTCACGTTCAAAATTTGTGTTAATCCTTTCGGGAGACCATCTTTACCGCATGGATTACTCTAAGATGGTCGAATCCCACTGGGAGAACGGAGCAGATGTCACCGTGGCAGTGCAGCCCGTGGACCGTGAAAACGCCTCTCGCTTTGGCTTGTTAAAACAGACTGCGCAGGGTCAGATTGTTAATTTCGCTGAAAAGCCAAAGGATTCCGAGACCCTGGACCAGTTTGTTTCGCGTGATGACCCAGAGAAACCTTATCTGGCCTCTATGGGGATTTACCTGTTCAACCTGGATACTTTGGTCGACATCTTATCGATAAAAACAGGCGGACAGGACTTTGATGATTTTGGCTACGATATTATTCCTCATTGCGTGGAAAATAAAACCAAGGTCTTTGGCTATGAATTTTCCGGGTATTGGCGCGACATTGGGACCATTCGCTCTTTTTATGAAGCCAACTTGGACCTGACCACGTCAGAACCCAACTTTGATCTCTATAATCCCAATCAGCGTATCTACACCCATGCCCGTTTTTTACCCGGATCTCGCCTGTCGGATTGTCAGCTTAATAATGCGTTGATTGCTGAAGGCTGTGTGATCAATTGTGCCAACATTGAGTATTCTGTGGTTGGACTGCGCAGCATTATCAAGTGTGGCGTCCATATCAAAGATTCTGTATTGATGGGTGCCGACTATTACGATGACTCGGGCAGCATTCCGATTGGCATAGGAGAAAATTGTGATATAGAAGGAGCCATCATTGATAAGAATGTACGTATGGGACAGGACGTGATGATCAGACCTTTCCCACGCGGAACAGAAATGGATAAAGATACTTACAACGTCAGAGATGGGATTGTAGTGATCCCCAAGCGCACCGTGCTGCCTTCTGGGACTCATATCGGCCCGGAGAACTGATTGCTTTGCTACCGACGATAGCTTTCGCCAGCCAGATTCCGTCAATCTGCTGATTAATCTGCGTGAATAAGCCAAACTAATAAAATAAAATGCGAGAATCAAGCCAGGTAAAATCCCCTGGCTTGTTTTCTTTCGTTTGGAGCAGCTTTATCTTACGTCAGTTTCATCTGCTATAATTCAGCCTATGCAAACTTACTTAGATTGTTACCCATGTATATTGAGGCAGTCCATCGAGGCTGCCAGAATGGCTGGTGCGACATCCCATCAGCAGCAGGAGATTGTCCGCAAGACTCTGGCACTATTACAGCAGATGCCTGAAGGTGTAACACCGCCAGAGATCGGGACAAAAGTTCACAAAATGGTACGTGAGATGACTGGTGCTCATGATCCATACCAACAGGTCAAGCAGGTTGCTACTGAACAGGCTCTGGCAATGCTGCCGGAGCTACGGACTTTGCTGGATGCCTCAGAACATCCACTGGAAACTGCACTTCGACTGAGTATTGCCGGGAATATCATTGACTTTGGCCCAAACTCGGATTATGAACTGGGGGAGGTTGTTGAAAGAATCTTGGCTGCAGATTTGGCTGTTGATGATACACAAAGGCTGCGAGATAAACTCTCAGAGGTCAATAAGATTCTTTATCTCTCAGATAATGCGGGTGAAACTGTGTTTGACCGTTTGCTGATCGAGACCTTACCCAAACCAGTCACCTATGTTGTTCGCAGCGGTCCTGTCATCAATGATGCCACCATGGCAGACGCTTTGGCAGCAGGGATTGACCAGGTTGCGGAGGTGATATCTAACGGTACACAGGACCCGGGGACTATCTTGTCGAACTGCAGCCCATCTTTTCAAACGGCTTTTCGTTCAGCAGAATTGATCCTTGCCAAAGGTATGGGAAATTATGAAACCTTATCCGGTGTGCCCGGGCCAATATTCTTTCTGCTGCAGGTGAAGTGCCCGGTGATCAGCCAGGATATTGGAGCCCCAGTCGGCAGTCCAATAGTGCTTCAGGGAAGTGCTTAAATATTGACAGCACTTGCATTGCGGTTGCCGCCTTCAAAATAGAGAATACCGATTCTTCTACAAATCAGATATAATAAACGGGATTTTGCCTAAAAGACCCGGCGATGGATTCCCTAAGATTATCTTAGGGTCTCTATTTGTTTATGCGGTACGATGTTATTTAGAAATTATTCAAGAGGAGTGTTTATGAGTGACGATAAATCTGCAGTGATATCGGAAGAACGAGAGGGTATTTCGATTTCATGGCATACCATGTCAAGTACCGATGTTATGCAAGAATTGAAAACTGAAGCAGAAACAGGGCTGAGCAGCGCAGAAGTGAGCGAACGGCGGGAAAAGTATGGTCGTAACGAATTGACTGAAGCCCCACCCACCACTTTTTGGGAGTTGCTTTGGGCGCAGATCAACAGCTTTGTGATCTACATGCTGTTAAGCGCTGCGCTGATCTCAGCGCTCATAGGAGATACGATTGAAGCGATCGCCATCCTTGCGATTGTGATCCTGAATGCTATCATGGGCATTATCCAGGAAAGCAGGGCTGAGGAAGCTCTGGCTGCCCTGAAAAAACTGGCAGCACCCGAAGCCAATGTCATCCGGGATGGGCACCGACAATCGATCCCATCTGCGGACCTGGTGCCTGGGGATATTGTTTTCTTAGAAGCCGGCAATTATGTCCCGGCTGATGTGCGTTTGTTGGAAGCGGTCAATTTACGCATTGATGAAGCCTCTTTAACCGGAGAGTCGGTTCCGGTGGAAAAAAATGCGCAAACGCGCCTGGAGGAAGATATCCCATTGGGGGATCGCAAAAATACTGCTTTCAGCGGTACCCTGGTCAATTATGGACGCGGCAAGGGTGTGGTTGTCAGCACCGGGATGAACACCCAGCTTGGGATGATTGCCACCATGCTGCAGCGCGTAGAGAATGAGCAAACGCCCTTACAGCGCCGCCTGGATGGATTGGGAAAGGTGCTGGGGTGGGGCTCGCTGGCAGTGTGCGGTTTGGTGTTTGTGATCGGGGTCTTACGCTTTGTGCTGGCGCCCGGAGCGCCCGATTTTTTCAGCCAGGTTGCTCTGGAAGAATTCACAGAATTATTCATGATCGCAGTGTCGCTTGCCATTGCTGCAGTACCTGAGGGGCTGCCAGCGGTCGTGACCATCAGCCTTGCCTTGGGCATGCGCGAGATGGTCCGTCGACATGCACTCATCCGAAAACTTTCCTCTGTAGAAACTTTGGGTTCCGCCACGGTTATCTGCTCTGATAAAACCGGGACTCTAACGCAAAACGAAATGACCGTTACCCGTATTTGGGCAGATGGTCACTTCATTGGCGTCACCGGCAGCGGTTACGCCCCCAAAGGAGAATTTACCAATAACGGAGATGTCGTTTCGTTGAAAGAATACCCTGCGGTTAGAACGGCTTTGTGGATTGGCACCTTAAATAATGATTCACAGCTGGAATATGCTGGTGAGCAATCAGGTCAGGAAACCTACCGCATGATCGGGGATCCGACCGAAGGGGCAATATTGGTGGCAGCTTTGAAAGCGGGCGCATCCTCAAAAACACTCAATATTGCCTATCCCCGCAAGCAGGAGATTCCATTTGACTCCACCCGCAAACGGATGGTGACCATCCACGCTGTGGAAAAGCCTAAAGATGAAGATCTTTCCCCCTTGTCGCAAGAGGATGAATGCCGAGAATGGCATATCGTAGCTGTGAAGGGTGCCCCGGATGTTGTGCTTGATCTCTGTTCGCATATACAATCCTTGGATAATGGCGACAAGCCGATGACCGATGAATTGCGCCAACAGGTTCTGGATGCCAATGACGCCATGACAGGCGATGCCCTGCGTGTGTTAGGCGTTGCCTACCGCTGCTTGCCGATCATGCCGGACGAGATCAACAGTGATGAATTGGAAAAGGACCTGACCTTTGTCGGCCTGATCGGGATGATCGATCCAGCCCGCGGGGAGGTCACGGAAGCCCTCAACAAAGCCAAGGATGCTGGCATTCGCACGATTATGATCACCGGAGATTACCCCAACACTGCCCAGGCGATTGCTGAAGAAATCGGCCTGCTTCGAGAAGGGCATCAGGTGATGACAGGCTCGGAGGTCAATCAGCTTTCCGACGAAGAAATGGTGGAAAATGTCAAAGTAACGGATGTCTATGCCCGGGTCAGCCCGGAACATAAAATGCGGATTGTGGATGCCCTGCGTGCCAACCAGGAAGTTGTGGCAATGACCGGAGACGGCGTGAACGATGCCCCTGCGATCAAGCGTGCGGATATTGGCGTTGCTATGGGTATTACCGGTACGGATGTCGCCAAGGGTACTGCGGATATGGTGCTGACGGATGATAATTATGCCAGCATTGTTTCCGCTGTTGAACAGGGCCGTGTGATTTACAGCAACATTCGCAAGTTTATCTACTATCTGCTGTCCTGCAATGCTGCGGAGATCATGGTCATCTTCCTGGCGACCTTGTTTGGTTGGCCCGTGATATTAACCGCCATCCAATTATTATGGTTGAATCTTGTCACGGATGGGGCGCCAGCCCTTGCTCTTGGCACGGAGCCTGGTGATCCGGATATCATGGAACAGCCTCCACGTCCGCCCCAGGAACCGATCATCAACAAATACATGCAGATTGGTATTGTGGTGCAGACTATTGCGATCACCGCGGTCACATTGGGAGCTTTCGCCATTGGTCGGTCATTTGACGGAGCACACGCTGAGTTCGCTGAGACAATGGCTTTTGTCACCCTCAGCATATCAGAATTGTTCCGAGCTTACACGGCACGGTCTGAGTTCTATCCCCTCTTCAAGATTGGGGTCTTCAAAAACAAGTTGATGAACTGGGCGGTTATAGGGTCTTTGGTGTTGATCTTCCTGGTAATTTATGTTCCATTCTTGCAGCCGATTTTCAACACCGCACCCCTCGGTTGGGAACAATGGCTTGAAATTTTGCCGCTGGTACTGATCCCTTCTATTGCTGCTGAGATGACCAAGGGTTTTATTCGCAGATTAGCCAGAAAACAGCGTGATATCGCTTCATAAATCTGAGCACAATTTTGAATAGAACAAAGCCGTCCTTCACTACAACACACGGGACAGCTTTGTTATTTAGCGATAAAATTGTGTTTTCAGGTAGAAGGAATGTTCACAGAGCTCGACGCAGGCTTAGGAGTTTATCCACAACAATTGTGATGTTTTCCACAACCTTCTAACAATGTTTCAACGATTTGAGGATAAAATGTGGAAAAAATTGTGGAAAAACCTTTCAATTATGATCCCTGCACTCAAACTCATTTATTGAGACTTATTGAATTGAATCGCTTTCTGGATGTGATCAGGATGTCCGCTTTCTACAAGGCGGATATTTTAAGCTCACACGTCTACACAAAATTCAAATCTTCCAATACAATTAAAGCCACGATAAATAATTGAGTGCGGCTGTGCATCAGGGCTTTGATTTTGGTACTGAAAAATTCATGGTTAACGCAGCATCAAAGAACGAAGGTGTAAATGGATAAGTTCATTGCGGTAGCAGGTAATATCGGCGTGGGCAAGTCCACCCTGGTCAAATTGCTCAGTGAGCAATTGGGTTGGACGCCTTTTTATGAGCCGGTAACGGAGAATCCGTATTTAGAGGATTTCTATGATGATATGCAGGTATGGGGGTTTCATTCACAGATTTATTTTTTGACGCGCAGGCTGCGAATTCACCGCAGGCTGATGGATGAGAACACATCTGTTATCCAGGATCGCAGTGTGTATGAAGATGCTGAGATATTCGCCCACAACTTGTTTTTACAGGATGCAATCACAGAAAGGGATTATGCAACTTATCGAGAGTTGTATCAGGTATTGGTTGAATTCTTGCCGCCCCCTGATCTGGTGATTTATTTACGGGCATCCGTTTCAACCCTGCTTGACCGGATTGCCATGCGCGATCGTTCCTATGAGCGGACGATCAGTGCGGCTTACCTGGCGGATTTGAATACGCTTTATGAACACTGGGTGGAGGAATTTGAACTTTGCCCGGTTCTGACCGTACCCTGTGATGACCTGGATTATGTGGCAAAACCGCAGCACTTGGTCCTGATCGTAGAAAAAGTGCGCGGTATCCTGATGGGCAAAGAGGAAGTCCGCTTTGAAATATAGGCGCGGGTGATTTTGTTGAAAAAAAAGACGCGTTAAGGCGCCATCTTCTTATTCTGGATTAGGATAAAAAAACAGTGTTAATGCGTTTACGTGGATTGAATTTCTTCTTGCTGCTCTTCCACGGCTTCCTGTGCTGATAGGACGCTTTCCCCACGTGGTGTCACGGTAATCCTGATCGCTGTACGGACTTTCCCTTCAATATCGACATCGACAAATTCAGGGACACACACGATATCTATATTATCATTCGAAAGATAACCTTTTGCGAGGATGATCGCTTTTACAGCTTGGTTGACAGCACCAGCACCGATGGATTGAACCTCCGCGAAGTGGTTTTCGCGCATGACACCTGCGATTGCCCCTGCGACTGCAGCAGTGCGGGAGTTCGCTGAAACTCTTATGACGTCCATGGTCTCTCCCTTGAAAATAAAAATTGATCTCAGAGTTAATGCTCAATTAATTAATTGGGGCCTTATTTGTAGTTAACTAGATTTTACAAGATTTTTAATCTCTAATCAAGCACATTGATTTTAGGGCTGTTGAAAGACCATTGATTTCGGAATGAGATGCAGCGTGGACCAGGGGTTGACAAGACCTTTTCACGATCTTCAGAGAACCTTCTTTATTCACCTTCTTATTGCCGTCAGGCGCAAGGGTACGTTCAGACACAACCCGGCTGTGTCTTCCCCTGGGCGTCTGATTAAAGCGGCATTTGGTAGACGCGATAGCGTTTGTAAAGTTTCCCACCCATGCGTTCAGCCAGCATTGGTGTTTTAGGATTATCTATTGATGTCAATGAGAGGTCAGCCCAGGTATAGCCCCTTTCACGGGCGCGTTTAAACATCTCAGCAAACAGCATCAGGCTGACGCCTGTCCCCCAGTATTCCGGCAGAACGAGCACCGATTTGATTGCCAGGCAGGCAGGCTGTATATGCCTGTAGCGCAGCATTTTTAGATAATCCCAGGGGAATCGCAATCCGTTCACTTGATGTATGATCTCATTGAGGTTCGGAATTCCCGGGAAGAAACCCACGGTGAGGTCCCCGACATCCGCAAATAAAATCAGGTAAGGATCAGCATATTTTTTAAATGGCGCGAGCGAGTCATCCAAAGCGTCGCGATCCCAACCCACGAAATCGACCAGGTGTGCCAGGGATTTATTCAACAAATAGTGAATCCTGTCGGCTTCTTTGTCCCACTCCTCTAATCGACCTTCACGAATCACGGCTGTACCCCGTTGCGCAGCTTTTTCTGCTAATCTTTGCAGCTGCTGGAACTGGCGGGTTTCTTTTGAAATATCAACGGCAAACGCAATGTTATCGGGTCTGTATGGTGTGAACCCATGCCTGACCACTAAATCTTCATAATAGGGCGGCGTATGGCCGCAGCTGATCGCCGGGGGGCGATCACGTCCTTCGATCAGAATGCCGTAGGCGCTGTCATAGTCCTGATGAAATGGCCCTACCATCCGGTTCAACTGACGCTGGCGCATCCAGGATTTTGCGCATTCAAATAAATGGTCCGCCACAGCCTGGTCGTTAATGCATTCAAAGAAACCAAACATTCCATCGTTCAGGCTGCGGGATTCATTCGAGGAGTGATCCACCGCAGCCATGATGGTCCCGGCTAATTTTCCATCCTTATATGCCATAAAGAAGTCTGCTTCGCCGTGGCTGAAAAAGGTGCCCTGTTTAGGATTGAGCTGTTTCATCCTTTCCGGCAGCATTGGGGGGATCCATAGCGGATCATTTTTATAAATTTTCCAGGGGAAGACGGCAAAACGTCTGCGTTGGAAACGATTGGTGACTTTTTGGATGTGAATATTGCTCATGAGGCCTCCAATTTCATTTGTCCTGGATCTGCCGCCGAAGGGTCAATTTTTTAACAACATTGTGGTGTTCATCTCGGGAGAGGGGGTAGAAGATGGCAAAGATGATCCCGCCGACCAATAAAGCTGCCGGAATCGGACCAACCACGATGCGTATTCCGGTCAGGGTGCTGGCGGGCTGCACGGCGGCGTTGGGAATGTACCCGCTAAAATCGAGGATCGCCAGGGCTAATGGGACCGCAATGGAATTGGCGGTTTTGCTCATCAGGGTGACCAGGCTGTAGAATATGCCCTCATGACGTTTACCGGTTTCCAACTCGTCCAATTCAATCGCATCCGGGATCATAGCCCAGGGCAGCACATGGGCAGCGCCGACGCCCATGCCAGCCAGGATGCATAAGGATAGCAGGTAAACCAGGGATGAGGATGCATTGACCGTGATCAAAAGGATTTGTACAACCGCCCAGAAAGCGATGCCGTAGATATAAGCCATGCGTTTGTTGAGTTTCTTCGACAACCAATTCCAAAAGGGTAGTGAGACGATGGCAGTGATGAAAATCGCTGCCATAATGACCTCACTCAACGATTCCCTTTGGACAACATACTTGATATAAAACAACAAGTTGGCTTCAATGATATGCATGCTGGTCCATGTAAAGAGGTAAATGACTGCACTGAAGACAAAGGGACGGTTTTTCAGCGCTGATTTAAAAGAAGCGAACAGCTTGGGACGTTCCAATTTTGTAAAGTAGGGTTTTTCTTTGGTGCCAAAGAACACAAAGAATAAAGGCAGCGCTGAGGCCGCGCCAAAGATCAATCCCATTCTAAATACATTCCCGGCATTACTCGGGGACATCTGCCCGATGATCATCATGGGGACAACGAAGGAGATCAGCCCTCCAAGGATCGAAAAGAACATGCGATATCCGGTCAGTTCCGTGCGTTCATCATAATCCTCTGTGAGTTCAGGAGTCAACGCAAAATAGGGCATGCTGACGAAGGTGACCACCGCATCATACAGGACATACATGAAGGTGAAAAACACCAGCAGGGCTGTTTGAGATTCCAGGGGTGGTTTCCACCACAGGAATGCAAAGATCAACCCGTAAGGTAGGGCTCCGAACAGCAGGAATGGGCGGCGTCTTCCCCAGCGAGTGCGTGTCCGGTCTGATATATAGCCCATCAGCGGATCGTTGATATAATCCCAGCTCTTCCCGATGAACAGGCCAATGGCTGCGATGGCCGGTGCGATCCCGATCACATCGGTGAGAAAGATAGGGAAATAAGCGGCGATGATGGTGCTGGTCATGCTAAAACCGGTATCGCCAAAGCCGTAAATGATTTTTGTCAGTCTGGACAGTTTTTTCATGGCTGGTTGCTTTCTTGTTTTAATGGAACCATCGTGCGCATGTTTTAAGAACAAGTCCCCTGGTTTGGGGGAATCGCTGACCAGGGGGTTACGATTGGAAATTTGAACAGAATAAGCGGAAACCATCTTAGGCAGCTATCGTGCATTCTGCTTTCTAAATTATTCTGGTGTGGGCTAGATAGGTTCCTTTACACCAGGCAATGGTTTTTTCTCAGCACGTTTTTGTTTGCGTTCTGCCCTGCGTGCGCGCAAGCCTTTAACAATCTCATGGTGCTGCTTCCGAGTGAGGGGATATAGGGATGCCATGATAATCCCACCAACAAGCAGCAAAGCCGGGAGGATGCCAATCACCAATCGGATGCCTAATAAGGCGCTTGCGGGTTGAACGACGTTTTGCCCTTCCTGAAAATTCGATAACTGTAAAATCAACAGACCTGCAGGTTGAGCAATCGCCATGCCGACTTTACCCAACAGTGTGATCAGGCTGTAGAACATGCCCTCATGCCTTTCTCCTGTATGCCACTCTTCCCATTCGATCGCATCCGGGATGATTGCCCAGGGCAAGACCTGCGCGGCACTGACGCCAATCCCGGCCAGGATGCACAGAATCAGAATAAGCCAGAAAGGTGTTTCTGGGGACATGAAGATCATGACCATCATCACCAATGCCCAGAAAGCTACACCGCCGATGTAAGCATAGCGTTTGTTCCAGTGTTTGGATATCCAGTTCCAAATCGGTAGGGCGAAAATGGCTGTGACAAAGATGCTTACCATAATGATCATGCTTTGTGACTGTCGTCCAAGGACATAAATAATAAAGAATTGTAGATTCGATTCAACCACAATGATGGTCATCCAGGTGAACAGGTACATCAACGCGCCAAAAACGAAGGGGCGATTTTTAAAGGCGGTCTTCAATGAAGGCAGGAACTTTGGTAATTCTTCATCTTGAAATTCTTTCTTTTCCCTTGTCCCAAAGAAAACACCCAGATATGCTGAGGCACCAATCAATGCTGCAACCATGGCCATGGTCGCTACGCTTATCTTGGTAGCCTGGGTCCAATCGTTTCCAACAATGAGTATTGGCAGGATGTACGCCGTCAGGCTTCCGACGATATTGAACATCATCCTGAAGCTGGTCAGTTTTGTGCGTTCGTCATAATCTTCGGTTAATTCTGGTGTGAGCGCAAAATAGGGCATGTATACCGTTGTTGCCAGCAATTCGTAGATAATATACGCCAGGGAATAATAGATCACCAAACCGGTCTGACTGAGATTTGGGCTGAGCCATAACAAAATAAATGAGAGCCCAAAGGGGATGGCGCCGAACAGCAGGAACGGTCGGCGGCGTCCCCACCTCGTGCGAGTACGATCCGACAGGTGCCCGATGATGGGGTCATTGATAAAATCCCAACTGCGGCCGATGATGAAAATAATTGCAACCAGTCCGGGGGGTACGCCAACAACAGTGACAACGAATATCGAGAAGAAGGCAGTGATGAGAGAGTTGTTCATACTGTAGCCAAGATCACCCACGCCGTAAAGCAGCTTCGTAATCAGAGGTAATTTATCTTCTTTTTCCATACGAATAACCTTTCTAATAACCAATGAATGCCATTAATACAACACGTTGGGTAGTAAAGAGTTGTGTTTGGATTGTTTATTGTTTGGTTAGATGAAACTCCAATGCCTGTCATTATCCTTGAGATAGACATGCAGTCCTTGAAGGCCGGGAAAGAAGGCCTCATCTGTTGGCAAACAGTATGATTGTAACATTATTATTGAAATTTGCACAATTGGGATAGAAGGCTGGCTTAACTCAGGTTAACAACCCAGAATAAGACAATTAATAAAAAAAACGACCTGCTGTTTCCCAGGTCGTTTTTTGTAAACTGTATAAAGGCAGGAATTTAATGATTTTGGTTCCCGCTGTAACCACCAGCCCAAAGAGGTCGTCCAGTTTCTTCACGAATGCGAATTGCTTCACCGGAAGTGCTGTTTTCGACATAGCTGACCTCAAATGCGTCGCCCTCATAGAAACCTTCCAGGGAAAGGGCATTACCTTCAGAGATGGAAAACCCTTGTTCAGTCATAAAGGTAAGGGCACGTCCTTCAATTTCCAGCTGAGAACCATCTGATAGTTCAATGACCATCAGGTCGGATGTTATGGACATAACTGTTCCGCTCAATGTGACATTATCGGTTACCTCAGCCAGACCTGTACCGAGACCATCAGCAGGTGCACTGTCGGATTGCCCACCTTGACCTGCACCAGATCCATTTCCTTGTGCTTCAGATCCTCGGCTGTATCCGGATCCATCTGAATTTTGTCCTTCGTCACAATCGTTAAGGTTTTGGCCGCTACCTTGGCCGCCCTGTCCACCTTGATTAAGGTTTTTTTCGAAGCTCTTATTTTCTGACAGGTTTTTATTTTCCTGTAGATTTAGCTCTAATTTTTCGCCTTCATTCTCTTCAGAAAGATTTTTACTCAAGGCAAGGGGCTCACTCCCATCAGTTTTTGCCAGGGTTCGATTGACTGCCCCGAAAACCAGCAGACCAAAAACGATTGCCAGAAATACACCTACGAACACTTTTTTAATCATTTGTAACCTCAATTCTTATCTTTTTGAACTAAACTTGTGTTAGATACTTGTTAGATTTGTTCTAATCCTATTGAACTTTGCTGATGTACATTTCGTTTTGTGAATTTTCCAAACATCTTTTTGGTGATGTTGGCAACCCACTTCCAATGTAATGCAAGATGCAGAATGGCAGTGATGGTCATGATGACACCGCTCCAGGTATGGATCAGGTCCCAGGTCGTTTTGTTGAACAGGAAGACCGCACTGGTCGGGCCACTTTCTACTGAGAACATAAAGTAAACACCTGAGATTGCACAGATCAGGAAGCTAAGGGCAATGGTCGCATCCAGCACAATGTTATAAGTCAGGCGTATTCCGAACGCTTTTCTTTTTCTTAGGATCACCTGCCAGGTGCGGTTGATGGTCCTTGTGATCCATTTCCAATGGATCAGGATGTGTATGAGGGCAGCCATGATCATCGCCAGGCCGGACCAGGTGTGGATGATATCCCAGGTTAGCCTGCTGAAGACCGCGACGTGATTGTAATAGACATTTCGTCCGCCCTGATAACCGCCATTAGGAAAGGCAAGAAAATACAGGCTGGATAAAACTGCCACCAAAGCACCCAGGGCCAGCAGGGCATCAATCCACCAGTTTTGGCGTAATTTCGGTGTTAATAATGAATTTTTCTTTTTCATCTTTGCTCCGTTTCTCATTCGACAAAATCAATTGTATGGCATGGACTTGCAGAAAAGGTGGAGGAGATGTGAAGAACTTGTGAAGAGATCCCAAAATTATTGGGAGGAAGCTATAATATTTTTATGTCCAAAGTTTTGATTATTGAAGATGAGCAAGAATTATCTAATGTGCTAAAGGCTTACCTTGAGCGTGCAGGATATGATGTATTGTTAGCTGATCGTGGTGATCGGGGAATTAGGCTCTGGCGGGAGAACCGACCGGATATGGTCTTGCTGGATTTAAACCTGCCCGGGATGGATGGGATTGATATCGCCAAGAGGATTCGCCAAACGGACAATACGCCCATCATCATGGTGACCGCACGTGTTGAGGAGGTCGATCGGCTATTGGGATTGGAATTAGGCGCAGATGATTACATTACCAAGCCCTTTTCTCCACGGGAAGTGGTGGCAAGAGTTAAGGCGGTCTTGCGGCGTGTTGAAAAACAACCCTCCGATCGGCCGGGTGAAATTAAACTTGCTGATCTGGAAATAGACCCGGAAGCACATTTGACAAAAAAATCCAATCAAGCCATTGAACTGACGCCAACTGAATTTACATTGCTTTTAACCATGGCACAGCACCCTGGACGGGTTTTCTCTCGTTTACAACTTTTGGAAGCGTCCCAGGGTGTGGCTTATGAGGGCTACGAACGCAGTGTTGATGCCCATATTAAGAACCTGCGAGCAAAATTAGGGGATGACAGCCGAAACCCGCGCTACATCGAGACGGTATTTGGTATTGGTTATCGTATTAAGAAGGATATCACTTGAGTATGCGCTGGCGTTTGCTGGGATCATTTTTATTAATCATCATCATTGCTCTGGGAACGGTCGCCATTGTTACACGCTACACAACTGAACAAGAGGTTCAAAGGTTTATTGGGTATGGCGGACAGGTCGGGTTGGAGAACCTGGCGACTTCTCTTGAGGATTATTTTGAGGAGAACAGTTCCTGGGAGGGCGTAGAAACCGTTTTTCAGGCTGGTGATGGACGAGGAAGGGGGCCCCGATCTAATGTGAACGCTGGTATCGGCAATCATATTCTGACGGATGAATCCGGGCTCGTCCTGCATAGTCCTGACACATCCGAGTTGGGGACCAGACTAACAGAATCAACGTTATATCAATCTATCCCATTAAGCGTGTCAGGTGATATAGTGGGCTACCTTGTTCCCGAAGGGGGCGTTCTTGAATTACCTGACAATTTTGAAGATCTTCTAATTGAAAGGGTCAATCGGGCAAGCCTTGTGGCAGCGTTGATCTCTGGCGGGTTGGCAATTTTGCTGGCACTGTTTCTGGCTGCACTGATATTGAAACCAGTCCGGAGCTTGATCGGCGCAGTTGAACAAATGACGACGGGCGATCTTTCGCAGCAGGTTGCTATCCATGGAAAGGGTGAGCTTGGGATGTTGGGGGATGCCTTCAATCAGATGTCCCGTTCGCTCCAGGAAGCAGAAAACCGTCGTCAAATGCTGACTGCTGATATTGCTCATGAACTGCGCAATCCCCTGGCGATTCAACGGGCACATTTGGAAGCCCTGCAAGATGGCATCTATCTATTGGACCAGGAAAACCTGGCATTGATTGCTGAACAAAATCGCCAGTTGACACGGTTGGTGGATGATTTGCGTACCTTGGCGCTGGCAGATGCTGGGGAACTGGTATTGAATAAGCGCCCGGTTGATTTGAGAGAAATCTGCACAGAAACTATGACACGGTTTGAACCTCAGGCAAGAAAGAAACAAATTCGTCTTAACGCGAATTGTTTAAACGAACCGCTGATCATCTCTGCCGACAAAGAACGCTTGCAGCAAATTCAGGATAATCTGATGCAAAATGCCCTGCGCTACGCTCCAGAAGGCGGCAAGATTGAATTATCGTTGCTTTCCAGCGGGGATGATGCTGTTTTTGGGATATATAACAATGGGCCGAAAATTCCAGAAGAAGCTCTGGGGCGATTATTTGAGCGTTTTTATCGCGCGGATAAAGCCAGAGATCGTTCCAGCGGCGGCACAGGGTTGGGGTTGGCGATTGCCCGTAAGCTGGCAGAGGGGCATGGTGGTTCACTGATGGCAGAGAATCATCCTGATGGCGGCGTGGTCTTTACCTTGAGCCTTCCTATCTCATAGTCTCAATTTTTCCAAAAATCAAATGGGGTCAATCCGTTGCATCCGAATTGAATGTTTTCCCATTTTTCCTAAATATAAGCGGTAATATCGGTAAAATTAACAGGTTGATCCCAAACAAGATCACAAACGTCATGCTGAAACCAGTCAGGTCTGCCAGCATCCCGCTCAGGAACATCCCGATGCCCTGTCCAACATTGGTGAATGCCATCAGGATGGCATACATCGAGGCCGCGATGCGAGGGTCAACGAAACGCATGGCAACCGCAAAATACTCTGTCTGGTAAACGCCGTATGCAACCCCAAAAAACACAACCAGAGTGATTCCTACGGGCAACCCGAACTTGGGGGCAATCAGGAATGCCAGTGTCAGCAGCGAAACGCTCAGGAGCAGAACGGCGATTTGCAAAGCGCGTTTAGGCTGGTATTTACGCATCAACCTCCCACCGACAAAACTTCCCCCAACAATGCCTGCGCTCCATATTGAAGTGATCAGTCCGGCTGTTGAAAGGCTGATATTGAATTCTTGTTCCAGGTAAGGGTTGATCAGCTGGTTTGCCCCCAGGATGATCACGAACATCAGCAGCCCCAAACCACCGGCTAAAAAAGTCGTTTTATTGAATGCCTTGAATGCAGACCAATCAAATCGTTTTTCAACCACTCGTTTTTCTTCCCTGACAAAAAATACGAAGGGAAGAGGTAGGATGGTTAATCCAGCAAGAACCCAGAAGACGGACAGCCAGGAAACGTTTTCAGCCAGGAAACCAACCACAGAGGCAGCCACAATAGCGCCCACCGCCCTTCCACCAACCATGAAGCTCTGGATAGTGCTGTGTTCTTCCACAGGTGTGGTATCCAGTGCTAACCCATCAGTGCAGGTATCATACAGCGCCAACCCCATCTGCATGATGAAAGCCAGGGCGACATATCCCCAAAAATAAGCCCCAGGATCAATGAAAGGTGCTGCAACCAGGCATAAGAATTGAACGGCCAACCCGATGAAGATATAGGGTTTGCGATGTCCCATCGCAAATAAGTTGACCCGGTCGCTGAGGATTCCCAAGCCAATTTTGAGAACGAAGGGCAGCAAAGCGATAAAGCCAAAGACACCCACATCGGTCATTTGCAGTCCATGATCCAGCAGATAAAGGGCATTGAGCGCGGCGAAGAAGCCTTGAATTGTTCCCTGCGTGAAATACAGCGAGCCAAAGGTCAGGTATCGTACAAAGCGAGTTTTCGCCATCATATCTCCTTCCAAGATTGTCATGTTTCGATTATTATAAATGCCTTACAAAAAGTAGTTTCCTGTTAACATTGATGTGGTTAATCAAACCAATGGAGGTTAAATCAACCTCAAAGAATTATAATATAAGGCAGGTCACCCTTATCAATTAAATAATTGTATTATGGGAGGTAGAAGTTTATGCCATATCAAAAAACCGCAGGTATTGGGGATATTGAAAAGACATTGTTTCTTCCTTTATGGGGTCGGGCAGTAGAGTCACAGAAAGACAAACCACTTCTGAAGGATGAAAAAGCAGTCAGCATCATTAATCAATTGGCGATAGATTTGTCTGAAGCTGAAGAAAATCTGGATGACTTAACAAGGATCGCCTGGATCATGCGCAGCCTGATTTGTGACCAGGTCATCAAAGAATTTATTTCTAAGTATCCAGATGCGACTGTGGTTAATATTGGTTGTGGATTGGATACGACATTCGATCGCGTAGATAACGGCAGGCTGCGCTGGTATGACCTGGATCTACCGAATGTGATTGAACTAAGAAAATTATTCATTCATGAAGAAGAGCGCAGGACCTTTGTCGCCTCTTCATTTCTGGAGAATGCTTGGCTGGACAAGGTCACAGTCAAAAGCAATGTATTGTTCATTGCTGCCGGGGTTGTCTATTATTTTGAACCGGAAAAAATCCAAGGATTTTTCCGGGAAATTTCCGATCGTTTCCCGGATTGCGAGGTGATATTTGATGTTGCCTCTGAGCTGGGGGTGAAGATTGCAAATAAAAAGGTCATCGAGAGTTCAGGGTTAGATGAACGCTCGTACCTGATTTGGGGATTGAGAAATGTTAGAGAAATACTTGACTGGGACCCAAAAATACAATTAATCAGAAAATATGCCTATTACCGTTCGTCTCGATTGAGCCTGAGGAATACCCTGATGGGGGCTGTATCTGACCTTCTTGGAATCCAGTACATGCTGCATCTCCGGTTAAGCGCCCATTAATCATCGGCCAGCAGTGTTTGAAGCGTATCGAAAGCGGTTCTCGAGGATTGATCCATGCTGATAGGGGTCACAGAGACCATTTTTTCGATCAGCAGTACATGCATATCTGTGCCCTTTTCAAGATCATCCGGGTCAATTCGGATTTCATAGCCCATTGGTCCACGATCTGAGAGGGATGTCCTTGATGCCGGCTTGGGGAAGTAATAGCGTTTCTTTGAATGGCGGGTGATGACCATGGGCGTTTCCAGGGTGGCACCCTGCGGGATATCCAATTTAATCAGGTCCACATCCTCAGGCAAGCCTTGAAAGAGCATATTTCGTGCAATTTTGTGTGTGAAGTAGCCAGCAGCACCAAAATCAACATTCTGGGATAAGGAGAAGTGGTGTTCTGCCTGGGTTTGCATAGACACCGCAAGTGCAGGGATTCCCAGTGAAGCAGCTTCGATCGCTGCGCCAATTGTTCCAGACATGGTGATACAAGCGCCGATATTTTCCCCATAATTTATCCCTGAGACGAGAAGGTCCGGCTTGTCTTGCATCACGTCGTAGATGCCGTGCAGTACAGCCTGCCCCGGAGAGCCATCCACAGAGAAGACTTGCCAATCGCGGCCGTTCACGTGCAGGGTCATCTCCTCAATGATGCCAGACGAATGAATGGGCATACTGCGGCCCGCACCAGTTTGCTGGTCGCGGGGTGCGACCACATGCACAAACCCTAATTGGTCGAGGGCTTCTGCTGCCGCCCACAAGCCAGGTGAATGGATACTGTCGTCATTGGTCAATAAGATTTGAGTGGCTTTATTGTTCATAATACAATCATTCTAACTGGAGGAAGTTCATCTTACAACCAAGATCCTGTAAATAAATGATTAACGATCGCCTATTTGTCGTTGTGGGTTGAATTTGTGATCACTGGAATGGGTCAAATCAAATTTATACGCTGTGATTGCCATGCAGCTTGAGATTTGAGGAAGTGTCTGCACCAATCGGATATGAGGAAAGCTCAGACCCTAGAGGATGCAGCAGACCTTTCAATGTGTTGTGTCGCAGGGCAGATTACTGGGCATCCCCATCAGCGCATTTTGCTGCAAAAGCCTTGATTTGTTCGATCATTGCCATCAAGCCGTTGGCACGCTGTGAGGAGAGGTGCTTGTCCAGACCGGTCTTTTTAAAAAAGCTGAGTTTTGCATTCAGCACGTCCTCTGCTGGCTGGTCTGAAAGGACCTGCATTAATATAGCAGCCAAACCTTTCACTATCAAAGAGTCGCTTTCGGCTTGCAGGTAGACTTTCCCATCACGACATTCCCGGTGAAGCCAGACGGTGGACTGGCATCCCCGTACAATGTTTACTTCCGTTTTAAAGGCGCTATCCAGCGCGGGCATCTTCTGACCAAGTTCGATCAGGTAAGCATAGCGCTCATCCCACTGCGGCAGGAAAGAGAAATCTTCAACGATTGTGTTTTGAATTTCATTGATTGACGGCACAGGTTACTTTCCTAACATTTTGAGGGCTTTGTGGATTGCCTGGATTAGAGCATCAATATCGTGTTTGGTGTTGTAAAGTGCCAGGGAGGCCCGGACTGTGCCATCAATTCCCAGCGCAGTCATGATCGGTTGCGTGCAGTGATGCCCAGTGCGCACGGCGACACCTTGTGTATCCAGCAAGGTGCCCAGGTCATAGTGATGGACACCGTTGATATTAAATGCGAGGATGCTTGAGTGGTGTTCCGGATTTCCATAAAGTGTGAGGTTGTCGATCTCCAGCAGCCGGTCTCGTCCATAAGCCAGCACCTGGTCTTCATGCTCCATGATATCCTCAAATTCAAACTGGTTGAGGTAGTCGATGGCTGCTGCCAGCCCGATTGGGCCGACGATGTTGGGCGTACCCGCTTCGAATTTGAAGGGGAGCTTGTTGTAGGTGGTTCTAGTGTTTGACACCTGGTCAATCATTTCGCCGCCGCCCTGGTAGGGGGGCATGGCGTCCAACCATTTTTCTTTCCCATACAGCACCCCGATCCCGGTAGGGCCGTACATCTTGTGTCCGGAGAAGGCATAAAAATCAGCATCAAGCGCCTGGACATCGTGCTCGATATGCTGAACGGATTGCGCTGCATCCACCAAAACAGCTGCACCCGCTTCATGGGCCATTTGAATGATTTGCCCGGCAGGGTTGATCGTCCCGAGGGAATTCGAAACGTGATTAAAGGCCACGATACGCGTCCGATCTGTCAACAATTTCTTAAATTCTTTCAGTTGGATATCCCCATTCTGATCCAGGGGCACCACGCGAAAATGCGCCTGGCGGCGTTCACACATCATTTGCCAGGGTACGAAGTTTGAATGATGTTCCAATTCCGTGACGATCACCTCATCCCCTGGGTGGATAAAGCCTTCTCCAAAGGAGAAGGCAACCAGGTTGATCGCTTCCGTCGTCCCGCGGGTGAAGATAATTTCATGATCGTGGGGTGCGTTAATGTAGGCCTGCACCTTCTTCCGGGCTGATTCATGGGCTTCTGTTGCCAGGTTGGATAGGTGGTGCGTCCCGCGGTGGATATTGCTGTTGTACGTCGTGTAATAGTTGCTGATGGCATCAATCACACTTTGCGGCTTTTGCGTGGTGGCCGCATTATCCAGGTAGATCAATGGTTTGCCGTTGACCTTCGTCTCTAAGATCGGGAAGTCTTCTCGGATGGTGTTCGTGTCAATTGTCATACTAGCCTGTGGTTCCTTTTTTCGATAGATTAATGATTGAATTTTACCAGACCCGGATAGGGATGGTGAATGGGCAGAGAAATGATTTATTAAGAGGGTATTGTGGAATGGGGGTGGGTCAGCCCCGGGGATGGATTGGGGATTATTGATCGATGTGGACGGCGACCGGAGTGCCGAGGCTGGCACCAAGCCTTTCCTGTGCGCTGCCGTTGGTGACTGAAATTGCTAGGTGACCGGTGCTGTCGATGGTTGCGATCAGAGATCCTGTCTCCACATCGCCAAATGTGCGCGTGATGCCACGGATCGTCTCCTGCATGATATCAATAGCTATATCTCCACTTGTTTTGGTTAAAACAATCCCAGGCAGGTTGGTGCTCAAGTTGCCAAACACATCGATCAAGACCACCTGCGCAAGCCAGCCGGTTGCGGTACGCTCAGGTTGTGCTAGCGGGATCAGAACAGGGTCAGGGAGGGTTGGCCCTAATTTTTCTATTGGGAGCCCGTTAGCCAGGTGCGCACCTACCGGCGCAAACAAATCGCGGCCATGAAAAGAAGCGCTGATTTCCGGCAGCCAGTATTTTTGCTCTTCCAGGGCAATCACCTTCAGAGGTTGTCCTTGTGCCCGGGCTTCTTCGATCAGGGGGGTCAGCAAGCCGTTATCCGGTGCGATATAGAAATGACGATCGATCCTTGCAGCAATCGCACGACGACCGGTCCCCACCCCGGGGTCAACCACGGCCACATGTACGGTTCCCGGCGGAAAATAAGGCGCAGCTGCGACCAGCATCCGGGCGGCCTCATCAATATTCTGGGGATGAACCTGGTGGCTGATGTCGATGATCTTTGCCTGGGGGGCAATGTCGGCGATGACACCTTTCATCACGCCAACAAAGTGATCCTTGAGCCCAAAGTCTGTGAGCAGCGTGAGGACGCCATTTGATTCAAGGCCTGGAGCCATAGGATGCTGTCCATATTGCTTGACAACATCATCAAAATTGAGGCCCTGTCGGAGGACCCGGGTAAATATTTCCGGCAGCCCTGTCCGGCGCATGGCATGGACAGCGTCGTTGATTGCATAGGGAACCCGGAACAAATCGGCTGTTATGTTTCCCTCCCGCAGGTCCAGAATCGCATAATTGGCACGCGGATCGCCGTCATCCGGGCGTCCCAGGCTGCCAGGGTTGATGAACAGGACCCCCTGGACTGTGCGAATAAAGGGCTGATGTGAATGGCCAAACAGGATGGCGTCAACGGGGTAGTCTGCAGCCAGTTCAGACAGTCGTTTTTTGGGCGTACCAGGCAGTAAATGCTCGGAGATCGAATCAGGGCTGCCGTGGCTCATCAGCAGCTGAAACTCCTCCAAACGAATGGAGCGGGTTTTAGGAAGTGATTTGAGGTAGGCTCTCGAACTTTTAGATAGGGCGTGATAGGTCCAGGCGAACATGGTGCGTTTTCCAGGTTTCTTTACCCGTGACCAGCCCTCCTGTCGATGTTTTTTACTGAGGACTTTCTTATCATAATTGCCGAGAATATTGATAAACTGTGACCCCCTGATCAACCGCACCACGGCTTCAGGATTGGGGCCATACCCAACAGAATCACCCAGGTTCAAGATGGTTTGGGCTGCTCCCTGTCCCCTGGCGTGCCGCAGGACAGCCTTGAGCGCAGCTAAATTGCCGTGGATATCTGCAAGCAGCGTGACTTTCATTTCATTTTATGAGTTTTCTTCAGGCGGAACCTGACCTTCAGGCAAATCCTCAGCATCCACTTCCTGCGTCTGATCATCTTGAGTGGTGTGAACCCTCTCCGCCTGATTATTTTCAGGTTCGTCCTGCTGCCTGCCGCCATCATTTAATGACAGGTGCATCAGAGCGTCCTCGACGTTGATAGGCGTTCTGATGATCTCATGCAGCGCTGCCCAGGCATTTTCACCCTCTAAGGTGTCCCATGTTATAAGAAATGCCTGGTAGTCAGCATCGCGTGTTTGCTGACGATTTTCTTTGAAGTGTTCGAATCCCGGAATCAGTCGTTTGATGGGTCCCAGGTTGCCAAAGTAGTCTTCAACCCTGTCCTGTTCTTTCTCAATAAATTTTGGCAGCCAGGTTACCCATACATCCGAGTCGTGAATAGCCCCCAATTGGTCCTGGATATCTTTCATCACCTGGATATAGGGAGTGAGGGCTTCTTTGTAGAGCGGGGAGAATAACTCCATGGTGTAGCGCAGATGTTTTCCAGCAATGCGCATCGCATGTAATTTTTCCACATTTTCGGGATCCCTGATGAAATCCTGGTAACTTAAGAGGTCCTCAAGCTCGTCATTGATTGCTGCGAACCCTCTCTGGTAGAGGGAGGGCGTAAACAGGTATGTGTCATCTGCCCTGGCGGATAGCTCCCCAAAATGACTTTGCATTTTACTGAGGAGGTTTCCCCCTTTAAGCTTATCCAGTGTCTTGTTGACTTTCTTCTGCGCTTTTACCCGGCGCTGCTTCAGCCTCAGCAGCAAGCGGCGGTATCCGGGTTTGTAAGGCATCCCAAGAGTTTCATCGTAGCATGCGTTGACGCACTCAATCTGGATGTCTAAGTCACGGGCGCGCCCCAACGCATGTGTGATTTTACGGATTTCATCCTGCCAATCTTTGGATTTTTTTGATGGCAGGCAGTCCTTAAAATGTTCGAAAGCATTTCTCAGACGACGAGAGGCTACCCGGATCTGGTGGATTGCCTCGACGTCTTTTGCTTCAATGGCCGAATCGATTTCCTCCTCAAGCCTCTGAACCTGCTTAAGCATAAAATCCGCACCGAAAATGCACGCTGGTCGATTGGCTTTCTTACCCATATTACTGACCTCCACTGGTTGATTGTGCATACTGCATGGACGGGTAGGATTGCTTAGAAATTTTCTTCAATGATCGGCTGCTGGTCTTCTAAGAGGTTCCGGATGTGTCCCTGTAAATCTGAAAAAACTTCCATGACAGGTCGTCCTGCGTCCACAGTAACGAAACCATACTCCTGGGCGAATTGATCAAACATCATGATCAACTCGGACTGGTAATCAATAAAACTGTCATAGAGGTTATTGGAAGGATGAATATCCATGCCGGCTTCCCAATAATTCAAGCCGCGACCGAGGATCAGACGCGACACCAGGTCGGTAACATCAGCCTTCAGGTAAAGGACGATATCCGGCTTCAGTGCGAAACCGTACACCTGGTGAGCCCAACCCGGGTCAGCACCACGAACAATATCGCGAGCCATAATGGAATAAAAATAACGATCAGAAAGGACGATGAAACCGGCTTGCAAGGCGGGGATAATTCGGTTTTCCAGGCGGTCGGCAAAATCTGTGGCGTAGAATAGACTCATGGTGATGCGGCTGAGTGTATGACCCATACGTGCCTTTTCCAACCCTTTTTGTGTCATCTTAGAGCGCCTTAGCCCTGTGTCTGACACTGCAAAACCCTCATCCTCCAGCCACCGCCGCAAGAGTTGGGTTTGTGTTGAGCGCCCAACGCCGTCCGAGCCCTCCAATACGATCAACTTTCCCGATAGGTCACCAAGCTCACGATAGGGGAACCCGGCACCGTAGTAGATTGCATTTTCCATCAGGGGCCACCTTTCACAACATTGATGTCAGATTGGATTGTCACAAGCGGGTGTCCCTCAGGTTTGGGCAATCCTTCCCACCCCTCCAATTTCTGTTTGACGATTTCGCGCACAAGACGCTGCTGAGCCTGGACGGTGAAATCACCATCGATGACAGTCAGGTTGAACTCACTGACCATTTTGTCGTATTCGTTCAAAATCCGTTCCTGGAATCTCCTGAAGCTCTCGACACGGCTTTCTGAGATGTGCAGGTCCATGCCTGCTTCGTAGAACTTTAATTTTGCCCGGGCACCCGTGATCCGCTGAACTGCCACATCAAGCGGCACACGAAAATAGAGGGCGATGTCCGGCTGCATGGCGAAGGAGTATAAATTACGAACCCATTCCGGGTCAACGCCCCTGGCAACATCCCTCCCGAAGGCTGTAAAGGCGTAGCGGTCTGCCAGGACGATCACCCCGGCTTTGAGCATGGGAAATATCCCGTTTTCCCACCGGTCTGCAAAGTCAGTACACTGCAGCAGGCTGAACGTGGTTGGTGTGAAGAGTTTGCGTTTTTTGGCACGTTTGGTGGTGCTTTTCACCAGGGCTGAGGAATTCCATTCGCTGAAGTAAACGGATTTCCCCTGGGAGTGCAGCCACTTATACAGCAGGTCGATTTGGGTTGATTTCCCGCTGCCGTCAATCCCTTCGACAATGATCAGTTTTCCTGGAGTGGTGTTTTTCCTCAACATAAAATCACCTTTCAAGCTGAGATGGTGAGTGAAATATAGAAAAATTATACTTGATTTACATGGGTGAAGGTGATCTGCTATTGTGGAATAAAAAAACCGGCTTTGATCAGCCGGTTGATGTTTATGTAAGGGATCGCCGAGGGGGGCTAGTCATCCTCATCTTCATCCCATTCGCTGTCTGATGGATTGATCTCCAGCAGCTCACCGGTGGCAATAAAAATTGTCCGTTCACAAATGTTGGTCACGCGGTCTGCCATGCGTTCTATATTATGCACGACCCACATAATGTAATTGGCACTTTCAATCGTATCCGGGTTGGCAATCATTCCGGCGACATTCTTGCGATAAATCTGGTTGAACAAGTCATCCACAATATCATCTTCTTTGGGAATCCGCCTGGCCATGGCGACATCCTCATCGATAAATGCACTCAAGGCGCGGTGGAGCATACTGACAGCCATATCACCCATGTGGCAGATCTCCCGATATGGGATAGGGATGTCGTCTTTGCCGATCAAAAGGATGACTTTGGCAATGCCTTTGGCGTAATCGCCCATTCGCTCTAATTCGGTGATGACTTCAAGGATAGCAGCCAGCAACCGAAGGTCATGAGCGATTGGCTGCTGTGTGGCAAACAGGATCAAGACTTTGTTTTCAATGGCAAAGCGTTTATCGTTGATCTGCTCGTCGTATTGATAAACCCTGCGTGCTGCCGGAAGGTCCCGCCGTTTGAAGGTGTCGATGGCATTGAGCATGCTCTGCTCCACCATGCTGCCCAATAAGAGGACCTCATCCTGCAGATGATGTATTTCGCGATCTAAAGTTTGACGAGGCATGCACTTCTCCAAAAAGAACGAAGTTCAGATAATTTATAGAATCTAATTCTACCCAAATCGACCGGTGACGTAATCTTCGGTTTGCTGGCTGGCAGGATTGGTAAAAATCTGCTCTGTTGCAGCCATTTCAACCAGTGTTCCCGAGCGATCCTCATCGATCATCAAGAATGCTGTGAAATCTGAGACTCGAGCCGCTTGCTGCATGTTGTGAGTGACGATCACAATAGTGTAGTCTGATTTCAGGTTTTCCATTAATTCTTCGATTCTCAGGGTGGCAATCGGGTCCAGGGCTGATGCGGGTTCATCCATCAGGATCACAGCGGGATCAACTGCCAGAGCGCGAGCAATGCACAAACGCTGCTGCTGCCCACCCGAAAGTTCCAATCCGCTCTGCTCAAGTTTGTCTTTGACATCCTCCCAGACGGCCGCCTGGTGCAAACTGCGCTCAACAATTTTCTCCAGGACTTTTTTATTGCGAATACCGTACAGGCGTGGGCCATAAGCCACATTATCAAAGATGCTCATTGGGAAGGGGTTGGGGCGCTGAAAGACCATGCCCACCCGCTGGCGAATATCCACCACATCCACATCCTCTTCGTAGATGTTCCTGCCGTTCAGGATAACTTTACCCTCGATCCGGGAGCCGTGGACAAGGTCATTCATTCGGTTAAATGAACGCAGCAGAGTGGACTTTCCGCATCCAGAGGGACCAATCAGGGCGGTGATCTTGTTTTCAGGGATGTTCATCGATATATTTTTCAATGCCCGGAAAGTCCCGTAATAGACGGACAGGTCAACAGCAGCCATTTTTACTGGCAGGGATGCTAAATTTTCCTGTTCAGTGACCTCATTAATGGAAACAGCCATCGCTGTCGGTGAATCGCTTGAATTGGAAATGGGGGGTTTAAGGGTCAGGGCTTGTGGTTTTGAAACTGTCATAAGGTTGATTTTCGAACGAACAAATGATAAGCAAGGGAACACTATGACCGGTGAACGTACTTATTACATCTTATCACCCGTACGTCAACAGGCGTGAGTCTTCAGGTTAATGTGTGATAATGGTCGGTAAAGAATCCGTTAACATCAAGCGATGGGCAGCGAGAAATAAAAGGTGCTGCCAACCTCTTCTTCGCTTTCCGCCCAAATGTAGCCGCCGTGCGATTCAATCATGTGCCTGGCGATGGATAAGCCCAGACCTGTCCCACCGCTGGTGCGAGCACGATCTGTTTTATAAAACCGTTCAAAAATGCGTCCCAGGTCCTTCCTGGGGATGCCCACACCGGTATCCTTAACAAAGAAAACGATATTTTGACCATCCTGGTAAGCAGAGATGGTGATTTTCCCACCTGGTGGGGTGAATTTGACCGCGTTATGAATCAGGTTGATCACCACCTGTGTGATCCGGTTCGGATCCGCAAACACAGCGGGTAATTCCGGCTGGCTGTCCAGGCTCAATTCTAGGCCGGCACGTTCTGCCTGCAACGCCATCCGATCAAAGGCGGGTTGGAGCAGGTCGTAGGGTTTGATGCGGTGGAAGGAAAGAGGGACTTTCCCGGATTCAATGCGGGATAATTCAAGCAGCTCATTCACCAGCTGGGTCAGGTTATCAATTTCTGTTTCCATCCGCAAGAGGAATCTTCGGGCAGCCGGCGGGTCTTCCAGTGCACCTTCCTGGAGCGTCTCCGCCAGAGCTTTCAGGCTGGCCAGGGGGGTACGTAGTTCATGGGAAACATTACTGATGAAATCTCGCCGGACGGTTTCCAGGCGGCGCAGCTGGGTCAGGTCCTGGATAAGCATCATGGTGCTGCCCGGCAGTGAGCGTTTAAGGGGAATGGCAAGGACCTGTAAAATCATGTGCTGGGGTCCGATTTCCAGCATGGTGCTCTGGTGCTGCCCGTGTAAGGCTTTTTTCCAGAGATCCACCAGTTGATGGTAGCGCAGCACTTCCACCAGTGAGCGTCCGACTGCCTTATTTTCATCAATAGAAAACAGGCGACCAGCCGCTGGGTTTAACAGCTGGACTTGTCCATCTGAATCAGTGATCATCACGCCATCCGTCATCTGGTTTAGAACAGCGGATAGTTTAGCCTGTTCACTGACCAGGGCACTGATCTGGTCTCCCAGTCGAAGCGCCATAGATTGCATGGACTGGCTCAGATTATTCAATTCATTGCGTGGTTCTGGAAATTCCAGGTTTTGAAAATTCCCCAGACTGATTTGCTGGGCTGCGATTGTCAGCTTTTCAACCGACTTCTTTTCCTGATCGCTGCGGATCATGCTCAGCAATAGACCAGCCAGGCTGCTGGCCGCGATCACGGCGGCTGTAAGCCCCCACAGCCAACCAAGACGACTTCTATAGTGATCCTGCGGAATAGAGAGCTGCAACAGGCCGATGGCTTCATCATCCTCTCCTCGAATCACAGCCAGAACGCTGATCCCCTGATCTGTGACCTGTGCAGTGCTCCCCTTGGATAATGCCTGGGCGATCATCCCTCGGGATAGCGTGTCATTTACAGGTCGTTGGTCCGGGGAAAGAACCTCAATGATGGACCCATTAGGCGTGAGGAATATAACGGTGAGCCCCTGGGCATTATAGGATTGAACGATGGCTGAGTCATCAAGCGATTGGATATCGTGGTGCTCATCCCATCGAACCTCATCAGCCAGAAATTGAGCAGCATCAAGCAGATGGGACTGCCAGCGGTCTGCTTCGTGCTGGTGGATGCGTCCTGCGGCGAGGGCTGCACATGCGATCAGTGCAGCTGACAGCAGGATCAGATATGGGAGCGTAGCCTGCCAGCGGATAAGACGCCGCATTAATCAGCCTTCAAAGCGGTACCCCGCACCGCGCACGGTGATGATCCGGCGGGGGTTGGCAGGATCCTTTTCAATTTTCTCCCGCAGCCAACGCACATGCACATCCACAGTGCGGCTGTCCCCGATGAAATCCCAGCCCCACACACGTTCCAGGATGAACTCGCGTGAAAGGACCTGCCCCTGGTGTTTTCCAAAGAATGTGAGCAGTTCGTATTCCTTTGGTTTAAAGGGAGTCACCTCATCATCAACTGTGATTTCCCTGCGGGTCATATCAATCCTAAGGTTGTCAAATTCGAGGCTCTCCGATTTTGTTGGGGTCGCTTCCCCACCTTGATCAATTTCTTCGCGGATCAAGCGCACCCTGCGCAGCATCGCTTTGACCCGGGCGATCAGCTCACGCATACTGAAGGGCTTTGCCAGGTAATCGTCTGCGCCAACTTCCAATCCAACCACACGATCAATTTCATCATCACGGGCGGTTAGCATCAGGACAGGCGTGCTCATTTCCTGGCGCAAAATCCGACAAATCTCGAACCCATCCAACCCCGGCAGCATGACATCCAGAATGATCAGGTTTGGATTAATTTCTCGCGCCAGTTCAAGCGCTTCCTCACCGTTACCGGTGGTGCTTACCTCATAGCCCTGTTTTCTCAGGTTGTATGCCAGAGTCTCCTGGAGGGAGATTTCATCATCAACAACAAGTATTTTTTCAGCCATTTCTGCTCCATATCGTTTCCAGGAGAGTGGAGAATTCTTCCGCAAATATTATACGTGCATAACGCCTTTCCACCATGTTTCTACCGTGCTGTCCCATTTCACGGCTTTTTTCGGGGTGCCTGGCGAGTAATTCGATCGCCTGTGCCAGAGCTGCTGGCTGCCCGGGTGGGACATAAACGCCGGCTTGCGCCGCTTCAACCACCTGACGTATGACGCCGTCAATCGCCAGGATGACAGGCCGTCCAGCAGCCATATAATCAAAGACCTTGTTGGGATAGGTTGTTTTATAAAGCTCAATCGGCTTGAGAATTGCCAGGCAAGCGTCTGCGCCAGCCAGAACCTGAGCCATTTCCGATTTTGGGACGGGTGGTAGGAAGAGGATATTCTCCAACTGACGCTTGTGAGTTAATGCCTGCAGGTGGGGTTTATCCTTGCCCGACCCAATCAATACCAACCGTATCCTGTCTTTTTTTTGTAAAAGTTCTGCTGCCTCCAGCACAATACCCAGATCATTGGAAAGTCCATGCGCGCCAGCGTAGACGACCACAAATTGACCGGTAAGTCCATGTTTATTTTTGAAAGCCATGCCGTCAGCCAGCGGATCAAACATCTCCGGGTCTGCTCCGTTGGGGATCAAGGTCACATTTTTAGCCCCGCGGGTTTTGACATGGTCCATAAAACCCGGGGAATTGACGATCACCTGGTCAGCATGCTTGTAAAGGAAACGTTCCAACCACCGGGACAGCCTGATCAACGTCTTATTTTTCAGCACACCAACAGCGATGGCAAAAGCCGGCCACAGGTCCCTCACCTCCAGCAGGAAGGGGCAGCCCTTCAAGCGTGCCAGCAGCCAGGCGGTTGGGGCCTGGAAGATCGGTGGGGTGGTGCCCCACACCAGGTCTACGTTGTGAATAAAAAGCCCGTTAATGAAGGATGAAACCATAAAGCTCAGGAAGCTCACAATACGCCATACAAAAGAGCGGTGCAGGACGGGCAGTGTATAGCTCCGAATAATGGTCACGCCCATGTCATCGGTTTGTTTTCGCTGTCGTTTGCCCTGTTTTTTCCCGGTGAGATAACTGATGGGACTGGCAATGATCGTCACCTGGTGCCCCTTTTCCCTGAGGTGCCTTGCCAGTTCATGATGCCGTGTTCCGCCGGGTTCATCCAGTGCCGTAAAAGCCTGGTGAATTAACAGGATGTGCATATTGTTAACATTTTACTCGATTAAGGATAAAAGTTCAGTAAGGTCCGACCTGCTCATATATTTTATGCCAGCTGCCCCTTATTTATGGGAATGAAGTAGATGGGATGTTTCGGCTGGATGGTTAATGCTCATCGAACTGCCATTCAGAATGGATCTCAAGGGGCAGGAAACCTTCTGCCGTGCTGACCAACATCAATGCAGGTCGTTTGATGCTGTAGGTGGGCGAGGTCCATCCCCAGGTGGGCTCAGGCGGCATCTCGCCGTGCAGGCATTGGCCGCCCCGGAAAACACAGAGCGGTGTCCCGCCCTGGATAGTTAATTGCATGGAGAAATTCGGCCCGACCAATTTTATTTCGTCCGGGCGCGTGATCTGCCAGGTCCAATCTGGCAGCAACCAGGAGAGCTGTGCCTGATGGATACGCCGCTCAGGCCTTCCACAGGATATGATTGTGTCCCTGATTGACCACCCAGCCGATGTTCGGGTAACCGTCCGCCGGTGACGGGCACCTAAACTTTGAAACCCGTCGTGTTCCGCCGTAATGCGCTGGAGATTTCCAGCCTGATCAAGTTCATGAGCCAGAATGTCTGCCTGTGCCCAGTCCAACCAGAGAAAACGACCTGCACGCAGCATTTGATCCTGTCCATCCAGAATTAGAGTGTTGTGGACGGAGCCTTTGACCAGCGCATTGTCCCAGGGAGGTTCCCCCGAATAGAGATAGGTGCCCGGATCCAGCGCCACGTTGACCCCGCGCCACCACAGGTCAGCATGAAGTTGATCAGCATGGGAAGGGCGGTCCTGGTAGCGGGCAGCGTGTAAAAATGCGCGGCCGTGCTTCCCTGACACTCGCGGCATGTCCGCTGCGTGTGGTTGGCGTTCATTCATGGGGGCTGGTGCTTGCAGATTAAACCAGTCTGACATCTCACCCAGGGGCGCTTCTGCATAGCTATCCTGATCCAGGAAAGCTTGACCGGCTGCCAGAACAACCGGGCGGTAATCCTCAAAGTTCAAACTTGTGAGCGGGAAGAGATAGGCTCCATCGTTGGCGCCCAGGTTTGGAGCCAGACCTGTGTGCGGATCTATCAGCGCCCACAGCCAGCGTGCGGCAGCAGCCAACCGTTTCCTCGTCGCTTCAGGCCAATCCTGGTGATTCCCTTCCCGCCTGAGGTGGTCGGTAAAGAGCGCCAGCTGGAGCATCAGGCGGTGGTAGTTGGTGCTGTGCTGGGTGTAAGTGCCAAATTCATCAATCTGGTGCTGGAATCCCCAATTCAGCCAGCGCCAGCCAAGCTCCCGCCACTGCGCGGCCCGGGGATGGTCCGGCAGGTAGACACCGGCGGTATACAGCCCGGCGGCTTCGGACAACAAATGGTTGTTGTTTTGTGCCCGGGCATAGACCAGGGTAGGGGGGATCCTCAGGGCATGTTCCGCGATAGCCTGCCACAATCTCTGTCGGTGTTCGGGTGTAGAGGACGGCGCCTGGGCCAGCGCCCGGTCGCAAATAACAAGCACCATCAGGCGAATGGCGACTTCCTGGGCGGATTGCCACTGGCGTCCAAGGTTGGGGGGGTGTGCTGCTAGGAATTGAATCGTTTTATCCCAAAAATCCTGAGCATAGCTCGGGTTTCTGCTGAAGGCGAATGCCCTGGCCAGGGTGATTGCCCAACCAAAGCGCCCTGGTTCCCAGATGAATTTTATGTCTTGGTCAGGAGGGTTCCGTTCCAGGAAGCTCCAGTGCTGGTTGGACGCACCGGCTTCCAGGTCAAGGGGGACAGACTCCCCGCCGAACAGTCGTACCCTGCCCTGACAAATCTCGTCTGCTTCTGCCAGCGCCAACGCCTTGTGTTCATCAGAAACCTGCGGAAAATGCTGATAGGGGCTGATACCCGGCTGGCCGGTGACGTCCACATGCTCGCAGGGTGTCAGGCGCCGGTAATGGCCGGTTTGCAAGCCGATTCGATACAGCGTGTAATGCCAGATTTTTCGGAAGCCCAGGTATTTGAGTGCTTTGAACGATTTCTGCAGGAAGTTCATCTGATCACCAGGTTTCAGGGGCAGGGCACCAGCCAGGCATCCAGGCTGCGGTGTTTCAGGATGGGGTGGATCACTTGACCGAGGTCGGTTGAACAGAATTGAGAAAAGCGTGCTGTCTCATGGACATATTCAATCGCGAAGACCGGCTTGCCAGCCTGGATGAAAGGCGCCACCTGATCGCACCAGCCTTGATGGAAGCAGCTTTCGGTCGTGATCCAGTCAAAATCATCCGCAAGGTCGTCTGCTTGCTCGGGATCGTTTTTCAGCCCGATCCCGAGACCCCGCCGGTGTGCTTCTTGCGCCAGCCAACGGTTGTACTTGAGCTGATCAGCCGCTGTGAGATCAAACCCGGTGGGCTGCAGGTAGCTGTCTATATTATCTGGATCCACCCCGTCACAACCTTTTTCAACGCTCAGATCAAGCCGGGCTGTCATCAGGGGTGCCAGGTCGTCCATTTGGCGGATATCCAGCCAGCGTTCCCCGGGCCAACCTGCATAGTTTTTTCCAAGTAATTGATGGGGAAATTCCTGGCTGTCGGGGCGCCAGTTCTCCCAGGCACCAGCATTCAGATAGCAAATCACCCTGATCCCTCTGTCATGTAATTCTTGCATGTCATCCGACGTGGTTTCAAACAAATCCAGGTTGTAGATGTCAACATCAATGCTGAGATCAATCTCGCCCTCATATTGGACCTGCCAGGATTGCCACGGTTGAGGGGTCCACCAGGTTAGCGTATCGTGTTTGGCTGATAAGGGGGTGCTGGCCATGGGCAGCGTTGCCGTTGTTTGCTGACATCCCATTAACAGGAACATGAAGAGTTCCATCAGAACGGTAAGCAAGCTGTGTGACAGCGATGTTTTCACCCACTCCCTCCACATGCTCCATAATTAGGGCTGGTCAGGCTGGAATGGTGAGATGAGGACCTTTTCACCGCTGCGTAAGGCTTGCACGGCGGCAAAGGTGGTTTGGGTCACGCCAATCATCTGCTCGTAAGGGATTGGTGGGGTTTTACCCCCCTGGACAGCCGCCAGGAAAGCCTGCCAGGCCCCTTGATGCCCCTTATTTTGCCTGAGCAGATGTCGTTTAACTTTTCGCTTCCCTTTAGAGATCATCTCAAGTTTTCGCCAGTCATGCAGTATGCCGATTTGGCCGCTGGTGAAAACCTCTAAATATTCTTTGGGGTAGGACTTATCCCCATTTGCCAGGTAGCTGACCACACCCAGGGAGCCGTCAGGGAACTTGAGCGAGATGACAATATTATCCTCACGATACTTGCCGTTGTCCGGCAGCCCCTGGACGCTGACCTCAACTGGATTTTCTCCTACCAAAAAGACCACGAAATCAATGAAATGACACGCTTCACCGATGATGCGCCCACCGCCCACCTCGGGATCGATCAGCCAGTGGTCTGCCGGCAGCACATTGGCGTTGACGCGGTAGTGGGCATACAGCGGCTCCTGCCGTTGATCTATGAAGGCCTTCAAGTGCTGCGCCAGGGGTGCGAATCGGCGGTTGAAACCGAGCATCAACAGGGATTGTTTCTCTGTTTGCAGCTGTCTGGTGATTTGGTCCAGCTGTTCCTGGTTGATGGCCAGTGGTTTTTCACAAAAGACGCACTTCCCGGCAGCAAAGGCATCCAGTATTTGGGGGGTATGCAGGTTGTGGCGAGTCAGGATGGCAATCAGGTTGATGGCGGGGTCTTCAAACACGGTTTTGGGATCACTGGCGGCGAAACCAAAGCCGTAGCGGCGGGCGGCATGATGTGCTCGTACTCCTGAAGCGGAAATGATTCCCACGGGGGCTACCCCGCTGGTTTTCTTGACGACCGGGAGGAACATTGCCCGGGCGTAGTTGCCCGCGCCCAGCACACCCAGGGCAAGAATTTCCCCGGGATTCACCCGGACGGAGGGTGCCAGCAAGTTAGGGATGCGGTTTTCCCTGGGAAGCGGTTCTTCGCCGTAAGTCAGGAGCACACCCAGGTACGGCTCCTGACCGGTGAGTGTATCATAGGCGCGGTTTCCCTCTTCAATGGGGATGCGGTGTGTGATCAGGGGTGAGGCGTCCAGGCGTTTTTGATCCAGCAGGTCCAGGAAGGCTGTCATATTCCGCTGCTCTGTCCAGCGCACATAGCCAATCGGGTAGTCCTGGGCTTTTTCTTCATAGTTGGGATCGTAGCGTCCGGGACCGTAGGAGCGAGACACAACCAACCCCAGTTCTTTTTCGTAATAGGATTTACGGGGGACTTTGAGCCCCACAGCGCCAACCACCACGATTTTTGCCTTGTCACGGGCTAGTTCCCCGGCTAGCTCAACCGGATCATCCGATGCTGTATCGGCACAGATCAGGACGGCATCCATGCCCACCCCGGATGAAAACGCTTCGGCAGACGCGACGGCTGTTTGTCGGTTGACCGCGGTTTTTGCTCCCATTTGTTTTGCCAGTTCGACGCGTCCGGGGTCCAGATCGATCCCCAGAACCTGGCACCCGGCTGCTGCGGCGATTCCTACTGCCAGCTGACCGAGCAGGCCCAGGCCAATCACAGCAACACGTTCGCCAACTTGAAGACCTGACAGGCGAAATCCCTGCATGGCAACCGCACCGACTGTTGTAAAAGCTGCCTGTTCGAAATCGACAGCATCAGGAACGGCAGCCAGCAAGTTTTGAGGGATGGCTGCAAATTCGGCATGTACAGCATAATTACCACCGCTGCAGGCAACCCGATCCCCCACGCGAAAACCCCGCAGCCCCGGGCCTGTTTTCACGATTGTCCCGGCTGAGGAATAGCCCAGGGCCAGCGGCTGGTCGAGTTGATTACGGGCAGCTTCAATGGTGGTGAGCATGCCCTCTCGCTTTACTTTATTCAGCACCTGCTGAACCAGGTCCGGACGAGATTGGGCTTTGCCGACCAGGTTTTTTCTGGCAAATTCAACCACCATCCGTTCCGTCCCCGCTGAGACAAGGGAAGCTGCTGTTCTCACCAGGGCGGTTCCCTGGCCGGGGTTCGGAACGGGAACGTCGGAGACGATGGTCTCCCCGGTTTTCATGTTTTGTAGCAGTTGTTTCATCAGAACCCACTTATTTTCAATGTGTTGAGGTTAATAGGATTATAGCGCAATCCAGGATTTGGCGCGCCGCATCACAATCAATACGCCAACACTTAATTTTGATGTTGATCTGGTGATTTTATCTTCCCAGGTTTATTCTACGTTTTTATCACCATCAGGGAGACGTTAAATGCAAAATGCGAGTTATCTAACCCGCATTGCGTATATAAAGCTGGACTTTTCAGATCAATCCGTTGTTTTACTTTCAGACGATGTTTTTTCAGGTTTTGACCCGGTATTGCTGTCGCTCCCCTCTTTCTTAGCCCCATCATCTTTTTCAGACACATAGGATTGACCGGATGGGGAGCGGTTGTCAGTGGCATAAAACCCTTTGCCTTTAAAGACAATCCCCACAGGCTGGTAGACTTTGCGTAAAGCATGTTCTCCGCATTCAGGACAGATGGTAAGCGGTGCATCTGAGAAATGTTGGAATTGATCGAAGCGAATCCCACATTTATCGCATTGGTAGGTATAGGTCGGCATAATTTACTTTCTTTTTTTTATCCATCAAGATTATAATCCTCTTGGGAGGCATTAGCAAGTCATTCCTGAGGGTATTAATGGATTTCTAACAAGATCGGGATGAAAAAAATCGAATCCACCGGTTCGGGGTATGTTTGGATAGCTCTCTTCAGCGCTGGTATAATGCCGACATGTTGAAAATACGGCGTTTCTTGGTGGTTTTTGTCCTGGCTGCAGGTGTTTTGCTGTCTGCTTGTGGTGAAACGACACCCTATGATATACCGGCGCTGACCAGCACTCTTTCGGGAACCTTGCGGCCTGATCCTTCAGCGACCGCCACCGCCCTGCCAACCGGGACTCACAGCCCCCTGCCCTCTCCAACAATCACGCCCTCGCCCGAACCGATTTATTACGAGGTACAGAGCGGGGATAACTTTTCCAGCATTGCCGCTCGTTACGGTATTGACCCAGCAGACCTGATGACAGCCAATCCGACGGTCAACGCTTCGGTACTGCAGGTGGGCACCTCGCTGCTGATCCCGGTCACGCTCACTCCCAAACCGACACCGACGATAACCGCCGAACTCTCTCCCACGCCAACGAAGACTGCTGAACTTTCACCCACGCCCACACCGCAGGCGATGGTCTTGTCCGATCCTGCGTGTTATCCTGATGCCCTGGGCGGCTTATGGTGTTTTGTCCTGGTGGAAAACACGCAGGATGCCCCGCTTGAAAATGTGTCTGGCTTGATTGTCCTGGGAGAGGGAGAGGACGCATTGCAGGAGGTGGCCATCACCCCCCTCAACCTGCTGACGGCTGGTGAGGCACTACCAATGTCGGCTTATTTCCTGCCCCCACTTCCCGAGAACATCATCCCCTTTGTCCAGATAGATTATTTCCTGCCGGTGATGACGGAGGATGACCGCTACCTGCCGGCTGAGATCGTTGAGCAAAATGTGGACATTCAAGATGATGGTCAGATGGCGGTGGTGAGTGGGGAAATCAGACTGCCTGGCGGTCAACCTGCGGCAGGCTATGTGTGGGTCAATGCCACGGCCTTTGATCAGGAAGGGCTGGTCGTTGGGATACGCCGATGGGAAGCTGAGGACGACCTTACTCCGGGAGGCGGCGTCCCATTTGAGCTGCGGGTGTACAGCCTGGGAGGCAGCATCGAGCGCGTGGATGTGTTGGTCGAAGCCGGGCGCAGCCTTGGGAACGGAGAAGAGTGATTGGTTTACGAGAAATCATAATGGTTGTTCAGGTGGTTGATGTTGTGGTGAGTGACTTTGAGGTTTGTCAGAGAGAGGAATGCATGCCATGAACCATGAATCAAACCCGCTTCTGCCCTGGGGAACCCGGACATTTGTGATGGGGATCATCAACCTGACCCCAGACAGCTTTTCCGGAGACGGCCTGCTGCAAGTAGAAGATGTGATTAGCGCAGCGCTGGACCAGGCGAAAGTGTTCGTGCAGGATGGAGCCGACATCCTCGATGTTGGTGGGGAGAGCACCCGCCCGGGGGCAGCAGCCGTTGACGCGGGGGAGGAACTGGCGCGCGTGATCCCGGTGATCGAAGCCCTGCGGGATGGATTCCCTGAAGTGATCATTTCTATCGACACCCACAAGTCCCGGGTGGCAAGAGCGGCTCTGGAGGCAGGCGCGTCCTGGGTCAATGATATCTGGGGGTTAAAAGCTGACCCCAATTTGGCGGCTGTTGTCCAATCGCACCAGGCGCCCGTCGTCCTGATGCACAACCGCCTGAAGCCGGGGTCTGCTGCCCTGGAAGCCCGTTTGGGAGGGCGGTATGTGGGCGTGGACTATGACGACCTGATCGCTGATATCCGCCGAGAGCTTTTGGAGAGTGTCGGATTGGCGCATGCTGCTGGTATTCCGGATGAGCACATCATCCTCGACCCCGGGATTGGTTTTGGAAAAACCGTTGCGCAGAACCTGACATTAATTGACCGACTGGATGAGATCAAATCTTTAGGGTATCCCCTGCTGGTCGGTCCATCACGTAAATCCTTTATCGGCTACACCCTGGACCTTCCACCGGATGAACGGACAGAGGGGACAGCGGCTGCGGTTGCTTTGTGCATTGAGCGGGGTGCGGACATTATCCGGG
>Ga0209121_10000388_pt1 | contig 46383 bp, 48 predicted proteins | sample Cruoilmetagenom3_FD_187292 | JGI IMG/M metagenome (GOLD analysis project Ga0209121, IMG submission 187292) | Oil polluted marine microbial communities from Coal Oil Point, Santa Barbara, California, USA - Sample 3 (SPAdes) (version 2) | ecosystem: Environmental > Aquatic > Marine > Oil seeps ... | reverse complement strand
GATCCAGATATTCTTCTTTAACACTGCGTGTTTTACCAAATAATGTCATGTTTTTCATGTGGATAAAGCCTAATAAAGTTTATTAAATTATCGATTTAATAGAGGTATCACCATTTCTTATTCCTAAAAAAAGAAGATCCAGGGAATAAATAAATTGAAACAGAAGAAAAAAATGGAAAATCTTATATTGTTTAATGGTGTAAATTAAGGTGGTCAAAATGGGGTAGGAGGGGAGACTTTTTCCTCCACTATCTCCATCATCAGATAGCTATTCCCTCCTATCCCTTCCTTATCTAATTAAGGGAAACCACAACTATACGTGACAGCATCACACAAATTTTTTTTTAGGTTCTTTGCCTCCATAAGTGTTTATTTTTTTTGCAATAATTTAATAGAGAATGATTTATTAAAAGTTTCTTTCCCTCCATAAAAAAAAATAGATTAAAATAAAAATACAAGAATAGAACCAGATGAGGAAAAAAAAAAATTTAGGTGTTACCTTAACCTATTTTTTCCTTTTTTCTTGTGGCACTCCACCCTCTTGATGCATGGAAAGAAGTAAACCAAGGAATCCAAACACAACAAGGACAATTGTCAGTGAATAGACACCGATATTTGTCCAGGCGTCATAATGCAATGACCACCCGATGTAAAAAATTATTCCCGCAATTAATATCAACAATGCGATAACTGTTGTCAGTTCCATCTTAATTTTCAAGGCCATAGTATCACCATTGGGAGCACTGGGATTTGAACCCAGATCGGCGGGTCTCTTCTATGGGTCATTGCTCCAGTTATTCATCACTGGTCAGATGACCCTCTTTTAATCATTCCCATAACTGGAGCCCGCAATGATGCCTGGTTACACCATGCTCCCGCCTTAATGATTGAGAGGGAATGATAATACCTTTTTCTTATATAATTTAATTGGTTGACAATTCAATAAATGTATAACTTTTTTTTTGTCACTTATTTCTATAGGATACCAGTGAAAAGACAACATGCCCCCATCATATTAATGGAGGGATAATACATCCTTTTTTGGTTTAAATCACTATAAATACCCTCCCCTAGAGATCCACTCTTTTTTATATATGACCAATGTGAAATACAAGAGAAGAGAAACATAGGTCTCTTATTGAAAAACCACAAATTATATATCCAAGATTTTATTTAGTACTGTAGGGGTTGACGTGAGAAAATTCTTTCGGGGAACAAAAGGTCAAATGGTAACTATCACTATAGCCCTCACCATGATTTTGAGTTCCCTTGGCGCCATGGCTTGGCTTAACACAGAGGGTAAATTGGACCTACCGGACCTTATTATTGAAAAAATAGAGCACTCCCCTCAATATCCCTTTAAAAACGAGATAATTACGATTATTACCTCCATAAGCAACCAGGGAGATGCTGATGCATATGATATTGGAATAGCATTGTATGCCGATAACAGATCAACCATCCCCCTTGATATATTAATTGTTCCCTTCCTTGGAAAAAGTGAGAATAAAACAATAAATTTTTATTGGACACCAACCACTGCGGACGATTTTACCCTTTTTGTATGGATAGATTACCAAAATAAGATTGAGGAAACTAGTGAGGAAAATAACTGGGAAAGCCGGGAGATACATGTAGAAATTGAAGAGATTGCAAGTTTTCCACCAAAACAGGGCGATCATGCTGAATGGTGGGATCCCCAGTGGCATTTCCGAGTACCCATAAGTGTTGACATGCCGGGATATGAACAGGACATCTATACAGACAAAATGATAAAACAAAGTTACGATTTCACTACTCTTCTAAAAACAATAGGTGTAACTGAAGATGCTACTTTTGACACCAATTCAACACGGATAATCGAATACCGGAAATATAATGGAAACTGGATACCCATCAGAGAGGTACCCCATGAAATTCTATTTCATCCCAATTACAACCCTAAGACAAATGCTAATTTAACCCTGATTTGGATTGCCAATGGAACAAACAATCCCCAAAGTACGCGATATTATTATCTTTACTGGGACGCCCTGGAGAATGGGGATAAGGAAGGCCGATACTGTGAAATCCAGCAGGGAATCAAAGATGGTGATTTTGAAACAAAAAATTGTAGCATATGGACCAATTCCACTGAGGGACTGCTCTGGCAGATAGAATATGTAACAGATGAACACAATACCGGCAGTCGTTCTTTATGCATATCTCGTGAGACAATCATTTGGAAGGAAGGCCATTACGCCAATGTAACACAAGAGTTCCCTGTATCAGAGGAAGGGAACGCCCATGAATATTGGCTCCACACGGCGGTAAAATGCAATATTGGAGATTTACAGGGCAAGATCGAGGGAAGCATCGTCCTTAATGGCAAGGTGATATGGAGAAGCACCCAGTCCACCTCTGGCTGGAAAGACATCTTGGTAAATGTCACCAGTGTCCTCCAGGGAGCACAGCAAGCAACAATTGAGCTACGGGCAAGGGTAATAGGCGCCCATATCAATCTAAGCTCCATATCCATGTACTGGGATACCTGCTATATTGAAACCCGGCCCCATGCCATCATTAAAACATATGTGCCTGAGGGATGGTGGGCGACTATGACTGTTGATGAGAATTACATCGGGGGAGTGCATAGATATAACATATTAAAGTGCATAAATATCTCCAGTGTCGCAAACCCCTGGACGGTGAACATATATCTTTCTAATCCCCAGGGTGAAGATGTGAAGATTTCATTTCCTCTTCCTGACCCAGGTTTTGAAGATCAGGGGAATTATACCCTTTTATATAATTCAGAGAAAACAGCAAATGCACGGTTTGATTCTGCTGCTTATCAGGGAAATGTGTCCGTGTCCCTCAATTTAGAAGAATACGAGGGAGAGTGGTGGTGGGAGGATCAGGAGGTGAGAATAAATGATCATGCAGCTCTTCGGCAAAGCCTGGGGAATGGTATCCCCTTGTCCCAGCTACCCGATCTTTGGTTTTGGTATACTGTCCAGGACTACGACCCTAATACGTATGTACGGTACACCTTAATGAGAACCGGGGGGAAATCCCAATATTTCCAGATAGAAATGTCTGATTTAATAAAGGATGAGGCATGGCATAGATATGATATACCCCCTGATATTGTGGAAGGCTGGAAAGAATTGACAGGTCTTGCAACCGGTCTTGAGATACGACTTGTGGCAAAAGCCAATGGGATAGGGGAAACAGTCATAAATCTTGACAAGTTAGGATGCTCAGTCTTCCCCAGGGTAGAGAACGGTGGGATGAAAAGAACCCAGTGGACGATAGATGATTTTTATAGCTTTGGGCATGACATACCCATGGGGGAATGGATGTTAAAGGCTATTTTGGATGATGCCCCCGGATATGAATATATCCTTACCACCCCCCTTAATATCACGCCAGCTGCTAATCTGGAGATAGTAAAAATTGTTCCCTCTCAGGGAAAAACAGAGGGTGAACAGGTCAATATTTCAGTGATGGTGAGAAATCATGGGCCAGATAATGTCTCTTCTGCAGAGGTGTCACTAACCATTTATCAGGAAACTGAAAAACTTGAATCAACAAAATTGGTAAAAGATGCAGGAATACTGAATGCATCTGAGGATAAAGAGATCATATTCACCTGGTCAGCAAAATATGGTAATCCACTATATGGGGGAATGTGGATAGTACTAGCACTCATTGATCCTCAAAACAAGGTCATTGAATGGAATGAAACAAATAATTGGGATAGCACCAATGTCATCGTGAAGGCTGCCCCTGATCTTCAAATAAAAATGAGTGATGTAAACTTTGTTCCCGCACATCCCCAGGATAATGAAAGTGTTGAAATGTCCATAACTGTCCATAATATTGGCTATGAAAATGCCCTACAAAACGAGACCAGTATTCAGATATCATATATGTATAATCTCACTGGGGATGAGAACTGGACAGATGACCAAATACTCTTTTCAACCAATTTTTCTGTCCTAAGCCAAAAAGAAAAAAATCTTGAGACCATCTGGATGCCACCACATACGGGAACAGCCACCCTCAAGATACAAGTAAATTGCAGTAACGAACGAAATAAAAATAACAATCAGGTATTTAAGGATATCAAGATTGGAGGCATAGAGGACATAACACCCCCCCAAATTGGTATCGTCACCGTTAAGCCATCTGTAATCGCAGATGATGAGGGATATATCAATATCACCGCGGATATAACAGATGGCATCACCGCTATCGATTACGCCTCTATCGAGATTAGTGATGAAAATGATAAAATTGTTCAAGAAGCAATCATGGATAGATACGGATTTACCCATATTTATTATTATAATACAACGATTACGCAGATAGGATATTATACCTATGTCATCAAGGCATGGGATACATCACTGTTTAATAACCAGGCCAGCAAAGAGGGAGAAATACGGATAGTGAAGAAAGATATTGAAGCTGTCCCCCCTGATATCTCCCAGATACAGGCTTATCCACAGCGACAGATAACGGGGGGATATATTGAAGTATCTGCATTTGTCACTGATGACACAGGTGTATCTGATGTACGTATTTATATACGGGCACCGGGTGAAGATCAATATACACAGTATCCCATGGAGAAGGAAAACTCCCGGTATTATTATAATTCGTCCTATAACGCCTGTGGCGAGTACCCGTATTATATCTGGGCCATGGACACCACTGTGAATAAGAATATTGGCACCTCTATGCACAATCAGGGCCAGACTTTCATAATCCCACAGGATTATGATAATGATGGTGTACCCGATACCTTAGAGATAGATCTGGGCTCTGATCCAAAGAATGCAAGTGATGCCATCAGGATAACTGTGACAGTAAATGAAAAAATTGAGGATGGCTATCTTATCCTGGTCCAGAACAGGTTCATATATTGGGATAGGGACGATAATATAACACGGGAAACAAAGCAGGAGGATGTGGATGGCGATGGGATCAATGAAACACTCATCAATGTTGATGGGATAAAGGGATATGATTTTTTCTATAATCACGAAACCCAGGAAATTGGTCCATATACTGGGGAAACAGAGGATGATGAACAGGACTGGAGGATCTATCTAATTTTGATCCCCTTGGCAGTCCTACTGGGGATAATTTGTTTCCTTTATATCTTTCTTACTAAAAAAAGAGAGTAACATTTCGATCTATTTTACAGGTAAAACACCCTCTAGTATTAATTGATAAACAACATTAAACAGGATAGCTAAAAAAAAATAATCCACCCCCCGGGGGGGAGTAACGTGTTAGCAAAGTGTATGCCGACTACTATCACCTGACACATGAAACCCCCAGGTGTACATTTTTTTTTTGTCAACACGTATTGCCAAATGACAAGAGATAGTATTTCCCTCCTTTACCACATCCTTGCATGTGTACACCATCTAATTTTTTTTTTGGGATAAATGATAACAATGAAAACATTACCAATTTTTTAATTAAGGGATTGTCACGTGCGCTGTTTTATCCAAAAAAAAAAGATAATGTTTATCTAAAAAAAAATATGGAGAAAAACCTCTTTTGGAAAAAAAATAAGATGAGAGGATAGCCCCAATAAAAAAAGGGTACTCCCCGTACTCATTGCCGGGGCAACAGGGACAAGCAATAACGTCTCACGCCTTTTTGTCCAGTCGCTCCCGTATTACCTGAACAATTTCAGGGTTACTCAGAGTGGTAATATCCCCGATTTCTTCCTTGGTGGCAAGGTTCCTCAGCACCCTCCGCATAATTTTCCCGCTTCTTGTTTTCGGAAGATCATCAGAAAAAAGAATATCTTTTGGTCTTGCGGTGGGCCCAATAATCTTGCTGACATGTTTCATCAGTTTATCCTTTAAATCATCCGAGGGTTCCACTCCTGCAGCCAGGGACACATAAGCAAAAGGAACCTGTCCCTTTATCTCATCAGGTATACCCACAACAGCCGCTTCAGTGACCAAGGGGTAATCCACAAGCGCGCTTTCCACCTCTGCAGTCCCAAGACGATGACCCGCTACATTTAATACATCCCCGATACGACCCAGCAGCCACAGATAGTTATCCTGATCCATTATGGCCCCGTCACCTGTGAAAAACGCCTCAGGACCATATTTTCCCCAATATTCTTCCTTGTATTTTTCAGGTGCCTTATAAAGACCCCTCAGCATGGACGGCCAGGGCTGGGTAATGACCAAATCACCTTTTTCACCGGGTGGCAAAGCTCCAGAGGGACCCCGGATTTCAACAGCCACACCGGGAAAGGGACGGGTTGCTGATCCCGGTTTTAACGGAAGAATACCGGGTAACGGCGTTATCATTTGCATGCCGGTCTCAGTCATCCACCAGGTATCCACAATGGGACAAGCATTATTACCAACATGGCGGTAGTACCAAAGCCATGCCTCAGGATTAATTGGCTCTCCCACACTCCCTAGCAAACGTAAACTTTTCAAATTATGTTTTTCCAGCCATTGTGCCCCCCAGCGCATAAACATACGTATGGCGGTGGGCGCTGTATAAAGGATGGTTACCTTGTATTTTTCAATAATTTCCCACCATCGGGCAGGAGAAGGATAATCTGGCGAGCCTTCATAGAGTATACTGGTGGAATGTGCTACCAGTGGACCATAGACCATATAGCTATGGCCAGTAATCCATCCAATGTCAGCTGTACACCAATAGATATCATCATCCCTAAGATCAAAGACCCATTTCATAGTGGTTAAAACACCCGTTAAATAACCACCGGTTGAATGCATAACCCCCTTGGGTTTCCCCGTGGTGCCCGAGGTATACATCAAAAAAAGAAGATCTTCTGAGTCAATCTCTTCAGGGGTGCAATATTCATCAGCCTCCGCCATTAAATCATGCCACCAATAATCGCGATTGGGAACCATGGTGATATCATTTCCCCCTCGCTTCACCACCACGACCTTGCTGACATCTAGCTTGTCTACTGCCTCATCAGATTTTTGTTTATGTTTCAGAACCTTACCTCTGCGATAATAACCATCGACAGTAATAAGGAATTTTGATTCCGCATCCTCCATCCGATCACGCAGTGATTCAGCGCTAAAACCAGCGAAGACCACTGAATGGGGAGCACCAATGCGTGCACAGGCCAACATGGCAATGGGGAGTTCTGGGATGACCGGCATGTAAATCGAGACAATATCTCCCTTTTTGACCCCTAAATTTTTGAGGACATTGGAAAACTTATTGACCTCTGTATAGAGTTCTTCATAAGTATATTTTCGTACTTCCCCCATTTCGCCTTCCCAGATATAGGCAATTTTGTCCTTGTCACCTGGTGTGATCCATCGGTCAAGACAATTAACTGACGCGTTTATTTTTCCATTTAAAAACCATTTGTAATAGGGAGGATCCCGCATTAACACTTGATCCCATTTTTGATCCCATTTCAGCATTTTTGCTCTTTCAGCCCAAAATGTTTCAATGTCTTGTCCTTGTTCATAGAAGGTCTCATCTTGTATTACCGCTTTTTTCTTAAAATCCTTTGGGGGAAGAATTATTTCAGCCATGCTATCGCTGTCGGAATAAGAGGTATATACTTAAAGGTTTCTTCTGTCTGCTCTCCATAGAAAGGTGCGGCATGACAGATAAGAAAGAGGTTTTAAAATGAGTAAAGAAAAAAGAGTATAGGAATAGTGGCGACAAGTAAAAAGTAGGAAAAAAAATATAGGGTAGCGGGCGCCGTGCTAATCCGTTTGTTCACCATGGCATAAAAGGATTGCTGATTGATTGCCTACGGGTTGTATAGGGTCATTAAGTCTTGTGTTATCCAAAAAAAAATGGGAGGGGATGCGGAGTTGAAACGAATGGAATAAATAGCAACATTTGTATAGGGGCTTTCATGAATGACCATCAAAAAAAACCTGATGCTTCACTTGCGGTTTTGATGATCCTATTTCTGGTTACACAAATATGTGCCTTGTGGATCACCCGTCCATTTCACCAGGGAGGGATGGAAGCCTTTGAGAACCCCGATGATCCCTTTAACATTCTTTATTATATCGTTATTATTTTAATATTCACTGGAGTTATTCTCTATATTGCAAAAAAGGGCAAAGATATCCTCATTCGATCCCTTATTTTAGTTATCTTTTCCATCACTGTATTTTATCTTTTTCATGCCCTACTGTCACTTTTTATATCCCCGGAGATATATGCCTTGGCTGGCGGGCTCATTATCACCCTAATTATTGCCATTCTCTTGGTTTTTTATCCAGAATGGTATATTGTTGATGCCACGGGAATACTTGTGGCCAGTGGAATCATTGCCATTTTTGGTATCTCTTTGACAGTTCCTCTGGTGATTCTTTTATTGACTCTTCTAGCGATTTATGATGCAATTTCTGTCTATAAAACAAAACACATGATTGATTTAGGAGATACTATTTTAAAATTTCATCTACCCATGTTATTGGTGATCCCTAAAAAATGGGGGTATTCCTTTCGCACGGAAAAAGATTTTTCAGGGAAAAAAAATGCAATATTTATAGGATTGGGAGACTTTATCATTCCCGGAATATTGGCTGCATCGGTGTTTCATTTCGGTGAGAGCTTGATTACTGCTCTTGCCTGTATCCTAGGAAGCGTGACAGGACTTGCCTTATTGATGATTTTAGCAAAATCAGGAAAACCGCAAGCCGGTCTTCCCTGGCTAAATGGAGGAGCCCTGGCGGGATATCTGATTTCAAGCGCCCTTCTAGGAGAACTCATTGGCTTTGTGTAAGACTTTGATGGAGCACCCCCTCCACTAGATACGGTAAAATATGGAGATGCCATGGTTCTTATAAAAAATTTAATTTTTTAATTATCTGTGTTCATCAATCGTCATAATTAAGTAGGGCATAATTAATTATGTTTTCAATGGAAAAGATACAAGCCAGCCGGGGGATGAAACTGCGATGCAAGGGATGGAAACAAGAAGCATTACTACGGATGCTGGAAAACAATATTGAAAATGCTGAAATCCCTGAAGAATTGATTATTTATGGCGGAACAGGTAAAGCCGCACGAAATTGGGATTCATATAAAAGAATCGTTGATTCATTAAAAGTTTTAGAGGATGATGAAACACTGCTTATTCAATCAGGAAAACCCGTGGGAATATTTAAGACACAACGGGAGTCACCCCGGGTACTGATGGCTAATTCAAATCTTGTCCCCAAATGGAGCACTTGGGAAAAATTTCATGAATTAGAAAAAAAGGGACTGATGATGTATGGACAAATGACCGCAGGGTCATGGTGTTATATTGGAACACAGGGTATTATCCAAGGGACCTATGAAACCTTTGCCGCTCTTGCAAAAAAACATTTTGATGGCACACTCACAGGCAAGTTTGTTTTAACCGGTGGCCTTGGAGGGATGGGAGGAGCACAACCCCTGGCCGTAAAGCTAGCCGGGGGTATATGCCTGGCGGTGGAATGTGACGAAAAACGCATCGACAAACGCATTGCCAAGGGATACTGTGACAAAAAAACAACAGATCTAAATGAAGCACTTGAAATAGTAAAGAACGCCAAGGAAAAGAAAGAAAAAAAATCTATTGCCCTACTGGGCAATTGTGCAAATACCCATCCTGAGCTGGCCAAACGCAATATCACACCCGATGTGGTAACCGATCAAACATCGGCCCATGATGCCCTCAAGGGCTATGTACCCGCAGGTTTTTTTGGCAACAACCTAGAAGACATACTACAACTAAGAAAAACAGATCCGCAAAGCTATATAACACAATCGCAAAAATCAATGGCAATTCACTGTAAAGCAATGCTGCACTTCCAAAAAAAAGGTGCCATTGTGTTTGATTACGGCAACAATTTACGCGGACAAGCCTATGAAGCCGGAGTAAAAAATGCCTTTGCGTACCCTGGTTTTGTCCTGGCTTATATCCGCCCCATGTTTTGTGAAGGACGAGGACCATTTCGCTGGATAGCTCTCTCAGGAAATCCAGAGGACATTATAAAAACCGATGAACTTGTCTTAACAATGTTTCCCACAAATACAACACTATGCAATTGGATCCGCCTTGCAGAACAATACATACCCTTCGAGGGACTACCCGCACGTGTCTGCTGGCTAGGATATGGAGAAAGAGACATATTTGCCCTCGCAATAAATAAATTGGTCAGAGAAAAAATAATTGGCCCCATGGCAATAACACGCGATCATTTAGACACCGGAAGTGTGGCCTCACCCTATCGGGAAACAGAAGGCATGAAAGACGGAAGCGATGCCATCTCAGACTGGCCGCTACTAAATGCCTTATTAAATTGTGCCGCTGGAGCAGACAGCGTCCAAATACACAATGGCGGAGGCGTAGGAATTGGATTATCAACACATGCCGGAATGGTGGTAATATGTGATGGAACAAAAACCACCGATGACCAAATAAAAAGAGTGTTCAAAACAGACCCCGGAATAGGCATAGCGCGTCATGCAGACGCCGGGTATGCACAAGCCAGAGATGCCGCCAAACAAAAAGGGATACAAATACCCATGATAAAATAATACTCCACCTCCCCACTAAAAAATAGTGCAGAAAAAAAAAGGTATTTGTCTTCTTAAAAGAAAGTAATATTCTTACCCCAAAATTATTGTAGGGCATACATTACAAGATAGTTTTTAAAATAGCAACGGATTAGCCTAGATGATGATACACTTAGATGGCACAAATCTGACAATAGAAAAAGTAGTAGATGTTGCACGACATAATGAACAAGTGATGCTGCACCCCGAATCACTTGAAAAGATGAAAAAATGTCGGGCGGTACTTGAAAAAAAAATCAAAGCCCGGGAGATAATGTACGGGGTCAATACAGGAATCGGCGAATTCTCAGAAATAATATTATCCGATGACCAAATAAAAGATTTTCAGCGATACCTAATTTATAATCACTCGGCAGGAATTGGAGATCCCGCACCCAGTGAATATATCCGGGCAGCAATACTGGGAAGGATAAATGTCCATGCCCATGGCCAATCAGGATGCCGTCTCGAGGTAACACAAACCCTGGTGGAAATGCTCAATAAAGGGGTAACACCTCAGGTATGCCAAAAAGGATCCGTGGGGGCATGCGGGGATCTGGCACCCATGGCACAGATGGCATTAGTTCTCCTGGGGGAAGGAAAAGCATACTACAAGGGAAAACTACTGGACGGAAAAAAAGCCATGGAGAAAGCAGGAATTACTATCCCGGGATTACAGGCACGCGATGGATTAGCTGTAATCAATGGAGCAAATCTTTTAACCGCCATGAGCGCAATTTTTTTGAATGATGCAAATAAATGGTTAAAACAAGCAGAAATCGCTGCCGCCATGTCTCTTGAAGCATTAAAAGCCAATATGAATCCCTATAACGAAAAACTGCATAAAGCCCGAGGGTTCAAAGGCGCTGTAAAAACTGCACGGACCCTGAACCTTTTAACCAAGGGAGGGGATCTTTCCAAAGGGAAACTGAAAACAAAAGTACAGGATGCCTACTCAATGCGATCCACACCCCAAGTGATTGGAGCAGCCTTCGATGCTCTTGCCTATGCGCGATCACAGGTTGAAATTGAATTAAATGGGGTCGGGGATAATGTTGTATTTTTCCCCGATGAGGATCTTCAATTGTCCGGAGCTAATTTTCAGGGGACACCTGTCTCCTTGCCCATGGATATGGCTGGTGTCGCCATTACCATGGTTTGTGTCATGTCTGAACGACGGTTGAATAGGTTAAATAACCCTGCTTTAAGTATGGGATTACCTGCTTTTTTAACCAAGGGAGCAGGTATGTTTTCTGGTCTTATGTTAAGCCAATACACGGCGGATATGTTGATTGTGGAACAACGTATATTGTCTTCACCAGCTTCGATCCAATCTATTCCTGCCGCTGCAGATCAAGAGGATTTTGTATCCATGGGCATGAATACCGCACTGAAAAATTTTCAGATTCTTGATAATGCCTATGGTATTTTGGGTATCGAGTTTATGGCAGCGTCACAGGCTCTTGATTTTCGTGAGTATCGCCCGGGGCGGGGTGTTGCAAAGGCAAAGGAGGTGATACGGAAATATATTGATTTTTTGGATGTCGATAGACCATTATATCCTGATCATAATGTCATGAAAGAATTAGTAAAATCTAATGAGATTTTAGAAAAAGTAGAACAAGAAATAGGGGATTTAGAATAAATAATAAAAAAAAAAAAAAAATTATTTGGCACTGGCCAAAAAAAAAAGATAGAGTATGTATTGATACTAATTCACTTATACGAGCCAGTAAATAGATAAGGCGGAGTTTCAATATCGGTGAAATTTTTCTAGTTAGTATGTGATGGTGAAGGTATTAAATTCCCCCACCGGCGTCTCCCAGTGTATCTTTACATCATCAACCATGGCAAAGGATGGCCCTTTTTTACACCACTCAATAATTTGATTTATCTTTTCTTTTTCCCCTTCAAAAATTGTCTCTACTCGGCCATCAGGTAGATTTTTAATCCAGCCTTTCAAATCCAGCGCCTTGGCTTTTTTTTGGGTGTTGGCACGAAACCAAACACCCTGAACGTGTCCTGTTATTACCAGATGGACCCGAGCGGTCATAGGATATAATAATAAAGATAGGCATAAAAATATTATGACTAAGATGGGAAATGCAAATAATAGATTTTTTTTATGTTGATTTGAGAAGAAAATTGTAATAAAGTGTACAGACCAGGGATTTCAATTGTATGGATACGTGACTGGTCCTTTTATTATTCTTTGAGGTTTAGATTTTTTTTGAGCCTTTGAGCTGTTTTCCATGAATGACGTGTATGGGGTGGCAGATTTCCAAATTTTTTACCCCAGTGCTCAAGGAATTTTTGGGTTAGAGGATCTGATGGATATCCGCTCCCTAGAGATATACCCAGCTGTGGTTCAAGGTTTTGTGCTATCTTTATAATCTCTTTATCTCGGCATGTTTTTGCTAAAATTGACGCGGCAGAAACCACGGGATATAAATCATCTGCTTTATGCTGGGCGATTACCTGCGCCTCACATTTTAGGGCTTGTTGAAAATTGATTTTAAATCTATGGGAGTCAACATCAACTGCGTCAAGAAAATAGGTATCCGCACTTTTGTATCGTGCCACTTGTACAAAGATATGGAGTTCAAGTTCATTTAGTGTCATTTCTTGTCTGAGAGCATCAATATCACATGCTGGAACAATCACTTCATAGTGTACAGCGATGGCTTTAATTTTCTGGGCAAGTGTTTGGCGAGTCCGCGGTGAATGTTTTTTTGAATCCTTCACACCCCACATGGTGAATTGTTCTTCCAGCTCTTCACTGACCCATATACCGGCAACCACAAGGGGGCCCATGATGGGTCCTCGGCCTGCTTCATCAATACCACAAATCATAACCATTAATAATCAAATACTGTTTTTTGTGTGTTTTGTTTTTGATCTTGTTCACCTAGGGGTAACTCTATTTCGCCATATTTTCCGCCACCCCCGGGATATATTTTGATTTTTTTTTCTCTAAATGATTGTATCGCTTCAGCGATAACGGGTACCGTTACTCTATTGATGTCCTCAATGGGCCTATCAAGCAGTACATTGACCTCATTGCCAAAAGCTGTGATTAATTCATTCCAGCGGGATTGAACCGTTTTGGTATAGGGCGAGGATTGCCCAATCGCATGGGAGATAATTTCCGCCAGGGGGAGTAGGTAAAGATAAGAAGGACGATGAGATGGATGCTGACCAGAATGAAGAGTGGCAAGTTCAGAAATACGGTCCTTAACCCCTTTTTTTATCCGTCCTCCACAGGGGCATTTCCATTTTTTTGTTTCTGCATCCAGGAGGGTGTACTGACTATAGCATCGTATACACGCTGTTTGATTATACTTGCCTTTTTGGGGAGGGAGACCGATATTGAGAATGATTTTTCTTCCTCCTTGACGCAAAAGGGCTTTTTTTATGTCATCCCAGGAATAATCATTAATTTGCAATCGATTAAATTCTCGTGCAAGACGTACAGGATAAGGAGAATGAGAATCTGAATTAGACAAAAATGACAGCCTATGCAATTCGTGTATGGTGTCAGCATACGTGGTATCTGCACTTAAACCTAACTCAAGGAAAGCAAGATATTTAACCATATCACCATAACAACTCTCTAGAGAATCATGATATGCATAAATGGCTGTCCAAGGCGTAAAGGCATGAGCAGGACCAATAAGTGCATCTGCCTCTTTTGCCCTTAATGCAATATCTGCACCATTTAAATGCAGTGTTGGTCTGCCATCTGAATCCATATTGGGAGTGAATTTGTGTATGCTTTCTCGAAATTGCTCAATGGCGGAAAATGAGGGAAAGAAAAGCAAATGATGGACTCTATGTTCATCTTCTACTTCAGTCGATAACAGAAAGTGGGTGTCCCCAATTTCAATGAGGCCGTCATGGGGTGTGCCTTCTTTTATCTCCTGGATCCATTGAGGATGGAGGCAATCACCAGTGCCCAGTATATGCATCCCTTTTTTCTTTGATTCCTGAGCCAGTACCTTCATTTGCATTTTTGGGGAAGTTGCCCCTGAGAAACGAGAATGAAGATGAAGATCTGCATCAACAATCATAATCTAAAATAGGATACCGGATATAAAATCTTTACAAAAAAAAAGTATCTTTTTGTATTCATAAAAAAAATTTGGTAACACTCGGTGTCTTATTTGATAAAAAAAAAAAAATGGTTTTATTGGACTTACCACGAAGGGGACATAAAAAAAAAATAGTTCTTTTTTTTCTTATCTTTATCAATTTAGTGACTCCACCATGTTTTCCAGATAAAGAGAAACAATATACCCAGATAGACAATAAAAATCAGAAGTGAACATAATATGAAAAGTATTGTCAAAAGGAAAGTGAACGGCTCTTGTAGATAAAGATTGATGATGCCCATGAGTAGTGATAACAAAAGAAAAATATGAAAAAAGTAAAGATAGAATTTATTTTCTAAAAAACGTGTTTCAAATGTTTTTGGGTGGTAAGATGTGTCGGTTAGCGCAGTAAGTAGGGGATGAAGAGAATGTATTCTTTTTTTGAGGAGTAAAAATACAATGACGAGGGTTGCCCATAAGAGAAGGGCAAGTACCACCGTGCCCTCTTTTCCCAATGTTGCAGTAATGCTTGATAGTATCATATGAACTTCTTACCTCAACCATTTACAGGAAAGATAAATACAAAAAAAAAAATTCATCAGGTGTATAAAAAGTTATGGAGGATTGAATATCGTTTTCTATTAATAGGGTATATTTTTTATCAGTATCCAGTCATATTTTTTTTGGACATGAAATCGTATGTGAAGAAACCCGGCATAGCAGATAAATTTCGAAACTATTTTGTATAAGAAACACGATAGTATAAATTCCTGGGTGGGATACACTATGAGTGACAAGGAACAAAAATCTATCCAAAAAAATTGGTTTTTCTTTCATTTCCCGGTTGCAAAGAATAGCATAAGTGAAAAAGGGTATAGAGGCCTCCCAAAGACATCATCTATTACGTCAACACTAGTGAAAAGATATCGATTATATCCGCGAAGAACACTAATTATGCTAGTTGGCCTAGGAATAATTTTGTCGATAATTGCAAATGATTGCCTGGGTTGGGGAAATTCGGGATATGGCTTTATCGACAAAATATTTATTTGCGGGGGGCTTTTGGGATGTGCCTTTGGCTTTATATCCCCCAAAATTGAGTTAAATGAGATTTGAGCTAAATGAAATGCCATTTTAATCAAGTCATAGAGCAACCAAAAAAAAAAAAATTTGGAGGGGAATAAAAAAAAAAATACCTATGCATTGAGGAAGGGGGGAGTTCAAAATATGAAAAAAACTTCTATTTTTCTAGTTTCCTGAGTTCTTTTCCAGTCATTTTTTCCAAGAGATTATGGACTGCATACACCACCATAAAATGTGCACCTAATCCAATGCCCCAGCCAATCAACGGGAAAATAAACCACGGGAAGACATCTCCTCCATTGGTGAACCACCAGACAAATATTAAGAGGACATTGACAAGTATATAGACACCCAAATGCACAAAAAATCCCATCTTTTCCTCGGCTCTTTTTTCTGCCTTTTTCCTCAACTCTTGAGATTCCATGGTTTCTATATACCCGATATACTTAAAAAAATATCTGCATAGAATCATCTAGATGTTAAGGCAGGTGAGCCATAACATTAAAAGGGAGAGATTTCTATAGACTATAAAATGATCGGGATCCTTACCACTAATTTCTCCTTGTATTATGACCTAATCAAGACGTTAAAAAACCGGGAGGTCCCCTATATTTCATTGTCCTATAACGAACCCATACCACAGAATGTGGATGTCATCTTAACGTCTCCTGAAGAAATTAAAAAGATACAATTTGAAAAAAAAATTGAATGCTTCCCTATTTCTGATCTAGATGTCATTATTGACAAGGCACTGCTCCTGACCCACACGGGACCATTTGAGCTCATGGTGGGAATTGACCCTGGAAGGACCCCAGGGATTGCTTTCTTTGGCAATGGCCGAGTATTGCGTTCTTTACATGTGAAGGGACCCGAGGAGGTGTTGCCTCTTCTACAGCCCCTACTGGATGAATATGCCCCAGAGGATATCATCATTCGCATTGGCCATGGCGCACCCTTGATGAGGAATAGGATAATTAATTCCTTACAAATATTAACTGTCCCCATGGAGATTGTGGATGAAACATCAACATCCTACTTGAAAACACGAAGAAGCGATAAGGCAGCTGCCTCCTTGATTGCATTAACACCGGGTACCCCGGTCAAAAGACGCTATTCATTAACACCTAAAAAAGGCGAAATCAGGGATTTGCAACAAAAAAGCAGGAAACTTAACGGTCAGGTAACCATTTCCAAGGAATTGGCAAAAAAAGTTTTAACGGGAAAAATGGATCTTGAAGAAGCAATTCGGAAACAACGTAAAAAAGATATCTAGGTTTTTTTAATATTTCCATTCTTCAGATAATTCTTTTCTTTTTTTATAATATTTAGCAAGGCGCCTGATTTTGGATTCAATTAAGGCCAACCTTCTTCTATTATGAAGATCTTTATGGTTCTCACTTAAATGAGCCTTTAATTTTTCAGTTTTTTTAATGAGGTGCCCAAGATCCTCAGGAATGGAGGGATTAAGCTGTTTTTCCTTGAAGATTTGTGATAATTTCTTCCCAGTCGCCGCCTTAATATCCGGGACAGCATATTGATCACGTAATATCAGTCCAATCTCGCTCATTGATGACCCTTTTTCAGCTAGCTGGGTGATTAAGGATTCGATTTCTTTTGGTTTAAGTGACCAATCTGGATGTATTTTTTCAAGAGGGGGCGTTGAGCCGGATTTGCCTCGGGTACGGGCATGCATGCGTGCCATTAGAACCCTGAATGTTTTTTTTATATATAAAAGTGGAGGATGTATTACCCCCCATAGGGATTGTTTCCCCATTTCTTTTTATTTCCCTACACTGAGAACAGACAATACATAAACATAAAAAAAAAAATATAGGGTGACTCTATTGTTTTTTACTTCTCTTGCAGTAACGATTCGTTCCCGAAAGCTATAAGTATAAAGTTTTGTATATAAAAATCGATGGCAAAAAACAAAAAGGAAGGATTTCAATCCGCAGCTGGATTAATCCGTTACTTTGATGCCGAGGAAAAAACTACACTTCAAATTGATCCAAAACTTGTGATAGCACTAACCATAGGTACAATCATTGTGGTAACAATTCTAAAATATTTATACCCCACATAAACACCATTATTTTTTTTTGGGAAAAAATGCACCGTATCAATGGACGAACAATAGCCCGGGAAATCGAGGAGAAGCTAAAAGGTCAAATCCACAATGAAACCCCCTGCCTTGCGACACTAAAAATCGGGGATGATGCTTCATCTAAAATCTATAGGAAGGTTATAGAACAGGCATGTAAACGCCTGGGCATTAAACCAATTCAGATAGATTTACCTATAAATATTGAGGAAAAAGCTGCCATTAAAAAAATACGTGAATTAAATGATGATGAAACAATTCATGGCATCCTTATTCATCATCCCATCCCCAGCCATTTGAATCAGCAAAACATTATCCAAACAATCAACCCCTTAAAGGATGTCGATGGGCTTCATCCTCTCAACTTGGGATCACTTCTTTTAGGTAATGAATTTTTGACTCCCTGTACACCCGCTGCAGTAATTAAGATCTTAGGATATGAAAACATTTTTTTACAGGGAAAAGAAGTGGTTATTATCAACCACAGCCCCATCATAGGTAAACCATTGGCAATCATGCTTCTGAATAGGAATGCAACAGTGACCATTTGTCACGTACACACACAAAACTTAAAAAAACACACCACGAAAGCAGATATTCTAATCACCGGAACAGGTGTGGCAGGATTAATCACAAAAGAGTACATAAAAAAAGGAAGTACTATCATTGATATCGGCATCTCCCAGCTACCCGATGGCACAATCTGTGGCGACATAAATTTTTCCTCTATATTATCAAAAGCAAAAGCTGCCACGCCAGTCCCGGGGGGAGTAGGGCCCGTAACTGTTGCTTCACTTATGGAGAACTGCATAAAAACATACAAACGATTAAAAAAAAAGGGAAAGAAAGAGGGTAAAGAGTAGGTAGAACAGCAACAAGAATTTTGATGGCATTGATTATGTATGAAATAGAGTTTGCTGGCCGTTCCAAAAAAAAAAGAGGGTGATGACTGATCCAAGAAAGAAGGGATAGCTTTCTTACCATCCGACACAGGCTGACCGATAATTCTATTAACTAATTTTTCATAAACCTACCTAATGCCAAAACGGGTGAATGGGATTAAATATGTTATCGTAACTGGAGGGGTTCTCTCGGGACTGGGAAAGGGTATTACCACTTCTTCTATTGGACGATTGCTCAAGTCACATGGCTATACAGTGACCGCCATCAAAATTGACCCCTATCTTAACTGTGACGCGGGCACCATGAATCCTTTCCAGCATGGAGAAGTGTTTGTTTTAAGTGATGGCGGAGAAGTTGATTTGGATCTGGGGAATTATGAACGATTTTTAGATGTGAACCTTTCTAGAGATAACAACATTACGACGGGTAGAGCATATAAATCTGTGATTGAAAAGGAAAGACACGGGGATTACTTGGGAAAAACAGTCCAAATTGTCCCCCATATAACTGATGAGATACGGGAATGGATTAAAAAGGTGGCCCAACAAAGCGGTGCACAAATATGTCTAGTGGAAGTCGGAGGGACCGTAGGCGATATTGAATCAATGCCATTTTTAGAAGCAGTCCGCCAGTTGCATCAGGAAGTGGGACACGAAAATCTTGTTTTTGTCCATACAACACTTGTCCCCGTCATGGGTGTTGTGGGAGAACAAAAAACAAAACCTACACAACACTCTGTCAAAGAACTCCGGTCGATAGGTATAGATCCAGACATTATTGTGGGAAGAGGAGAAGAGCCATTAAATCAACAAACAAAAGAAAAAATTGCTTTATTTTGTGATGTCCCTGTAGAAGGAGTCATTAGTGCACCCGATGCAAAAAACATCTATTGGGTGCCCTTGATTTTGGATGACCAGGGATTAACAGATTTGCTTTTAAATAAATTTAAGCTGGCCAAAAGAAAAGACCTAAAAGAATGGAAAAAATTTGTGGATAAAATAGATAATTTAGAGCATAAAGTAACAATTGGGATGGCAGGTAAATATACCTATTTAGAGGATTCATATATCAGTATTCTTGAAGCATTTTATCATGCTGGCGCAGCAACAAATACAGAAGTAAATGTGGAATGGATTGATGCAGAAAAAATTGAGGAAGGCAAAAGTGAAAAACTAAAAAAGCTAAATGGTCTTTTAGTCCCCGGTGGCTTTGGCATCCGGGGGGCAGAAGGAAAAATCTTTGCTATTAATTATGCCCGAAGAAATAAAATCCCTTTTTTGGGTATCTGTTTTGGTTTTCAACTAGCCGTGGTTGAATATGGACAAAATGTTTTGGGATTAGACTGCCACAGCACTGAAATCGACCCTTCAACGAAACATCCACTCATCTATATACTTCCTGAGCAAGATGGAATTGAAAACATGGGGGGAACAATGAGACTGGGGGAACAAACCATAAAAATAAAGGAGAACACAATAGCCCATGGCCTCTATGGAAAAAACAGGATTTCTGAAAGACACCGTCACCGGTACGAGGTAAATCCAGGCTACATAGAAAAATTAGAAAATAATGGATTAATTTTTTCAGGCCGGTCCCCTGATAGGATACGTATGGAGATTTGTGAACTCCCCAGTCACCCGTATTTCATAGCATCACAGTTCCATCCAGAATTTAAATCACATCCCCTCTCCCCGGCTCCATTGTTTTGTGGCCTCGTGAAGGCCTCTCTTGAACAAAAAAATAAATCTCCTCCACGATAAAACACCCCCCCCCAATTTCACCCAGGGCCATATATTTTTTTTTCCATCCGCTGCTTAACCTTGCCAAAAAGTTAGGCCACATGAAAACAATCAGAAAAAAAAAAGAGAAAGAGAAATAGTGGGGGCAACATAAGCCTAAAAAAAAGGATATAAATGAAGCGGGCTCGGGGGGATTCGAACCCCCGACGGACAGGTTAAGAGCCTGCTGCTCTACCTAGCTGAGCTACGAGCCCTTGAGGCGAGAGACATATTTTACAGCGATTTCATCAGCAATATAAACATCTTTACCTGCCTGACGAATGGAGACACCATTTTTAATGGCCTTTTCTGCATCTATCTGTAAAATAATAGGATTTTCTGTACGGATCTGTCCCGCCTCAGTGGCTTTCTCAATGCTTCCACTGAGATGAACCTTGCTGCGATCAGTGGGAGTTAAACCCTGCTCAAGCACAATTTCTACTTCATCCTCTGTGACAGGATAGTAAAGTGTGGATAATTTTGCCATGGGTAAATCAGAAAGATTAACATCAATTGTATGTGCATATGTCGCACGCACCATTTCCCCATCGATCTGATAACGATTTTTTTCATCTGTTTCCACAATGGCCTCAATATGCAACGGCCGTAACCAGTGAAGACCAATTTTTCGTGTTTTGATGGCATCCACAAGATCAAGGATGCTTACCCAGCCATTATCATCCATCATGACACCAAATTGATCAGGAAAATGACGTAGGATACCCGACATAATTCCCCCGATACGTTTTAACTCTTCTTCACTCATCAAAAACTTACCCTTTTCACCACAGACAGGGCACAGTTCACCCCGGTAATGTCCATGGTTATTATTACATTTCCTCAACATTTTATCTGCAATGCTATTATCCCTTTTTTATTTTTTTAATTGCCCCAGAGTTGTATGCCTCTCAGCAAAAGCATTGTGTTTATGAATCGATTCCAGACTTTCACTCATGGCAATAACAATCGTATCATCAGAAAGATGCCCATATTTTTTAAGCACATTCTTGAGCATATCCCGAACAACATCCTCCACAAATTTAGGGTGTTCATACGCCTGGATAACCACTTTTTCCTCATCAAGCCGTTTCAATATTCCATAGGTCGGCGAACTCATGGAATTTTCTGCAATCTCAATCAAGTCATCTGCATCAACACCCTCCTTTGCCTCAATCATAAGATTACTAATATTTCGTTGATTATGCGTAATATTTTGGTGCTTCCCTAATGTTTCCCGTATCGTTTCCAAGGCACACGGACACACCGTCATCCCCACAACCTCAACACCAATATATTCCCTGAACACCCCCTCCCGATTAGCTGTCGCCTTGGCCCGCAAAATATAGGGCTCCAATGTCATCCGGCCAGTAGGAGAATGCCTCTCTAAAAAATAATCAGCCTGGGCATGAACCTCTGAATAGGTGGCATACTCATGTCTATGAAGAAGAGACTCGGCAGTACGTGAACACAAGGATTCAAGACTAGGGGAAAGCTTTTTAGCGGACTGTTCAACAATCTCCTCAATAACCTCTACATTCCGTGACAGATCACTACCCTTCCGGGACGCCGGCAAATCCACAAACAAATCCATCCTTGCGACCATATTAGAAATACCACTGGGACGCTGTATCTGGATTTGTTTTTTGATCCCTTTAACACCCACACGGGTCAATTTAAACCGTGATTCAGGCTTCCAGGATTGAACATCCGGAAGAGACATTGGAGGAGCAATAGGCAACCACATATTAAAGTTATTCATCAGAACAGATACACCCACAATAACACCACCATAATGTTTATAACAAAAAAAAATAGCTGGATATCCAAGAACAGACAAAGTCTTACTGCACAAAGGACAAGAAAAAAAAAGGGACAAGTACTGTATATATAGGGAGTGCCGAGGAAGGGGTTTGAGCCCCTGGGGTGTGGGTCTGGTGTTGGTGAAGGGATTTGAACTCGTTTTTACTGGTAAAAACTAATATTTAACAGGAAGAAAGGAGTGGATTAAGTTACGTTTTTTTTATCCTGTCCAGTGCTGACCAGCCATGAAGAATGGGTCTGATAATACTGTGAAATCAAGCTGCATTTCCTCCGCGAGGGTTCTTTCTTTTGCGAACAATGAACCAAGAATTAATCTACTGATAACCCACCCTCCGAACGGTAAGGCATAACCTGGACTTCCATTGGCTAGATAAATGACACCGATGTCCTTTGTCCCATTGTAGAGCATCCACGTATTGACGCCTGGATAGCCCCCACTATGCCCTGATATAGAGAGACCCCTAATGGGTAGTTCATGCATCCATGCTAAACCATACCTGATTTGATTCCCTGGTTGTACCTTATGCATAAGCTCCACGGTCTCTTTTTTAAGTATTTGAGTACCATTATAGATTCCATCATTCATATGTGTAATCAGGAAATGTGAGAGATCAGAAACAGTGGAATACAATCCCCCTGCCGGATAGCACCGTACCCTCCAATACTGATCCGGTGGTGTCCATTCATCTCCCCACACGAATCCCAGCTCATTAATTTTATAATATCTCCCCTTAAAACGCCAATATGGTATCGCTACCTGATCGATGCTCAGACGGGAGAGATTGAAATCTGTGTTCTGCATATCCAAGGGGGAAAAAATATGGGTGTCACAATACTCCAGGAAGGGTTCACCAGATATGATTTCCACAAGATATGAGATAAGGTCAAATCCAATATTTGCATACATCGCATATTCCCCTGGTCGATACTTCGAGCTCCAAACGCCAGGGTCATAATATCTGCCTCCTGATAAAAGGAACTCCCTAAGGTATGGTTCTGGGAAAAAATCAAAAGGTGGATCACCAGAAAAATTAGCCCAGTAGTATTGTTGTTTCCCATTTGTATTCAAACTTGATGTATGGGAAAGAAGCATACGGAAGGTAATGGGATCATCAGGGAAATTGGAGTTTTGAAGGTCAAATGGTAAAAATGTGTTGACATCGTCATCAAGGCCAAACAATCCTTGCTCGTACAGTTGCATGAGAGCAGTACCAACAATGGTTTTGGTGATTGATGCAAGGAGATAATTTGTGTCTGTCGTTGCAGGTTTCTGTTCAGAACGATCGTAATACCCATACCCTTTCGACCATATAATCTTGCCGTCCTTGATAATACAGGCAGAAAGAGATGGAAAACCTACTATCCTCATTAAAAAAGAAATCTTCAGATCGAATCCTGCATCATTTAACGGTGCATATGAGGCATCTTTTGTTGTATCAACCGATTGTTGAGGAACCGCTGATGAGAAGACCGTTAGCAATATACTTACTGTCAATAGCGCACAAACAAATACACCCACAATTTTAATTTTCATATTTTTTTCCTACATTTGGTTATTGATAACTGTAATGGAAAAAGTATTACTTACACACAAAATTGTCACTAGCACCAATATACTTGTAAAGATCTTCATTTTGCTTTATTTTCACCTGAAATACTATCCTGGAAGAAGTATCTTCTAGTATTTTATGTGATAATCCTCGCCATACCTCTCATCCGGTGGTGCAATCATCTGGAAGGTCAAATCCTTGAAAATATCCGGTCCTTCTCCCGTGGTGGCATCCCACGGCCGCAACAAAGCACATGCCGACGTGGTAGTTAAAACATCCCCCAGACCAAGATCACCAATCAGCTCTTTTGCCACACGCCAGGTAATCAGACCCTGTTCAACATCAAAAATTCTCTCACACTCATGCCGTTCATACTCGTTATTACCAAGATCCTTATAGGCCTCAAAACCCGCAAAGATACCATCAGGATGGATCTTCAAAATAACACCATACCGTTCATGATTAAAAAACCAATTCACCTTATAAAGAGCCTCGAAAGATTCTGTCCGTTCCACAAGAGATCGTGTCTGAAGACACACCGTCAAATACTCCGGATTCTCACTATCCTCATCAAACCATGCGGACACAACATCAATATGTTTAACCAAAAACTGGAAAAAAAATCCCCATAATCCAACAAATTTCACATCAAACACATTATCCTCTATCTCCGGATCATCAGGACCACCACCCATAACAACACATGGAAGAATAGCTGATACCATCAGTATGGCTACAACAACACATCCAATTACCTTCTTTTTCATTTTTTCTCTCACCTCCAATAAAAATAATACTTTGTCCTCATTTAAAAGTGTCGGGGGGGGGACGGGAATGTAGACCCGGAGGTTTTTTTCAAAGGAAATCATCAATATAATCAACGAATGCACTGGCACACTATTGCACGGACTGTGTGGATTTGATGAAAAAAAATTAATACCTACATGGTGTGGCTCTTCCCATTGGGGTGGTTTTTTACCCCCCCCATTTTTTCTTTTTTTGCTCAAAAGCCCTATTTTAGTGGTTTGGTCACAACAGATATGCTAAACGATAGTTTAACCAGCAAATTAGGGTTCAAACCATGATTTCAGCGAAATTATTTGTGGGGCTATATATAGAACGGCAAAATGTCACCCCTACAATTGTCTCCACTATTTTAGAAGGAAAAAGTTTTTAGGGTAAAAAGTATTATTTTTTATGGATAGGAGGTAATCACTTTATACAAAAAAACATAAATAAAATTGTAACCATCGGGATGTGTTTCCTCTTTGTTTTCACGATATCAAATCTATCAGTCACTGCAGAAGAAACAGATGTTATCGATGCAACGTTGCATCAACAAACAGAACTGCATACTCGTTTTATTGGGGCCATCCGGGGAGGCATATTACCAACGGTCGGTTACAGTATTGATAATATTGGTAATGAAATCGCACGAAATATAGCGGCAACATTTATTATTGAGGGAAGATTTGCTGGTGATATCTATCTTACTGATTCACTTGTAAAAACAGAGCTTGAGCCACACAGCTCTGTTGTTAAATCTGGGACTTTTGCACTTTATGGATTTGGACCCATAATGGTTACACTTGATGTTGATGCAGAAAATGCAGAGAGCATCCATAGAACAGTAAAGAGTTTTCAAATTGGGTTTCGTACATTCATCTTTGGATGAAGGTAAACAATAATTTGAGAAGGAAGAGCATTGAACTTCATCTCGTTTTACCAAAAACATGACTAATTTAGATACCTAGCTTCAAAATAGAACAGTAGACACCGGGATTTGAACGTATTTTTACCGGTAAAAAACCGTATGCCAACAGAGGCGAAAGCCCATTGCTCCCGTCGGGATTCGGGCACGAATCTACACGTCAAAAAATAGTTTATATTAAGCAAGATGACATAATACCTTTATCTGTTAGTAAGAATAGCTAAACCGCACTATTTAAATACAATATTATGCTTATTATATAGAAATGAGCAAATCAGATGAAGATAAAAAAGAATTTCGACAAAAATTCGTCGCTGATTATGTCAAATCTAGAAAGGAAGTAATGGAATATTGCTCAAGAAAACACTGATTTAGGTTTAAAAAATTTTTTTAAGTAACTTTCAATTTTTTTAGCATAATAATTTTCCATAAATTCTAATAAATTACTCTCAGCATTTTCATGAGAATAAGAATCACCAATCATGCTAAGCCATTTCTGTTCTAAGCGATTTTTTTCTTCGTAATTAAATCGCCATTTATGTAAATTTAATTCATCATCATTTGTACCAAAATAATAAAAGTCATTAATATGAAGAAAAGTTATTGAAGCTGTCAAGGATGTTCTATGATTCCCTTCTTTAAAAGGATGATGAGCAATTACAGCTATACACAATAATGTAGCTTGTTTGAATATATCGTTAGTGAAATTGCGACTAACAATATCCGATATAAATACCAAGTCACTATAATTAACCACTTGGTGAATTTCCCCCTTAATTAAAACTTTTGAATTGATATTGATTATATCGTCCACATCAAGATATTCAGTCATTTTTATTTTAAATTTATATTACCTAATTAAAAATTCATTTTGCCTTAATATAACATTGCATTTCTTTTATTAGGATATTGGTACAAATCAATAATTTTCATCCGTTTATTCTATGCCAAGGCTTGCGGACCCACCGGGATTTGGTCTCGTTTTTACCGGTAAAATTCGGTGGGTTCTTCTCTGTAAAAACCTTTTTTTGTGTTCTTCTAGTATATAAAGTTAATGCAGGGGAAGGGATTTGAACCCTTGAACCACTAAGGACAAGGCCCTGAACCTTGCGCCGTTGACCAAGCTTGGCTACCCCTGCACCAAAAAAAGAGTACAATCAGTCCATGGACGTAGTAATATTTACATTTTTCACCACAGCATAGGGAACAAATGATGGAACCTCTGTTTCCCACCAATAGATTTGCTCAATTGTATCGGACAAGATTTCCATATGCGCAAAAATGGATTGAAGATTATCACTGATCCGTATATTGTGAACTGATTTCACCATATCACCTTTATGAATGATAAATGCGCCATCCCGGGGGATGGTGGAAAAATCACCAGTGAGATAATTTTGAAAACGTGTATACCACACATTGGTGATATAGAGGGCATGGACTGCATCATTAAATATTTCCTCTTTTTTTCTATCACCAGGAGCCAGTACCCCTGTCCAGGGATGGGGCGCAATGAGACCCGCGTTACCCGTTGATTCAGTGCCATATTTTCTAGCAGTGGATACATTGTGCAGATAATTTTTAAGGATGCCTTCTTTAATTATGGGGGTTTTTTTGGTGGGTGTGCCCTCAGCATCAAATTTTTGGGTATGGATACCCTGGGGATGCCGTCCATCATCAAATAGATGTATCTTTTCATGGGCTACCCTTTGCCCCAGTTTACCGATAAGACAGGAAAACCCGCTTTCAATTGAGAAAATAGAGGAGAAATCAATGAACTGGGAAACCAAATTGGCCAAGGAGAGGGGATCAAGGATAAGGGTATATTTTCCCTTCTCAATTCCCTGTGGCGATGCGGCATCACGGGCAATGATTCCTGCCTTGCGGGCTGCTTTGAGGGGATGAAACTGTTTCATGGTGCGTGCTGCTTGTACTCCATGACCTGATGAGTCGGTCCCCAATGCTCTCACAGATAGGGTTATCCAGCTATTTTTGTCCTCTGCATGGACATTATTTGATGAACACAATGTGACCTCTTCCTGACCCACTCGTAATACTCCTGCCACTTCAGGGGCGTATTCATTTCCCGTATCAATAACCATTTTTGTAACAGACAGAAGTTCTTCATCCTGGTGAATCATGTCTTTATCATAGGAATATGTATCATACGACCCCCCGGTGCCTATTCCATGATAATCCTGCTTTGTGGCAATCAAAGATATTTGTTTTTTTGCCTGGTGAAGGGTGTGTAAAATTTTTGTCTTTGTGGGGTTTTCAATGGTGGTGGTTAACAGTTTCTTTTTTTGGGCAAGAAACAGTCCCATATGGCGGTTTTGCCATTCCGATGAAAGAGCGATGTCACTATTGGCAAACTTTATTTGTTTTTCCTGTGAATAGATGAGCTGGGCAATAATGTCATCAAAACCATACTCGTTTCCCTTCCTGACCGCATAGGCTGGTAATGAATCCCGGGTTTCCTGTGTCATGTTATCCGTATATTTCTCAGGCGTATCGCCGGCCCCCCGGTCCACACCGGTATACCCTGCATGGGATCACCCTTGCCACAGATAGCTGCAAAAAAGTCAATCTCTTTTCCCAGTGCATCTATGGATTGGTATAAGCAGGGTGTGGTAATCTCTAATGTGGGCTGCCGAATAAGAGGACCTATTTTTCCGTTCTGGATGAGGTAGGATTCTGATCCAACATATTTTTGGTTATAGCGGGTGTCATCAATGTTCCATTCCATATAGGAAGCCATATAGATCCCAAGGTGGATATCTTCACAGAGTTCCTCAAGGGAACACTCACCTCCCGCCATATAGGTATTGGACATGCGTACAATGGGTTCACTATCAAAACTTGACGCCCGGGATGAGGCATTACTATGCTCCGCCATGAGATACCCTGTTTCCCGGTTATGAAGAAACGTGTTTATGATACCCTCTTTGATTAACAATCTTTTGTGGGCCTTTACCCCCTCATCATCATATTGGTAGTGACCATAACTCGCGGGGATGGTAGGGTCATCAATAATTGTCACCAATGGTGTACCCAGCCTTTGACCCACCATATGGGGGGTAATAAATGATTTACCTGCCTGTGCAGATTCCCGTCCATTAATACGATCCGCTTCGAAGGGATGGCCGCATGACTCATGGGCAATTAAACCTGTAATGGCGGGACCCAGAACAAAATCGACACATCCCCGGGGGGGTTTGTGCCCCTTTGTTATAAGATCATTGAGAACAGTGGCATCATGGCTTATCTTTTCGGCGACTTCCCATTCATGGATAAATTCCCATCCTCCCGTGTTCCCAAATTGCCGGGTTATTTGTTGGCTCTCAGTGTTAGATCCAATGGAGAGAAGATAGAAAAAGGAAAGATAGGGAACAAGAGAAGATATATGGGCTCCTTCGGAATTGAGATATAATTTTTTTTGGGTGCTGTCCTCAATTTGATAGAAACGAGCTTGGACATTATCCATGTCCTTGAGGACATCATCAATATTTTGCAGCAGGGATATTTTTTCTGTTATACCTGGAAAATCTTTTTTGGGATGCACCACCCATTTTGTTGAATATGTTTTTTCTTTTGAGAGACTAAGAGGTTTTTTTTTGTCTTGGGCTTTTGCCATTTTAATTGCCTTGGCAACCATGTGATTCACTGTTTTTTTGGTGAGTATATTGGTGGATGTAAACCCCATGGCGCCATCGATGAGAACACGTATCGAGAGGCCATCTTGGTCAAAAAAGGATACATTTTCAAGGCTTCCGTTTTTCCAAAGGAGGGAATTTTCCCTTGAGGACAGGAGCCGTATTTCAGCCCAGTCTGTTGATTTTTGGGCTGTGTCTAATGCATATTCTGCGATGTCTTCATCCATTTTACTATGCCAGTTCTTATATTTCCTTGACCGGGTGAAAGGCACCGCATGCTTCACATCTCATGATCAGTATTCTATTTTCTCTTACAAGATAGGTATCGGGTTTATGGCATTCTTTACATAAAACATAATTTTCGATATATGTTTTGATACGATCTTGTATCATATTGGCGGGTTTTTTTCCCTGGAAGATGGCACGTTCTCCTTCTTGGCCACCGGCGGTCCCCAGTTCTTTTAGTAGATAGGAGAAAAAATGTTTTCCCTCTCGATTGATTAGGTTTGTAATTTCAGTGAAATTTTTCAGGATGGTAGTATTTCCTTCATAAAAAATATTTCCCTGCGGGATTTGGAATCGTTCCTCGGAGGTAAGTTTGTCGGGAAGGTCTTTTATTGCTTTTTTTAATAGTTTTTGATAATCGTAATCCATACAAGGTGAATCACTATCCTCATGTAAATTTTTTCCTTTTAAAAAGAAGGGGATCTGCTAAATGGATATCTCCCTGGCCAGGGTGAGGGGTCTTGATCAGTTGGGTGAATGTGGGTGAGGAAGAGATATCCATATGGGTGGTCTTATTCTAATATGGCATGGCGTTTTCTCATTGTTTCTTCATCTTCTCCCTTTTTTTTCAGGAGTTCAGCAATGATGCCATCCAAAAAAAGCCAGCTGCTGGCCTCAAAAAGTGTCCCCAGGGGAGCAAGATGTGATTTTTTCTGGCGGGGAGAGAGGATAATGGTGACATTTGATAATGAATCAATGGGTGAACTTGTATTGGCAGTGAGAAGAATAAGTTTTGCTTCCAGATTGGCAGCGATTTCCGCAGTCATAACAACAGGTAGGGTGATACCTGAACCTGAAATTAAAATTACGCAATCATTTTTTTGAACAGGAGCCGTGATGGTTTCACCTATCACAAATGCCTGGAAACCTAGATGAACCAGGCGGATAGCAAACGCTCTACCCAAAAGGCCGCTTCTCCCTGTGCCATAACTAAATATTCGATTTGCCTTCATGAGAAGAGTGACAACACGGTGGATATCCCGGGGTGAAACAGACGTGAGTAACTCCGTGATTTGTGATGTAATATGATCAATGGATTGTTTAAATACATCCGTCATTTGGATAACTCCATGGCTCTATCCAGGAGGATCTGTGTATAGACAGCATCATGCTCAAGAATAGGTGATTCAGAGATAAGGGTGATATTATAGTTATTTTCAAGAATAACCTCCATTAATTTCATAAAACTCAAATCTCCCTTCCGAATGGGGAGATGATAGAGCGCCCCGGCATTATTATAGGCGACACCTGTGATATGGGAGAGATAATGGGTAAGGGAAAGACCCTCCATTTTTTTGAAAATATTGTAGAAATCATCCGTGTTTTGTAAACATCCATTGCCCCGAGCATGGATATGGCCAAAATCTAGCACGGGGACAATTCCCGCCACATGATGACATGTCTCTGCTATTTCATCAAGACTGCCAAAAACATCTTTTTTCCCCATGGTTTCAATGCCGATATTTGTTTCAATACCCTTACTTTTGAAATCATCTCGTAGTAAACGAAGATTTTGGATAATGAGTAACAATGTTTCTTTTTTTGAATGATTGCCATAAAACCCAGGATGCACCACCATTGTTTTTGCATCTAATAATTGTGCCATGGCTCCGGCAATATTCATTTTTTCAAAACTCATTTCCATTTCCCGGGGCCGCCCCGCAAAATTCAGATAATAGGGAGCATGAAGAGATAGTTCAATATCACATTGTTTTGCTATCTCACCGGTCTCTTTTGCCTTGGATTCTTCCATGACAACACCGCGTGACAGTTGTATCTCCAGAGCGGAAAGACCAAGATTTCGGGTATAGATAACACCATCCTTGTATGTTCTTTCCTTACATGAGAGCGGTATCCCTGCTATGCCAATGCGAATCATTAAGGGATGAATAGTGTCTCCCCTATATTTTTATTACCCTTTTATCTCCCCAAAGGTAAGGATGTACCCTGTTTTTTTTATATTAAACAGAGAAGGATTAGGAAACAATTTATAAATTCATTTTTTACACGTCCGGATGCACTCTTTGTTCCCTATAAAAAAAAATGGGGTACAGTGTTGCTGGTACAGGTGGAGGGGGATAAAAAAAAAAAAGAGGGGAAAGATTATTAAAAATTCAATGAATCCAGAATCGATGCTGAAAATCTATAATACCCTGTCACGAAAAAAAGAGACATTCATACCGATTCATAAAGGAAAAGTAGGGATGTATGTCTGTGGCATGACCGTATATTCAGATGCCCACATTGGGCATGCCCGGACATATATGGCATTTGATATCGTCCGCTCGTATCTGGAATGGAAAGGATACACAGTGATATATGTTCAAAATATTACTGATGTTGACGATAAGATTATTGCTGCCGCCAACAGGGAAAAAAGTGATCCCCTCTGCTATTCACAAAAATGTACCGACAAATGCCTTACTGATCTAGATAGATTAGGGATACAAAGAGCGGGCATCTATCCGAAAGCATCAGAAAACATAGATAACATGATTCAGATGATACAAAAGATCCTTGACAATGGATATGGATACATCAGTGACGGCGATGTCTATTTTTCAGTGGAATCTTTTCCTAAATATGGCAGATTGTCAGGACAAAAAATGGAAAAGATTCAGAGCAGCGGACGAATCAATGGTGATGAAAAAAAGAGAAAAGCAGAGGATTTTGCCCTGTGGAAAAAACAAAAACCTGGCGAACCCTATTGGGATTCACCCTGGGGACCCGGTCGACCGGGCTGGCATATCGAATGTTCAACCATGAGCAGTAAATATCTTGGGTTACCCTTTGATATTCATGGCGGAGGGCTTGATTTGGTATTCCCCCACCATGAAAACGAGATTGCACAAGCAACAGCGGCAACCGGGAAAGAATTTGCCAATTATTGGATGCATGTGGGATTACTCAGGGTAGATGGAGAAAAAATGTCTAAATCCCTTGGAAACATAGTGAATGTTCGAGATCTTCTCCAGAAATATCACCCGGAAACAATTCGATTTTTTTATGCTCAAACACATTATCGCACCCCCCCTGATTTTAGCCCGGCAGCCATGAAGATTGCACAGGAGGGATTAACACGGATTACACGCGCTAGAGAAAAATTACACCAAAAGGCATGCCCCCAGGAATTAAAAAGAAACGAGTTGACCAGTACTGAAAAAGACTATTTTGATGCCATCCTACAATGTCGTGCTGAATTTGAACAGGCCATGGATGATGACTTTAATACCCCCCGTGCCATAGCAGCTATCTTTGATTTTGTAAAAATGACCAATAAACACCTACAGGAAAAACATCCCGGCCTGTATCAATATGCCTATGATACCTTGACTGAACTTGGGAATATTTTAACTTTATTTCGTGAAGAAAAAAAGATAGATGAAACCATATGTGAACAACTAACAAAGCTGGCTGAAAAATATGTTGAGGTTATGCCTAAAAAAGAAATAGACGCACTTATGATAGCCATATTAGACGCCAGGGATAAAGCACGGGATAAGAAGGAGTGGGAGAAGGCGGACATGATCCGTGATAAACTTGAAAATCTGGGCTTTGAGGTGCAGGATACTGCCCAGGGGACCACGTGGAGGATGAGGTAACATCTTATTCCACTCTGGGGTGCAGGGTGTTCTGGGAAAGATAGATAACCATCTTTTCTAATTCAAAATCGCATGTTTGAGATAAAGAAACGTGATGCAGCGGGACGATTGTGTTCATATCGGACGAAACATGGCACGGTGACCACTCCTGCCTTGATGCCCGTGGTTAATCCACACCAGATGTTATTGTCACCCCAAGAACTGAGGGAGGCAGGAGCACAGATCATTATTACAAATTCCTATATTATCCATCAAGATCACCAGTTACGAGAGGTGGCACAAAAAAAGGGTCTTCATCACCTGCTCAATTTTGATGGCCCGGTGATGACAGATTCAGGATCTTTTCAATCCTATCTGTATGGCAGTAGGATAGATCCAGTACAGATAGTAGAATTCCAGCGGGATATTGGATCTGATATTGGAACCATATGTGATATCATAAGTTCTCCAACTGCCTCGTTTTCCCAATCCCAAGTAGAAATCAAGGAAACATTGAAAAGGGCTCAAGAAAGCATACAAGTAAAGAAAGATATGGTCTTGGCAGGAACCATACAGGGTTCCATTTATCCACAATTAAGACAAAAGTGTGCCCAGGAAATGGGGAAACTAGATATTGATTTTCATCCCATTGGCGGGGTGGTGCCACTTATGGAGATGCAAAGATATAGCGATATTGCTCGAATCATTATTGCATCCAAAAAAGGCCTGCCGCCGTCACGACCAGTCCATTTATTTGGCGCCGGTCATCCCCTTATTCTCCCCTTGGCAGTGGCATTGGGATGTGATTTTTTTGATTCATCAGCCTATATTAAATATGCAAAGGATGAACGGCTCCTGTTTTCGACCGCGACAAAAAAACTCAGTGAAATCGAGGAGCTTCCGTGTTCGTGCAGTGTCTGTTGTACATATTCACCCCAGGATCTCAGGGACATGGTGAGACAGGAGAGAATACGACATATTGCCCTGCATAATCTCTATCAAACATTTGCAGAGATGAAGAGAATACGGGAAGCCATCCGGGAAGGAAGCCTGTGGGAATTGGTGGAAAGACGAGCGGTAACAAATCCCTATTTATTGGAGGCCATGGAGATTGTACAGGGGGAAACACAATGGCTGGAAAAATTTGAGCCAATATCTAAGAAACGAGCTTTTTTTTATACCGGGCACTATTCATTGCATCGCCCCCTTGTCCACCGGTATCATCAACGATTGTTTCAGCGCTATACACCACCATCAAAAAATATCCAGGTATTACCCGAGGAAAAAAAACCCTATTCAAAATATTATGAGAAATATCTGACCAGCAATGCCACCATACTTATTTCCTCTCCTTTTGGACCTGTCCCCATGGAGTTGGATGAAATGTATCCTTTTTCACAATCACTATTCCCAAGGACACTGGACAAAGAGACACGGGAGATGAATAAAAGGATTGAACAACAATTCCTAGACCATCTTCAAAAAATAGATGAACACAAAAAAATATCCCCAAAAAAAATGAAGAGGGATAAGAAGAGCTATTTGTGTACAAAAATAAAAAAAGTGGCGGATATGCAATATGGCAAGGGGGCAGGGGATGCCCTATTTTATGGAGATGTGGACATTGTGACATCTCCACGAACAGGAAAAATCAGGAATATATATGGTGATAAAAAATTGGTAGCCTCCATGCGGGCTTCCGACGGCCTTCTTATTTTAGGAAGAGAAGGTGGACAACGGCTCCATAAACAGTTTAAGTTTCCAGATATGAGAGTGATCATTGATGATGAGGCCATACCCTTTGTGCAGCAAGGACGAAATGTGTTTTCAAAATTTGTAATCAATGCCTCAGAGTATGTGCGCCCCATGGACGAGGTCCTAATTGTCAGTACAAATGATGATTTGATAGGAACCGGGACATGTCTCTTGAACAGGGATGAACTTCTCTCCTTTTCAACCGGGATGGGGGTAAAAACCCGCCAGGGATACCCCCCCAGTGGATGAAAAGATATGAATCAGGGGGGAGCAGGACATCATCAGACACTGCAGAGGGATTACGGTATCAGTCTAGCCCCTTTTTCATCTATTTGACACTGGTACACCGGGCCATATTTTTTGAGTGTATTTAGTAATTGTAATGTGTCCCCCATGGAAAAAACAGAATTACCCAGACAGCACATGGACACCCTGCCATATTCCTGGGCAACCCTTAGTACCTGTAATAGGGAAGGGGAGGCAAGATGGGTTTTTTCAACAAACCTATAGGAGAGCTGAAAAAAACGGGGAAGCACGGGATCAACAAGCAACTCCCTGGTGCATTTTTTACCCTGTATACAAATCTGTTTCCTCAAGGCATGATTGGATAATATATCCCGGGTCCAGATCCTTGGGCCAAGGATGGCCAAAACAAGAGTCCCATTGCCAGGGATTTTCTTTATTGTGCCCTCTAAACCTGGGGTCACCCGGATCTCAATACCGCCAACCGACATGGCGACCACATCCCCCAGTCCCGTTTTTAAATCAATCTCAGCGCGATGCGCCGCTTCCACCGCCCTTTTCCTGGACAGATGTAGGAGATGTGATAAAGCCATAGTGGTGGCAAGGGAGCCAGCTGCGCTCATCCCAAAACCTTGGCCAGGGGGAAGCTGTGTCTCCACCCGGGCAACCACATGGATTTTGTGTTTTCCTATCAGATGCTGAACCGCCTGGCGGGTAACCCTTGCAGGTGACTGTCTGCCATTTAGGATGATATCGATCCTTTTTTTGTCTGATTCAGTGATCTGGACGGTGGAGAATGCACCCAGGGAAAGATTGATCCCTGCCCCCCGGGAGCCCTTTTCACAGGGATGAGACGGGGTGTCACAAATCTCAAAAAAACCGGTTATGTGACCAGGTGAAAAGGCACGACAGACTGATTGTTCAACCATGGATCGTGTTTAATATCATCTCTGCTATGTCATTTTTTGTTCCCTGTTTGTGCAGTATTTTTTTTTCACGACTGATGAGCCACATGGTGATGGTGTCCCCCCCCAGGGTATCCAGGGTATTGGCAATGATATAGTCCAACCTGTGCTGGCAAAGACGGGAATATGCCTTCTCGATAATCTTTTCAGGTGTACATTCAAGTTTAAAGCCCACCAAAAGAGAGGTTTTAGAGCGTAATGTCTTGTTGATGATGGGTGTGGGCATAAACTGGAGAGTCAGTTTTTGCCCGGAGGGAATTTTTCCCTCCTGTTTGAGGGGCTTGTAATCTGAAATGGCGGCACAATTAATGATGACGTCAAAGCGGGAACTAGTGCCAATTAAGGATAAAAGATCATCACTGGTACAAAATGTCTCTGTGTCTAGAAAGGAGGGAGGAGAACAGCTGCACCCAGCACCAGATCCATACCATAATGTGGCTATTGCACCCATTTCATAGGCTTTTGTTGCCAACGCCAAAGCCATTTTTCCCGATGATAGATTGGTAATGACTCTCACATCATCAATAAACTCTGTTGTTGCACCCCCAATAATAAGCACTTTTTTATCCTTGAAAACATGATCACCCAGTACCCGTAGAGTCGGGGCGACAATGTCCCGGGTTGACACTATTTTTGCTTTGCCCTCAGCTAGATGGGGACTGATGACTTCTATACCCATTTTTTTACAGGATGCCACGTGTTCCCGTATACGGGGGTGACGATACATTGCCGAATGCATGGCGGGAACAACCAGGATCGGGATCTGGGATCCCAGGGCACAGAGTACACAGGTGGTGACAGGATTATCAGCAATACCCAGAGCTATTTTTGAAAGGGTATTGGCAGTGCAGGGTGCAACAAGCACCGCATCCGCCTTATCCTTTACATCTCCACAAAATTTAACATGCTCAATGTTTCCTGTTAAGGTGGTGATAACCTCTTGACCCGTGGCGCATGCCAGGGCATAGGGATGAACAATATCGTGCGCCCGGGGGGTCATCACCGGGACCACCCGTGCCCCATGCCGGATAAGTTCTCGAACCAACTTTATTGACTCTCCCGCGGCAATGCTCCCCGTTATACAGAGAACAATCAGTTTCCCTTCAAGTTTTTTAGACTTTACTCCCCTGATTTCATCTATGGGATGATCCATAGTATTATTTCTCCCCCCCATGTTTTAGGGCACGTGATATGAAAAAAAAACGTTGAACAGCAGTGGCATTTCCCATGATGGCAAAATATATCATGACCCATTCTAAAAAGGAATGGTTGAGGGGATGGGGAATATCCAGAAAAAGAAGAACAAATTGGATTAGAGGAGCAATAATTAAAAGGGTAAGCCTGTCGGCCCGGGTGAGAAACCCTTCATATTTTCTCTTTAATCCCACAGCCTGTGCCTGTGTCCCCAAATAACTGGTCAACAATACCCCCACCAGGGCCACCAAACCAATACGGGTATCGCACCAACCCGAAAGCACTATTCCCCCCACAATAAAGATATCGGAATAGCGGTCAAGAACGTGATCCAAAAAATCACCCTGCAAGGATGCCGTGTTGCGCAGACGAGCAACCTTACCATCCAAGGCATCAAAGAATCCATTTCCCCCCACCAACAAGCTAGACCAGATTAATAAGGAATGGTAAGAATACGAAAAATATAATAAAAAGCCAGCTGCACCGGCAAAGAGAAGTGACAGCCAGGTTAAAATATCGGGTTTTACCCCTATTTTACCACCAAAAAAGGAAAGAATGCCATCAAAACTGTCTCGGTATTTATCCAACATTTTTTTCTATCCAATCACTCCAGTCAATGCGTCCAATTTCACCTTGAAAGCCATCCTGTAACAATACTGCAATGAACCGGGTGACTTCCACGGGATCTTTATGGGTTGTGTCAATCTCCCGGATGGTACCGGTTATGTGACAGCAGGCAGCGTCACACAAAATGATATCCAGGGCCTCGGCTTCCAGATTTTCATGAATCTTTAAGGACGGGTATCCTTTCTTTTTCAATCTTTTTTTTAATTCCTCAGGATGACATCTTAGAATAATAATTTTTGTGGCACCCGATAATAGGTGGGACAGATGGCCCTCCACAATACAAACATCACTCTGTATCAACAAGGGGTCTTTTGGGAGATATTTATTCATTAAGTCTATATCATAGATGAGGCACTCTCTTTTTTTATCCTCTCCCACGACACACTTTGTTTCAATATCTGTTAAATGTATGACCCTGAAACCCTGGTCTGACAGAAGGTCACCCACAGTTGTTTTCCCTGTTCCTGGTGTCCCCGTGAGAGCAACAAACATTGTACAAATCCATACAGTAATGCGTATTAAGCGTTTTGTCCCTGGCCTCACTCCACCAGGCGGTGATAGGCATATCCCTCCTGCCCGGAATGAAAACAATACTGCACGTTTTGATAGTCCTGGCGGAACTGCATGATTTCTTTCTTGATGGTCTGCACCGGTTCCCCCTTGAGGAGAACACGCCCTATAAAACCGGCAACATCATCCATCTCTGCTTCCCTCATGCCAATACGGGTCAATTCTTGGGCACCCAAGCGGATACCGGAGGGATGCAAGGGATGCTGATCACCCGGAACCATATTCATATTTGCAATAATACCCGCCTGTTCCAACGTCTCCGCAGCCCATTTTCCCTTATCCTCACCTATCTTGAAAACAACCTGATGAGACCGGGTAAAACCCAAGGGCTCACAGAGAACATCAAAACCCTCATCCCACAAGGCCTGAGCCAACGATTGGGCATTGGAAATAATTTGGCCTGCATAGTCCTTCCCAAAGACAAGGTGCTCAGCAAATGCAATCCCCTTCGCAGCCACATGATGCAAATGATAGGACGAAGCAACACCGGGGAAAACACCCCATCCTAAACGCTTTACTATTTTATCCTCCTCAAGATTGGAAAGAATAATCCCCCCTTGGGGACCCGGAAGAGTTTTATGGGTACTACCCGTGACAACATCCGCCCCTTCCCGCAAGGGATCTTGAAACCGTCCCCCACCAATAAGACCCAACACATGCGCGGCATCATAAATGACCAGGGTGCCTTCCTCATGAGCCACTTCTGACAGCTCCTTGAGAGGAGTGGGAAACAAAAAAACAGAGCGGCCAAAAAGAGCTAATTTAGGCTGATGCTCCCGAATGGTTTTAATGGCCCCATCAACATCAATATTCATCTGGTCGCCATTGAAAGGATAGGATATTAATTCAAGCCCTCTAATACCCGCTGCTCCCCATTTGCCATAGGAGATATGGGCGCCATCAGCGGTATCCAGCACCGTTACTTTGTCACCCGGTTCAGCCAATGCTTTAAACACCGCCATGTTTGCTGTGGTACCCGAGGGCAAACGAACATCTGCATAGGAACAGCGAAACAGTTTTTTTGCCAGCTCCATTGTTTTTTCTTCCACTATGTCAAAATATTTACATCCTTGATAATATCTCTGCCCGGGTGTCCCCTCGGCGTATCGCCCGTGAAAATCAGAGATTAACATTTCTTTACAGAGAGGCGATAATATATTTTCTGAAGCGATCATAGGAAGGCTCGTGGCATACAGTGTATTGTTTTGTTTTGCTGCTTCTCTTATTTCATAGGCATCTTTTTCAAAATCCATTTCCACTCACAAGACCACATGCAATACCTAAATAAAAATATATAGTATATTCCCCAGGAACCAAAAGAAGAAGCCTGAGGATAAGATTTCCCCCAAAAAAAAAATTGTGAACTAGTGGTTCAGGTGAAATAACCAAAAGAAATATCCAAAAAAAAAAATGGTGCTGCACCAAATGACGCATGCAGGCACCCCCAAAAAAAAAGGTAGGATAACATGAAATACGGCATCCCTATCGCCTGGTGTGGCAAAAAAAACCTGGTGTTTACCCTCATATTTATATAGGCGTTTTTTTATGTGGGTAACGCTATAAATGTCAAAACGTCATCATCCACGACGCGGATCAAAAGGGTATTCCCCTAGGAAACGAGTACGATCAGAGACACCGAGGATATATTCCTGGCCAAAGGGAGGAGATAAACCCCGATTACAGGGTTTTGCCGGCTTCAAAGCGGGAATGACACATGTATTAATACGGGATTATCGACCCACATCCACCACATCGGGCCAGGAAGTAATCGTTCCCGTGACAGTAATAGAGACACCACCCTTGAAGATCACTTCCATTAGAACATATGATACCACACCCTATGGAATACGGACAACGGGCGAAATGAAGGATAAGAAGGATAAGCCCGGAAAGGGAGACGAAATTCGCGTACTGGCCCATACAAATCCACAGATGGTATCCGGTGTCCCCAAGAAAAAACCCGCTGAAATAGAGATACGGATTGGGGGAGGAACCCGAGAAGAGCGTCTACAATATGCCACAGACATATTGGGTAAAGAAATCGATATCGCCAAGGTAATTGAGGAAGGAGCAATGATTGATATCATTGCCACCAGCAAGGGAAAAGGGTTTCAGGGACACGTTAAAAGATGGGGAGTTAAACTACTCACCCATAAAAATTCTAAACACCGCAGGATGATCGGCACCCTAGGACCCTGGAATCCATCCTTTGTGAGAAGCACTGTTCCCCAAGCAGGCCAAATGGGATATCATCGACGGACTGAATATAACAAAAGGATATTAAAAATCGGTGAAAACGGAGAAGAAATCACTCCCAATGGGGGATTTCCCCATTATGGAATCATCAAAAATAAGTATCTTATTATCCATGGTTCAACACCTGGCCCGGTGAAAAGATTGCTGAGAATACGAGATGCCATTCGCTATACACGAGGCATACAGATTGAAAAACCAGAAATAACCTATATTTCTACCACCAGTAAGCAGGGAAGATGATGAAGGTCAATGTCTATGGAATAAATGGTGAAATAACCGGCGAAGTTACCCTACCGCCACCATTTGAAGATCATTACCGCCCCGACATAATAAAAAAAGCCGTCACGGTGATACATCATAACGCACGACAACCCTATGGAGCGGATCCAACAGCAGGAAGAAAACAAGCCGTGGCATCATGGAGACCCGGCCGGGGAGTATCCCGTATCCCCCGACTCACTCAAGGACGAAGAGGAGCCTTTGCCCCCGGAACAGTGGGAGGAAGACGCGCACATCCACCAAAAGCCGAAAAAAACTATCATCGGGCAATCAACAAAAAAGAAATGAAAATTGCCCGAAACTCTGCCCTCGCCGCTCTTGCAAATAAGGAGTTAGTCATACAGAGAGGACATAAATTTAATGAAAAACTCTCATTACCCATTATAGTAGAAAAAAAGATCGAAAATATCGAAAAAACAAAAGAAGTAATAAAATTTTTAGATACCATCGGCGTTGGCACAGATATCCAGAGAGCAAAAAACGGAAAACATATACGAGCGGGCAAAGGAAAACGAAGAGGACGAAAATATAAAATGCCAAAATCATTGCTATTGATTGTTGCCAATAAAGAAAAAATCGAGAAAGCTGCAAGAAACCTGGCGGGAGTAACTATCATTACCCCTTCAGAAATCAATGTTGAACATCTCGCACCCGGTGGACAGTCTGCCCGCCTATCCATGTTCACCACAACCGCCCTGGAGGCCCTGAAATGAACCCCTATAGTATTATTAACCATCCCTATTTAACAGAAAAAACCATGATGCTTGTGGAAAGCAACAATTCTTTGGAATTCGTGGTACGGACAAATGCCACAAAAAAACAGATAAAAAAAGCAGTTGAACAACTTTTTGATGTGAAAGTTGAAAAGGTGACCACCCGTATAGATAAAATCGGAAAACGAGCATTGGTGAAGCTGTCCCCGGATTATGAAGCTGAAGAGATTGGAATGAGGATTGGATTATTTTAGGTGAAAAAAAAATGGGAAAAAGATTGCAACAACAAAGGAGAGGTGCCGGAAAACCTCATTATCTAAGCCCTTCCCATCTCCATAAGGGAATGATTCGGTACCCCACATTTGATGACCAGGAAGGTATTGTAAAAGAAATTTCTCATAACCCTGGAAAGACAGCCCCCCTGGCGATTATTGAATTTGACAACGGGAAACATATACCCTTTATACCCCCTGAAGGAATGATGATAGGTGACAAAGTGTTCTTCACCAATCAGACAAAATTAAAACCGGGAAATGTTCTGCCTCTTTCCTCAATTCCCGAAGGAACACCCATTTATAATATTGAAGCAAAACCACGTGACGGAGGAAAATTCGTACGATCCGCAGGGAACACTGCCACGGTCATATCACATGGAGAGAGGATAGTCCTAAAGCTGCCTTCAGGTAAATTTAAAAAATTTCATCCCTCCTGCCGGGCAACCATTGGCATAGTGTCTGGCGGAGGACGACGGGGGAAACCCTTTTTGAAAGCAGGCAAAAAATATCATTCTGTTAAAGCAAAGGGATGCCGGTACCCCATTGTCAGAGGAGTTGCAATGAACCCTGTTGATCATCCACATGGCGGTGGCGCACATCAACATGTTGGTAAACCCTCTTCAGTATCACGACGAGCACCACCAGGAAGAAAAGTAGGAAATATAGCCGCAAAGAAAACCGGGAAGAGGTAAAAAGTATATGGCTAAGAAACGAAAGATTGATATTGGACGAAAAAAAGAATTTGCATTTCATGGACTGAAATTAGAGGAAGTACAAGAGCTATCACTGGAAGAGCTACTGCCCTATCTACCTGCTCGACAGAGACGAACACTGAACAGAGGACTAACAGACGGACAAAATAAATTACTCAAGAAAATTAGAAATGCACAAAAAAATATTGAAATAAAGACCCATCGACGAGACATGATTATATTACCCGAATTCGTGGGGCACCAAATAGCTATTCACAATGGGAACACATATACACGAGTAAAAATACAACCCGAGATGATTGGACATTACCTTGGTGAATTTGCAAGGACACGAAAAGAAGTCAAACACACAGGTCCAGGTGTTGGCGCCACCCGAGGATCCAAATATATGCCATTAAAATGATACCATGGGATATTCATTAGTTAAAGATCCAGAGAAAAGCGCTAAGGCCTATGGGAAGGAATTACAATGTTCCCCCCGGCATTCCCAAAACATTGCCCGTGCTGTCAGAGGAATGAAAGTCCAGGATGCAAAGAATCTTCTTGAACAAGTCATCGCCTTAAAACGCCCCATCCCCTTTCGGACACACAATAGCAAAAAGGGGCATAAAAAAGGTAAAGGAATGGGGCCAGGTGCATTCCCCAAAAAGGCATCCCAGCATATACTAAGAATCATTCAAGACGCCGAAAATAATGCTGAATATAAAGGACTTGACCCCGAAAACATGGTAATATCCCATATTTCTACCTATATGGGACGCGAAATTAAAGGCATCATGCCCCGGGCACAGGGACGAGCAACAGATAAAAATGAGCAAACAACTAATGTGGAGATTATACTTGAGGAGATAGAGTGACTATTGAACGGAGATTTATAGAAGAGGGAAAAAAAAAGATGCTCATCAAAGAATACATCAAAAAAGAAACCGAAAGAGCAGGATTTGGCGGGGTAGAAATTCAAAGAACACCCATGGGAACCATATTATCAGTGATTACTGAAAGACCCGGAATTATTATTGGACGAGCAGGAAAAAACATTAATTCCCTGACAAAGAATATTGCAGAAAAATTTGAGATCGAGAATCCACAACTGGAAATCTCAGAAATTGGCGCAAAGGCATCTCTCAATGCCCAAATCATGGCCCAAAAGGTTGCTGCTGCATTGGAAAGAGGATGGCATTTCAGAAGAATCGGTCACTCAACAGTGCGCCGTATAATGGAATCAGGCGCCCGAGGATGCCAAATCATTATTTCAGGAAAAATCACGGGAGCACGGCATCGAACAGAAAAATTTACAGAGGGTCACATTAAATATTGCGGAGAAGTCGCAAAATTGGTTATGGATGAGGCAGAAGCCACAGCCAAGAAAAAACTTGGAGTGCTAGGGGTAAAAGTTCGGATAATGAAACCCGATGCCTTACTTCCTGACGAAATTGAGATTAGAGAAGATAAAGGGGATGTAAAAGAAGAAATAAAAGAAGAACCAAAGAAAACAGAAACAAAACAAAAACCAAAGAAAACAGAAACAAAACAAAAACCAAAGAAAACAAAAACAAAACAAAAACCAAAGAAAACAAAAACAAAACAAAAACCAAAGAAATTGACAGATGTAGAAGGAATCGGAATAAAAACCGCTGAAAAACTAAAAAAAGCAGGAATATCCCCCGATGAACTTTTTGACCTAGAAATTGATGAATTGGCAGATATCGGAAAAATAGGTAAGAAAACCGCAAAAAAAATAATGGATAAATTGAAAGAAAATGAAAACAACTAGAATCAGGGAACTAACATTAGAAGAAAAAAAGAAAAACCTAGATGACCTAAGAAATGAACTCATAAAGGAACGGGGACGGGCAGCAATGGGAGGATCGCCACCATCACCCGGAAGAATAAAGGACATTAGACAAAATATTGCCCGCTTGCTAACAATAATGAAGGAGGAAGAAGAACTAGAATGAGCGATATCTGCAATGTATGTGGCTTACCAAAGGAGATATGTGTTTGTGAAGAAATAGCTAAAGAAGGACAAGAACTAAAAATTTTCACCGAAAAAAGAAGATACGGAAAAAAAGTGACTGTTGTCATCGGCATGAATTCATCAAATATTGACATTAATGGACTAATCACCTACCTAAAAAAAAGTTGCGCATGCGGGGGAACACTAAAAGATCAAGTCATTGAATTGCAGGGAGACCATATTGAAAAAGTAAGACGAAAACTTGAGGAAAAAGGATTTAAGGTAAAGGGATGAAAAATTTTATTAAGGGAGAATTGATAGGCCTCAAGGTCAAGGTAGTCCATTGTAGCGACCCCACACTTGTTAATAGAACAGGAGAAATAATCGATGAAACAAAAAACACTCTCCTCATAAAGACAAGAGACAGGGAAAAAAGGATTGCCAAAGACATCGCACAATTTGAGATAGATGGGATACCCGTAGAAGGGAAGAGGATAAAATGCCAGCCATGGGAAAGGATCAAAAAGATATCGGAATAAATGTTGCACCCCCAACGGAATCATGTAATGACAAAAATTGTCCATTTCATGGACAGTTATCAGTCCGGGGAACAGTAATCTGGGGAAAAATAGTTTCAGCATCAGCAGAAAAATCAGTTGTCGTGGAAAAGGAAAGAAGACATTATATCCCAAAATATGAAAGATATGAAAAACGTACCCGAAGATACACAGCCCATCTACCTCCATGTATCCCTGTGAAAATAGGTGATGATGTAAGAATTATGGAATGCCGGCCATTAAGCAAAACGAAATCTTTTGTGGTGGTGGAAAAAAAATGAAGGGTATACCTGGAAAAGCAACACGAGGACTGCCGAAAGGAGCACGACTCATCTGTGCTGATAACACAGGAGCAAGAATCGTAGAAATTATAAGTGTGGCAAAAATTGGCGGTGTAGCCCGGAGATATCCCGCTGCAGGGATTGGCGACATGATTACCGTCTCAGTTAAAAAAGGAAGGCCCGAATTGCGAAGACAATTGTTCAATGCGGTAGTGGTAAGAACCCGTCGCCCCTATAAACGCCCTGATGGAACAATGGTCCAATTTGAAGATAACGCAGCAGTGATTGTAACCCCTGACGGTGACCCGAAAGGATCAGCCATAAAAGGCCCTATTGCACGAGAATCTGCAGAAAGATGGCCAAGAGTTGCATCCACAGCATCAATAATTGTGTGAATACCATGTTACCAAGAAAACAACGAAAAAGATACTATACAGCGCCTTTGCATAAAAAAAGAAAGTGGATAGCTGCCCACTTATCAGAAGAATTATTGACAAAATATAACCGGCGGAGTGTACCATTAGTGAAAGGCGATACTGTAAAAGTGATGCGGGGTAGCTATAAAGGACATTCCGATAAAGTAGTCGGGATAGATATAAAAAAGATGATAATACGTGTGGAGGGAGTCACATCTACAAAAGTTGATGGTACCAAGGTGATTAAGGGGATACATCCTTCAAATGTTTTGATAACTAAATTGAATCTTACTGATCGGTGGAGACTATCTAGGTTAGAAGAAGGACTTGAGGAAGAAATTAAAAAGGAAATTGAAAAAGAGGCAGAGGAACAAATACTGGTGATGGAAGAAGAAGAGATAGAAGAAGAAACCCTAGAAGAAAAAACAGAAGAAAAACCCCTAGAAGAAAAAA